>ODAK010000676.1_pt1 | contig 39038 bp, 31 predicted proteins | sample 1539591 | NCBI WGS metagenome assembly ODAK01 (sample SAMEA3539303, study PRJEB22396) | soil metagenome | biome: tundra; feature: field; material: soil | place: USA | collected 2010-05 | depth 0.15 m | reverse complement strand
GATTTCTCTGCGCTCTCCGCGTCCTCTGCGGTTAATGGTTTCGGCTCGACCTCGGGTCCACGCCTCTGAAGCCAGCTCATGTGGGGTAGTTCGCGTTCCACGTTTCTCCGTTTTGCGATCAACTCTGCCGTAATCGCAACCGCAATCTCCTCCGGCGTAATCGCTCCGATGTCCAGCCCGACCGGTGCATGGACGCGATCGAACAACTGTGCCGGCAATCCTTCTTGTTGCAGTTCCCTAAATATGGTCATTGTCTTTCGCTTCGATCCGATCATGCCCACGTAGCGCGCCGGAGTCTGCACCGCCCAGCGCAGCACGCGCATGTCATCCTTGTGGCCGCGCGTCACAATCACAATGTAGGAGGATTCGCTCGGCGCAATCCTCGCCATGGCTTTGTCGAAGTCTTCCGCGATCACCTGCTGCGCCTCGGGAAACCGCTCGCGATTGGCATAAGTCTCGCGATCATCGACGATGGTGACATCGAACCCGGCGATTCGCGCGACTTTGTATAGGCTTGCAGCCACGTGGCCTGCGCCGAAAATATAAAGTTCTGCCGGAGGCAGGATGGGCTCAACGAATATCTCAAGCGTCCCACCGCAGACCAGGCCCGTGTCGTACTTGGGATCGTTATTCAAATCGAAGGTCAGAGTTCGAGGCTTCTCCGATTCCATCACCTCGCGTGCCGCCTGCCATACCTCGGCTTCCACACATCCGCCACCGATTGTGCCAACGATCGATCCATCGTCGCGCACCAGCATCTTCGCCGTCTTGAACGAGGGAATGGAACCGCGCACATTGACGATGGTGGCCACCGCCCCGCGCCGTCCGTCTTTGCGCAGTCGCACGATCTCCTCGTAAAGATCCATGGCAGTGATTATGGGGGTGCGGCGGAAGCAAGTCAAAAGCAGGCGAACGGTTAGCCCGCTAAAGCAAAAGCCCCGGGTCATCACTCCGGGGCTACTGGCGTTAAACCAGTTTGTACTGTGACACGGCTTGCCAAACATCTTTATGATCGGCCGAGCGGAGCTCCAAGTCAAGAGTTACTTTGGTGAGCAGCGTACGGAGGGCGGCGGAGTCGAACCGCAGTGGCTGATGAGCCGCTCACCGGTTTTGCAGGCCGTGTCCAGTACCCACTGGCAACACCCTCCAGACATCGGCTTGCAACTGCAAAGGTAAGTGGCAACAACAGGAATTGCCGTGCGCTCCATCACAACATTTTTGGTACATTTCGGTTTAGTATCGAGTTCCAAAATGGTACGTGTCGTTCTGGGAATTTAAGGAGCTCTCATGAAAGCCGTCCGCATTCATCAGTTCGGTGGGCCTGAAGTGCTGACCTATGAAACCGTCCCCGATCCCAAGCCGCGGAAAGATCAAGTTCTGATCCGCGTGCGCGCCTGTGCTCTGAATCACCTCGACCTCTGGGTGCGACAGGGACTGCCTGGCGTGAACTTGCCCCACATCCTTGGCACAGACACCGCCGGCGAAATCGTCGAGGTTGGCGAGTACATCACCGACCTCAAGCCCGGCCAGCGCGTCCTCATCGCGCCCATGAGTTTCTGCAATCATTGCCCAAAGTGCGTTGCTGGACTCCAAAATCAGTGCCGCCAGTTCACCGTCTTCGGCAATGCCGTCGACGGCGGCAACTGCGAGCTCTTCGCAGTCCCCGCAGTGAACGTGATTCCCATTCCCGATTCGCTCGACTTCAACGAGGCGGCAAGCGTACCGCTGGTTTTCGTCACTGCCTGGCACATGCTCACCGGACGCGCTGCCATCCGTCCCGGCCAAACTGTTCTTATCCTCGGCGCCAATTCCGGAGTCGGCATTGCCGCTATCCAGATCGCCAAGCTGTTCCAGGCCCGTGTGATCACCACCGCCGGTGACGAGCGCAAAATGGAACGCGCCCGCGAACTCGGCGCCGATTTCGTGATCAACCATTATCAGCAGAAGATCTCGCAGGAGGTCCGCACCATCACGAAGGGCGAAGGCGTCGACATCGTCATCGAACACGTGGGGCCTGCCACCTGGCAGGATAGCGTCCGCTCGCTCAAGGCTGGCGGCACGCTCGTCACATGCGGTGCTACAACCGGGCCGAAGGTCGAGCTTGATTTGCGCTTCCTGTTCTCGCGCCAACTCGCATTGCTCGGTTCTTACATGGGCACGATGAGCGAACTCAATGAAGTTCTCGGCCACGTCTTTGCCGGACGCCTCAAGCCTGTCATCGACCGCATCTTTCCGCTACAAGAAATCCGGAGCGCCCACGAGTACATGGAGAAGAGCCAGATGTTCGGCAAGATCGTGCTGAACCCGTAGCCACTCGCCACGAGCGTGCTTACGGAAGATTTTATAGGGTGGGGAAGCGTGATAAACTTCGCGACTATGTGGCTGAGGATTGGCACACTCGCTGCAGTAAGTCTGTTTGTCCTTTCATCTCTGATCGTCGATACATACGCGCAAACCCCCTCCAACACCGACGCGCCAGGTGTCACAAGCCCCGCGGACTCCGATGTCGACATCGACCCTCCTCGTCTAACTTATGCCCCGGGTCCCAAGTACCCGCGAGCGGCGCGAAATGTGGGGCATCAGGGAACTTCGATCCTTTCTTTAGTAATCGGAACCAACGGCCGGCCTCATGACATCGCAATTCTGCGTCCACTAGATGAAGAGCTCGACGCCTGCGCCATCGCAGCCGTCCGGAAATGGCGATACAAGCCGGCGCTAAGGGATGGCGAGCCGTTGGAAGTCCAGGTCCACGCAAGAATCAGATTTCGCCTCCACAACAAGAGTTACGGCAGAATTGCCGATTTGTGGGACCGTTCCGACAAGAGCGATCCGCGAGCCGATCTTCAGCTCTCAAAGGCGTACATCGATGGCAACGGTGTTCCGCAGGATTACCAGCTCGCTTTCGAGTTTCTCAAGATGGCCGCCGATTGGAACCTCCCTGAAGCGCAGTTTCTCATGGGCGAGCACTACTACCGGGACGGTACGCCCGATTATGTCAGTGCTTATTTGTGGTACGCACTCTCCAAGCGAGCCGGAGGCCAAGACGGCGAAGCAATGCTGAAAACTCTCGCGTCGGAAATGTCGCCAGAACAGTTGTCGGAAGCGGAACTGCGAGTTGATTATTGGCCAGAGGATCCGCCCAACGAGCCTCAATGAAAACGGCGGACGTTGGAATAGTGCGATAAGATCGTGCTGGACTGCCGACTATTTCCCAAAATTCTCCGATGCCTTCCCAGCCAACCTTCTCGATTCCCGATTTTCTCTATGGCACCGCGTGGAAGGAAGACCGCTCCGCCACGCTCACGGAACTCGCTCTGCGTGCCGGTTTTCGGGGCATCGATACCGCCAACCAGCGCCGTCATTATTTTGAAGCCGGTGTCGGCCAAGGACTGGCTGCCGCCTATCGCGCGGGAGTTGTGACGCGCGCCGATCTTTTTCTGCAGACCAAATTTACCTACCAGCGCGGACAGGATCATCGCCTGCCGTACGATCCCTTGGCGAGTCTTTCCGTGCAGGTCGAGCAGTCCTTGGCCAGTTCGCTTGAACATCTCGGCTGTGACCGGGTCGACAGTTACGTCCTGCACGGACCCGCCTCCAACTATGACTGGACCGAGGATGATGCCGAGGTGTGGGAGGCGATGCGGAAAGAACGCGATACCGGGCACACGCGCCTGCTCGGGGTGAGCAACGTGTCACTGAGCCATCTCGAGCAGATGGCCGAAGCTCACTCCGAGCCTCCTGCGTTCGTGCAGAACCGCTGTTATGCTCGCCTGGGCTGGGATCGCGATGTGCGTCGGTTCTGCCGCGAGCGAAAGGTCATTTATCAAGGCTTCTCGCTACTCACGGCGAATGTCGAGGCGCTCCGGCATCCTCTGATTGCCGCCCTCGCTGCGCGTGCCGGTGTCAATCCGGCGCAGATCGTGTTTGCTTTTGCCCGCGCCGTCGGGATGCTGCCGCTGACCGGAACCTCGGATGCCGGGCACATGAAGCAGGATCTGGCAAGCGTTGAACTGACCCTCTCATCCGAGGCAGTGCAAAAGATCGAGTCGATCGCCGCTTAGGGAAGCTCTGATTAAGTCTCTGGGATCCTCTGTGCACGTCTGTGGTTTCCGCTTTTCGCCGATACTTGATCAGAGTTTCCTTACGTCAAGCGCGACGATTGCAAAGCATTGCAGCGGTCCCGGCAGGCATTCCTGCAGACTATCGAGGCTTTTTCTTTTTGTCTGCTTCCCGCTTGGCTCGCGCCCACCGAGGCGCGATTGGTGTTGGCTTTGCAGCGGTCATGGTCTTGTCTGGTGCCTCGCCACCCACTCCGACGACTGCCCGATTTTTGCCCATGGAGGCCTTGAGCGCCTCGTCTTCTTCCCGAAGCGCCTTCTCGTAGTTATCCCGTCTTTCCATTCTGTTCGAGCGTTTGGCCATACTCACATCCTGTCAGCGTGTCGCGAATTTCTGCGGTCAAGACTCGCACAGACATGGCAAGATCCGCCACGCTCTTGCGCGATCCTACGTCAGCACCGGCACGTTGCTGACTCCGGCTGTGCCAAATACGCGCCGGTAGCGCTCAATCTCGGACGGCGTGCCCACTGCCTTGGCGTAGTTATCAGAAAGCTTTACGGCCGGTCGTCCTTCGACAGTGGCCACCTTGCAGATCAGGCTGACGGGATCAAAACCATTTCCACCCGCGGGATCGCAGTCGCGGAAGTCATTGGTGAGAAGCGTTCCCCAACCTGCACTGAATCGAATGCGTCGTCCCGGCGTCCATTTCTTGCGGTCCAGAAAATCGGCAGCGGAGTTGAAATCGCTGGGCCCGAAGCTATCTGCGATCGTTCCATCGAAATAGGAGTGGAGGCCAAGGATGTCGTCCACGTCGAGCGCGTCGGAGGCAATGATCAGTTTGTCGTGCGGATTTCGGCCATGACGCTTTAGCCACTGAATGTATTCGTCGCCTGCAATATAGGGATTCTTGCTGTCGATGCGCTGACCCGTCCAATCGGCCGTCCAGTCGGGAGCATTCTCCAGGAATTGTGTCGTCCCAAAAGTGTCTGGCAGCATGATGCGCAGGGCGCCTTCATACGTGTTCTGCCACAGTTCGAGCACATGGTATTGAGAAGCCTTCATGGCTTCATCATCGGGCGCCAGAGCGGCCGGCACCATTGCAATCTCGTGCGCGTTGGTTCCAATCGCCTCGAGGTCGTGTTTGTGAGCGAGAAAAGCATTCGACGTGCCGGTGAACGCCGAACCCAGATTCGCAGCCATCGCATTGACCACATATTCCTGCCAGAGGAAGCTGTGCCGGCGTCGAGTTCCGAAGTCGGCAACGCTCAGATCGGGAACGCCGCGCAGGCGCTCGATCTTGCTCCAGAGTTTGGTTTTGGCGCGCGCGTAGAGAATGTCAAGGCCGAACTCGCGCAGGCTTTTCAGACTGGCGCGTGTCTTGAGTTCGCTCAGGATGGGAAGTGCGTACAACTCCCACATCGTCGTCTCCGTCCAGAGGCCATCGAAAGTCAGATCGTATTGACCGTCTTTCATGGAGATCTCATAGTCTGACAGGCGGAAATCCCGTTCCAGCCATTCCAGGAACGCCGGTTCGAAGATTCCGCGACGACCGTAGAACGTATTGCCTGCGAGCCAGACCAGTTCCGACCGGCGGAACTGCAGGCGGCGAACGTGTTCCATCTGGTGAGAGAGTTCTTCGCGCGAGAACATATCTGCCAGGCGAACCGCGCCAGTGCGGTTGAAGACGGAGAACGACACGCGTGTCTTCGGATAGTGCTTCCAGATGAACTGCAGCATCAGCAGTTTGTAGAAGTCGGTATCGAGCAGGGATCGGATTACGGGATCCAGTTCCCAGTTGTGGTTGTGGGCGCGCTCGGCGAAGTTCACGATCATTGCGTACTATCCTCCCCCGCAGTGGGTGGAAAAGCAAACGGTCCTACCACCGAGCACACGAGGTAACAGAGGACCGACGGGGTTTGGTCAGATTTCTCTTTGTCTACCGATCGTAGAGCGTGGTCAACGAGCGCAGTCGCGCGCTCAAGTCTTTGCTCAGCGCGCCCGGGCGATAGCGCCATTTCCAGTTGCCGCTAACGCGGCCGGGAAGATTCATGCGGGCTTCGGTGCCGAGGCCCAGCACATCCTGCAACGGAACGATGGCGATGTCGGCTACTGAAGCAAGGACTGCGCGAATCATGACCCAGTTGACTTCTGCATCGTCGTTGAAATTGAGGTAGGCACGCGCCAAGTCGTGTTCCTTGCGGACGTCTTCGGGAGTGCGTGTGCTGTCGGAAGCGCCGGAACTTGTCCACCATCCGACCGTGGTGTCGTTATCGTGTCCGCCGGTATAGGCGACCAGGTCACGGCTGTAGTTGTGCGGACGAAAGGATGGTCCTTGCGGGTCAGTGCCAAAGGCGAATTGGAGAAGGCTCATGCCGGGAAGTCCGAACTGGTGCCGCAGGTTCTCTACGGGAGGCGTGATGACGCCCAGGTTCTCGGCGACGATGGGCAATCCGCCAAAGGCGTTTTGCAGGGCAGCGAGAAAATCTTCTCCTGGGCCCTTGGTCCAGTGGCCGTTGATCGCGGTCGTCTCTCCGGCGGGAACTTCCCAGTAAGACTCGAAGCCGCGGAAGTGATCGAGGCGGACCATATCGAAGAGCGAGAGGGAAGCGCGGAAGCGCTCGATCCACCACTTGTACCCGGTTGCCGCCAGAACGTGCCAGCGATAAATGGGATTTCCCCAAAGCTGGCCGGTGGCGCTGAAGTAATCGGGGGGAACGCCGGAGACGACTGTTGGGGAGCCTTGTTCGTCCAGATAGAAGAGGTCGGGATTTGCCCATACGTCGGCGCTATCGTGAGCGACGTAGATGGGAATGTCGCCCATAAAGCGGATTCCGCGCTCCTGACAGTAGGTTTTGAGGTGTTCCCACTGCCGGAAGAATTCGAATTGCCAATACTTGAAGGCTTGGACTTCGGGCGCGAGCTTCTTCGACCACTCGCGAGTCGCCATGGGATCGCGCCGTCGGATCTCGGGGGACCAGGAGGTCCAGATAATTCCATTGTGCTGGTCTTTGGAGGCCATGAAGAGCGCGTAGTCGTCGAGCCAGGAACAGGAGGTTTCGCAAAAACGCTCGAAGGCGGCGCGATCGGAGGGGGAGGCATCGGCAAAGAAGACCTGAGCAGCGCGGCGCAGGATGGACATCTTGTACGTGATGACGGCGCCGTAATCGATGGAATCGTCCGGGAACGCGGGAACATTGGCGAGATCGGAGGCTTGAAGTAGGCCTTGATCAGTCAGGCGCTCCAGACTGAGCAGCAAGGGATTGCCGGCGAAGGCAGAAAAGCATTGGTAGGGGGAGTCGCCGTATCCGGTGGGATTCAGCGGGAGCACCTGCCACAATTTCTGTCCGGCATCGGCGAGGAAGTCGGCAAACTCGTAGGCGCAGGGGCCGAGGTCGCCAATGCCGAAGCGTCCGGGAAGGGAAGTGAAGTGGAGCAGGATTCCACTGCTGCGGGGGAATTTCACTTGCTAACAATACGCAGGTCAGCGCTCGGTTCGCAAGAGCTAGTGGAAGGCGGTCCGTTTTCCAGCGATTCAACGTTGTTCGGATGGGTGCACATGGTCCATTCTCCTGCACGAATGTGATTTCAGTACGGCATCGGTGCACAAATTGTCGCTCCCAAGACTTCGTCTCCCGCGTATCTCTTCGCTGTACCTCTGGCCACGCGCCGCCGGGAAAATACGGTGAACAAGCGTAACTCGCCGTGAGCGCAACGCGCGCTTAGCATGTGCTTATGCGAATGAAACTCCCCCTCATGCGCACACTCGCCGTCGCTCCCGCGCGCGCTCCCATTCTGCGTTACGGAGTCGCTGTTCTCAGCACGCTTCTGGCCCTGATTCCCACATTATTTTTCTCCGACCTCGCGGAGAGCCGTCTGGTCGTGTTCGCCGTCGCCGTTATGGTCAGCGCCTGGTATGGAGGATGGAAGCCGGGACTCGCCGCGACGTCATTTACGCTCACCGTCAGCGCCTACTATTCCCTCGCCGGCGAACAGACTCCCGCGGAATATCGCAGGGCGATCGCGCACCTCGCCCTGTTCTTCGCCGTCGCCCTGCTCATCTGCTGGTTCAACGCCGCTCTGCGCGCCACGCAGGAGAGTCTGAACCGATCCGAAAGCGACTTCCGCTCGCTGGTGATGAATGCCCCTTACGGTATTTGCCGGTGCGATTCCATGGGAATGTTGCAGGACGTAAATCCAGCGCTGGTCGCGATGTTTGGTTACGCTAGCGGCGAAGAACTTACCGGCAGGCATCTTGGAAGCCTCTACACCGATGCCCAGCAGTGGTTCCAAACTGCCGATTATTTTCGCGCCTGCAAGGAATTCAATAACCTGGCGATCGAATGCCAAAGAAAAGATGGCTCTGCCATCGTAGCTCGGATCTCGGGACGCGTGATTCCAAACGGCCAGGAAGGCCATCGTTTCGAGATTTTCATGGAAGATATCACGGAGACCCGAACGCTCGAACTGCAGCTTCGTCAGGCGCAGAAGATGGAAGCCATCGGACGCCTCGCCGGCGGCATCGCGCACGACTTTAACAATCTGTTGATGGTGATCTCCGGCTACTCGGAGTTTCTCCTCGAACGCCTCGGGTACGATCCGCGCCTGCGCGGTCCGGCGCAGGAAATTGCGAATGCCACCCAACGCGCCACGTCATTGACGCGGCAGTTACTCGCCTTCAGCCGCAAGCAGATCCTGGCCCCAAAGGTGCTCGATCTGAATGAAGCCGTGACCGAGAACTTGAAGATGCTCAACCGCATGATCGGGGAGGACATCGATCTCGTCATGGTGCCTGGAACCGCTCTGGGTGCGGTCCGCGCCGATCCTGGCCAGATCGACCAGGTCATCATGAACTTGGCCGTGAACGCTCGCGACGCCATGCCGCAAGGCGGCAAGCTGACCATTGAGACCGCCAACGTGTCGCTCGACGAAAACTTTGCGCGAACGCACTCACCAGTCGTGCCGGGAGAATACGTCATGCTTTCTATTAGCGACACTGGCGTCGGTATGGACAGCGAAACCCAGTCCCGCATCTTTGAGCCGTTTTTTACTACCAAGGGCGCCAAGGGCACGGGTCTTGGACTCTCCACCGTCTATGGCATTGTGAAGCAGAGCGGCGCCTACATCTTCGTCGAAAGCCGGGTGCAGAGCGGCACCGCTTTTCGCGCGTATTTTCCGCGGGCGGATGTCCGCGAAGAGGCCATCGCGGAGCAAGAGTCCGCGGGTCTTCCCCGTGCGGATCGAGGGCGAGAGACCATCCTTCTGGTGGAGGATGAAGCCAACCTCCGCCGTCTCATCCACCAGTATCTCGAAAATCAGGGATACAGGATTCTCGATGCCGAAGATGGCGCGGCCGCGCTGCAAATCGCGGCTGGTCACGGTGGCACCATCGATCTTCTTCTTACCGATGTCGTCATGCCCGGGATGAATGGTCGAGAGCTGGCAGCGCAAATCACTGCGCAGCGGCCGGAAGTCCGCGTGCTTTATATATCCGGATACACCGAAAATGCGATTGGTCACGATGGCCTGCTCGACGCGGGCATTAACCTGCTCCAAAAACCGTTCAGCCTCCCCACTCTTAAAGACAGGGTTCGGGAGTTGCTGGACTCCGAACCCATTCCTCAGGAGGCCATTATGCCGCACAGATCCGACTCTGGTGCGATTGCTGAACAAAGGAAGATCCCACCCTTTCGGGCTCGTCGCTTCAACCTCCACCTGCCTTTGCGCTATCGCCCGCTGGGAGAGAAAAGCTGGCGCCCCGGCACAACCGAAAATATCAGTCGTTCGGGGCTGCTGTTTCGCGCGGAGGAAATGCTCCAACCGGATGCGCAACTGGAGATCAGCCTTGTGCTGCCCGCCGAAATTGCCGGGCTTGCGGCCACCGAAGTTGTCTGTCGCGGACAAGTTGTGCGCTCCATGGGAGCGCATGGGACGGAAGTGAGCCCGTCGCTGGCGGCCAAGATTCTGCAATACCACTTTCAGCATGGAGCCCACGTCGGGGAAGCCTAAGCGCCCCGGCCGCGCGGATACGCACCATGCGCGAAAAGGGCCCCCGATTCGCTTGAAACCAGGAGCCCGCGGTCACTCTGCAAACCAAAGTTGGGCTTAGGCGATTCCCCGTGCTTTTGCCGGCTCTTTCACGTTGATCGTCGGAGCCGTGCCCTCTGACCTCACGGCCCGTGCCGCCAATGGCTTGAGCCAGAGCAAAGCCATGAAGGCGGCAATAAGATCGCATACGATCATGGCCCAGAAGACCTTGTTCCAGGACCCGGTCTTGGCAAACAGCCAAGCGGCGCCCGGACCGGCGAAGGCTGCCGCCAATCCCTTGGCGGTGTACACGATTCCGTAGTTGGTGGTGGCCCATTTGTTTCCGTACAGGTCGCCGGTGATCGATGGGAACAACGAGAAGATATTGCCCCACGCGAAGAAGCACAGGCCTGATAACGCCACGAACCAGACCGGACGGTCGATCAATTGGAGCAGGAGCCAAACGGCGACGGCTTCCAGGATGAAAGAGATAAAGATGGCATTCTCCCGGCCGATATGGTCCGACACCCATCCCCAGAAGGGACGCGTCAACCCGTTCAAGAGGCGGTCGACGGTGATGGCGAGCACCAAGGCGGTCATGCCGAAGGCGACGACGACTTTATCCACATGGTACGAGGAAGCCATGGGATTGAGTTGCGCGGTAACCACCAACCCACCGAAGGCCAGCATGGTCATCATCGCATAGATGATGTAGAAAGACGGCTGGCGTAGCATCTGCCACGGCGTCATGTCCACTGCCGAGGTGTTTATTTTGGCTCTGATCTTCGCCGCTTTCTCCTTCCAGTTTGGCGGTGTCCATCCGATCGGTGGTCTGGCCAGGAACAAAGAGGAAGCCAGCACCACTACTCCCTGGATAATTCCCCAGACGATGAATGTGTGCTGGTAGCCTGAAACTTTCAGCATGTCGGCAACTGGAGCAATCGTAGTAGCAGTGCCTATGCCGAAAGCTCCGGCGGTCAGGCCCACGCATAGACCGCGATGATCCGGAAACCATTTCAGCGCGTTCCCAATAGCGCCTCCATACACGATCCCGGCGCCGACACCCCCCACTCCGTACCAGAAGTAGAGGCCGTTGATGGTTTCCGCGTAGCCCGATCCGATCCAGCCGAGTCCGACCATGATGGACCCCAGACCCAGCATGAGTCGGGGCCCGATTCTATCTACCAGGTAGCCTTCAAAAGGAACGAGCCAGGTCTCGAGGGCAACGAACAAAGTGAACGTCCATTGCACGGCAACGAGACTGACGTGCAGATGAGCTTGGATGGGTTTGGTGAAGAGAGTCCATGCGTATTGCAGATTCGCGATCGCCATCATGGCGACAATGCCGGCAACCAATTGAATCCAGCGATTGGGAATACGCGAGGGGTGAATAAGCGAGTCGGCGGGTGTAGCCAAGAGGACACCTCCAGTCACAGCCAGTTCCGTTGGCGAGCGGACAGATCAGCGCATCGTGCTAAACTGGTCCACTGATCGAACCACTTTTGCCGGGAGCGAAGTTATCACCGCCGCCTCCGACTGTCAAGCGGCCAATCCTGGAAGAAGAGTAGCGTAGACGCAACCAATGGATGAAAGCCTGCAAGCGCAGATCAAGATTTACCTGTCCCACCTGGATGGCCTCAGCGGGCGCGGGCGTCAACTTCGCGACGCATTGGCAGCCGACCCTTCCAACGAAGCGGCGATGGCGGCCACTCGTGCTTGGCAGGAAGACTGTGGAGTAACGATCAATCAGTTATCGGGAGGTAGTAAGGCCCATTGGCTTGCCCGGTCGTTTAGCGGAGCCTTCCTGATGCGTGCAGCGACCGGCCATGCGCTGGAAGGGGCCGCGCCGGAAGAGATCGTCAAGAAACTTCTCGATGTCCTCCAGCAGGCCGTTGCCTCGCTTTCCCAAAAAGAAAATGGCCCGATCATTTCATCCTCACCGCAGGGTCCGCCACCTCGCCGGTTCGAGTTCGTCCATAACGCCGAGCTCCGGCCGGTTATCGAGCAGGCCTACATTGATAGTCGACGCGCCCTCGAGGAAGGGCACTACAACGAGGCGTTGCGTACCTCTTGCGGAATTCTGGAAGCTATTGTGACCGACGCGCTGGAACACCATGTTCTGGAACACCAGGGCTTGAGTGCTCTGCCAGCCTCGGAGGTGCCCGCCGGGACGATTGCCGATTGGCCGTTCGAGACGCGGCTCGCCGTCGCAGAGACGGCGGGACTGATTCGAAGCGGGTGCGCCCGGCTGCCATCGGTAGCGCGGACGTATCGAGATCACGGCGAGGACGGCGCCACGGCGACAGTTTCCGAGCGCGAGGCGCGCCAAACCGGGCAAGTGCTTCACGTCGTCATGAGAGATCTGGATCCCGGCCGGTAGAGCGTGTGAGTAAGATGGAGCGACGGGCGCCTCGCCCGTCCACCCGGCTCTCGACGGGCAAGCTCGGATCGAGTTTCCGAGTATCGGGCAATAAAAGTCAATCTTCGAGATCCTGCCGGAACACCGGTTGTGATGGATCGAGACTCCCATCGATAACGCCCACAAGCAAGTCTCCGTAGGCGTTCATTGCCTCTTCCAGTGAGGGATAGCCGCGTTCCCTCTGCAGCGCGCCACTGGCCGAGTAGATGAGCGTGAAATAGCGGCCCGATGAATACTGAAGCTCAAGCAACTTGTTGGGCATGTCAGGATCGCCTTCCTGACCCAGCACGTCCATGAGCGCCACAGTCCATCGCCTGCCCTTGGGGTCGGCGACGGTCTCGCGCTCGACGTATTGCCACTCGTCCATGCTCCACAGAGGCATATTGATTCCAGCAGATTTCTACCCGGCGGGTACTTCTTCCAGCAACTGATCGAGCGCGCTCGCGACCTGGGATCCAGTGAACGGTTTGGGCACCAACACGACTTTTTGGGCCTTGCGGGAGCGAAGGCTCGCGTCGGCTAGTTCCGGTGTGTCACTGATGATGACGACCGGCAGTGCCGCGTGATCGGGGTGGTGACGCACGGCGTCGAATAAAGACTCGCTCATGTCGTAGGAAGTGCAGTCGAGAACCAGCGCATCTGCACGTTGCTCGAGAACCAGTTCGTTGACGGCGTGGGTATATCCCTCTGCGACGGTCTCGTAGCCGCGGTCGCGCAGGGCAAACGTCAGAAGCTCGGCAATCTCCGGCGTGTCGTCGATGAGCAAAATGCGGCGCAAGCGTTGGCTACTTCCTGCTGGCCCCGGCCCCCTTCAGGCGCGGCTTCTTGCCTTCACAGGGCTCCAGATCCATGACCCACACGCGCCCACCGGCCGTGTAGTAGGCGCGGTGGTCGTTCTCGATCATGGCGCCCCAGGCCTCCAGCGTACGCATTGCGAACGTGTAGCCCTCGAAGTTATTGCGCGTGTGATCGAGCACTTCGTTTGTGTGCCAGTTGTCGGTCAGGATCGCGTCACCGCCATGAACGCTCAGGACGGTGTAATAGCGGTTGAACGCCGCTTCCGGCCGCACATCACGCGTTGACCCGCGCTTCTTGCCCTCGGTGACGATATAACTTTCCTGGGCTTCAGGAACTGCTGCTGCAGGCGTTTCTGCTGGTGAAACCGTTTCTTTGCTGTTCATACCGTCTCCGCCACTGCCGCGGCCTCTGCTGCCGACGCCATATTGACCAGGTTTTTCGCATCCGCGGCCTGGATCAAGGCTTCGGGTAATTGGACGCCCATCATCCGCCATTGCTCGTTGGCAAATTTCTGCAAGGTAGCGATGTGCTCGGCGTGGAGATGGCCGAAGCGTCCCTGCAGTTTCAAATACTCGGACACCGGACGCATGCTCTGCGGACGGAAGCTGTAATCAAACTCACGCTTCTCTGGATTCCACTCCCACATCGGGTAGAGGCCGCATTCGACGACCAGCCGACCTAGATCGATCGAGCGCGGCGTCTCGTAGACGAAGCCCTTCTGGCATGGGGTGTAGACCATCAAGTAGGCCGCGCCCTTGTGATTCAGGCCCTTGCGCACCTTGTTCATCAGGTCGATGGGGTAGCCCACGCTCGCAGTCGCCACATAGCAGTGTGGATGCCCCGCCGCCATCATGCGGGCAAGGTCCTTGGGAAACAGCTTCTTCCCTTCAGGAACCAAAGGTCCAGGTGGCGAGAAGGTGGTCATGCCGCCGTAGGGCGTGCGCGAAGATGCTTGGATGCCGGTGTTTGCGTACTGCTCGTTGTCATAGCAGATGATCAGGCAGTCGTGATTGCGATAGAGCGCGCCTGAAATCGAGGCAAGGCCAATGTCCGAGGCGCTGCCGTCGCCCGCCTCGCAAATAATGTTTGGGTAAGCACCTTTCCACTTACCCTTTCGGATCATTGCCTCATAAGCAGCGGCGACGCCTGCCGTGAAGCTGCCCGCGCTTCCAATCTGCGTGTGCGCCCATGGCACGTTGTATGGCGTACACAAATACGAACTGTTCGCGACATACATGCAGCCCGTAGGCCCGATCAGGATCGTGTTGTCGCCCGCCGCCTTGCTCGTCATCCGATACTGGATGGAGGGTCCGCAGCCCGCACACGTGCGGTGGCCGGGGACGAAGGGTTCGGACGACGGTAATTCAGGGTTGTAGAAACGCGCTCCCTGATTCGGATTATTGAGAATCGGCAGCATCTGCCGCTGAACTTCTATGGTCGCCATATCGATTCCTCCTGATGGCACGCTCCATGGACCGTGCACATCAATGTCGTATGCGGATTATTCGATCCGCGGTAATCTTCTACTACTCCTCAAATCCAACCCAATGCGTGCGCTTTTCGATTTTGCCGCCCTTCTGTACTGCCAGCATTTTCTCGGTCATCCAATAAAATTCCTTCAGCACGATCGCCTCGCCACCCATGCCCGCCATGAACGAAAGCACGAGCGGGCGCTTATCGCTTTCGTAGAGAGCGGCGCAGACCTCGGCATAGAGCGAGCCGCCGCTGCTCACGCTGCCCAGTCCCATGTTGGTCTCGATCACGCCCACCACTTTGAACTGGCTGAGAACCTCGCGCACGCGCTCGGTGGGGTAGGGCCGGATGGTGCGCAGCCGCACCAGACCGACCTTCAGGCCCTTATCGCGCATGTGCTGAATGGCGAATCGCGCCGTCACCGCGTGCGCGCCCTGCAGGAAAAAGACGACGTCGGCGTCATCCGTCATGAATTCTTCAAGCCAGGGGTCGTAGCGCCGTCCAAAGATTTTCGCGAACTCGTCGTGGACCTCCTCGATGACCGCCATTGATTCTTCCATGGCGCGCGCCCGCTCCAATTGCAGCGGTGGACCCTGCTCGGGCATGATTTGCGGACCGTGAGAAACCGGATGCCGCGGATCAAGCGGATACGGATGCTTATAGGGCGGCAGGAATTCTTTCACCTGCCCGGTGTCGGGTAGCTCGACGTCGCCCGTGATGTGCGAGACGAAGAACCCGTCCTGGCAGACCATCTGGGGCAATAGCACGCGCGGATCTTCACCGATGCGATAAGCGATCAAGTGATTATCAAATGCTTCCTGCGCGTCGCAAGACCAGCCCATGATCCAGCCCATGTCGCGTGTCGAGAGCGCGTCGGTGTGTTCGGAACCGAAATCGCCGGGCGGATCGAGCGTCCGGTCGGCAATCATCATCTGCACCGGCATACGGCTGCCGGAGATCGGTGAGTAAAGCTCGTACGCGAACTGCACGCCGACCCCGGAACTGCCGGTGAAAACGCGCGCGCCGCTCGACGAAGCGCCGTGCGCGATGCTCAGTTGTGAGTGCTCACTGTCGGCGACGATGTACTCCGCGTCCAGCTCTCCGTTGGCGACCATTTGCGCGAGCGCCATCATGGTTGCTGTGTAAGGCCGGATTGGGTAGGCCGCGATCACATCGACGTCGGCGTACTTGGCTGCCTGCGCCGATGCGACGCAGCCGTTGATCCGCACCGTCTTCTTTTTTGCTTCAGTAACAGTTGCCATTGTTCACTCCAATTCTAGAAACTACCTCATGAATTGCTTTGGGAAGGGCACGGCTTCAGCCGTGCCGCTCCAACCCAGAACAAAACGGGCTTTAGCCCCTGAGGCCCATGGCGCTTACTTCATTGCTTGTCTCTAAATGTTCTTTGCTGGGCGCTCAGCCAAATTCCTCAATTCTTCCGCCTGACGTCCGTGCAAACCAGGCGAGATTGCGAACGCTGTATCCATTCTTACGACGCCGGAATCGAAGTCCAGTTCCGGCACGCCCTCCAGGCAGCCCGTCGGACATTCCTCGATACATACGCGGCACCCCTTGCAGTAGTCGACAAGGATTTTATACAAGCCATTCGAGCGTTCCGGGCGAGCGATGCACGGCTCGGGACAAACCAGGTAACAGTTGTCGCAGGCGTTGCAGGTGCCGCAACTGAAGCAGCGATTCGCCTCCTCAACCGCCTGCTCTTCCGAGAACGCCTGTATCACTTCGTCCTGCGTCTTGCGCCGGGTAACTGGTGACAACATCGGCTGCTGGACGCGAGGGAAGTGCGGGAAATACGTCATGTTCATGCGGTTCAAATCCATGATGACGTCGATGGGAATGGTGCGCGGCTGCAATTGCTCTCCGCGCATCACCTTGTCCAGATTGAAGGCGACGCGCTTCCCGTCGCCAACCGCATTGACCACCATCAGCGGCTGACCCGTACCCAGTTGCACTATATCGCCCGCCGCAAAGAACTTCGTGTCGCCGAGACGCCCGAAGCGGTCGATCTTGATGGTCCCGCGCTCGTTCTTGAACTCGTCGGGCAGCCAGGCCAATGAGGGACGCTGTCCCACCGCGATGATCACGTTGTCGACGGAGAACTTTTCGGCCGGGACTTCCCGATTGACGACGATCGGAGAGGCGTTGATGGCGCCCGAGAAGCGCGCCGGATGCAGTTGTAAGCTCTCGACTTTACCATTGCCGAGTACCGCCGTCATCGCCCGTCCATGCCACAGGTCCACCCCTTCTTCGACCATGTCGTGCAGGTCTTCCGGCGAAGCCGGCATCTCCTTGGGGGTGCCCTCCACCGTAATCATGGTCACTTCCACGGCGCCCTGTCGCAGCGCTTCGCGGGCGCAATCAATGGCGGTGTTTCCGCCACCGATCACCGCGACCCGGGGACCCAGCTTGACCTTGGATGTGCCCATGCCGATGTCGCGCAAGAAGGGAAGTCCGTAATGCACGCCTTCCTTATCCTCGCCCTCGGCGCGCACGCTATTAGGCTCGATGAGGCCCACGGCTAGGACGACCGCATCGTAGTCCTTCTTCAAATCGTCCCAGGTGACGTCTTTGCCAACTTCGACATTCGTCTTGATCGTGATGCCAAGCTCGACCAGGCGCTCGATCTCACGATCAAGCACGTCTTGCGGAAGAACCCAGTCCGGAATGCCGCCGCGATTCAGTCCGCCTGCCTTCGGAGACTTTTCAAGGATGGTGACTTTGTAGCCGAGGCGCGCCAGTTGATAGGCAGCGCTGTGGCCGGCGGGTCCCGACCCGACCACGGCGACTTTCTTGCCGTTGGGCTTCCCGGCCTGCACCACGTCCTTCTTCAGAGCTTGCCCAAGATCGCCAAGAAAGCGCTCCACCGCGCGAATCGAGATGGCCTCATCGTATTTTCCCCGGTTGCAGGCCTGTTCGCATGGGTGGTAGCACACACGCCCGGTGACAGAAGGGAACGGCATGTCCTCCTTGATGAGCGCGTAGGCGTCCAGGTACTTGCCGCGCTTCACCAGGTCGAGATAGCCCTGGATTTTTTCATTCGTCCCGCAAGCGTTGTTGCAGGGTGGCAACTTGTCCCGGTACACCGGTCGGATCGAACGCCAATTACCGGTGGGGAAGAGGTCTTGCCCCTTTTCCTGCGAAGGCGCTGGCGTAATGCCAGCGAATGGGACATTAAGCCAATCGGGTATTTTTGTGCCTTTAGTCGACATGGAATCCTTCCTACCTAAGGAAAATGTTGTGTGGTGGCGGGGATCTGCCCCGTAAGAATGGGGCGGAGCCCCGTCACCAGACGATCAAACTGCCACCGGGTTTAGCTTCATAATGTGTAATTCTTCAAGTGCCATTTCGAATGCATTTTTGTTCGCGATCATGGGCTTGATCGTCTCCATCTTGACGATGCCCGTGGTCTGGACTACGGCCGCAATCAACGGAGCGGCAATATCGGGTGCGATCGATTTGTTTCGCTCGGCGGCGCCTTCAGTCGAAAGGCGGTCGAGGCCCAGTTCACCGAGCCGGTAGTAAAGCCATTTGTGGTGCGCCAGCTTGGCGGCGTCCACGCAGACAAGCTGCGCAAGCCGCTCCGACCCCGGCACAAAACGAATCATGTAGTCCGGCGTATAGTGCGTGTTGATCACCAGCGTTCCGCCCGGCGGCATCCCACGCATGTAATCCCAACCCTTGACCATCGTCCCCTCAACCAGTACGACGATGTTGGGTTTATCGTTTTCGTAGGTGAGCTCGTTCTCAAGAACTACATCGCTCACGCGGCAGTATTTGCGCGTCGGAGCGTTGGTGCGATCGGGATTGTCGACATAGTTTTCCATCGCCTGCGCGTATTTGCCCTCGATGCGGGCGGAAGCGGAGATGGAATTGACGATGTCGCGGCCCTCTTTGTCCATGATGATGCCGCGTGTCCAAACCGTGAGTTCCGTGTAACTCATATTCAAGCCTCGTCAATACTTCGTTGTAGTGGATGCGTTCGAGTGCAAATCCCTTGCATTGTTACTCGGTGCGTTCGTTTTTTCCCATTGTTTGGGACTGCCATGATCAGAATCGAGAACCCCCAGAAAATCGCCGCGCAAGACGACGAAAGGCGCGCCGCGCGTGCCATCCTGGAATTCCACGATTGCCGATAGCGTTGCCTTCTTGCACAAGCTTTCGATGTCGGCGCCCGTGAAACCTTCCATCCGGCCCGCAAACTCATCGAAATCGACATTGCTCGCCAGCGGCACACGCTGACAGCAAAGGCGCATGATGGTGGCGCGGTCGGCGGCGTCGGGTTTGGCGAACTGGAGTATGTAGTCGAAACGCCCACTTCGCAACAGGGCGGGCTCGATTCGCTCGGGACGATTAGTCGCCGCCAGCAGAATCACGCCTTTTACGTCGCGCAAGTTGTCGATTTCGCGCAGGAGCTGGCTAAGAATCCTTTGATAGACATCGGTGCCGAATTGATCGGCGCCGAACTTCGGGGCGATGGCGTCAATCGTGTCGAAGAAAAGGATGCAGGGTGCTGCGCGTCTCGCCTTCTTGAAAACTTCGCGCAGCGCCCTTTCCGATTCGCCCAACCACTTTGAGTATAGTTGTGGGCCATCAATGGCGATGAGCGGAATCTGCTTCTCGCCCGAGAGAGCGCGCGCCAAGGCGGTTTTCCCGGTACCCGACGGTCCGGCCAATAGGATGCCTCGGGGCGGCGCCAGTCCGACCTGCTCATAAACCTCGGGGCGCATGTGAGAATGCTCAACAACTGCATCGAGCATTCGTTTCAGCTCGCCGAGGCCTCCCAGCGATGCAAACGTGGACGAACTTTTTTCAATCAGGAATTCGCGAGTCGCGCTGGGCTCAACTTCCTTTAAGCCGGCGAGAAAGTCATCGCGCGTAACCTGCAGCGCCTCCAGTTCAACCGAGGAGGAGGCGTCGGTCCCAAGCGGGATGGCGGATAGAAAGCGGCGCAAGGCAATCATCCCCACTTCCTGCCCAAGCGCTTCCAGATCGGCGCCGACGAATCCGTGAGAATGTTCGGCGATCTCCTGGAGATTGACGTCAGACGCGAGCGGCATCGCGCGGGTATGAATCCTGAGTATTTGCAGCCGCGCCTGGGTATTCGGAACGCCGATTTCGATTTCGCGATCGAAGCGCCCGGGACGCCGCAGCGCAGGGTCAAGAACCTCCGGAATGTTGGTCGCCCCGATGACGATGACCTGGCCGCGCGCAACAAAGCCATCCATCAAGCTGAGAAGCTGTGCCACGACCCGCTTTTCGACCTCGCCGCTTACCTCGGCGCGTTTGGGAGCCACGGCATCGATCTCGTCGATGAACAGAATCGCGGGCGCGTGCCGGGCCGCTTCCTCGAAAACCTCGCGGAGCTTGGCCTCGCTCTCGCCGTAGAACTTCCGCATGACTTCAGGGCCGTTGAGGTGAATGAAGTGCACGCGACTCTCGGCGGCTACGGCGCGAGCAAGCAGGGTCTTCCCTGTGCCTGGCGGACCATAGAGCAGCACGCCCTTGGGCGCGAGAATTCCCAGCCGCTCGAAGATGCGCGGGTGCTTCAATGGCAGCTCAACCATTTCACGCACGCGCTCCACTTCACGTTCCAGTCCGCCAATATCTTCGTAGGACACCGCCGGAGCGCGAAGCGCCGTCGACTCGCCTTCCACGACCCGAATGTCGGTGCGTTTCCCGATCACGACAGGTCCGGAGGGAATCGTGCGCACTACGTTGAAGTTCACCGCCTTGGCGAACGTCGGGACACGCACCGCGCCTCCCGCGATCACCGGAACGCCCAGCAGATCCTGAAGTATCCGATCGGGTGCAATGGTCGCTGGCGCAGCCCCCACCCACAACGGAGATAAACGAACTGCCACTGCCTGCTGGGGTTCGATGGGAGTCACCGTGACCTGTTCCTGCAAGCCGGCACTGCAATTGCTGCGGCATGTGCCGTCAATCTGGATCATGCCTTCGTGCCCATCGTCCGAAGGTTCGGCGCGTCCCACGCCGGTCGTGCCGCCCGTAATTTTCAGCACGTCACCGGCCCGCGCTCCCATGCGCTGCAGGTCGACGGGCGCCAGGCGCGCGATGGCATGGCCAACATCCTCGACCCGCGCCTCCGCAACGCGTAGCGTCAGCGTCACCCCGGGAGAAGAGGGGACACTCTCCGTTATCGCGTGATTTGCGGGCTGCTCAGGTCGGGGATACCCATCGAAAAGCCTCACCTTCTGCTTCTCCGAGTGATCCGGTTCGTGAGACGCGGTCGCCCCACGCGTCATGTCATTTCTTAACTCTGTCAATCTGATCGTCCCCAGCTTAAGATCCCCGAAGCCCCACGCTTCGCCTCTGTCAGATGTAAATCCCCACTTGGTCAAGAATTCTTCAGTACGATTTCTTCGACATCTTCAATATGCCGCCGCATTGCGGCTTTTGCAGCCTCCGCATCGTGGCGTTTGAGAGCAGCCAGTATCCGCCGGTGGCCGGCAAGCGACCTCTGCGGGCGGCCTTCCACCTGCAGCGAGCGTTCGCGCGTGCCGCGAAGCAGGTCCATCAGAATGTCGAGCACTTTCAGCACAACACTGTTACCGGAAGCCAAAGCAATGCTGTAATGGAACTCCGCGTCTTCAGCGACCGCGGCTTCTCCCAGACTCTGCTTTTCCTGTTGCCGCTGCAAAATCTCTTCCATCTCGGAAATTTCATCGGCGGAAATGCGTGCCGCCGCACGGGCAGCCAGCGGAGGCTCGAGCATCTTGCGGAAGTCGAGAAGCTCGCTCACCAGTTCTTCCTTGCGCTTGAGGACGTTGGCCAACGGGTTCGCCAACGATTCGGAGGAAATTTCGCGAACGATGGTACCCGCGCCCTGGCGCGGTTCCACCATGCCCATCAACTCCAGACTCCGAATCGCGTCTCGTATGGAACTGCGGCTCACACCAAGGGTCTCCGCCAGTTCCCGCTCGGAAGGCAACTTATCGCCGGGCTTCAGTTTCTTGAGGATCAACCGTTCGATTTGCCGGGCAACCTCTTCGTAGACCTTGTTCCGCCGGACAGTCTCAAAGTCGGAACTGAAAGTTGCTGGCATGGCTTTCAAGTGGTCCGATAAGTGGACCACATGGAGTATACGCCCGTTGTGAACCAACGGAAATTCTTTTTTTAAGCTCCGGTCTGAAAACATGGGAATAGCGGCTTGCCGGAGACCGGGGTTATTTCGCGGCTTGCAGAGTCCCAACGCTGCGCTGCACCAGCAATTTGGCGCAACTGTATGCGGTGCGAGTATACGCCATGGGGACGCCCACCCGCTCGCCCAACTCCACCACCGACCCGACGAGAGCTTCCAGTTCCATAGGACGGCCGGCTTCGAGATCTTGCAACATTGAAGTCTTGTGCTCGCCAACTTTTTCCGCCCCGGCCATTCGCTGATCAATGGAAACGGGCAATTCCATCCCCAATTTTCGCGAAACTGCTTCCACCTCCTGCATGATGTTGCGAATTACCTCCGAGACGCCGGGGTCGCGCACCATCTGGGCAAGAGTCGATCGAGTCAGAGCACTCACTGGATTCAGGGAAGCGTTGCCCATAATCTTTACCCAGATTTCCTGCCGTATGTGGGTGGTGATGGGACAACGTAACCCGGACGCCACCAAAGCCTCTGCGATCTTGCGACAGCGATCGGAGCGCGTGCCATCAGGTTCGCCCAGAGAAATGCGATTGCCATCGGTGTGCTGAACCACGCCCGGCGCAGTTATCTCCGTCGAGAAATAGACGATGGACCCGACTACACGGCGCGCTTCAATGGCCGCGGAGATCACGCCGCCCGGATCGATGCGTTCCAGATGGAGCCCATCCCACTCTCCCCCGAAACCCTGAAAGTACCACCAGGGAATTCCATTCTGGGTGCTGACGACGGTGGTGTCCGGTCCCAGTACGAAGTGCAACTGAGGCACAAGCTGGGGAAGGCTGTGCGCCTTCACTCCCAGAAACACGACGTCTGCCGGTCCGGCTTCTTCGAGGGAACCTACGATTCTGGGCCGGACCTGGAAATCTCCCTCGGCGCTCTTCACCTGCACGCCATGCTCCTGCATGGCATTCAAATGCGGACCACGTGCGAAGAGCGTGACGTCGAATCCGGCCCGCGCCATGCGCGCGCCAATGTAGGCGCCAATGGCGCCCGCTCCCACTATCAAAGACTTCATGCCTGATGATCCCAATTGTCTACTGTGTCATTCATTCAAGCGTATTGCGTTCATCATCGCCCGTCATTGCGCTCTGTCAACCGGACGATTGGTCATCGAGAATAGCGTGGGCAACGGCACGACGGCGGATCTTTCCAGTGGCCGTCGTGGGAATGCTTTCCACCAGATAAATCTTACTCGGGCATTTGTAATCCGCCAGAAACTTGCGACAGTGCTTCTGGAGTTCGGCTTCGGTGGCGCCGGCTGGGTCGTGCAGGACTACGGCTGCGTCGACTTCTTCTCCCAGGGTGGGATGCGGGCAGCCAAACGTGACCGCTGCCGCGACTGCGGGATGTTTGAGCAAGACTTCATCCACTTCATGAGGGGCGATATTTTCGCCGCCGCGGATGATGATGTCCTTGATCCGCCCGGTTAAATGCAGATAGCAGTCTTCGTCAAGCAGGCCCTCGTCGCCGGTGCGAAACCATCCATTTACCAGAGCGCGGGCATTGGCTTCGGGATTGTTTTCATATCCTCGGAAAACGCTCGCTCCCTGAATGACAATTTCGCCGCGTTGGTTGGTTCCGAGATGGTTGCCTTCCTTGTCCATGACGCTGACCCGAATACCGGTGCCCACGCCGACCGAACCGGCCTTGCGATGCCGCGGGGGCAGAGGATTTGACGTCATCTGGTGGGCCGCTTCGGTCATGCCATAGGCTTCGACAAAAGGCACGCCGAAGAGGTCCTCGATTTTGTGGATGAGTTCCGCCGACAAAGGCGCGCTGCAAGAACGAATGAAACGCAGGGAGGTGGCCTCTTTGGGCTTCTGGTGAGTGCGAGCCAATAAAAGCTGGTGCATGGTGGGCACTCCCGAATACCAGGTTACGTGATAGTTGCGGACGGTCCGCCAGAACGAGAGCGCGTTGAACTTGGTCGGAACGACCACGGTACCGCCGGAGAGCAATGTGGACATCACGGAACCGATTAATCCATGGATGTGAAACAGCGGCATAATGCACAGCGAAACATCTGCCTCGGAAAGAGCGTAGGTGTTGGCGATGTTGGCCGAGGAAACCGCTAGGTTGGAATGTCGCAGGGGCACGCGCTTCGGCCTCCCCGTGCTGCCGCTGGTGTGCAGGACAAGGGCAACGTCGTCAGCGGTAGGCTCGATGGCTTTGGCCCCCGAGGGAGCATCCAGCAGGTGAACCACGCCCTTGTCGGTCATTCCCACCGAGAAAATGGGAATCTTGAGATCGCTGGCTGCGGCGCGCACGAACTCTGCGCCCACCGGCGGGCAGAGCAGCAGGCGAGCGTCCGTGTCGCGAAGGAAGAAAACGAACTCCTCATAAGGGTACGCCGGATTCAAAGGTGCCGCAGTTCCGGCGATGGAAGCGGCAAGGAAACACACAATCGCAGGCAATCCGTTCGGCAGGGCGATCGCCACACGGTCGCCACTGCGGATGCCGGCGGACGCCAAAGCGTCCGCCATAGCCAGAACCTGCTGCCGCAGCGACTCATAGGTGACCACGACTTCAAGTTCGGGAACAGCGATGGCTGCGTGACTGTCAGCGAAATGCAATACGTCGAGGAGTGTATGGACGGACTTCAGGGTCATTGGGGGCCGCCTTTAACGCGGATCCTGGATGATGGATTCAGGTCTGTTTTCGGTTTGTGGAACGGGGGCAACACAGCACGCTCTCCGCGTCTGTCTTTCCGCGTCTGTTTCTCCGCGTCTGTCTTTTCGCGTTTGCGGATTTGGAAATCTAGCTCGGATAACCCTCCGCGCTCAGAGCCTTTTTGAACTCTTTCAGAAAGAACTGCAGGTTCTCTTCGGTAGCCAGAGGTCCCATCAGGCCGATTCGAAAAATCTTGCCCGCGAGCGGGCCGAACCCGCCCGCGATTTCAATGCCCGGACCCTCCAGGAGCCGCTTGCGCACTTTACCTTCGTCGACACCCTTGGGCACCAACACCGTGTTCAGCGTCGGAATTCGATGAGCTGCCGGGACGTGCATCCCGAGACCCATGGCTTCGATCTCGCGGACGAACAACTTGTGGCACTGGCGATGACGCTCCCATCGATTCTCGATTCCTTCCTCCGCAATCACCAGCAGCGCTTCACGCAGCGCGTAGAACATGGAAATGGGAGCGGTGTGGTGATAGCGGTGGGACACCGTGGAGTAATCATGAATCAGCTTGAGATCAAGATACCAACTGCGTACCGGCGTGGTGCGGGCGCGTAGCCACTCCATGGCTCGCGATGAAATGGCCAGTGGGGACAATCCCGGAGGGCAGCTCAGCCCTTTTTGCGAGCAACTGTATGCGATGTCCATCCCGGTCTGATCGAACTCCACCGGAACTCCACCCAGTGACGTGACGCAATCCGCGATGACCAAAGCTCCGGCTTCGTGAGCAGCGTCACAGATCGCACGGCCCGGCTGCAACGCTCCCGTCGAAGTTTCAGCATGGACATAGCCAACCACCTTCGGTTTCTCACGACGGATGAAGTCCGATACTTCATCATCTGTATACGTTTCGCCCCACGCTTTCTCAAAGCGCACCACGTCTGCACCCGCGCGCCGAGCCATCTCCGTCAGACGATCGGAGAAATATCCATTCGCGAACACCGCGAACTTCGCTCCCGGTTCCGCAAAGTTGGCGACGGCGGCTTCCATACCGGCGCTACCCGTGCCGGAAATCACCAGCGTCGCGGCCTTCTTGGTGCCAAACGGCTTCTTGAGCAACTCCTGAACATCCTGCATCACCTGAATAAAATAAGGGTCGAGATGGCCGACGATTGGCTTCGACAATGCTTGATAGACCCGGGGATCCACCATGGTCGGCCCAGGACCGAAAAGATAGCGGGTAGGCGGGTGTAGGGGCGCGAAGGAATCTTGCACTGGGATGTCTTGGTGTACGGTGCTCATAAGGGCCTCGTTTCTTTTCAGGGAACGATTTCGAGCATGCGATGCGAGCGAACAAGCCCAGCAGTAAACACCATCGCATGGGATGAAGTCAAAGTAATTTCTCGGGCGAATTCAATTAGTTTTTCTTATCATCGGCGCAAACGGCTCGCGCCGCAAAATGCTGCAAGGCTTCGGCATCAACCCCACTGGGCGTTGATGCCGAGCCGCTATTTCGTTCGTCCCGCTTCCACCTTCAACTTATCGCTGGCGCCGGCCTGCGCAGCTGCCAGGCGAGCGGTCAGAACGCGAAACGGGGAACAGGCAACATAGTCCATCCCAACCTGATGACAGAATTCCACCGAGGATGGATCGCCTCCGTGCTCGCCGCAGATGCCAACCTCTAACCCGGGACGTGTCTTTCGTCCGCGTTCAATTCCGATGCGAACCAGTTCGCCGACGCCGTCACGATCAATCACTGCGAACGGATCCTGTTTCAGAATTCCCTCCGCCAGATACGTTGGTAGCACTTTGTTGATGTCGTCGCGCGAGAAACCGAATGTAGTTTGCGTGAGATCATTCGTACCGAAAGAAAAGAATTCCGCCTCTTTCGCGATCTCGTCGGCCACCAGCGCAGCGCGCGGCAATTCAATCATCGTACCCACCAGGTAGTGGACCTTTTTTCCTTTTTCCTTGAATACTTCATCGGCCACGCGGCGCACGATCGAGGCCTGGTTCGACATCTCCTTCACAGTCGAAATAAGCGGGATCATGACCTCGGCGTGGGTTTTGATGCCCGCCTTTTCGACATCCACGGCCGCTTCGAAGATGGCGCGAGCCTGCATCTCGGTAATCTCTGGATACGTGATTCCCAGACGGCAGCCGCGATGCCCCAGCATCGGATTGAACTCATGCAACTCTTCCACCCGGCGCAGCAGGTCGGGCAGCAACTTCTTGAGGTCGCCGACTCCTTTTGCGCCATATTCGCGGTAATCCTCGATCAGCGCCTTTTTCTGCTTCGCATCCGCGTTGGGAAGGGTCGCAATGTCAACCATCAGCTTCTCACGCTTCGGCAGAAACTCGTGCAGAGGCGGGTCGAGTAACCGAATGGTGACCGGCAGTCCATCCATCGCCTTAAATAGACCGACGAAGTCCTCGCGCTGCATGGGCAGCAGCTTTTTGAGTGCTGCACGACGGTCCTTTTCATTGTCGGCAAGAATCATGGCCCGCATGTGCGAAATGCGTTTCGGCGCGAAGAACATGTGTTCGGTGCGGCAAAGACCGATGCCCTCGGCCCCAAATGCGCGCGCTTGGATGGCATCGCGGGGAATGTCGGCGTTGGCACGCACACCGATTTTCCGGAACGGCTCGGCCCAGCCCATGAGCTTCTTCAGATCTGCGTTCTCCGCCGACGCTGCCAGAGTATTGAGCTTGCCCTTGATGACGCGTCCGGTCGTTCCATCGAGCGAGATCCAATCGCCCGCGTGGAATACCTGGCCTTTAACCCGCATTTCGCGGGTCCGTTCGTTGACCTCGATATCGCCCGCGCCGGCTACGCAGCATTTGCCCATGCCGCGAGTCACAACCGCCGCGTGGCTGGTCATGCCGCCCCGCGAAGTAAGAATGCCGGCTGCGACCTCCATGCCGTGAATGTCTTCGGGCGTAGTCTCGGCGCGCACCAGGATCACCGGATTCTTCTTGTCTCCATGGCCTGCTTTCGCGACGGCCTCGTCCGCGGTGAACACGATCTGCCCGACAGCTGCGCCCGGAGAAGCAGGCAAGCCGGTGGCGAGCACTTCGACCTTCGTGCTCTTTTCATCGAGCGTCGGCACCAGGAAATCGTAAAGCTGATTGGGATCAACCCGGAAGATGGCTTCGTTCTCGCTAATCAGACCCTCGTCGACCATCTCGATGGCGACGCGAACCGCGGCGCGGCCGGTGCGCTTGCCATTGCGCGTCTGCAGCATGTACAGCTTGCCGTCCTGGATGGTGAACTCAAAGTCCTGCAGGTCCTTGTAGTGTTTTTCCAGCCGCGTGGTGATTTCGCGAAGCTGGTGATAGACATCGGGCATGACTTTTTCCAGTTCGAGGATTGGAACTGGCGTGCGGACGCCAGAGACTACATCCTCGCCCTGCGCGTTCATCAGGAACTCACCGTAAAATTCCTTCGCCCCGGTCGCAGGATTGCGCGTGAAGCCCACGCCAGTACCGCTGGTGTCCCCCAGGTTGCCATACACCATTGCCTGCACGTTGACCGCGGTGCCCAGCATGTCATCGATATTGTTGATGCGGCGATAGTGCTTGGCGCGGTCGTTTTGCCACGAGCGGAACACGGCGTCGCGCGCCATGACGAGCTGTTCGTTTGCATCCTGCGGAAAGTCCCGCTTGGCGTGCTTCTTCACGACTTTCTTGTATTCCTGAATCACTTCCTTCAGAGCCTTGGCATCGAGTTCGGTGTCGAGCTTCGCCTTCTTCTGTTTTTTCTTCGCGTCGAAGACTTCATCAAAAGCGGACTTCGGAATTTCCAGCACGACATTGCCGAACATCTGAATGAGACGGCGATAGGAGTCGTAGGCGAAACGGGGATTCTTGCTGAGGCTGGCCAGCGCCTCCACGCTCTGATCATTGAGGCCGAGATTGAGAATCGTATCCATCATCCCCGGCATGGAAAACTTTGCTCCGGAACGCACGCTCACAAGCAGTGGATTCTCACCCGCTCCCAGCTTCTGCTTCTGCAACTGTTCGAGGCGCCGCAGAGCGGCTTCCATCTGCTTTGTGACTTCCGCGGGCACCTTGCCGCCACTGCGCATGTACTCCCGGCAGGCTTCGGTCTGGATGGTGAAACCGGGAGGGACCGGCAGTCCGGCATTGGTCATCTCGGCCAGGCCCGCGCCCTTGCCGCCCAGGTCGTCCTTCATCTTGCCGTTGCCTTCGGCCTTTCCGTCGCCGAAAAAGTACACATACTTGGTGGCGTTCGTGGTGGGTTGCTCCGCGTGGGTTTCAAGAAGGGTGGAAGTGCTCATGAATTTGTCCTCTTTCGAAAACGAAACTATTAATTCGAACCTCAGGGTTTAGGAGGGGTTCTTCTGTTGATGACCATCGATGATAACGATCAACTGGCAACGATCGATTAACAACGATCGATTGACGCAATCGCTAACCATTGATCATTCCTGACAGGTACCTATCGCAATGACCAGAGCGACACGAACACTCCCCGCCAGCCTATGCAAGCCAACCTTAAGTTTACCTGATTCTCCGGCTCTCATCATGGTTATCGCCCCAGAATGAGAAATCTTTAGTCGCAAGGGCCTCAGAAGACTATTAAGGAGCGGGCAGAGCGGTCGTTGGCGCGCTCGGTTGCTAAATCGTTGCTAATGGGCTTTGACAAAAAAGTATGCGGTCATTACCAGGCCCGTCGCGATCACCACGTACCGAATTTTCCCGGGATCCGCCTTCTGCGCATAGTGCGCCCCAAACCATCCCCCTACGAGAGCTCCCGCGATCATCACTACACATTGCGGCCACAAGACTGCTCGCGCCACGATAAACGTGAGGACTGCGGCCGCGTTGATCGCGACCGCCAGCAAGGTCCGAATGGCGCCCATGGCATGAATGTCGCGCATACCCAAGGCAGCCAGCATTGCCAGGGTCATGAACCCAATGCCGGCGCCGAAGTATCCGCCATACACCGAGACCAGCAACTCCACGATCGAAGTGATTGTGATCGCCTGCCAAGATATCGCCCGGAGGTCGTCGACGACGGCCGCTCTCCCCGCCAATTTGCGGAGCCTGTTTCCAAAGGCAAACAGCAGTGTGCCACTCAGCAACAGCCAGGGTACAAGATGGAGAAAAGTGCGTTGCGGAGTTCTCAGCAATAGCAATGCCCCAGCCCACCCCCCGGCCACGCTGGTCACCAGCAGCGGCACCAAAACGCGCAGCGGTGCGTTCAGACGCTTCAGATAGGCAACCGTACTGGCCGCCAGCCCCGGCCATAGCGCAACCGTGTTGGTGGCGTTGGCCTGCACGGCAGGCATACCCGTAAACAGCAGGACTGGAAAGGAAACAAAGCTGCCCCCGCCCGCCACCGCGTTTAGCGTCCCGGCAATCGCGGCCGCAAAAAAAAGAAGGATGGCTTGGCTGGAGTGCAAGCTCATATTCTTATCAGGAAAATGGCGCCCCGAGAAGAGAGTCCGCGTCATACCTCACTCGGCATTCGAAAAGTCGAGCACAGGCTCAATAAGTAGCCGCGAAGCGGCGTAAGGATGCAGCACACGGCGCAAGCCGTGGGCAGGGAGTGGGATGTGACGCAGCCCCGAAGGGACGAAAGAATAGTTGCGACACAGACTCCGGAGGGACGGCACAAGCTCCCACGCACGCACGTTCGGGGCAGGGATGTTGAATCCCGAGTTTTCGCCAGTCTACAAAGCTGCTTACGTCACTGCGGCTCCTTCAAACGCTTCGTATAATTTGAGAGGAGCCTTGGGGCTGACATGTTTGACCGCCTGATGCTTGCTTCGTTGAAACGTAAAAGGTGAATCCGTTCATGCCGCACAATAGTGAGGTTGAAAGTCTGGCTCATGAACTGCTGTCTGCCGCTCAAACAGGGCAGATGATTTCTGTCACGCCGTCCTCCCGCCCCGGCTTCGATCTCAACACCGCCTATGCCGTGGAAGGAACGCTCAAACAAATCCGCGAGTCCGGCGGACATCGAGCGGTTGGCCGCAAGGTTGGTTACGCCAACAAGGCTATGTGGCGCGTGCTCAAACTGGAGACTCTCGTTTGGGCTCATATGTATGACGACACGGTACACTACAGCGATCACAATACGGCCACGCTGACGCTCGTCCACCCGCGTTCGCTGAAAATTGAACCTGAGATCGTCTTCGGATTGAAGCAGCCGATCGTTTCAGGAGGCCTCGATGCCGCCCCTGCGCTCGAGTGCACGGATTGGTTGGCGCTGGGATTCGAGATCATCGATTGTCCGTTTCCAGGATGGCAGTTTCAGCCCAGCGATTTCGTCGCGTCTTTTGGACTTCACGCCGCGCTCGTAGTCGGCGAGAAGACCCATCTGCAGCCGGAGTTGATCGCCAAACTGGTGGAAGAGTTACCGCGCTTCACCGTACGTATGTCGAAGAATGGGGAGTTTGTGGAAGAAGGGTCGGGCAAGAATTCTTTGCGGAGCCCCGCCTTGTGCCTGGCAGAACTCGGCGGAGCCATCCTACGAAGGTTCCCTGACCACCCGTTGAGCGCTGGAGAAATCATTAGCTCAGGCACGCTCACCGCCGGCCATGCAATCGAAAGAGGCGACCGTTGGACGGCGGAAGTCGAAGGTCTCGCTCTCCCACTGCTCACACTGCATCTGACTTAAGAACGCTCTGACTAGCTTTCCCGGACCTGTGCCGCCGCGTGTCTCGGGGTTCATGTCTTCCCGCGAAAATGCGACGCCTTCCTGGCATCAACGGTATTAAAAATCTTGACTTCCTTCGCGCAATGAACGCACGATGACCTTGAGCAGAATGACCATTGATTTGGCAAGGGAAGAAATTGGTAGTCAGGCAGTATTGAGTATCTAACTCATTGATTCCATAATACTTTAAAGGTAAAGTCATTATTATTCAAAGACTTGGAGGTAATTAACCGCTAAGTCTTTGATTCTAAAATACCGGTTCCGGGGGTGTCTCCTTGGGATCGGCTGCCAATCCATCAAGTGCAGGCTGTCGAGTTTGCGACGCTCTCAGTTCAACGTAGCGAAAGGAACCAGATGCGAAATCATCTTGTCTGCGTTTGTATTGCTCTGTTGCTTGCGTGTTCTGGACTGGCGCAGCAACCGCCAACGAAAAATCCCGAGGCTGGTAAGTCCTCCAATGTATCCGCCGAAGCAAAGCTCAAAGACATGTTTGAAACCAAGGTCAAGGCTGAATGGGAGGCGCTGAAGAAAAAGGACAAAAACGCATACGGGGAACTGCTGGCCGAGGATTACCAAGGCGTGGAAGCCGATGGCCGGGGCGAACGCAATAAGATTCAAGCCATCAACGAGGTGCCAAACGGGAACGTCTACGACTACACGCTCTGGGGTTTCAAGCTGATATCGTCGGGTCCGGACGCAGCGTTTCTCGTCTACGAAAGCACCACGCAGTTCCCGCCCAAGTCGGTCTTGCGCTACTCGAGGGTGTACATCGGCGAACTATGGGTGAAGCGGAACGGGGAATGGAAAGAGTTGCACTACCAGGAGACGCACGTCAAATAGCTTCGTTCAGGCCGGATAATCGGGAAGTGGTTTTGCCATAACCACAGAGAGGGTCACAAGCGAAGACATCGCTTCCCTCAACCCTCCCTGTAGTCAGTTCGCCATAGAAAATGTTTCCGACCAAGCGCAGAACTCCGCCGTCGCGTCGAGCGCAATTATTGACAGTCCACGATCGGAGAGAAGACCGATTCCGAGTCGCAGGGTGGTAATTGGCGCTTCTCGTACTGGCTGTACTTCAGGATCCAGAGTCCTTCGTTGTTAGTGAGGTAGATCCGTCCGCTATCCGTCAAAATGCTCGTCACGCCATTGAAAGTTTGGAGTGTTTTGGGATTCGCCGGATCGCTCATGTCGAGTACCTTCACCGTCTCTGCTGGCTTAGGAACACTGCGAACGCTATCCGCATTCTTGCCAGAGCTTTCGGACAGAGCCACGTCCGGGCCTACCATTTCCAAATTTCCGGAGGTCGCTTGCGCCGCGGAAGCCGTCTCCTTCAACAAGACTGGCTCGTTCGCCTTGCTTACGTCCACGATCATGAAACCCTGCTTCGAAGCCTGTTGGATGTATAGATACTGCTTGCGTCCCTTCCTCTTTAAAGTCATCTGGCTGCCCGGATCCGATGGCAGGGCCGCATGCGCGACCACCGTTGCCGGCACGTTGGCCGGCTTGGGCTCTTTCTCTTTTGCAAAAGCAGGAAGAGCCAGCGCCACCGACCAAGTGAGAAGCGCCAGCATAGCGGCGACTTGACTGGCCGCGTTTCTATTAATCAACTTCATAAGTATCTCCTTTTTCGTTGGATGCGTTGCAAGTGCTGACCAACCGCCATGAGGCCGATGGCAGCACACGGGTCATGGATTCAGGAGATGGGAGGGGGACGATCATAAAGAGTGCCATCCAAATGCCAGAGCAAAGGCGGCTGATCTCGATGCAAGACTCTGCGGGTTGAAGGGGGAAACCATGGCGGCAAGAAGCCTTCCGTCGGTGCAGCCCAGGCAAAAGCGTCTTCAGCCAAATGCTGAATCTTCGCCTTGGGAGAATTGCACTGCGCCGCGATAGTTTGCCCCAAGGGCGGATAAAAGACACGGCTAGCCAGGGACAGGATCAGGCAGGCAACCGCAAGATGGATCACCAGCACACGCCCGAAATAACAACGCCTTTTAACCGCTCCCGCGTGCCCCACTACTCGCATGGAAACCTAACTCCAACGACACCCCGTTAGCGTAATTATAGTCCCGTTCCGTGGGCCCTAGAAGGCGAGCCCTGTAACGAAAACAGGGTGGCATTCCGCCACCCCGTTTTTCTGCTTCAGGTTTTCAGTCTCCCAACACCATCTGCCTATTGCTGAGCATAAACGCCGATACAACCGTTGGCGCTTTGGGTTGTGCAGATCGTACCGGCCTGTAGCGGCACGAGCACGTGGTTATTGGTGGAATCGACTGCGACGCTGTGCGAGTTGCTGTTGGTCACAACGCTTTGCAGCCAGAGGTTACTAACGGCGTCGATGACACCCAGCACCGGCCCAGTCGGCATGTCTCGAGCAGCCAGATAGTATCGCTTGTCACCTGGGTTGTACCAAATTTCGTCCACGCCTCCGACCTGTGTGATGGTTGCGAGGATCTTGCCCGAAGTGCCGTCTATGACATATTCATTGGGCGGGAAGGCTTCGCCATCGTGGTCGCCGCAGCCCACCAGGAAGTTATTCCCTGGGCCCTGAATGATGCTGGTGGGCATGCAATTCGGCATTGGGAAGCTGTTCTCGATAAACGGTCCGTTCGGACTCCCGAGATTTGGATTAATAACATCCACCGAGCCGATCGTCAGATTATTGCCGAACTCGTTCGAATTCGTAACCAGGAAGCGACCGGAGTTAGGATTGAAAGCCGACCCTCCAATGCCAGCAATCGCAACTGCCCCGACACATCCAGGGCTTGGCGGTGTTGACGTAGTTCCCTGGCTGGCGCAGAACGTGCCATCGGGGTTGAGCATGGGCCCGTGGTGGCAGGGGATGTCAGGGCCAAGAACGTTTACTCCTCCACCGTGGCCGCTCATGCCGGAGAGCGCGGTGCTCGAAGGATCCGGGCAGATAAAGCCGTTCGCTCCGTTCAGGCCTTGATCATCGATGACCACGGTTGAGTCATTCTGGACCGCGCCATCGTAATAGATCTGGCCGAGAATGCACGTGGGAGGATTGATCGCTCCACTAGCAGGAGTGCTGCTCCCTTGTCCCGAGCCGGTGAGTGGGGGTCCATAGGGCGTCTGGGGCGCGACAGGAAGGCAGTGATCCGCCGCAAAGTTGCCAGTCGGAGTCACAATATTCGTAACGTCAGCTATGGTCACGAGGGGGAATCCCGGGTCGCCATTTGCCACCAACAGGAGCGTTCTACCATTGAGGACGCCGATTGACATCTCGTCTGACCTCAGGTCTCCGCAGGTGGGATCGGCAAATGCTCGGCCATTGGCGGAGGCAACGCACGGAGCAATACCGTTGGGCCCGTCGTAGTCCGCAGACACGCCGGTGGGAAACGCGGCGATCACGGTCGGTCCGGGCGGAAGCGTGGTCGCGGTAGGACTGAAAGTGGTTGTCGTGAGGTCAAAAGCGACCACACTGGCGCTGCCGTTGCCGACGAATAGAACCTTATTATCCGGGCTGAGGGCCTCACCGTCAGGGGCTGACAGTGGATTCACGCCATTAGCGCGCGCTGCGCAGCACTGCGCGCCCGGGAAGCCGCCGAACAAATCATTGGCGCCGAACCCGGGGATGTGGAAGTTAAGTGTGCGGCAGCCGAAGCGCGTCCAATTCCCCATCCCCGTGACAATAGGGGGAATGAAAATTGTGCCTTCGGAATCGACGGCACAGGAACTGGCGTTGACTCCGCCTCCAGCCACACCGTTGGCGCCGGAAAAGAAATTAACGGCTACGTCCGCCTGCGTGTCGAATACTGCTACATCCAGACCAATGCGGTCCGACACAAAAAACCTGTGATTTGCCGAATCGGTCAAGCTGATGTCGAACGAGTTGAATGGCCCGCCCGGTTCGCCAGTCGGATTGTGCTCGGGCACCGGCATGATATCGATCACGGTGTAGCCATCGTTCTTGGTTGTGCCGCACACGGGACAGTTTGCCACGCCACCGCAGCCGCTCATCAATACAAACAACGAGGCAAGAAGAATAGTAAGCAGAATCCTCGGTCTCATCGATATCCTCCGGCAATTTTCACGATCGCCGCTGTCACTGAGAGCGGCTAAAGCCATAAATCCGTAAGTTTGCACCTGCGCACTAAATCCCTGCTAGAAGCGGAACTGCACCCGGTTCAGCAAGACATAAAAACTCTGCGGTTCCTGACCTGTGACACTCGGACTGCTGAGCCGATCAATCGATAAGTTGAACTGGTACTTAACCCAGTAATTGAGATACCAGTTCAGGCCACCGGTGAATTCGTCGGTGTGCTGGGCGAAAGTCGGCACAAACCCGGGCGTAAAGGGGTTAGGGAAGTCAACCCCAGGTTCCTTTGCCTGGATCTTGCTATAGCGGAATGCAAGTTCGAAAGCGCCATATCCACGGCTTCCGCCCGTTCCCTCGACGGGGCCCAGGTACGGATGCTTCACTCTAGGCGTGCCGTTTTCCGGCCGAGTTTCACCGGTTAACAGGTATGTAACCGATCCATAACCGGCCTTGGATATGATCCCGGGAAGAGTGGCAAACCCGAGTCCTCCCGCCTGCTCCGAGCCCACACCGGTGCGGAACTGGAGCATTTGATCGTATTCTCCGCGCACTCCCCAATGACCGTGTATCCAGGTGGCCTCGCCGTTATACCGTTCGATTTTGCCATTGATCCGGAACGAGGGAAAGAAAGTGTAAACGTTGTCAGGCTCGGTGGCGGTAAAACTCATCTCATTGGAAAGACCCCGGCTGCGACCGCGATCGATGGCTCCGCCGAAGGCCAGCCCTTGAAGGACGCTGTCCTTCTTCTTGCGCCAAGGGTAGAAGCGCACCCTGCCCACGATTTCCGGCTCGTTGGTGGTATCGGTGGCCAGGATTCCTTTGCCATTGAAAGCTCCTACCCACCATTGCATTTGACTGCCGAAAAGGTCGCCGTGCAGGGCGATGCCGGGGCTGCGATACGCGGTGGAGGCGGAAGGGTACAGAAGTGACGCCAGGGATCGTTCCACGAAATCGAGGTTAGGAGCGGACATCAACGTTTCCTGGTTGAATGGTACTTTGAACTGCCCCACCTGGACCTGGAACTGGGGTATCGGCTTGGCGTTGATGTAGAGGTCGCGGAGAGTTATGCCATTAGTGGCGGCGGCGTCGATCAGCACCGCAAAGTCATAGTACTTGCCATAGTTCCCTTGAAAACCGAAGCGCGCACGGCGCAGGACGAACGTGTTGGAAGGTGCGCCATCGCCTTTGTAGCCGCGGTAATCGCTCTGGAAGTAGCCGTACGGCATGATCTGGAATTGACCGTCCGTGCTCCTGATGAAGAAGTGCTCCCCATTCCATCCGGCAGTCGCCGGGGCATCCTTCTTGGGCGCGGCCGGGGCGGCCGGATCCACTAGCAGTGCCGCTTCCATGAGCTCTGGTTGCCGCAGGACCGCGTCGGCCAGATGAGCAGTGCCAAAGTCAGTGGCGTGAGCCGGTTGCAAAAGGGCACCCGGCGCGTCCGACACGGGCATGATCTCGGCGGCGCCATTCGCAACCGATGAGGTCTTTTCCTGGACGAGTTTCTCCACCAGAGCCTTGAGCTCCTCAATGGTTTGGCGTTGGGCGGCGACTTCGCCGCGCAGCTGATTGACCTCCTCCTTGGTTGCGCCCGCAGGGGCTGGCGCGCCGGTTTTGTCGGCCGGTTCTCGAGTCTGAGCCAGCAAACCCGAAGTTGCGAAGAACACCAGAACAAGGACATAGTTTGTTAGCGAGCGCATGGGTTTCCTCTCCGGGATGATTTGCAATAACGGGCCTGTGCTGAAGGCACGCACACACTAGGAACATGCTGCCTTGTTCGCTTCGGGCCAAGAGCCAAAAAATCTTCAAGATTACGTATAATTCGTGTCCGGTACGAAAAGCGGACCAGTTGGGCGGTTTACTACATCAGGGCACCCTCTGTCAAGTAGAGTTTTCTTATGCCCCGATGGAGGCGCCTCCGACAATGGATGTTTGCACATAACGAAGTTTGGTCGGTGAGCGTCTTGCCTTCGAGCGCTACGATGTCTCTCGGCGTTTTGCTCGACCGCTCGGGTTTCGGGAGATTGAGCCGGCTATCCTCTGCTAGGAGGCTTGCACCAACTCTTTCTTCGGTTGTGCTTTCTGTTCTGCGAGGTCCGCTTGGGCGATGGTGCGCGCCGCCAACGGCTTCAACCAGAACAGCGCCATGAAAGCGGCGACAATGTCGCAGGCAATCATGACGTAAAAGATAGGCACCCAGGAACCGGTCCTGAACATCACGTAGGCGGCCACCGGTGCGGCAAAAATAGATGCCGTGCCCTTGGAAGTGTAGACGATCCCGTAGTTCGTGGTGGCCCACTTCCTGCCGAACAGGTCAGCGGTGATGGATGGGAAGAGCGAGAAGATCTCGCCCCAAGCGAAGAACACGAGGCTCGACAACAGGACGAACATTACTGGCCGGTGGATCGCTTGCAACCATCCCCAGATTGCGAGACCCTCGATCAGGAAGGCTGTAAACATGGCGTTCTCGCGGCCGATGTGGTCGGAGATCCAGCCCCATAGCGGCCGGGTCACTCCGTTCACGATCCGGTTCAACTGGATCGCAAGGATCGCCGCCGACAGTCCCCAGGCCACGATGACTTTGTCGACTTTGTAGAAGGTGGCGATCTCCTTGAGTTGCGATGTGACCACCAAGCCGCCAAACGCCACCAAAGTCATCATGACGTAAATGGCGTAGAACGATGGTTGCTTCAGCATCTCCAACCAAGTCGAGTCATGGATGCTTTGATGAACTCTCGCCACTGGTTTCCAGGCCTTTGGTAGCCATCCTTTCGGAGGTGCAATGATGAACATGGCGGCCGCGAACACGATGATGCCCTGGAGGATGCCCCAAAAAATAAAAGCGTGCTGATATCCCGAAGTCTTGATCATTTTCTCGATGGGGGCTACGGTGACCGCCGTGCCGATGCCGTAAGCACCGGACACAATCCCCGCGCACAGTCCGCGGTGATCGGGAAACCACTTGAGCACGTTCCCCGTGCAGCCGCCATACACTGCACCGGCTCCGACCCCACCAATGGCGTACCAGATGTAAAGCCCGGTGGTTGTCGTGGCGTAACCAGATCCGATCCAGCCGGCGCCGACCAGCAACCCTCCGATACCGATGACCAGCCGCGGTCCGAGTCGATCGATCAGGTAGCCCTCGAACGGCACTAACCAGGTTTCAGCAAATATGAATGCGGCAAAAGCAACTTGCACGGCGGCCAATGTCGCGTGCAGACTTGAGGTCAGGGGTTTGGTGAAAAGCGTCCACGCATATTGCAGATTCGCGATCGCCATCATCGCGACGATGGCGGCAATCATTTGAATCCAGCGGTTGACGATTTTAGGTTCAGTACCCACAGGAGACAACGTTGAAACAGCCATAGCACCCTCCTGGATGTGTTGTCTAAATGCAGCAGAGCACTTCCTACCTCAAGCGGCGCTCGAAGGAAATATCAAGAAAACCCGCCCCCTACAGGCAGGGCGGGTTTTCAGGATTATAGGGACGGCGTAGCTTCGATTTCCTTCTGGAGCGGAATAATTCCCGGCACCAGCCACTTGTCCCACATCTCGTCGATCTTGCTCTGGAAGTAATCGATATCTTCCTCGATGAAATGCGCGAACCTTCCCTGCTTGAGCAAGTAATCGCGAACCGGAAGACGTTTGAATCTGCCGCTCGCAATATCCCTGGTCTTGCCGTAGAGCTTCAGCTTGCCGTTTTCGACCTCGTACAGAGGAAAAATGC
>ODAK010000675.1_pt1 | contig 39041 bp, 35 predicted proteins | sample 1539591 | NCBI WGS metagenome assembly ODAK01 (sample SAMEA3539303, study PRJEB22396) | soil metagenome | biome: tundra; feature: field; material: soil | place: USA | collected 2010-05 | depth 0.15 m | reverse complement strand
CGGATCGCGCGACGCGAAATGCTCATAGCTGCCAAGCGCGACCTCCTCGCTGTCATCCGCCGAGCGGACCCGCGGACGCGCCACCCCGACGCGCCGCCCGCCGAGCGTGACCTCCCCAGCCTCATGGCCGTGACGGACCGCGTCGCGGTCGGGGTCGTGCTGACCCTTCGGGCCGACGACGTCGTCGACCTCCGTTTCCATCAACTCGTGCAGCACACCCAGCCCGACGCCGACGCTCAACGCCAGCAGCCCGTCCTTCGCGGCATTCACCAACTCCCCAAGCGCAGCCTGCACGCTCGGCGGCAACGCCAACGCGGCGGCCTCGATCTCCTCGCTGCCCGTTCGGTCCTGCACACGCGTTACGGTCTTCATGGCGGTTCCTCTCGTCTCGATGGACTTGTTCGCAACTCGCCACGGTCGCAGCGCGACCGGACGAGGCGTGAGGGACCGCCACCTACAAAGTTCTACGAGCTACGGGACAACCTCGGGAAGCGAGCCGGTTGCGGTGAGAGACGTGCAATGCCGACGGCGCCGTAATCACGGACAGCGCCGACGACAGACACCGCAGAGCCGTTAGCTGCCGCGTCGCGAGGACGACGCACTCCGGCTCGATGCACGCGATGAGGTTGCCGCTCACTCTTCTCCATCGCGACGGTTTGATACTGCGCGCACCTATGCGCGGGAAGCAGCGCGCGCATCGGGGGGTTTGCGATGCGGGAGTCTCCTGTACCTATCTTGGGCTGTTGAGCCCTAGCCGCGTGGCGTCGGCGGCTGCTTCACCTCTGGCGAACGAGCTGGAGCGGCCCGCGGGCGTCGTCGCTCCGCTCGCCCGGCAGGGTCTGGGCACGACGCTGCCGCAGGCGGTGGCCGAGCCAGCGCATGAGCGAGAGTGGGATCACGCATCCTCCCGTCGGGCGTCGGTGAGCTGGAGGGAGACGACGTGAGAAAGCCCCGGTCGATCGATTCGGCCGGGGCTTTCGGTGTGCTCGGGGAAGTAGGGAGTCCGTCCCAATCGTCCGGCGGTGCTGGACCTGCCAGCACAGACGCCGGGTCGGGGCCTCCCCTAGGGCGACGGCGGGATCGTGTTGAACACGCCCCACGGGCTGGTCACACCCGCTCCGTTGATGCTGGCCGGCCCGCTAATGCCGGGAATGCCCGGGATATAGGCGTCGCCGATGTACAGGTACAGGGGCTTGCCGTTGTAGGTCACCTGGTGGGTGCCGTCGGGCCTCACGATGATGCCAAGGGCGTGCTGGTCAACGTTGGCCCCGGCTTCAGGCCGCCTAGAGGTGAGGACCGGTGGCCAGTTCAGGGCGCACGTCCCCTGGCAGACGCTCTCGTCGCCCCTCTGGTGGCTTCTCACGTCGCCCCTCTCGTGGCCCCAGTCGTGGCCACTGTCCGTGCTCAAGGTGTAGACGGGGAAGCTCGCGTGGGGGAAGAGGCTGAAGGTATCGTTCATCGATGCGGCCAGTACAGTCTCGTCGGGCCCAGTGCCGCCGACCGGAGCGGTCTCGAGCTGCAATTGCGCCTGACCCGTTGCGGGACGGCCCCGACTTGGCTTGACCAGGTACCAGATGCCCGTGGGACTGGTCACCGGGTCGAACAAGTTGGCGCCTTCCCTTTCCCCCGGCGCTTCGTCCAGGAAGAACCGGTACAACGGCTGACCGGCGTAGGTCACCTGCTGCACCGACGACATGCCAGGCACGTCTGTGCGTGTCACCGTCCCGAGGAGGGTGGGGTTGACCCCCTGCCCTGCGATGGGGGCACCCTTGGTGACGAGCGCCGGCCAGAGGACAGTGTCGCAAGGCGCCCCTGTGGGGTTCGGGTTGTCGCTGCACGCGAACGGGGCGGACGTCAGCGCATGGAGCTGGTCTGACGTGAGCACGTACAGAGAGCAACCGGCGTAGGCGCCCGAACCGACGACCAGCACCCTGCCGTAGGGCGTCGTCGATGCTGCCGATACGGTCGCAGGGCCGGTCGGGGCGCTGGTCACGGGGTCGGCACAAGAACTGCTTTGGGCGCTCGCGGGTGAGCTGAACTGAAGGGCCACGCGCGGCGCGTCCGGTAGCACGTGCATCGGGGTGTAGCGACGGGCGATCCCGTTGACCGAGTCGAACACGGCCGACTGCACGATCGCTCCCACCCGTGCTGACGGTGGCGGTGGCGTCTTGTCAACCTCCAGCGCATCGACCATCGTCCGGTTCCAATCGGTGACTACGTCCGCGCTCGCCACGGCCGGCGCCGTTAGCGCCGCCGCCGCGATAAGCACCAGCCCGAGTCTCTTAATCATCACGATCCGTTCCTTGCTAGAGGTGTGCAGCATGTGGTTCATTGACGTGCCTTTCGAGTGAGCGCGCGCCTAGGTGCGTGTCACCGGTAGGTGCAGGGCGTGATCACGCCTGCGTAGTGGAGCAAGTGCGCGCCGGTGTAGCTGCCGGTGCCGGTCATGTTTAGGTAGGGCGCAGGCCCGAGTTAGCGGTCGGTGCCGAGCCACGGCTGGAAGTTGGGATTGACGCTGAGGTAGCTCGTCGGGCCGCCGCGCGCATAAGTGCGAGGCGCGGCTGCTCGGGGCATCGGCGTGGCCCGTGGGAGCAGGCGCCGCCCCAGCCAAGCTCGCCCCCGCGCTCATCAACGCCGCCGCCCGACCCGCGGCCGTCGCTCCTGAGGAACTGCGGCGCGAGGGGACGGCATCCTGCCTTTGATCAGGATGGCAATCCTGCATTTCAGATCGTACCCGCCTCGTCCAGCGCGTGATGGTTGATGCGGGCCTGATGCCGGCCGGAGTCATGCGAGCGGTGTGCCGGTGGGTCAGGTAGAGCGCTGAGCCGAGGAGGATCAGGATCCGTGCGAATGTGGCTCCTGCGCCGATGTTGGCGTCGTCCCAGGCGAACCCGTTGGGCTGCGAGACCCTGACGATCAGGGGCGGCGGGGGGCTCTGGGTTGCGCTACCGATCGCGGCGTCTCGTGCGGCGAGTTTGTGGGCGACGCGGGCCTCTTGGGCCTGGATCCCGCCAACGTTGATGTTCGTGGCGTGGCGTGCCTGCGGATTGACTGCGTGTGGGGCCTGCGGCTGAGTGCTGGCCGCCGGGGCGATCGGACCGAACGGCCGCGGCGACGCCGTGGACGGGGCGGCGGCCACGGGGGCGAGCGTGAGGGAGACAGCGGTGGGAATGTGGCGGTGGTGGCGGGACATGGTTAATCCTGCGCTTTGCTCGATCGCATGGTGGTGCGGTCGGATCGCCTTGAACCGTGTCGATTGGTGGTATAAAGCCGCCCAGAGGCAGTCAGAGGGCGGTAAAAGAGCCCGGAATCGCGGGCTTTGGTGGTACAGTCGCGGTCGGCGCCAACGGTTGGATAGGGCGTGGACTTTCGGATACTTGGGCCGCTTGAGGTCGCGCAGGACGGTCGCTCGCTCGGGTTAGGCGGAGCTCAGCAGCGTGCGCTACTGGCTGTGCTGCTGATTCACCGTGGCGAGGTCGTCTCGACTGATCGGCTGATCGACGAGCTGTGGGGTGAGCAGGCACCGTCGAGCGCGGTCAAGGTCGTTCAGGGCTACGTCTCACAGCTGCGCAAGGTGCTTGGCGAGGATGTGATCGTGACGCGGGGACATGGTTACCTGCTCGCGGTCGGAAGCGAGCAGGTTGACGTTGGCCGCTTTGAGGCGCTGGCGGCCGGCGGCCGAAGCGCGCTCGCGGCGGGCGACGCAACAGCTGCCGGCCAACGCCTGGGCGAGGGGCTGGCGCTGTGGCGTGGGGAGCCACTGGCTGACTTCGCCCACGAGCCCTTCGCGCGTGGCGAGATCGCCCGGCTTGGGCAGGCGCGACTCGCGGCTTTGGAGGACCGAATCGACGCGCAGCTGGCGCTCGGCGAGCACGTACGGCTGGTGGGGGAGCTCGAGGTGCTGGTGCGCGGGGATCCATTGCGCGAGCGCGTCATCGGGCAGCTGATGGTCGCGTTGTACCGATCAGGGCGACAGGCCGACGCGCTGTCGGTCTACCGGCGGACGAGCGAGCTGTTGCGGGAGGAGCTGGGCCTTGAGCCCAGCCGGATGTTGCAGGAGCTTGAGCGCTCGATCCTGGAGCAGGATGCCTCCCTGGACGGCGGCGTCCGCAACGCGACCGCGGCGTCTGGCGCCGCGTTGCCGAGCGTGTGCCCGTTCAAGGGCCTTGCATTCTTCGATCGCGCAGACGCCGAGTACTTCTGCGGGCGGGAGCAGCTCGTGTCGGATGTTCTCGCGCGGTTGGTGGAATCGCCGATCGTCGGGATCCTCGGCCCTTCCGGGATCGGGAAGTCGTCATTGCTGCGCGCCGGGGTGCTCCAAGCGCTGAGCGCAGGACAGTTGCCAGGCAGCGGCGGCTGGCGTCAGGCGCTGCTGCGGCCGAGCGAGCATCCCGTCGCGGAGCTGGGTCGCGCGCTGGGGAGCGATCGTGTCGGGCCCGTCGTTGAACGGCTCTCGTCGGGGGAGCGGCTGGTCATCGCGGTCGACCAGCTGGAGGAGCTGTTCACGCTGTGCAAGCAGGAGGACGAGCGTGCCGCGTTTTTCGAGCAGCTGGCTGCGGCCACGGAGGATCGTGAGCGCCGCGTGCTGGTGCTGGTGTCGCTGCGCGCCGATTTCTACGGCCGCTTGGTGTCCTACCCGCGGTTCGCGGGACTGCTGAGCCGTAGCCACGTGCTGGTCGGGCCGATGGGCCGCGAGGAGCTCGCGCGGGCGATCGAGCAGCCCGCCGCTCGCGCCGGGCTCGAGCTCGAGCCCGGGCTGGAGGAAGCGCTCATCTCAGCCGTGGCTGGTGAGCCCGGAGGACTACCGCTGCTCTCCACCATGTTGCTCGAGCTGTGGCGGGTCCGGGATGGGCGCGTGCTGCGTTACGACCGCTACCGGACCAGCGGCGGGGTGCACGGCGCCGTCGCGAGACTGGCAGAAGTCGCCTACAACCGGCTTGGCGAGAGCGAGCAGCGGATCGCGCGCGGTCTGATGCTGCGGCTTGCGAGCGGCGAGGATGCAGCGCTCGTCCGCCGCCGGGTGCGGCTGTCAGAGCTCGAGCGTGTGAGCGGCGCCGCTCCCGTGCTCGCGCAACTGATAGACGCTCGGCTCTTGACGGTCGCTGACGGGGAGGTCGAGCTCTCGCACGAGGCGCTGCTGCGCGAATGGCCACGGTACCGCACGTGGCTTGAGGAGGACCGGGTCGGCCGGCGTGTGTACGCGCACTTGGCCGCGGCCGCGCGCGACTGGGAGGCGCGTGGTCGAGACGTCGCCGAGGTCTACCGGGGCGCGCGGCTGGCGGCCGCGCTGGAGTGGCGGGCGGGGCACGAGCTCGAGCTCAACCACACGGAGCGGCAGTTCCTGGACGCCGGCCGAGCGGTAGCGGGGCGCGCGCAACGCCGCCTGCGGATGGTGCTGGGGGCGGTGGCTGCCCTGCTCGCGGTCGCGGTCGCCGGGGCGGTGGTCGCGCTCGATCAGCGCGCCAGCGCGCGCAACGAAGCGCGGGCTGCCGAATCCGAACGGCTTGGCTTGCAGGCTCTGACCGAGCCGCGACTGGACCGCTCGTTGCTGCTCGCCCGCCAAGGCGTCGCGCTCGACGATTCGCTGGCCACGCGTAGCTACCTGCTCGACGCGCTACTGCGCAGCCCGGCAGCGATCCGCGTGATCAGCGGCGACGGGAACCCGCTGACCGCGCTGGATCTGTCGCCCGACGGCCGGACGCTTGCGGCGGGCGACAGCCGCGGCAACGTGTTGTTCTTCGACGCCGCCAGCGGGCGGCGAATCGCCGCACCCTATCAGGCGCTTCGCGCGGTTTCGGCGGTGCGGTTCAGCCCGGACGGCAAGCTTGTGGCCCTGGTCGAAGGAGACGTCGTCGAGCTCCTCGACGCGCGCACGCACCAGTCCAAGACACCGCTGCTCGCTGGGCCCCCGAGCACCTCAGGGGTCAGCGACAACCCTTGGGTGCTCGGAGCGATCGCCTTCTCGCCCAACTCACGCGTACTCGCTGCTGAGGTGATCCACAATCAGCCGCACCGCACCAGCGCGGACATCGTCCGCTGGGATGTGCGGACCGGACGGCGGCTCGAGCCGCCGCGACAGATCGCCCCGACGCCCGAGGCGACACTGGTGGGCTTGATCGCGAGCGGAGCGCAAGTCGTGACCTCAAGCGCATCTGCGGACGTCACCATCATTCGCGATGCCGCTACGCTGCAGCCGCTCCGCCGCCTGCGGGGCGGTGACATACGCGGCGTGCTCAGCCCGGACGGGCGCCTGGTCGCGTTCGGCTCCGCCGACGGATCGGTGCGCATCCTCGATCTACCCAGCGGCGTTCTGCGCACCGCCGCCGACCGCCACGACGGCGCGGTCACCGACCTTCGCTTCACACCCGACGCACGCACCCTTCTGACCGCCGGCGCCGACGGACGCCTGATCGAGTGGAATGTCGCCGACGCGCAACCGATCGAGACGTTCACCGGACATGCCGGCAGCGTCTCGCAGATCGCGATCGCGCCGGACGGCAGAACCGCCTACACAGCGGGCGAGGACGGCACGGTGATCGCCTGGGACCTGGCAGGCGACAGGCGCCTCGGCCGGCCGTTCACTGCGCCACCACGAAGCGCCACGGTGTTCCCCGGGAGCGGCAACGGTCCTACCAACTTCGACCCCGCGGGCACGACCGTGCCCGTGGCCGGTTTTGCCGTGGCGACGACACCCGACGGCCGCGGCTTCGCCGTCCCCGATGATGCAGGCTATGTTGACGTGTTCGACAGCCGGACGCTGAAGCGGACCGCTCGCCTCCCAGTGAGTCCCGGTAGGCAGGTCGCCGCGGTCGCGCTTGCGCCCGACGGACGGACCGTCGCGGCCACGACGCAGGACGGCCACCTGCGGTTCGGGGATCTGCAACACCCGCAGCGGCTCGGGCCGCCCCAGGCCGTTAGCGATTGGCCAGTATGGTCGCTCGCGTTCAGCGGCGACGGCCGCTGGCTCGCGACGGCCGGGGACATCACGTCCAGCGATCCCCCGCTGCAGTTGTGGGATGTCGGCCGTCGCAGGCGCGTGAACACCGCACTGCTTTCGCCGCGGACTGCAGACGCCTCAGATGTGACGTTCAGCCCCGATGGCACGAGGCTCGCAGCGGCCGTGAACGACAGCGAGGGCACAACCGCGATCGAGATCTTTTCCGTGCCTCAGCTCGCACAATTGAAGACGTTGCCGGCGGACGCTGGGACATCCGTGCGATTCTCCCCCGACGGGCGCCTGCTCGTATTCGGCGATGTCCAAGGCCGCGTCTGGCTCTACGACACCCACACGTGGATGCCGCGCGGCAGTCCGCTTGTCGCTCACACCGGCGCAGTGGTCACCGTCAGCTTCAGCCCGGACGGGCGGACACTGGCCACGACATCCGACGACGGCACCACGCGCCTATGGGACGTTTCCTCCGGCCGCCCGATCGGTACCGCGCTGCCCGGCCCCGCCCAGCATTACGTCGCGGCCGCCTTCGTCGACGGCGGCACTCACCTCGTCACCTTGGATGACAACGGCCACGGCAACCTGTGGGACATCCAACCGCAATCATGGGCGCGTCGCGCCTGCCAGATCGCCGGGCGCACACTCACCCGCACCGAATGGAACGCCGCGCTATCCGAGCGCACCTACGCCCCGGCCTGCGCAGCACACTGATGCTCATCAGTGTCCCGCCGCGATAGGCCCTTCCATGCGATCCAACGCGGCGGCTCGCCCCGACTGTCCCGGGCGAGGACCTGCAATCGCGGTTCCGTGGGCATGTCCAGAACGCCGGTGGCTTCTTCGCAAGCCGCGGCAAGCGGGACGCGACCGCCGCCCCCTTCGCCTGCGCCAGCAGTAGCGGACGCGGTCGCTGAGCGGGCTCCTGAGACGGACGGAGGCTGTCGCACAAACCATCGCGTGTCCCGCCTTTTTGGGCGCCCCTGCACGTTCCGTGGGTGAGGTGAAGGCCGCGGAGGTGTAGCGCGGCCAGCCGTCGTCTGTCAAGCAGCGGCTCGGTAGCTGGTCGGGATGCGCGAGTCGTTGTGTTGGTTTGCAGGTGGTTATCGCTGCTTGACAGCGCCGTCGGTCCGCGCTTTGGGGCAGGGAGGTCGGGGCACAGGGGCGCCCCGACGGTGGCTGAGAGGGTGCGCACGCCGCGGCGCTCATAGGGTTTCCGGCTTCTAGGTCTGGAACCCCTCGTGAAAGGACGGCGACGTGCGCCCACTGAGGGTATGAAAGACGCTGCTCGGATTGCACCGAGTTGTGATCGAAGAGGTAGAACTCCAAGCGGACGGGGCGCTGGTGGTGTCGGTCCGCCCGCGCGCCGGGGACCGCGATCGCTGTCCCCGTTGCCGGCGGCGCTGCCCGGGCTATGACCAGGGCGAGGGCCGGCGTCGGTGGCGGGCGTTGGATCTCGGCACGAGCTTCTGCTTTCTGGAGGCGTGGGCGCCGCGAGTGCGTTGCAAGCGTCACGGGGTGCTCGTCGCTGCGGTGCCATGGGCGCGTCATGACGCGAGCTTCTCACGCAGCTTTGAAGATCAGGTCGCGTGGCTGGCGGTGCATACCAGCAAGACCGCGGTGTCGGAACTGATGCGGATCGCGTGGCGATCGGTCGGCTGGATCTGCCACCGGGTGATGATCGAGCAGTCCGCCAAGCGCGACCTGCTGGCCGGCCTCTCACGCCTGGGGTTTGACGAGATCTCGGTCCGCAAAGGTCAGCGATACCTGACGGTCGTCGTTGATCATGACACCGGGAAGCTGGTCTGGGCGCACCCCGGCCGAGATCGCAAGACGGTCGAGAAGTTCCTGGACCTGCTCGGCAAAGAGCGCTGTGAGCTGATCAAGCTCGTGTCGTGCGACGACGCCGAGTGGATCACGCGCCCCGTCGCTGAGCGCTGTGAGAACGCGGTCATCTGCCTGGACCCGTTCCACATTGTCAAGGCCGCGACCGACGCGCTGGACAAGATCCGCCGCGAGGTTTGGAACGACGCACGCCGCCAAGGCCAGCAGCAGCTCGCCCGCGAGCTCAAAGGCGCCCGGTTCGCGCTCTGGAAGAACCCCGAGAACCTGACCGAACGCCAGGCACTCAAGCTAGCGCGCATCCAGAAGCTCAACCACAAGCTGTACCGCGCCTACCTACTCGCCCAACAGCTCCGCCAGATCTACCGCGTCCCCGCCGAGCAAGCGCTGATCCTCCTCGAGGCGTGGCTGAAATGGGCCAGACGCTGTCAACTGGAGCCGTTCGTCAAGCTCGCCCGCCGGATCACCGAGCAGCGCGAAAGAGTCGAGGCGGCGATCACCAACAAGTTGTCAAACGCCGCGGTCGAGCAGATCAACACCCAAATCCGGCTCATCACCCGACGCGGGTTCGGCTACCACTCACCCTGGGCCGTCATCGCGCTCGCGATGCTCTCACTCGCAGGCCTCTGCCCACCCCTACCCGGACGATGACACCACCCACGGAACCTGCAGGAGATTCCTTTTTTCGTGTCGCGGTCGATCCAGCACGTGAGGTATAGCCGCGAACCGCGGGAACGAGCACTTATTGTTGGCAGGCGAATCTATACTAATGTGGTTGACAAAGCGGGAGAAGCTCGCTGGCCTTGCCCGCTCCGCTGCGAATGGAGATCGATATGTCCGTCCTAGAAGAGGTTCTTGCCGCCAACGATACGTACGCCTCCAGCTTTGGCGCAAAGGCCAAGCTGGGTCTTCCACCGGCCCGCCGTTTCGCGATTCTGACTTGCATGGACGCGCGGTTGGATCCGGCCAAGTATGCGGGGCTAAGCGAAGGCGACGCCCACGTGATCCGCAACGCTGGGGGACGCGCCAGCGACGACGCGATTCGGTCGCTCGTGATTTCGTACAAGTTGCTCGGGACCGCCGAGTGGTTCGTTGTTCACCACACGAACTGCGGCATGGAGTTCTTCACCGACCAGATCATGCGTGGTTTGTTAGCTAACAGTCTCGAGACCGCTGCCCTCGGGCCAGACGGGTTCTACGACGTCGGGGGCGGTCCGGGCGCATCCGAAGGCGAGTACGTGGATTGGCTCACGATCGCCGACCAGCAGGAGAGCGTGCTCGCCGACGTCACTCGAATTCGCTCGCACCCTCTCGTGCCCGTCGGCATCCCAATCTACGGTTATATCTACGACGTGGAGACGGGGCGGCTCATCGAGGTACCCGACGCGACCGCCGCAGGTCGCGCAGGATAGTCTCGTTGGGCTGGCTGCTCAGGGACGGACGCGTTCGCGGGCGCGAGCCGTTTAGTGCGTTGCTGGCCGACAAATCGCTAGAGCGAGGTGGCGCATATCATTCATAACCCGAACGAGCGCACGTGGGAAACACCACCGTGGCTTGTTGCAGCTGGCTGGGCTCTTGAGGCGAACGGCCGAAGATCTTGTCGGCGCGGCTGACGCTCGCACGCACGATCGGGTGCTTGGAGCCGCCTCTGAAGCAACTTCAGTGACTCCGTCGACGGCCGTATCGGGGCCGCGCCTGACGCATGCATTCAGCGGTAGCAAGCAAGCGCAACGGCGCCTGCGTCCCGGCACTTCTGCGCTCCTTTCCGGCCGGACTGCCGTCTTCGGCCGCGGGCAGGAATCCTACCTGGACGCGCGCCGGCTTCTCCTTTCCTAGTGGAACTCGTCCGACGCTCGGAGTCAACGGAAGGGATCACTGCGTCTGGATCGTCGCCGACCTGCCCAACACGCGCTCGGGGAGGATCATGCGGCGGGTGATCGCCAGCATCTCGAACTTCGCCGACGTCGGCGACGTGACGACGCTGGCGAACCCCGAGATCGTCGACGACATCCGCCACCACGTCCAGAGCGCGAAGGTCGCCCACGGGGACGCGCCCCGCGAGCTTGCGGCGGAGGAGGAGGAGTGGATCAAGGCGTCCGGTAGGCCGAGTAGTCCCGGTCCGATAGGACGGGGACTGCGCGGGCCCCGACGCCGGAGAGCGCACGCTGTCATGACGCATTTCGGTCCCGTGCAAGGCATCCGGAGCCGCGCGGCACCAGGGGGGCCACAGTTGACATCGCTGGGTCCGGGGTCCCCAGGGCGGAGAGCACGCCGTCGCGGTCGTGAGGTGACGGCGGGGTGACGCAGCAATATCTCGTCGGTGAGTCTCAGTTCTGTTGGCGCAGCTGGAGACGGCTGCTGGCAGCGGTTCGGTGTCGCGCGCGGTGGCGCGACTGCGGCGGGAGGCGGAAGCCTGCCCGCCGGCGGCGCTCGGTCCCGTGTTCGCGCGGACGTTCGAGCTGACCGACTGCCTCTGCCTGGATTCGATCGCGAGGGGAGACACGCTGGCTTTCAGGTCGCAGGCTGTGACCGGCGAGCAACTGCGCGACTTCGGGGTCTGCGCAGGCCTGCTGGACGAACTCGCCTGACGCTGCGGCATACAGCCCCCGCCCCGCGGAGGCGGGTGCCCCGACCCGGCCAAGGCGCGCGGGACGCCCGGGACCGTATGCAAGTCATCGCGCGGGGAGTCATAATCGGGGCCATGGCAGACACGGGGATCGCGGTTCGTCTGCAGGCCCGGGCGCGCCGTGACGAGCTGGTCGGCATCCGTGACGGCGTATTGCTGGCGCGCGTGTCTGCGCCGCCGATCGACGGGCGGGCGAACGAGGCGCTGTGCCGCCTGATCGCCAGTCGCATTGGCGTTGCGGCGTCGCGCGTGACGATGGTGCATGGTCAGCGATCGCGTGACAAGCTGGTGCGCGTCGAAGGACTTGAGGCATCGGCGTTGCGCGATCTCCTCACGCGGTTGTAAGCGTCATCGGCGGGAGTCACCAGCCGGCCACCATGCGCCTTCGGCTCAGGCGGCTCCTGCGATGACCGAGCTTGACCAGTCGACGACGGAGGTTGGCTTGACCACGTGCTTGCTCATCCCGAGCTCCTTCGGCGAGAGACCGAGGGCCAGCCCGACCAGCTGCGGGAGGTGAAGCACGGGCAGCCCGAGCTCGCGGCCGACCGCCTTGGAGGCCTGCGGCTGCTGGAGGTCGAGATTGAGGTGGCAGAGCGGGCACGGCACGACGAGACAGTCCGCGTCGGCGTCGATTGCGTCTCCGAGGTGCCGACCGGCCATCTTCAGCGAGGCTTCCTTGTTCATGGTGATGATCGGGAAGCCGCAGCACTTGTAGACGCCCGCATAGTCGATCACGGTGCCGCCGAGAGCCTCGATGACCATGTGCATGTAACGGTCGCGGGGATGCTCCTCGTCGATGCCCAGGCGTTCGACGGGACGCACGATGTAGCAACCGTAGAAGGGGCCGACCTTGAGATCGGTGAGCGGGCGCTTGACCTTGGCCTTGAGTGCGTCAAGTCCGATCTCCTCGACCAGCAGCCAGAGGAAGTTCTTGTTGGTCAAGCCCTTCTCGTAGGAGAGGCTCTCGTCAGCGAGGTTCTGATTGATCTGCTCGCGGTACTCGGTGTTGGCGTCGAGCCGCTCCTGGCATTCAGACTGGGCGCCCTGACAGGTGGAGCAGATGTTCATCATCAGCTCCCCGTCGGTCTGCTGAGCGAGCGCGAAGGTGCGCGCGTTGAGCGTGTCGGCGAGTTCCTGGTTGTGCTCGGCGATCACGCCGGCTCCGCAACACGCGGCCCGGTCGAGCTCGATCAGCTCGAGGTCGAGCAGCGGGGCCACCTTGGCCATCGATCCGTGCAACTCGGGCGTGAACCCACGGCTCACACAACCCGGCCAGTAGGCAACCTTCATTGGTCTCCTCTTTCGCTCGAGGCGGTCTCGGAATCCTCTCCTGGCCCGGGGAAGGTGGGCGACTTGTCCAACGGACCCGACTCGGCCTCGGAGGTCGAAGCCTCGCTCTGTTCACTGACCGCCGGCGGCGTCGTCTCTGCCGACGGCTCCTCGGGATCGTCCTCGTAACCGGTCACGTACAGGTTGAGCTCGACCCGCTCGTCGCGGCCCTCCACCTTGGAGTAGATGCGCTTGAGCGCGGCGAGGTCGGCCTTGGGCAGCTTGTGACCGAACAGGGCGATCTTCGGGCTCATCTTGCCGCGCATCACGCCGGTGATCACCGTGGAGATCGAGGACAGCAGCTCCCTTCCTGCCGCCGGATGGAACTTGGCAAACCACGAGTTGCCGCCGTAGCTGCGGGGCAGCAGCTCGGCCTCGTTGAGCAGACCGTAGTCGCGAACGAGGGTCACGAACGCGTCCTCATGCCGGTGGCCGTTGTTGCGGTCAACGATCTCATGATCAGAGCCGGCGCTGCGCCGCAGACGCATGATCTGGCTCATCGGCGCGACTCCCTTGGGGCAGGCGTCGATGCAGTTAAAGCAGTGCGTGCAGTCATACAGCCCGTGCTCGTCTTCGCTGAGATCCTTGAGGCGCTCGAAGTGCTCGGCGTCACGGGGATCGCCGACGAAACGGTAGGCCTTGGCCAGCGCCGCGGGTCCGATGAACAGAGGGTCGATCTCCATCGATAGGCAGTCAGAGACGCAGGCGCCGCACTGGATGCAGGCCATCGTCTGGGTGACGTCGACCATGTTCTCGTGGGGCACGATGTACTCGCGCTCGGGCACGGGCTGCTGGTTGATCAAGAACGGCGTGACGCGCTGGATCTTCTTCCAGTGCACAGCGTCCATGTCGACGATCAGGTCACGGATGACGGGCATGTTGCCCATCGGCTCGACCTCGATCACCCCAGCTCCCACTGCGTCGCCCCCGCCGTCGCCGTCCTGATCAGGGTTCCAGCCGGTGCCGTGGCGGCGGGCGGCGGCCTCGTCGAGATGCGTGTTGCAAGCCAGGCCGGGCTTGCCGTTCATGCGTACTCCGCACGAGCCGCAGATCGCCTGCTGACAGGAACAGCGGATCCCCACCGAGCCATCGACCTCGTCCCGAACCTTGAGGATCGCATCAAGCACCGACTGCGTCTCCTGCATCTCGACCGTGTGCTCGTCCCAGCGCAGGGATTGGGGCGAGTGCGCTTCCTGGCGGCGGATCCTGAGGGTGTACTCGGGCATTGGATCAGTACGTCCTTTCCTCCGGCTGCCAGCGGGTGATCGTGACCGGCGAGTGGCTCACCTTGGGGACGTCGGCGCCGTTGACCGAGACGTCGATGTGCTTGAGCCAGTCGGCGTCGTTGCGCTGCGGGAAGTCGGTACGGAACTGCGCGCCGCGGGACTCCTTGCGCTCCTGGGCGGCAAGCACGATCGCCTCGGCGACGTCGAGCATGTATCCGAGCTCGATCGCCGCGATCACGTCCTGGTTGAACACCGAGCCGCGGTCGTCGATCACCGCCTTCGGAGCCTCCTCCTTGAGCCGCCTTACGACCTCATGCGCGGACGCGAGCCCGTCGGCGTCGCGGAACACGGCGCAGTGGCGGTTCATCGCCGCGCCGAGCTCCCGCTTGATCTCCGCGACCCGCCGCCCGCCCCGATCGCGGCCAATGATCGCCGCGATCCGCGCTTCGACGTCGGCGAGCTTGGAGGCCGGGGTCGAGGGCATCGGCAGCGCCCTGGCCCGCGCTCCCGCGTGCTCGCCGGCGCGGCGGCCGAAGATCAGTGTGTCCAGCAGGGAGTTCGCGCCGAGGCGATTGCCGCCGTGCACCGATACGCACGCCACCTCGCCCGCGGCGTACAGCCCGGGGATCGTGGTCTGACCGTCGGAGTTGGTCTTGACGCCGCCCATCATGTAGTGGTTGCCGGGGCGGATGTGGATCGGCTCGCGGGTGATGTCGACCCCGGCGAAGTCGCGGCCGATGTTGACGATCTCGCGCAGCGCCTCGAGCGTGCGACGCCGGGGGACCTTGGTCACGTCCAGCGCGACCGTGCCGTCGGGGAAGCCGCGGCCCTCGTTGATCTCGGTCTGCTCCGCGCGGGACACGACGTCCCTCGATGCCAGCTCGAGCTTGTTGGGCGCGTAGCGCTCCATGAACCGCTCGCCCTTGGCGTTGAGCAGCCACGCGCCCTCGCCGCGGGCGCCCTCGGTGATCAGGATGCCGTTGCCCGCCAGGCAGGTGGGGTGGTACTGGACCATCTCCATGTCCTGCAGCTTCGCTCCGATCCGGTACGCCTGAGCCATCCCGTCGCCCGTCACGATCAGGCCGTTCGTCGTCGGCTCGTACGCCTGGCCGGCGCCGCCGGAGGCGAGGATCGTCGCCTTGGCGTTGAAGACCTCGAGGTGGCCGTCGCGCAGGTTTCGGCAAATCGCGCCGATGCACCGCCCCTCCTCGTCCTGCAGCAGGTCGGTCGTGAACCACTCCTCGAACCGATCAATCTGCGCGCTGTACTTCATCAGCTGCTCGTAGAGGACGTGCAGCAGCGCGTGGCCGGTGATGTCGGCGACGTAGTAGGTCCGAGCGGCTGACGCGCCGCCGAACGCCCGCGTGCCAAGGTGGCCGGTCTCGTCGCGGTGAAACGTGACTCCCGCGTGCTCCAGCCACAGGATCTCGTCGGGCGCCTCGCGGCACATGATCTCGATCGCGTCCTGGTCGCCCAGATAGTCAGAGCCCTTGACCGTGTCGAACGCGTGCGACTCCCAGCTATCTTCAGGGTTCAGTGCGGCGTTGATCCCGCCCGCGGCCGCGACCGAGTGCGAGCGAACGGGGTGGACCTTCGAGACGATTCCCACCGAGGCTCCCGTCTGTGCCGCCGCGAGCGCCGCCCGCTGTCCCGCGAGGCCGGCGCCGATGATCAGAATGTCGTGCGACGGCACCGTGTCCCTCAGACTGCCGCGGCGTTGATGTGTCTGCGCAAGAACACGATCGTGCGCTCCCACGAGGTCCCTGCCGCCTCCGGGTTGTAGGTGCCCAGCCGGTTGGTGTCGTTGAAGAACGCGTGACCGGCGCCTTCGTAGAACTCGAACCTCGTATCGACGCCGGCATCGCGCAGCTCGATCTCGAGTGCGCGGGCGTCCTCGAGCGAGACGAACTCGTCCGCGGTTCCGAAGTGACCCAGCACCGGTCCGCTGATCGTCGTGAAATCCGGCTTGCCGTGGGGCATGACGTAGTAGTAGGTCACTGTGGCGCCGATGAGTGGGCTGGCGGTGGCGGCCCAGACAGCAAGGCCTCCGCCGAGGCAGAAGCCCACGGCACCGACGCGTTCGCCGGCCACCGTATCGAGGGAGATCAGGTGTTTCGCGGCGTCCCGCATGTCCTTCTCGGCCTGGTCCATCGAGAGCGCCATCATCCGCTGTTGTGCCTCGTCGGGCTGTGTCGTCGGCTCCCGGCGGTAGAGGTCGGGCGCGAGCGCGACGAACCCTTCTGCCGCTAGGCGGTCACACACCGAACGGATATGGTCATCAAGGCCCCACCATTCCTGCAGGACGACGATGCCGGGCGCTGGCAGGTCGGCTGGCTCGGCCAGGTAGCCGGGCGTGTCGCTGCCGTTGGACGTGAAGTGAATATCAGGCATGTCTCCTCAAACGGGGTCGATGGCGCTCAATGCCTCGGGCGACCATTGGTTGGCCTTGCCTGATGGCGAGGCTCGAGCATGGCGATCGCGGTGATCGCCCGGGTGAGCCGAGTCAGGGTGATCAGCTCGGCCTGCACCAGGCTTGCGGGGTCACCGCGGACCCCGGCGACATAGGCCTCCAGCGCGTAGGTCAGCCCAATCGTTTGATGACCCCACGCTTTGTGGTGGCGAAATGAGCTCGGCCGCCCCAGCAACCGCGCGCCACAGATCACATTCGCTGCCCCCTCAAGCATCACGCCACTCAGACCGTCGAATGCTTCGCCATAGGCTGGCGTCTCCAGCTGCCTGTCGAGCTCCTTGATCGCGACGTACTCGTTGACGGCCAGGCGAAACCAGACGTCCCTGGCAACGTCACGACAATTCTGAGCGGCGCCCTCACTGGCCGAGCTCGCCTCGAGGGCATCAAGCGTTTCCGACGGCATGCGGACTCGCAGGGCAGCGGCGAGATGGTGCGCGACAACATCGCCCCGGGAATCGACTGGTCGCTCAACCGCCTCGGCCTGAACAGCGAGGTGACGGATGGTCCTCTCAAGCGTTTGGTCAAGCGCGGCGGTGCGCTTCTCGGGCGCCTCGCTCGCGCTCCCGCCGCTCGCGATGTTCGCGGCCGCGAGCAGGAGTCGGGCGGCCAGGTCAATCGCGTCGTTTCTGAGTACAGCCAGGCGGACGAGAGACGTTCCCTCGTCCTGCGCGACTTCACGAAGCGCGTGTCGGATACGCGCTGCGGACTCTTGGCCCTCCTCTGGCCGCACGGAGTAGGTGGTCTCTCCGGCCAATATGGCGTCTTCATGTCCGCTCAGGCGTCGGCGAAACTGTTGGACGAGGTCGGGGTGCTGGTTCTCTGGGCGGCCGAGATCTCGCTGCGACAACGCGTCGACGGCAGTCATCAGCGTCACGGCTTCGGCAACTGACTTCGCTACTACATCACTGTCGGGGGGCGCATCGCGCTCGAGCGCGAGCACCAGGCGGAACTCGGCCTGGTCTGTGGCTTGTGCTGCTGACTCGACCAACGCCATCCTGGATGTCCCGGCCGATGTCGGCGTAGCCAAGATCTGCGCCACGGCGCGATCGAGCAGGTCCCCCCACAGTGGCGCACGAAGAGGGGGAACCGTGTCGTCCTGGCTCGAAGCTGGGCGAGACATTACGTAATCGTAGACGCTTAGGCGCCCGTAAGATTTAGTGCTCGATCGGTTGACAGGTGGCAGCAGATCGATCGCCGAAAGACGACCTCTGCGCGTCCCGCGCTCCGTCTGATGCCACGACACATCCGGCGCGACAGTCGCCGCGTCTCAGTAGGGGTTGGCGCCGCTGACCATCCCGTCACCGAGGGCGTAGCAGTCGCTCACGGCGACCTGGCTCAACCGTCCAAACCAGGTCGCGTCTCGAGGTACGCGGCCGCCACGAGCCTCGAGCTGAGCGAGGACCGGAGTCCCGTCGAGGTCCCGTGCACCGGTCCAGGTTCCGGTCTGCGTAGTGCCGGCGACGTCGAACTGATACGCGGCTCCGCGCTCGAGATCGACGCCCATGAAGTCGCCTCCCTGCTCGCGCTTCGTCCACGCTGCCGGCATCAGGCTCATGACGCCCGGGCCAACGGGTCGCGGCAGAGAATCCGCCCGACGACAAGCCCTGGGAGAACGAGGCGTCCAGCTTCGGTCCGAGAAGAGGGCAGAGCCATGCAAGGGGCTAAGTACATGTCTGCGCCGGTAGCCGTCCGATGAGGGTCCCATTTCGGCGATGCGGATCCGCCGTGGCGTTGGGCGATTGCCGGACTCTTTGCGCAGCTTCGGGCTCATGGCTCCCGACCGTGTCGCCGAGCTGTTCGGCTTGCAATGCCTGGACGCGGCGACGAAGCCCCGTGGCCTGTTCGAGCTCATCACGGGCCTGGGCTAGCGCGGCCGTGCGGGTCGTCCCCTCTGCGTTGCGCGCGCGGTTCAGAGCGAGCCAGTAGCGGGCATGGGTGACACCCAGAGCGGCTCGTGCTTGCACGAGCGCATCCTGCCCGACCGCCTCGCGGTAGCTCCCCTTAGCTGCTGTCAGGCTCGTCGTGCTCCGCGGGGATACCGGTGTGTCGGTCATATCGATGCGATGAACTCGTCGATCGGAATCGCGGGGTAGGAGCGGTAGCGAGCGCTCCCGCGGGAACCAAGCTCGAGCGACAGCCTCGCCATCGCGCGCTCGTCGGGAGCCTCGACGATGCTCACGAAGTCAAACTCGCCGAGGGTCGCCCATTGCTCACGCACGGTGATCCCGAGTTGCTCTACCTCCCGGTTGACCTCGCGGATGCGCTCAGGGTTGCTCTTGACGGTGCGCACGCCCTCGGGCGTCAGCGTCGCGACCATGACGAATGTCGCCATCGGCGCTCAAACCGACCGGAGCGGGGACGAGCCGGCCTGCGATCTTGGCTCGCCTGGGCCTGCGAGCGTCTTCCTGCGGCCGAGAGCACCGCGTCTCGAACGAGGCAGTACCGCACGGCGGTCGCCAAGCTCAGCGAGCCATTGGAGTGTCACCAGTTCCAAATGCCTCGCCCCGCGATCCGTGACAGCGACCCGCCGCCCGCGTGTTCGGGGTCCGCGTGAATTCACTGTTTCATCGGGCATCGCCGCTCCCTTCCGTTTGACCTTGGCCCTCGGCGTATGATCTTATCATCTTATAAGCAATGATGATTGTATCCAGCGCTTGTGCGGTGTCGTGGGGCTAACGATCAGCAAGCTGTCGGTGCGCCAGCGCCTCCAGACGCGAGAGTTCCCTCGTGACATCGCTCGCTCGTGGCACGTGGGCCAAGACGGTGGTCAGTGTGCAGTCCTCGGCGCTGACGATCTCCAGGATCAGTCCGAGCTCCCCCGGCGAGGCTGGTTCGGCGGTACGCCGGATCGCGCGCGGGAGCCGCTTCAGCAATGCGTTGAACTCCTCGCTCTCCAGCACGGCGTGAACAACTCGCCGCCGGTTGCTCATCGCCCGGTGCCTCGCTCTGTGCCCTCGATGCGAAGAAACGTCCGCCACGAGTTCGCGAGCGCATCGATCGCCGGCGGAGATGCACCGTTTGACCCCAGCAGCCCGGCAGCGTCCTCCCATCGCCGGGGTTTGCGGCGAAGGAGCAATTCGAGTCCCGCATGCTCCGCCGGAAGCCCTCCCTCTTGCAACAGGTCAAGCAGTTCCTGATCGCTCGTGACCCATGGTGTGTCATCCGATGACGTCTTACGCGGGCCGCGCACGGTGACCTCCATCGCTCCCGAGGAATGCGTCGAACTTCGCGGCCTGCGCGAGGCTCTCGCTGAGCAACACGATCAGCGCCTCGCGGGTGTCGCCAAACCACGGGTGACGATCGGTGCATGCCCGGAGGTAGGTGGCGACAGGCTGGGCAAGCGCGAGTGAATGTCGACGCCATGCGGTGACCGCTCCCGCGGCAGTCATCGGTACCGGGAGCCGGGCCGCCCGCACGGCCGCGGCGGCGTGAACTGGGGTTCGCAGACGTCGACGCGCCTTGAGGTTCGACTCGTGATCGAGGCGCTGCAGTGTCAGGAGCTCCAGCGCGCCACGCCTGATCCACGCCATGCAGCTGACCGACAGAGCCTCGGCGCGCAGGACGCGGTCGGCGTACGGATCGTCGATCAGCGCCAGCGAAATTGCGGGTGCTTCAATGGCGATCGCCATCGCAAGCCAGTCCGCGGTGCTCGCGCGTGGGTGGTGGCAAGCTCGCTGTTCAGCGGCAGCCGCGGCGCCGACGTCTGCTGCGAGGCGGTGCATCGTCACGGTCCGGTCAACGACGCCTCCCCGTCGATAACCCGGCCGCGGATCTGCCCAAATCGCGATTCCCATGGACGCAACTTCGATGACCGCGTCCTCCAGCGCTCGAAGCGCGGCGTCTGGCGCCCCGAGGCTCAGTGCGAGCCGGTCCAGAGCAGCGCTTGCGATCCGGCATTTTGCTGCGACCGCGGCAGTGCTCAGCACGGGCGGCGGACCTTCAACCATCTGCTCTTCCAGCCTTGACACGAGCGCACTCAGGCTGCGCCCGACAGATGGATGCAGGCGCTGCCAAGCCATCGCGCTGGCTTCGAGAGCCTGAGCCGCGCACCAGATGCCGCCCCGCGAGCCGCGCGAGGAACTTTCTACAGTCTCGCGTATCAGCTCGACCAGCCGATGGTCCACCGCGCTGAGTGCCATTTCACAGTACCCGAGGACATGCTCGTCTGAGCGCGCCAGCCGAGGCTCGCTGTCTGCGGTGATCTCACCCCAGCATGCACTCAGGTGCCGGCCCCACGCGTGCGACCCTAGGCCATCGATGTCCTCGCGAATGTTGGCGACCGCGGGCCGTGCTCTCACGTCCGCTCCGGGAGCGTCAGGGTCGATGAAGTCAAACTGAAACATCACGTAGCGCCAACGGCCTCACCTCACTCCATGTCTCAGAGTCTTCTAAGTATATTAGCTCAGGAGCAACCGTTGGCGCTCGGCTCACCTGCGTGCGGGGGTCAAAGCTTGGAGGTCATGCAGGGCAGCGGTAAGTGCCTTGGCGATCACCGCGGGCGTTGGCGGGCATCCGGGGATCCGCAGATCGACGGGAATGATGTCCTCGAGCGCCCCGGCGAGCTCAGCGTGCTGACCGAGGAGGTTGCACCCGAGGGCGCAGTCGCCGAGCGCGGCAACGAGCCGGGGCTCGGGCATCGCGTCGTACGCGACGCGCAGCGCCGTAGCCATCCGCGTGGTGATCGCGCCGGTGACGAGGAGCACGTCGGCGTGGCGGGGTGAAGCGACGATGTTCAGCCCGTATTGCTGGAGGTCGTAGAGCGGGTTGGCGGCGGCGGTGAGCTCGTGCTCGCAGCCGTTGCACGACCCGGCGTCGACGTGGCGCAGCGCGAGCGAGCCACGACGGGCCCCTGCCTGCGGAGGGGTGCTGCGGCGCAGGCGCTGGAGATGGTTGAGCAGCACGAACATGCGTCAGCGGTCCGCGCAGGCGTAGCAGAGCTCAAAGCTCTTGTTGATCAGCGGGAAGTCGGGCAGCAGCTCTCCGACCACGGTCTGCGCCAGTACCGGCCAGTTGGCGTAGGAGCCGGTGCGCAGGTGCATGGCGTCCAAGCGGTCCCCGTCGCGCTCGATCAGGCAGACGGTGGCGCCGCGGGGGCTCTCCACGCGTCCGATGCCGATGCCCGTCTCCTCGGAGACGCGGCTGACGCCTCCGGGTGGGAGTGCGCGTGCGAGCAGCTCGTCGAGCAGCGCCAGTGACTGGTCTAGCTCCAGGGCGCGCTGGGTCATGCGGCTGGCCACGTCGCCGGCGGCGGTGTCAGAAACCGCGGGGCGAAACCCGCCGTACCAGAGGCGCGGGCTGTCGGCGCGGAGATCGTCGCGCACGCCCGAGGCGCGGGCGGTCGGTCCGACGGCGCCGAGGCGCGTTGCATCCTCGCGGCTGAGGACGCCGACGCCGCCCAGGCGTTGCTGCAGCGAGGTAACGAACTGCAGCTCTCGCCAGCTGGTCGCGTGCTCCTGGCGAATCGCTCCCAGCTCGCGTCGGGCGTGCTCGGTCTCCTCGCTGTTGAGCGATACTGCGCCGTTGCCGACGGTGATGGTGTCAAACAGGAAGCGGTGCCAGGTGAGGCGCTCGTTGAGCCGCTGGGCGCGCTCCTTGAGCGCGGCGTAGGCCATCGTTCCGGGCGCGAACCCGACCCCGGCGCAGATCATGGAGATGTCGTGCAGGTGGTTGTAGACGCGCTCGAGCTCGAGCAGGAGCGTGCGGGCGCGCCGCAGCTCGCGATCGGGCGCGAGCCCAAGCGCCGCCTCGCAGGCCTGCGCGTAGGCCACCGAGTTCGTGACTGCGCAGGCCGCGCAGGCCCGCTGGGCGTATGCGATCCCGGCGGCCACGGGCTGCCCCGCAGCCGCCGCCTCCAGTCCGCGGCGCTTGTAGAACAGGCGCAGGTCAAGGTGCAGGACGCGCTCGCCGACGACGTGGAAGCGGAAGTGCCCCGACTCGATCACGCCGGCATGGATCGGCCCCACCGCGACCTGGTGGACGTCGTGACCAACGGTCGAGACCGTCCACGCCGCGAGCCGCGCGGAGTGGTCAAGCAGCGGGCGCAGCGGGTCGTGCCCGGCGAACTTCACCTCGTGCAGGTCGTGGGCTTCGCGCTCGTCCCAGCCGGCGGCGGGGATCGCGTCGACGATCGTCTCCACTGTGCCCTCGGTCGTCTCGCACGTGATCACCCGGTCACCGGCGGTTGTGCTGAACACCGCGCGCAGCTGCACCGGGCGCCCGGCGCGCCTGGTCGCGAACAGCCCGCCAAAGCGCTCGCCGTGGTCCTTAGCCGCAAGGCACGCCCGACGCCAGCCTTCGGGCCGAACCTCGGTGATCTCAGGCGCGCCGCGAGGGGTCACCGGGTCGCCTTGCGAGGTCCTCATACCAGGCCTCGCATGAGCATGCGGATCGCTGTCGAGCCGGGGAGCAGGTAGGCGGTGGCCGAGAGCGCGAGCAGACCCAGCCCCATCACCCATGCGAGCCGTTCGGTGGCGCGAACGTTGCGTCCGCGCCGCCACCGGCGGTGGTGCTCGCCACCGAGGAGCCCTTCGATCAGCGCGTGCGCCAGCCCGAGGAAGCCGAGGGCGAGCAGGGTCGCCGCGACGATCGTCACCACGAGCTGGCCGGCGGCGATCCCGCCGAGCAGGATGAGCAGCTCGCTGAAGAACAACGGCGATGGCGGCAGCCCACTCAGCGACCCGAGACTGACGCCGAGCGCTACGGCGGTGCCGCTGCTGAGCTTCGCGATCCCTCGGGGCGCGTGCTCGGCAGCCTCGGGCTGGTTGCGCAAAAGCGGCATCGCGGCGTAGAAGCCCAGTGCCTTGGCGAGCGCGTGTCCGGCCAGGTGCAGCACCACGCCAGCGGTCGCCAGCGGGGTTGCGAACCCGATGCCGAGGGCAAGGACGCCCATGTGCTCAAGGCTTGAGTAGGCCAGCAGGCGCTTCCAGGCCAGCGGGCGCCACAGAAACGGAACGGCGATCGCCAACGACGCTACGCCGAAGGCCATGAACGTCGCGTTGGCGACTCCGCTGCGCAATGCGGGGCCGAGCGTCACGAGCACGCGCCACGCGACGAGGATCACCGTCGGCAACAGCGCGGCGGACAGGAGCGCGCTGACCGGTGGGGGGGCCTCGCTGTGGGCGTCGGGCAGCCAGTTGTGCACCGGCGCCCAGCCGATCTTCGTGGCCAGTCCGCCGATGATCAGCAAGAAGGCAAGCAGCGCCCGCTGTCCCGACAGCGAGCCGGCATGATGAGCGATCGCTTGCCAGTCCAGCGTGGCCAGCACGCCGCCATGCGGGGACAGGCCGATGTACAGGATGAGGATCCCGACCAGGGCGATGGTCAGCCCGAAGGTCGTCAGCACCAGGTACTTCCATCCGGCCTCGAGCGCCGGTCTGCGCCCGCTGTAGGCGACCAGCAGCGCCGAGGCGCCGGTGGTCGCCTCGACAAGCAGCCAGGCGACCCCGAGGTTGTTGACCAGGGGGATGGCCAGCAGCGCGGCCCAGAACAGATAGAAGCCGAGGTAGTACCACGCTCTCGCGCGCGCGGCGCGAAAGAAGCTGCGGCCCGCGGTCGCGAGATAGGCCGGTGAGACGAGCGCGCTCAGCAGCCCCACGACGGCCACGACAGCCAGAAACGCGCCGCTGGCGCCGTCCACCACATACCACGCCCCGCGCGTGGGGCTGGCGCTGTGCACCAGCGCGAGGATCGCCAGGACAATCGCGCTCGCTGCGGTGACCAGAGCCCCGACGACGTTGATCCGGTCCGCCATCCTCGGGGTACCGGCAAGCTGCACCAGCAGCCCGCAGGCGACGGGCAGCGCCGGCACCGCGATGACCAGCGCCTCAGTCACGCAGGCTTCCCAGCAGGGAGGTGTCTCCGGTTCCGAGCTCCTCGTGGATCTTGGCGCTGAACGCACCCGCGACCGACACAACCACGACAAGGTCGAACACCAGCCCAAGCTCGATGAACACCGGAAGGCCCCCGGGCACCGCCAGCGCCGCGAGATACAGGCCGTTCTCAGCCACCAGGAACCCGAACGCCTGAAAGATCGCCGGACGGCGCACGATCGCCGTCGCGAGTCCGAGCGCGACGAGCCCGACGGCGGCGTGCTCGACGTTGGCGTGCGCCAGCCCGAACCGCGGTACGAGCGTCACCACCGCGAGCGCGAGCGCCAGCGCGATGGTCAGCCGCGCGAGTGGATGCTGCTCGGACGCCATCCGGGCCGACTCCCGCGTGCGGGACACGACGACCGCCAGCAGGCCGGGGAGCACGATCGCCTTGGCGATCAGCACCAGGCCGCCAACGAGGAGCGCGCTCGACGCGCCCGAGGCGTTGGAGATCGCCTCGGCGCCCAACAGCAGCGATTGCAGCGCGACGAGCGCGACCGCGACCAACCGGCGGCGGACGATCACCACGCCGAGCGCGCTGATCACCAGCGGCCAGATCACCGCCTGGCTCACGACCCACCGCCCGCGAACCAGCTCGCCAGGCCGAGCAGACAGACCGCACCGCCTGCGCCCAGGAACAACGGCACACGTAGGATCCGCATCTTGGCCTGCGTCGTCTCGAGGATGGCGAGCAGCGCGCACCACACGGGCAGCGACACCGCGAGTACCGCCAGCCGGACCGCGAACGGCCCGGGATGAGGCAGGAACAGCTCGGTGGCGAGCACCAGCACGATCCAGTGCCGCGCCGCCGCCGCCCACTGCAGATAGGCCAGCTCGCGCCCGGCGTACTCCAGCAGCGGGCCTTCGTGAACCATGGTCAGCTCCAGATGCGTGTCGGGGTTGTCGATCGGCTGGCGGCCGACTTCGGCCAGCCCGACCAGGACGAAGGCGAGCATCGCCGCCCAGTGCGCCGGCTCCCCCCACACCTGCGACCGCGCCGCGGCACCGCTCAGCGCCAGCAGGCTGGTGCTGCCAACGGGCAGCGACACGACCACCACGACCAGCAGCAACACGGCCTCGACCGGCACCGCGAAGGTCAGATCGCGACTGGCCCCCATCAGCCCGAACCCGCCGCCGGTGTCCCACGCAGCCAGCGTGATCGCAAACCGCCCGAGGGCGAGCAGCCCGACGAGCACGAGCGCGTCATGGCCCACCGGCCAGCCCGGCGAGCGGCCACCGACCGGGAGCATCACCAGCGCCAGCACGAGCGAGCCCGCGACCAGCGGCGGAGCCAGCTCATAGATCACCGTCCGCGGCTGTGGCGCAACCCCACTCTTGCGCCACAGTCGCGCCAGCTCGCGGTAGGGCTGAAGCGGGGAAGGGCCCGGCCGACCCTGAAGCCTTCCCTTGAGGTGCTGCACAAAGCCTGGGATCAGCGGCGAGAGCCCGATCCCGCCGATCACCTGCACGATCCCCGCGATGGCGTTGGCGGCGTTCACGCCAGCACCCCCAGTCGGACCAGCGCCAACAGCACGACCAACAGCCCCAGCAGGTAGATGAGATAGGTCCGCAGGCTGCCTGACTGCAGCCTACGGATCACCGCCGCGCCGCGCAGCGCGGACGCGGTCGCCGGCTCATAGATCAGCGTGTCGAACAGGTGCGGGACCTCAGCCTCGTAGAGCACCTCTTGCACCACTCCGGAGTCGCTGCGGACCGTGAGCTCACGGGTCGGACGCAGGACTCCCTCGAGCACCAGCCGCAGCGGCTTGGTGAACCCCGAGGACGTCCAGGCCAGCGCGGGCTCCACCAGCTGCCCACACGTCCACGCCGGGGTCACCGCCGCGCGGCGGCGCGAGCCGACGCGCCACAACCCCGCAGTCACGAGCCCAAGCCCGACCGCCAGGGCCAGCGTCGGCAGCCCGCCCGTCCCCGGCAGATACACCCCGGCGTGTACCGACAGCGGTACGCGGCCGGGACCGAGCTCGGCCAGCGTCGGGACCAACAGCCCGGGGACAACTCCCAGCAGCACGCACAGGCCGGCCAGAAAGACCATGGGTGCTCGCATGCCCACGCTGGTCTCCCGCGCGGTCTCGCACTCCGCGCGTCGGGGCGCTCCGAGCAGCACCAGCCCGATCACCTTCACAAAACAGAACACCGCCAGCGCCGCCGTAGCGGCCAGTGCCGCGGTGGCGACCGCCGCTGCGAGCGACACCCCGAACGGACCATAGACAGAGACGTGGAGCAGTGACTGCAGGGTCATCCACTCCGAGGCAAAACCATTGAGCGGCGGCAGCCCGGCGATCGCCATGGCCCCGAGCGCGAACGCCCCACCCGTCCAAGGCATTCGGCGCAGCAGCCCGCCGAGCCGATCAAGGCCGAGACTTCCCACGGCGGCCGAGAAGGATCCCGCCCCCAGGAACAACAGCGCCTTGAAGATCGCGTGGTTGAGAGTGTGCAGCAGCGCCGCCGCAAACGCGATCGCGCTCCACTGCGGCCGGCCGAGCGCGGCGAATACCAGCGACGCGCCTAGCCCGAGCAGGATGATCCCAACGTTCTCGATCGAGTGAAAGGCCAGCAGCCGCTTGAGCTCGTGCTGAAAGAGCGCATACAGCACACCCCCGACCGCCGACAGCGCCCCGATCCCGAGCAGCGTCAGCCCCACCCACAGCGGCGCCGGCGCGTCCCAGTCAAATAGCACCCGCACCAGCCCGTAGAGCGCGAGCTTGATCATCACCCCTGACATCAGGGCAGAGACATGCGCGGGCGCGAGCGGATGCGCACGGGGAAGCCACGAGTGCAGCGGCATCGCACCGGCCTTGGTCGAGAAGCCCACCACGGCGGCAATCGCGACCAGCGCCCGCAGACCAGCACCATGCATCGCCACGCCGCCCAGCGCACCATGCTCGGCCAGCACCAACATGCTGACCCACACGCCAACCCCACCCAGATGGGTGATGGCCAGATAGGCGAACACGTCACGACGAGCGGGCTCATCATGGCGGCCGACCAGGATCACCGCCGCCGGCAGCAGCGTCATCAACTCCCAGAAGCCAAGAAAGGTCGTCGCATCGCGCGCCGTCACCAGCCCCACCAGCGCCAGGCAGAACGCGCCGCTCAACCCGGCGGTCACGCGCACGCGCGGCGCACCCTGCAATGCGTCGCGTGCATACCACAGGGCAGGGACCGCGATCACCGCCAGGACGACCAAGAAGAACCCGCTCAACCGATCCACGCCCAGCGCCGGCGAAAAGCCACTGCGAAAGCGCGCACCGACCGGTGCGGCGCCGAAGAGGATCGCGGCCCCCACGGCGCCCAGGGCCGCCATCGCTGCTGCCTGCGCGGCCAGCGACGCACGCCAGCGCCCGGTCAGCCCCCACACGGCGCCGCACGCCATCACCGCCGCCCCCGCGGCGCCGACAAGTCCCCACACGCTCACCGATCGCGCCCTTGGACCTGCGGCTCTCCAAGCTTCGCCTGACCGGGCGTACTCGCTGAATTCCCGGTCGTCTCGGCGTCCAGTTCGCCGAGCAAGATACGGCTCTGCTCAAGGTTGGCCATCAGAATCTCGCGGGCGATCGCGAGCAGCTTCAGCGTCCGGCGATCCTTGACGCGGCAGAACACGCTCGTCCCAAGCTTGCGGCTCTCCAGCAGCCCCTGTCGGCGCAGCGCCGACAGATGCTGCGAAGCGCCGCTTGAATCGAGCTCAAGCGCATCCTGCAGCGCTCCCACACTGCGCTCCCCGTCTCCCAGGAGCTCAAGCAGCCGCACGCGAGCCGGATGCCCCAAAGTGCGAAACAACTCGGCCTTCAAACGGTAAGCCGGGCGCTGCCGGACGTCGCCGCCGCGCTGCTGACCCGCAGGCCCGCCACTCACCCACTCACCCACGCATTCGCCACTTGAAACACTCGGGGCCGGGACATGCACGAACAGTAATGCATTTGAAGCCTCGCGACCTTCAACCTTCAAATTCTCTAAGCTAATACGATTAGCGGGGGTGATGCTCGACTCATCGTTCTATCGCGAGTGGCGGTCGATGCTGGCTGACTGCTGGACCGCGGAGGCGGCTCGCCACGGCGACCTGCTAAAAGCTGGTGACCGAGCCGCCGTCGCCAGATCGGCGCGACAGGCACTCGTGCGCGCCGACGCCACGGTCCGCAATCGGATCCATCGTGGGGGTCAAAGCGCGCGCGAAGATCTCATCGCAGCGGCTGCGGAGGCGCTCGAGGCCTGCGCCGCGGTATGGCAAGCGTTCGGCCCGGTCGCCGGCGCGCGCCGACTCCCGCTCCTTCGAGGGCTCGAGCGCCAGCTCGCACAGCACGAGGCACGTATGCTCGCGGGCGAAATCGGTCACGGGATCGACCGCCAAGCTGGCGCCACCGCCGCCCGGACGGCACGGCTGGCGATCGAAGGGCTCGACGATGACGCACCGGATCCGGCTGCGTGCCTGACGGCGCTCGAAGCGAGCGCTCTCGCCTTTGCCGCCATCGCGATCCGCGCCGCTGAGAATCTCGCTGCGACCGATTGCGCCGGCGGACGCCCGGTGTGGGCGCTGAGGCCAAGGTCACACGAACTGCAGCGCAGCTTCGCCGAGATCCACGCACATGCTCAGACGCTGCTCAGGTCCGGATATCGCAGCGACGCGGCTGGCCTGCTCTCCGAGTGCCTGGTCATCGCGTCGCCCTCGAGCCCGTGTGACGCCGAGACCGCTGCCTTCCTCGCCCCGGCAGCCGGTCACGACGACAGTCGCTACCGCCAACGCCGGCGCTGGCTTCGGCTCGGCGCGCGAGAGCTGCTGCTCTGCCGCGAGCTCGCCGCGCTGCCCGGAAGTGAGCCGGGCCCGGAATCGGCCGAGATCGTCGCGGCCGCGGCTCGGATCCTCGCCGACCCGGGACCCGCAAGCAGCGCCAGCGCGGCGGGCGCTCCACTCGCCTGGGCAAACCAAGCCTCGGCACTGAGCAGACTGGTCCCCGTGTGTGCGCGCGCCCTGCGGGGCGACATCGACGCCGCACACGTCGCCTGCCGAACGCTGACCGATCGCCTCACCAGAGTCGTGATCATGCTCTGGCTCGTCGGCGCCCCGCCAGCAAATCGAAGGCACGAGCCGCCTGCTGACCGCAACGGCTGACGACTCGACGCCCCCTCCACACGCAGCGACGCGCTGGCGATCAGACTCCATCCCCGGGTGCTGAGGGTCGCTACTCAGGGTAAGCGCGTGACGCACCGCGACCGCGCGGGCCAGACATCAAGCATCAAGCCCGGTCGAGGACGCAGAGTTTCGCGTAGCAATCCAAGGCAATCGCCGGACGCGGATGGCGTCTACCTAGCGAGGGTGACCCAAGACACGAGCTCTGCCGGGGTTCGCAGGCGCCAACTATGGTCCCCTGCGGTTGCTTCCATCGCCCGCGTCCTCGCCCGCCCTGTCGTCAGCTGGCGAGCGCCTGGTCGTTACGATGGTCACGGCGTTTGGCAGCGTGCTCATCGATGTACTGCTCCGCACGCGCGTCGTCGACTTCAAGCACGTACTGAAGCTCAGAAGCGAGAACCTCTCGCGATCTCTTATACAGAGCCCGCTCGGTCGCCGGAAGTGCTGCCTTGGCCGCGCGCGTCGCCAGCTCACCGAGCACCGCCGCCAGTTCGAGCAGGTCGCCGCTCTTGAGCATCGAGCGTAAACGCTTCTGGCGCGCAGACCAGCTTTCGCTCTCGACCTCGATCTCTTCCTCGAGCACTTCGACGATGCGACGAAGCCGTTCGCGGTCCATCACCGCTCGCAGCCCGAGTCGGCTCGCGCAATCGCAGGGCACCATGATCCGCAGCGAGTGGTGGTCCAGCTCGATCTCCAGGTAGCTACGCGTGGCCCCACCGAGACGCCGAGGCCGGCGGCTGACCACGACCCCGGCTCCATGATGAGGATGCACAACCGTGTCGCCGACATCGAAGGTCCTCGGCGGTTCGGCTATCTCTGATCCGGTCACGCTGGTGCTCATTATTCTCCATAACCTTATCATCTTCGAAGACACGATGTTTTGGTACAATTCTTGCGGAAACGGCCGGATGGCCGTATACCCTTCAAGACCATGGCATCCCGTTCTCAGTCGGCCAAGCCCACACCAGCGTCTCCTGACGCTGGCGCCCATGTGCGCTCGGATCCCGTGTACGTCGCCAAAGCCCAGCTCTTTCGGGCCCTCGGCCATCCCGTGCGAATCCGCATCCTCGAGCTGCTCACCGACGGCGAGCGGACGGTCGGAGATCTCCAGGCCGAGCTGAACCTCGACTCCAGCGGCACCTCACAGCACCTCGCCGCGCTGCGCCAGCAAGGCGTGCTCGAGAACCGGCGAGCCGGAACCAGCACCTATTACCGCATCAGGGACCCCCGCGTGACGCAGCTGCTGGCCGTGGCACGCCAGATCCTCACCTCGGCGCTATCGGACTCACAGGCGCTGCTCAGCGACCTCTCAGATCAGCCCGCAGCAGGCTCGCGGCGCCGCTAGCGCCCGGATGGCGACGCCGATCCCGGAGGCCAAGGCCGATCAAGCGACTTCGCCCGCCGCGCTCTCTCACCGCGGACTGCCGAGCCTTCGGCGCCTACGCGCCCGAAGCTACGATCACTTGCGTGGGCGTACGCGCTCCAGATGACGCTGACCCGAGCATCGCCGCTGTCGGCTCGCCGATCCTGAGGCGTCCGCCATGACGCCCGAGGCCGTGGGTCCGACTGCGTCGCGCCGGGACGCGATATCTGCGAAGGCGCCGGACACGCCTTCCATCGTCCAGCCGTCGGCGTCTTACAGCATCACGATGCGCGTCCGTCAGCAGCAGCGACCCGGAGCGTTCGCCCGGGTCGCCGGGGCGATCGGCGAGACCGGCGCGATCCTTGGCGCGATCGACCTCGTGCGAGCCGAGCCAGGCGAGGTGATCCGCGATGTGACCGTTGCATGCGTGGACGCGGCGCACGGCGAGAGCGTCGTGCAGGCCGTTGGAGGGCTGGACGACGTCGTGGTCGAGAGGGTCTCTGACCGCACATTCCTGATGCATCTGGGCGGCAAGATCGAGGTCAACGGAACGATTCCGGTCAAGACTCGCGATGACCTCTCGATGGCGTACACGCCAGGCGTTGCGCGAGTGAGTCTGGCCATCGGCGAGGACATCGACAAAGCGTGGTCGCTGACGATCAAGGGCAACACGGTGGCGGTGGTCTCAGACGGGACTGCGGTGCTCGGCTTGGGCGACATCGGCCCCGAAGCCGCGATGCCGGTGATGGAAGGCAAGGCTCTGCTGTTCAAGGAGTTTGCCGGAGTCGACGCGTTCCCGCTGTGCCTCGCGACCAAGGAGACCGACAGCATTGTCGAGTTCGTCACGGCGGTGGCGCCCACGTTTGGCGCGATCAACCTCGAGGACATCTCGGCGCCACGGTGCTTCGAGATCGAGCGGCGCCTGCGGGAGAAACTCGACATTCCGGTCTTTCATGACGACCAGCACGGAACGGCGATCGTGGTACTCGCCGCGCTGATGAATGCGCTGCGGGTCGTCAGAAAGCGTGCCGCGGAGGTCAAGGTCGTCGTTGTTGGCGCAGGTGCTGCCGGCGTGGCGTGTACCGAGATCATGCTGGCCCACGGTGTGCGCAACGTCATTGTGTGTGATATCGAGGGCGTGCTTTACACGGACCGGCCGGGCCTCGACCCAGTACGGATGGCGCTCGCCGCGCGAACCAACCCGACCGGGGAGCGCGGCATGGCCAACGACGTGCTACCCGGCGCTGATGTGCTCGTCGGCGTGTCGGGGCCTGGCGCCGTCTCTGAAGCTGCCGTGCGCAGGATGGCAGCGAGGCCCGTGGTGTTTGCGATGGCCAACCCAGAGCCCGAGGTTCGTGTGGAGGCCGTCGGCGACGACGTCGAGATCATGGCCACGGGTCGTTCGGATTACCCGAATCAAATCAACAACGTGCTGGCCTTCCCGGGTGTCTTCCGCGGCGCGCTTAACGTTCGCGCCCGAACGATCAACGAGGCGATGAAACTCGCCGCCGCGCAGGCTATCGCCGGCGTGGTGGCAGACGACGAGCTCCACGCCGAATACATCATCCCGAGCGTATTCAACCGCGAGGTGGTCAAGGCGGTGGCGCTGGCGGTCGCGCGGGCGGCGGAGGCCAGCGGGGTCGCGCGTCGCTCCGGCACCGCCGGGGCCGAGGCGATCTGAGCTCGCCCAGGGCGGCCCGCGACGGGATGAAATGGCCGCGGCGATCGGCCGGCACGCGTGTGGGCGTCTCGCCCGGCGCCTTATGAGGCTCTTCAATCACGGGTTTCCGTGTCGGCCGAATGTTCATGTTGCCTCAGGCCCCGGGGCGTGATCACCGACGGTCCACGCCACCTTATGTGGCCGCCGACCTGACGAGCGCGCTATTCCTCGAGCTCGTCAGCGACCGACCGGCGGCACCGGTGATGGAAGGCGATGCTCCCCGCCCGGTTCAGCTCTGCGCTCAGCGTCAACCGCGACCCCTCCAGCATGGTGTCGTCGCTCAGGAAAACGCGGATCGGCTCATAGACCCCGATCACGTGGCCGCAGAGCGCGCAGTGCAGTTGATTTACACCCACAACGATGTCAGTTCAATCGGCCGCAGGACGCGGTTAAAGTCACTTTCATGAGGTAAAACCTTATGATCTTCTACTCTAACCTGCTTCTACGCTTTGGTCAAATGACGCGAGCGTAGCGGAGGCGACTCTGTTTCGTCAACGCACCCGACCCACACGAGCTCCACGATCGGCGAGGCCGAGGCCGTACGCGCCTCCGCTACACCATGTAGGGTAATCTTCGATGCTTACGAAACACTGAGAAGATCGGCAGCCGGTCCTGATTTGCGGGGCGAGACCGGTCTCGGAGGAGGATCGCGACCATGACCACGAGCAGCGCGGAAGCGACCATCGCGACCGCCCCGGCGGACGTCAACCCGCGGCTGTTGGCCTGGGTGCGTAAGACCGCCGAACGTACTCAGCCCGCGGCGATCCAGTGGTGCGACGGCTCACAGGAGGAGTACGACCGCCTGTGCCAGCAGCTCGTCGACGCAGGGACGTTCACGCGGCTGTCGGAAGCCAAGCGCCCGAACTCGTACCTCGCGCGCTCTGATCCGCGCGACGTCGCGCGGGTCGAGGACCGGACGTTCATCTGCGCCACCAGCCAACGGCAGGCGGGCCCGACCAACAACTGGCGCGACCCGCGACGGATGCGACCGATGCTCACAGAGCTGTTCCAGGGCTCGATGCGGGGCCGCACGATGTACGTGGTGCCGTTCTCGATGGGGCCGATCGGATCGGACAAGTCCTACGTCGGCGTGCAGCTGACCGACTCCCCCTACGTCGTGGTGTCGATGCGGATCATGACCCGCATGGGGCGCACCGCGCTCGATGCGCTCGGCCACGACGGCCACTTCGTCCCCTGCGTGCACTCGGTCGGCATGCCGCTCACCGACGGCGTCAAGGACGTCCCCTGGCCGTGCAACCCCGAGCACACGTATATCGCGCACTTCCCCAACACGCACGCGATCTGGTCGCATGGCTCGGGGTACGGCGGCAACGCGCTGCTCGGCAAGAAGTGCCTGGCGCTGCGGATCGCCTCGGTCATGGCGCGCGACGAGGGCTGGCTTTCGGAGCACATGCTGATCCTCAAGCTCACCTCCCCCGAGGGAGCCGTGAAGTACATCGCCGCCGCCTTCCCGTCGGCCTGCGGCAAGACGAACCTTGCGATGCTGATCCCCACGCTACCGGGCTGGAAGGTGCAGACGATCGGCGACGACATCGCCTGGATGAAGTTCGGCTCAGACGGCCGGCTGTACGCGATCAACCCGGAGGCCGGCTTCTTCGGCGTCGCACCCGGAACCGGCGAGAGCACCAACCCCAACGCGATGCAGACGATCAAGCGCGACACGATCTTCACCAACTGCGCGCTGACCGACGACGGGGACGTCTGGTGGGAGGGCATGACAGAGCAGACTCCGAGCCACCTGATCGACTGGCGCGGCAACGATTGGACCAAGGACGCCGAGCATCCCGCGGCGCACCCCAACGCCCGCTTCACCGTCGCGGCCGCCCAGTGTCCGGTGATCGCCCCCGAGTGGGAGGACCCCGCCGGCGTTCCGATCGACGCGATCCTGTTCGGCGGCCGACGCGCCAGCGTGGTGCCGCTGGTGCGCGAGGCGTTCGACTGGACGCACGGCGTGTTTCTCGGCGCGACGATGAGCTCTGAGAAGACGGCGGCCGCCAGCGGCACGATCGGGGAGCTGCGCTTCGACCCTTTCGCGATGCTCCCGTTCTGCGGCTATCACATGGGCGACTACTTCGCCCACTGGCTGAAGATCGGCCGCCATGAGCACGCCAAGCTCCCCAAGATCTTCCAGGTCAACTGGTTTCGCAAGGACCCCCAGGGGAAGTTCCTGTGGCCCGGCTACGGCGAGAACTCCCGGGTGCTCGCATGGGTGTTTCGCCGTTGCGAGGGCAAAGCGAACGCGCGCGAGACACCGATCGGACTCGTCCCCACGCCCCAGGACCTCGACCTCACGGGCCTAGAGCTCGCGCCCGGCGCGCTTCAGCGAGTCCTCGCTGTCGACGACGGTGAGCTGCGCGCCGAGCTGCCGTTGATCCGAGAGCACTTTGCCCAGTTCGGCAGCCAGCTCCCGGGCGAGCTCGGGGAGCTGCTCGAAGACCTCGACCGACGCCTTGGCAGCGGCTGAGAGAGGCGGGACCATCTCACCGCATCGCCCGAGATTCCCGCAGACGCCCGCGCTCCCCCATCCGTCGCGTGTCTGGCACTCAGCCACCCGGAGCAGCAGCTCGGGCTGCGCTGATGGGGTACCTCCGATGAGTCCCGCCGGTTCAGAGGACCGTAGGCCAGTCACGAGTTGCGGCCGTGCACGGCCGCAACTCCGGCGGCGATGAGCCGGCTCGTGTCATGGCTGCGCGCCAGTCGCCCCGGGGCCGGTCTCGGTCATCGGGTTGGGCCGAAGCTGTCTCTCTCTGTGCTCGCGCTCTCGGCCGCCTCGGTGGGCGTGCTTGACACCCTGCTCATCTCCGGGGCCGGCTCGTACGCGCTCGGCGCTCTGGATGCCTGCGCGACCCTGGCCTGCGGCGTTCTCGCTGTGCGGATCGGGTGGCACTCCCGACGGGGCAAGTCCCGCCCAACAGAGCCGACGGCGCCGAGCGCGATGCCCGAGCGGGCCCCGCCGGCTCATAAGATGAGCAGTCCCAGCCTCGACAGTCAGCGCCTGCACCAGCGCGCAGCCGCTTCTCGACGGCGGCCGCGCCGGGCATGAGATGCCGCGTTCGATCGTCAAACTTCCAGCTCATGCCGACGACGAGCCCGAGGTCTACGTCAACGGGGTGCTCCAACAGCCCGGCGTCGACTACCACGTCGACCGCGGAGCGCTCGTCTTCGATCGCGCCCTGCGCACAGACCGCGTCTCCGGATGGCGGTGGTTCCTGGGCGCCTGGGGGGTCGGGACCTATCGACAGGACGACACCGTCGACGTCCGCTACGGCGCCGACGGACAGACTCACTCCGCCCACGGCCTACAAGTCACGGTCGTCGACGACGAATTCGACACCGACAACTGACCCGGCTGTCCGGGACTCAGAGCTGCGGCCGCGAGTCCGCCAGCGGCCTTACTGTATGTCACCCCGGACGACCACTCGCAGTTGACGTTTCAATGACTAAGCCCATCGAGTTGCCTGACAACTTTCAAGTCGAGCTGCGGACGGAAGGACCGACGACCGTGCTGCTCCTTCGAGGCGAGCTGGACATGGCCACTGCGCCCACCCTCGAGGAGCAGTTCAGCCGCCTGGGCGACCGTGACGTGATTCTCGTCGACCTCCACGGCCTGACGTTCATGGACGCTCGCGGGCTTCACGTGCTGCTCGCCGCCCACCGCGACGTGACGCACCGCGGACGCAAGTTCACCGTAATCAACCTGGGTCCCGAAGTCCACTCACTTCTGGGCTTGGTTGACGTTGATGATTCCTGGATGCTCCTCGGCAGACCACGACCTCCCAAGCCGACGCCGCTCGGGCTTGGCATGCGCGACCGGCTGCTCCTGGCCTTCGCCAACCTCGACAGCTACGGGATTGCCGCGCGCCCGCACCTCCCCGGGACCGCCGAAGCCGTACACCGGCAGGTCGCCAACGAGGTCCGCAACGAGTATCCCCATGGCCTGGGCTCCTATGTATTCTGGCTCGCCGTCGATGACACCCGGTTCGGTCCTGACGGCTCATTGCCCTCCACGATCGAGCTGCCGTTGCACTACGGAAACGACGACGTCGTCCCGGCCGTGATCGCGGCCTGTGCCGACATGAGCATCGAGGTCTCACGTGATCGGCGACGACGGATCCTGCTGGCCAGAGATGCCGAGTAGGCGGCGAATCCCGCGAATGAGGTCAGCGGGACCCTTTCGCCAGCTTCCGGGTCATGGACAGTCGATCTCTGACAGGCCGTGGGTGTCCACGTCATAGACAAACCCGCGGACGCGCTCCCGGTGCACCAGAAATGACGAATGACGAAGACGGGCCACCGACTGGCGCACGTCGGCCTCGACATCGGTGAAGGACTCGATCGCAAACGACGGGGCCATGCCGGTGTCCGCCTGAAGCTCGGCTCGAAACCCGTCGTCGGTGAGCTTCTGCATCCCGCAATCGGTGTGGTGGATCACCATCACCTGCTCGGTCTGCAACAGGCGTTGCGAGATTGCCAACGATCTGACGACGTCGTCGGTGACGACCCCGCCGGCGTTTCGCAGGATATGCGCCTGGCCATCCTCCAACCCCAACGCGGCGAATACGTCGAGACGTGAATCCATGCACGTCACGATCGCCAGCCGAAGACTCGGGCGCAGATCCAGATGCCGAGCCTGGAGGCTCAAGGAGCGCGTCCGGTTGTTCGCAAGAAGCTGATCGATGACGTCCACGGCCGACATGCTAGGCATTTCGGTCCTTAACAGAGGACGTCCGGTTTCCAAGGCCGCAGCACACAGCCCTGCGTCAGGCTGAAGGCGAGCATCTGCCCCGCCGGCGCACGAGCCTCGTATTGGGCGCGGGCGGCGGTGGCGTCCTTGGCGCCGTCGACGACGACGATCGTTTCCGATGTCTACGGCCCCCGGGACGTAGATAGGCGCGCCAGTCGGTGCGTCTGCGCGTGCGTGTCGACCTCGACGGGAACGCCAATTCAGCGAGGTAGCGTGACCAGGTGTCAGCCGCGGGAACGGATCGGGTTCTCGAGCGTCGCCGGGCGGTCGCCCTGGCGCGGCATTACCGCGAGTTCGAGGGTCTTTCGGTCAGGGAGATCGCCGACCGTCTCGGTCGCTCGCCCGCGACGGTCAACGCCTACTTCTACGACCCCACCGGGGAGAAGGCCCGGGCAGTCAAGGCCCGCTACCAGGGGGTGTGCCGCGGATGCGGTGCCTACACGCAGCCTCGGAACGGCAAGGGGGACGCGTAGGCGTACTGCAAGGCCTGCCACCCGGGCGCGATCGAGCGGCGCTGGACCCGCGAGGGTGTGCTCGACGCGAGCCGCGACTGGCCGCGCCAGCTACGGCCGACTGCCTTCAGCGGATGACTGGTCGTGCACGCGCTCGCGCCGGTGTGGGGGAGGGGCGCTTCGCGACTGGTCCGAGGTGACTGGGCCTCGCCGGGCGCGTCACGAGCGTCCTTGGGAGCTGGGTCGTGCCCCCCGCCTCGGGCTGCAGGTCGGGAAGACCGGACAGTGCCCGGCTGCTCGGCCGCCACCACCGCGAGCTGATCGCCTACGGCGCCGGCTGGACCGACCCCGAGCGCCAGCAGCCCGTCGGCGACACCGGCCGCAACGAGCCGCGCCAGATCGACGTGCTCATCGAGGCTGAGCTGGAGCGGGCGATCGCTGACCCCGACCCGCTGCGGGGGATCGCACAGCTCACCGCCCGATGGGCAGCCGCGTTCGTGCTCAATCCCCTCGCCGTGACGCGTACCAAGGCGCTGGGCTCGGAGCGGATGGAGCGCAAGCTCCGCGATGCGCTGCCCGGCGGAGAGGGTGCGTTGCGTTCCGCGGTGTGGGAGCTCATGCGGCCGATGCTCTCCCCGGCGCTCGTCGCGCTCAACCGCGAAGCATTTGTCGTCGAGGAGCGCGTCGAAAGTACCGTCGATCTCGAAGGCCACCACGCGACCTCGGACCTCGACGCACTCGCGCTCGGAGATGAACACGAGGCCGAGCCTGCATAGGTGTCCGGCCGTTTCCGCGCCGTCCTCCCGCCCAGTCACCGGGGCGGGAGGAACGCGGGCGTGCGAGACCCCCTTTTGCCCACATGGTCGATCCAGCACGTGAGGTAGGTCCGGGAGGCTCGCAGCGACCGCCTCTTCCACGCAACGGTCCGCCGTCGCTACGGCCGTCGATCGGCCATGCCGATCCGGGCGTTCAGAGACTCGGACGTGGGATCGAGGTCACCGAAGTCGTCGTATCGGAGTCCTCCCTTTGCGGCTACGTCGGTATTCACAAGACGGTTGCGTTGAGGGCGCTCAGCGACGGTGGGCTACCGGGTGCGACAGCCCGGGCGATCGCGTCCGTATAGCCCTGGTGAGTGCGAAAAGCTTCCGAACGGGTCTAATGCGACGCCGGCGACCTCGCGGCGCTCAGAATGGGTGTTCGCACACCCGGCTGGCGCCCCGTTCGGTTGTGGATCCCGTGTGAGACGCCGCCTTCGTCACATGGCTGCCTTCGGCCGAGAGCAGCCGCCTCGTCG
>ODAK010000673.1_pt1 | contig 39054 bp, 28 predicted proteins | sample 1539591 | NCBI WGS metagenome assembly ODAK01 (sample SAMEA3539303, study PRJEB22396) | soil metagenome | biome: tundra; feature: field; material: soil | place: USA | collected 2010-05 | depth 0.15 m | reverse complement strand
AGCTGAACGGAGCGAGCGCAAGCGACGCGGGAGCCGCTCGCGCCACAACGTGCACTTGCCGAGATCAATCGAGCGGCACCGGAGGGGCAGGAAGCGGCCCGCTCAACGTTCCTCCTCCCACCGCCGGACTCCCTTCCTACGGTGATGCCGGGGCCGGAGCGCCGGGCGTCAGTGGGAACCAATGCAACTCGCAGGGAGGCGGAGGTAACGGTGTCGACGCTCCCGTCGCCACGGCCGGTACACCGAACACGTCGCTTGGCGCTTGCTCGGTGAGCGGTTGGACGCCGGCCGCCGGAGTCGCAGGCACTAACGGCCCGCCCGGCCAAGGAGGGGGTGGCGGAGGCGACGGCAGGGTCCAGAGCGGCGCCGGTGGCGGCGGAGCGTGCGGCGGCTGCGGCGGCGTGGGTGGAATACCCGGTACGGGCGGCGGCTCGGCGATCGCCCTTCTTGCGTACCAATCGAGCGTCACGCTCGTCGGTTGCCTGCTCACGTCCAAGGCGGCGGGCCACGGCGGTGCGGGAGCAAGTGGTGAGCAAGGGCAAGCGGGAGGCGTGATGGGCGGCAACGCTGCTCTCGGCGGCTGCCAAGGCGGAGCCGGCGGAGCGGGCGCTGGTGGGAACGGAGGACAGGGTGGAGCCGGGGGCCTTTCGCTCGGGATCGGCTATTGCGGCGCAGCGCCGACGGTCGACGGCGCGGTGGTACCCGGAGCCACTAGCCTCGGCGGCATCACGCTCGCCACGGCTGGCGCGGGAGGCGCAGGAGGCCCTGGGGGACCGGCCGCGACGAACAGCACGGACCCCGCAGGGGCCAATGGCGCCGCGGGTCCCAGTGGCGTGGCCATGGCGGTGAGGTCGTTGCCGTGAGGGTTGGCGCGTTCATGGCCCTGGCCCTGGCGTGCTCCTGGCCCTTGCCCTCGCTGGCCGCCGAGGACGCAGCGCCCAACGCTCTCGTGCGCAAGGGCGCGGAGCTCTTCAAGCAGCAGGACTACGAAGGAGCCCGGGCCGAGTTCGCACGCGCCTACGCGCTCGATGCGAAGGCCACCACGCTCTTCAACCTCGCGCTCTCCGAGCTCAACTCGGATCATCCGGTCGAAGCGGCCAGGGATTTGCGGGACTACCTGACCCACTCGGAGGAGCCCGCAGCGAAGCTCGAGTCGGTTCGGACGAAGTGGCTTCCTCGAGCCGAGGCGCGAACGGCCCGGCTCGAGGTCTTCGCGCCGGCGGGCGCGGAGCTCGTCATCGACCGAGTCGTGCAGGAGCGGGCCGCACCGGGCGGCGACGCCAAGGGCCCACCTGCGAGCACCTCGATCACGGTCGCTTCGGGAGAGCACGACGTGACGGCGCGTCAGGGAAGCGTCGAGGAGTCGCAGCACGTCGCCGCACGTGGCGGGGAGCTCGTGGAGGTGCACTTTCAGCGGTTGCCTGACGCGGCGGCGCCATCGTCGACGACGTCAGTCGGATGGCTCGGCGCGCAGAGCGGCCAAGAGATGGGCGTCGGCAGGGCGCCGTCGCGCGCGAAGTGGATCACCGTGATCGTGCTTGGCTCAGGGGCGGTCGTCGCTGCCGCCCTCGGCCTGGGCTTCGGCATCGCCGCCCAGGACAAGGCGAACGACGCGGGCCACTTGCACGCCGAGCCTGGCTGGACCCGCAACGAATGCTCGGACGCGAGCGGCGGCAGCCCGCTCTGCACACAGCTCAAGAGCGACGTCGCGGCGAATCGCCAGGACTGGGGCATCTCCACGGCCTCATACGTCGGCGCGGGAGTTCTCGCCGCCGCGTCCGCGGCGACGTGGGTCTTGTGGAAACCGAAGTCGGCCGTCGTGGTGGCGCGTCCTTCGGTCGGCTCGCGAAGCGCCGGCCTCGTTCTCGACGGGCAGTGGTGATCGGACGCGGTTGGAGGAGTCAGCCCATGGGCGCTTTCAGCGGTCAGTACCCGGCGGATCTCAGAAAAGTCATCGGGCACGCGAAGCGCCTGATGAAGGTTCTGACCGAGATGGAGCGGGTCGGCACGGACGCGTGGTTTTTCGGCCGCGCCGGGGAGCTCCGGGGCGTCGTCTCCTTGGCCATGGCCGATTGGCGTTCGGGGGTGAGCGACACCGACGCGGCGAGCACGGCCATTCTCTCGTACGTCGACACGCTCCATCGGGGCGCAGCGCGCAAGCTCCGCTGCGGATGGGCGCTCGACTGCTGCGAACAGGACGAGGTCATCACGGCTGTGGGCCCCGGCGAGGCGGGACCCATCACCGAGGCGGACACGGCCAACACGGCCCTGACCCAGGCCACCAACGGGCCGACGGCTGCCGCCGGATGGGTCGACAGCCCCGAGATACTCGCGCGCGTACACGAGGGGCTCGCACTCATCGAGATGAACGCAGCGGCCGTCGCGCGGCGCGTGGGGCCCGGGAGCGTCACGCTGGACGACCTCCGGGCCTTCGGTCGCGACGGATTGCTCGATGCGGCGCGGGCGTTCGACGAGCGCCGGGGGGTGCCGTTCGATCGGTGGGCGTCGCTTCGGATTCGAAGCGCCATGATGGACGGGGTGCGCCGCTGGGGCCCGATTCCCTTCCGAGCGAGGCGGCGGCTCCGCGGTCTTGAGGTCGCCGGGTCGACGCGCAGCGCGCCGGGCGAGCCAGGTCAGCCGAGCGATGCAGGGACCAGCGACTCCTCGGATCTCTCCCGCTGGGCGCCGCTTGCTTCCAGCCTGGGGGACATGGCGGCCCCTTTGCCCGATGCCGACCGCTTGGACGGGCTCGGGTTGAACCCGGAAGACGCCCTCGCGCAGGCGCAGGTCGCGTCCGCTCTGCGCGAGATTGTCGCGGAGCTTCCGGACCGGGAGCGGGCGCTGATCGAGCATGCCTACTTCCACGGGCGGACGCTGGACCAAGCGGCAGCTTCGATGGGCATCACCCGCTCATGGGCCAGTCGCCTGCACGCACGCGCGATCGAGACGATGGAGCGAGAGCTCCGCAAGCGCGGAAGCCTTTGTATCGCCGTTGGAGACAGAGCACGGGGGCCGAGAGGGTCATGAAAGCGGGTCTCGAAGCCGCGGCGCGCGACGGGGCGTCGCGAGAGCCGCTCGACGCAACGTCGTCGAGAGGGCGGCGGAGCTTCGGAGAAGGTGACGTCGACGCGGGTGCACCCGGGGGAGGTTGCACCGCGGGGCGCCCTACCAAGTCGAGCGCCAGGACCCAATGGTGGGGATCGGCCCATGATGCTTGATAGATCACGTCGACGCCTTCGGCCGTATGCATGGGCCTTCGGGGCTCTCGTTGCGGCTGTCCCGACGGCGGCGCTGGGGCTCTCGTGCGCGGGGCCGCTCTCGGACGCGTGCGACGAGCTCGGAACGTGCTCGCCTGCGGTGGGGGCCGACGCCGGGGCGGACGGCGCGGCCGAGTCCGCGACCGGCGCGGCGGACGCCGCGACCGATCGCTTCGTTTGCGATCCGACGAAGGACCCGAGGGACGAGCCGTGCGTGCTCGACAACGCGTACGGCGTCTTTGTCGCCCCGCCGCCTGGTGTCGACGGCGGCTCGGACGCAGGCGAAGGCGGAGCTGCGTTCGCGAGCGGAGACGGTTCGATGTCGCGGCCGTATTCCACGATCGCGCAGGCGCTGGCGAGTCTGGGCAGCAAGACGCGGATCTACCTATGCAACGGCCTCTACGCTGAGCAGGTGAGCGTCACGACGGCGGTGACTGTGTACGGCGGGCTCTCGTGCGCGGCCGGGTCGGCCGGCCCGGTCTGGAGGCATGCCGAGGGAAGCGCGCAGGTTTCGTCGCCATCGTCCGCGTATGCCCTCTCGGTCACGGGCGTCTCCTCCGGCGTCGTTACGGTCGAAGACGTGTCGTTCGCGGCCCCCGATGCCACCGCACCCGGTGCCTCGAGCATCGCGGCCCTCGTGGCCAACTCCTCGGTCCATCTGGTGCGCGTGACGCTCAGCGCGGGTAGCGGCGCGAACGGCGCGGCCGGCGCGGACGGCTCGATGAACCCGAACTACTCGGGCCTGGCTTCCCCCGGAAAGGCCCAGTTCTGGACGACGGTCAATGGCTTGTTCGGGCCGGTTTCGGGAGGGGCGGGCGGCGTGAACGATTGCAAGCAACTCGGGAGTTCCGCCGGCGGCGACGGGGGCCTCGGTTGCGTCGGCGGTGTGGGAACGGCAGGCGCCTCGAACCCTCGAGCGCCGGTCGCCACGCCTGGACGCGACGGGCTTGCCATGGGCCCGGTCGATGGAGGACCTGCCATCGCAGCCAACGACCCGGGAGCCGACGGATTGCCAGGCGATGGAGGCGTCGCCGCCCCCGCGCAGCTCTACGGGACCCTGTCGCCTAGCGGCTGGGTCCCGAGCGCAGGCGGGGACGGGGCTCCGGGCAACCCCGGGCAAGGCGGGGCGGGGGCGACCGATCCCCTGCTGAATCAGTGTGCCGTCGCGACGCAGGACATCGGCGGCGGAGGTGGCGGCTCGGGGGGCTGCGGGGGTGCGGGAGGACAGGGCGGCGGCGGCGGCGGCGCGAGCATTGCGCTCGCGAGCGTGGGAAGCACGATCGACCTCACCGGCGGCGCACTGCTCGCGGCCGCTGCCGGTACCGGCGGGCCAGGCGCCGCTGGAGAAGACGGCCAGGCGGGAGCGCCCGGCGGCGACGACAGCAGCTTTTCTGGCCTACACGCTGCGGGCGGCGTAGGCGGCAACGGCGCAGGCGGATCCGGCGGCGCGGGGGGAATCGGAGGCATCTCCGCGGGCATCGTCGAATCCGGATCGAGGATCACGGTCGACCCGACGACGAGCACCAAGCCCGGCAGTCCGGGCGCAGGAGGAACGGCGGGGCCGGGGGGTCGCTACTTGCAGGGGATCCTGATGACCGGCATGGACGGCAATCCGGGCGCCTCGGGCAGCGCCGGGACAGCCGTGGCCGTTCTCAGCCTCATGTGAGCGATCGGAGCGGGGGCATCGTGAAATGCGCCCCCTGCTGCGCGCCGGCGGTCGGCGGTCGGCTCTTCTCCGCCCGGCACCACGCGACGGCCCTCTCGGCTTATCTGCAACCAGGCGCCAACCACGTCAGCGTCGGTCGACGATGCGAATGCGCTGCCGCCAGGGCTCTCGCGGAGAGAAACCGGAGCGTCTCGATGCTCAGGCCTTCCGTGAGGACGGCGAAGCTCTCCGCGTCCTTGTCGACGATCTGGGCGGTCACGAGCTCCGCGATTTCGCCTCGCGTCAGCCCCTCGAGCCGTTCGAGCACCCTCTCGAACTCGGTCAACGGCAGGTCGATGTTGATCCGCATCGTCGTCCCCCCCTTGGTCGGTGCCGGTCCGGCGAAACGACCCCGCTCGCCCGAGCCGAACACGTGCCTCTCATCATCTGGCGCTCAGTCGGCGAAAAGCGCAAGGAGGGCCGTGGCCAAGCGACGACATCCCGCGGCTCGATCCACCGGCACGCTTGGGGTGAGCTTCGAAACGGTCGCGCGCACGCGAGCGGGGTGCTCGAGCGAAAGGGCGTGTCCGAGGGGGTGACGTTCGTGAAGGTCGTCCGCGCACGCACGTCGTGCCAAATCTTCGCCGCGTGGGCGCCCCTCTCGATGACCCGCCCGCTCATGATCGACGGCGGATGGTGCGCAGCCGACGTGCTGTTGCGGCGGACGCGGCATCCTTCATTCATCGATGCTCGGGAGCGTCCCTCGCTCGAACATCGAGTGATAGCGGTGCTCGTGGCGCGTAACGATGATGTGGTCGAGAACCGGCAAACATAGGATTTTCCCGGCCCGCATGATGTGGGCGGTCGTCGTGAGGTCTTCTGTGCTCGGGGTTGAATTCCCGGATGGATGATTGTGTCCGAGCACGATGGCGCTCGCGCAGGCGGCGAGGGCCGCGCGGAAGAGGGCCCGCACGTCGATGCTGGCGATCGCGTGCTGGGCGCCGATGGCCACGATGTGCGCGCCGGTGACCTGATGGTTGCCGTTCACGAAGAGGGCCGCGAAGTGCTCGCGGTCGGTGAGCGCGATGAGCGCATGCAGCGCCCGGGCGCTCGTGCGGGAGTCCGTCAGGATCGTTTCGGCGAGGCGAAGGGGGCGACGGGACTGCACGAGGCGCACTTCGTAGACGGGGATCTTCTGGAGCGATGTCTTGGTCGTGTTCACGGAGGGACCTGCCTTGCGGGGAGCCGCTCTCTGTCGGCTCGTTCGTCCCCGCGCGGTTCGCGCGACGCTCCTCGGCATGACGGGCTGCATTCCCCGAGGGTTCCCGCTCGCGGGATACGGGGAAAGCAGAAGCCCGTCACCCGAAGGGCCGGAAGGTGCCAAGGCGCGCCGCTCTCGGCGGACCGCGAGAACGAGCCGAAAGGGAGTGGGTCTCTGCGGGGCCGGACTCGGGGATGCGACCTTGCTGACGAAGCTCAAGGAACCGCGAGGGGCTCACTGGATGAGTTCGCGGCTTCGTGCCGCCGAGAATTCGAACCTCTGACCTACGGCTCCGGAGGGCGAAGCCGAGCAGCGTATTGAGCGTGATTGCGCGACGTTGCACGATCGCAAGAGAGGCACGGGAGGGGTGCGGGCGGGCGAGTAGATACCTCTCGACGACCGTCAACCGGGCGTCACGGGTGCGGGCGGGCCAGTCGATACGTGTCGGATGTCACGGTCGCATAATGGTCGAGGGCCGGCGTTGGGGGGACAGGTGCGGGGGCCGCGAGAACGGATCTCCTCATCGCTCGTAGCGCCTCTCGTCTACGCCACGACCTGGAGCCGAATGCGGTCGTCGGGCATCTCGTCCCACGTACGGTCATCGAGGCGTCGGCCCGTCTTCTTCTTGTTCACGCCACCCCACTGCTTGAAAAAGAATGGGACGCCCGCGCGAGCGCACTGGTCGCGGATGTCGAAGACCCACTCGGGCTTCATCGGCCTCGCACGGGGACCGGACTCACCGCCGACGATCGCCCAGTGAATGCCTTCGAGGTCAAGGTTGGTGAGCGGCCCTAGAAGGGGCTCGAGGGAGAGGAACCGGACGTTCGCTCGGGCCCTCCGAAGGTCGTCGATGCGAGCGACGTACTTCGCGCTCTCGACGCTCGTCCCCATCCAGATGTTGGGGGCCCAGCGTAGCTCTGCATCGAGCCGAGCGACTCGGTCGGCTCGCTTGGTGAGCACCTGGAAGCGGTGCCAGTCCGCCTTGCGCATCACCTCGAACACCTTCTGGATGAACTCGGACGGTACGTCCTTGTGAAATAGGTCGCTCATCGAGTTGACGAAGATCGTCATCGGTTTCTTCCAGCGAAGAGGCAGCTCGAGCATCTGTGGCTGCAGCGTGAGCTGGAATCCGTTCCGGTAGTTCACCTGCCCCATCGCCTTGAGGCGCTTCGCCATCCGCTCGGCGTAGCAATGCTTGCAACCGGGGCTGATCTTGTCACAGCCTGTGATCGGGTTCCACGTAGCCTCGGTCCACTCGATGGAGGAACCTGTCGCCATCAGACCGCTCCCTTCGTCTTGTACTTGTGGAAGATGCTCTCGACGATCCGCCGCCCGGTGTCGTTCTGCGACGCGAAGAACAGGTAGTAGACGATCGCGCCCTTGGTGTTCCGCATCGGCATGGGCTCGGGGACGAACTTGAATCCGGCGACCGTTCGGAGCCGCTCTCGGTAAGCCTCCACGACCCGGTCGTTTCCTCCGTACTTGATCGGGTCGACGCCGCCGAAGAGGTTCGGCTGCTCCGCGTACGCGGCCTTCTTCCACGACTGGTCGCCCCAGAAGGAGGTCATGCGGGCCGCGTCCTCCTGTGCCACGCCTCCCGCGTCCGACCAGAGCGCATTCCTATTCATATCCATGATCGGGAAGTTCAGGAAGATCTCCATCGACTTCATTTTCCCGGCACGCTCCACCACGTCCCAACGGAGGGTGAGGCCGTAGGGATCGAGCAGGCAGAGGCCCCGGCGATAGTCCTCGAAGCGCATGCGCGGGAAGACCGTCTTTAGGAGGACCTCGTTGCAGTCACCCTCGTGGATCGAAACATCTGCGCGGTCGCCGACGACGGCCCGGAGGTTCTCGACCTTGGCGCCGTCAAGGTCGATGAGATGGTGCTCCAGGAAGGGGGGTTGGATCGCGAGGGCGTTGAGCGGGCTCCCCGGGATCATCTTGCCCGTCGTCTTCGACAGGTGCGTCCCGGTGCCTGCGAAGGCGTCGACGTAGACGTGCCGGAGCTTGGGCTTCACCTGGGCCGTCAGGATCTGCGAGTACGCCGTCGCGTACTCCTTCACGATGGCGAGCTTGACCTCAGACCAGTAGCCGATCTCGTCGAACGTCAGCCCTCGCTTCGCCACCATACGGCCCCCCCGATACATCGTACACCGCCGGAAGAGTCCGTCATGCTCTGGAGTGACGCCGAAGGGTGGCTACCGCAGTAGTACGCCCGCGATTGACGACGTGACCGCGAGCACATGCTGAGCGAGGGCGCGGTCGAACGTAAGATCGTCGTGCTCGGGGCGATCACCGTGGCGCTCGGGGTTGCAGATGGACTGAGTCTCCTTGATCTGGCCGGCGATACGATCCCTCGCAAACCTGCCGTAGCGTGGCTCGACGCGATCGACCAATTTCCGAAGTTCGTCGAGGGCGCGATAGCAGACACGGCCAACCTCGCCTTCGCGGCCACCTTCAGTAAACGTCTTCTTGGCCTCGTCCAAGTGGGCGAGGGCTCGCTGCGCTACCTCGCCCTCGGGTGACGCGGTGGGCACCTGAAGGTCGAGGACGAACCGGCCGGGCGGGCGCAGGGTTCCGAGCACCTGCGAGCACCACACCTCCCGAAGCTCGAAGGGCTCACTCCGGACATCGTCGGACCATGGTCGATTCCCTCGGCCCATGATGTCGACGACGTCGTCGAGCCATGGCATTTGGGGCTGGTCGCGGTGTCCGGGGTTGCGGCTCACGATGAATAGCTTGCCCTCCAGGCGAGCGAAGAGGCGGCCGCCGTCGCGAAACGACTCGATGCGGTCCAGGGCCTCGCCAGGAAGCTCCGTGACAAACTCGAACTTCGACTCATCCGGGCGCAAGACCCGCGCCGAGGTCTCTCGGTTGGCCCACCGTGCTGGAAGGGTGCGGCGACTCGTGGAAAGGCCCTGTCCATGGTGCGATCGGACGGGGTCCCCCGAGAAAACGATGTTCCCCTCCCAGTGGACGATGAAGGCCGGCTCAGGGCCGAAGGTCGTGGAGATCCGTGCCTCCCACTGGAGTCGGTCAACGGCGTCACGAACTGCGGCGACGCTCTTGATGTAGTGGCTTCCCATGGCGGCGGGAAGTGGAGCATCGCGGCGAGCCTGGCGCCAGCACCCTCCGGCAATACCTCAACGGGCGCCCCCCCGACTTCCTTGGTGGTTCACGTGGTGCCCCCCTTTGCGGGGTACGCGCCGTCGCCGTATTTCGAGGCGATCACCTTGGCCGCGTCTTCGGCCTCCGCCTCCGCCGCCGCTTGGCGTTCGGCGTGGACCTGGGGTGATGGACCGCGCAGGGCATGCTCCGGGTGGGAGATGCCGACGTCGAGCACCCAGGTCGGCTTCCTGGCGGCGCCCACACGCACGCGATGGAGGCCTGGATGGCGTTCGTCCCCGCCGTCGCGGGTTATCCCGCGTTCGACGAGAGCACGGTGCAAGGACGTCCGTTCGTACCGGCCGCACGTCTTCATCGCTGGCCCGCGAACTACATGGGTCGAATGCAGGGTTCAACGGAACCAAACCGGACGCGGTCCCGCGTCTCCTCGAGCTTCGTCATGGTGTACCCGCCGCCCGTCTCGACGTCTGGCGGACGTCCCCGCGTCGTGGATGCCGGGAGATCAGTTTCCGAGCGGCATCTGGATCACTTTCTGAGCGGCGTGATCACCCTCTCCAACACCCCGCGGAGCACAAGCTTGTCGAAGTGCTCCTTCACTCGTCGTGGCGCGTCGCCGTGCGTGACGAGCAGCCCGAGCTCCATGTTCAGCTCCAGCGAGTACCCCGTCAGGTTCGCGCTCGAGACGAGCAGCACGTCGTCGTCCGCAACCGCGCACTTCACGTGTAGGATCCCCCGCGCGCCGTCAGAATTCGTGGGTCTCTTGTCGATGGGCCAAGCGTAAACATCGATTCGCCCGTCGCCGTGCGCGCGGAGCTCTTCGACCGTGTCCACGCTCGCTCCGCCGCCGTCGCTCTTCTCGGGCTCGATTACCAGCATCACCCGCACACCACGGTTCAGCGCGTCGAGCAGCGCGCCCCGGATTTCAGCGACCTTGTAGGCAAGGTACGTGACGATCAGGACGTTGCGTTGCGCCTTCCGGATCAGGTCGAGGAGCGTCTGCTCCGAACGGAACAGCGCTGACTGAGGTGCACTCGGACCCGTCCACACCACGTCAATGCACTCACCGTCTCGATGCAGCTCATCCAGCTGCTGAGCGGCGCGAAGCATCAGCGCAACCTGACCGAGGCGCGTCGACTTCTCGAGGAACGCAGCCTTGGACAGAAGCCTCCGAACTTCCTCGACGGTCGCAGGATTGGCGACGGACGCAGTCACACTCCCAGGCGTCGCGTCCTCGCGCTCCATTGCGCAGATCAGGCTCTCCCGCGTCGCGTCGGGGAGGTTCTTGATGAGGCGTGCCGCTTGCTGCGCAAGCTGACGGGGGGCGTCGGCGATCATGGCGTCGGGCGCTCGTCGAAGAACCCCGAATCACCGCGGACGGTGGCCACGAGCGCGCTGCGATCGAGGTACTTGTTCCCACGTTCGCACGAGGTCTCGGGCGCGAAGAGACACGCGTGGCACGCCGCCGCGTGAAGCGTGTTCCCCTCCGGGTCGGGCTGGTGGTCCGCGCAGAGCGGGTCCGACGAGCAGAGGCGCATCTCCTCCAGGGCGCGCGCGATGTGACGTCCGAGCTCAGAGGGTTTGCCCATGCGAACGAGGCCACCGAGCGTTCCCTCGCTATCGGGAGCAGCGGTGTAGATGAGCACCCCCGCCATCAGCGGGCCGTTTCGCTCATCGTCGTTGGCGTAAATGCGCTCGCGCAGGCTCGCCGCCGAGTACCCACACTCGAGCGACAGCTGGCGCATGAGGGCGTGGGAGAAGGAGTGGATCAGCGTGAACCGCGACCCAGGGAAGGATGCTTCTGGTGGCTCGATGCGCCGCCTCTTTCGCCATGAGGTGTGCGCCGCGTGGAATCGGCTGGTGGACTCCTCGTCCCCACCGCACCACCGCGCCAGCACGTCCTCGCGGAAGCGAAGGTAAATACCCTCGCCGCGTACCTCCGAGGCCGGTACGAAGTGCGGTGGATTGCGAGCGAGGCTCACGCGCACGTCGCCCGGGACGTCCGCGATGCTCGCGTAGTCCCGCGGGGAACCTATGCGTGTGAACCCGACCAGGGCCGTCACCTCGCGGACGCGCCGAGCGAGCACAATCTTCGAGAACCACTTCTCGTGCCCAACAGGGGGTGGATGCTCCTCAAGTTCGAAGTCCCGGTTCTGTTGACTCGGATCGCATCGCTCGAACGCCTCCCACTCAGGCGCCTTCAGGTCCATGGGGGGGACATCTCCACCACCACCCGGTTTCGACCTCTCCTCGATGGCCGCGAAGATTTCGTCGAGCGAATAGCCCTCGAACGCACCGAGCTTCCCTTCGTCGCGAAAGAACTCAAGGACCGCCTTCGACTTCGCCTTCAGGACGAACAGGTGATCCTCGATCAGCTTCGCGAGCTTGTTCTGCGCTGCGTGCGGGATGTGGAGCACCGACATCGAGACCGGGAACCACAGGTTCGATGCTCCAAGAAGGATGGCCCGCGGCTTCGCCTTCGACTTGCAGCCTCCGGCCTCGAAATCACGGAGATGGGGCCGGCGACCGCGGCACGGTGGCAAGGTCGTGTCTCGGTCGAACGCTTCGGCCATGGTCCGCTGCGCGTTGCATGCGACGCACCGCACCAGAACGTCCGTCGCCTCGCCCGTGCCGCCCATCTCTTCGAGTCGCAGGTCACTGATGCAAGCGGAGGTCCCGCGATGAACGTACTCGTGCCAGGGGAAGTCATCGAGGTGGCCTCCTTCGCAAGCGAATAGGAAGCGGGCCGGGAGCACGCTCGGCTCCTTCGCCTTCTGGCAGTTCATGTGCGCCCACCGAGCCTTGTCCGGCCGGCCGGGCGTGGTCTTGATGCGAAACCGCTCTACGGGCGCGAGGAGTCTGCAGAACGGGCACCGCAGGTAGCGGGGGAACGTCGCGACCGGCAGCCCGGTCACGGTGTCGCTCGCCGCCACGAACGAGCGGTCAACGGCGTTGAAGGGGGGGACAACCAGCCTCTCGACCTGCCCGCCAACGGCGCGCTGCACGGCATCGAGGAGGCGCTCCTCCACGATCGGGCGACAGTGGGCGACGGGCCAGTCGTCCAGTCCCATCAAGATCGCAGAAAAATGCGGCAGCTCGATGATCGCGCCCACGCCAAAGCTGTGAATCAGCTGGGTTGGCCGGATCTCGCCGACTCTTCGCTCGAGGACGCTCACGACGTGCTCTCCGAAGGTGCCCGCGTCCCTGGCTCGTCGTCCATGCGACCTTCATCAAAGAGGAGCGTCACGGTCGGCTCGACGTCACGGAGCGAGTGCAGACAGGTGAACGTCTCCCAGTCCTCCGCGCCGGCTGGGATGAGGAGCCCCCGGGTCTCGCCGTCCTTCGCCGTCTTGTAACCCAGCTTGCCGAGGCCTGGCTTGGGCTTGGCTTGTGCCGACCATTCCTGTACCCGCGATGCGAGTGCCTTCCGCACCACCGTCCCAAGCAAAGCGCTTTCCTCGACGATCTCCGCACGGCGCGCGATCGTATCGATGGCGTGCTTGACCGCGGCACTGGAAGGGTCGAAGTCGGCTGCAGCTTCGTTCGGGTTCCACTCTGGCCCTTGCTGACGCACGAGGGAGACGAGGAGTGCAGACAGCCCACGGTCAAGCGCGCGCGAAGCGAATGGAGTCACGCTCAGGGCCTCGACGTGCTCGTAGAAGGTGGAGTGATAGTGCTCGAACGTCTCGTAGTGCGATAGGTCGCGAGGGCGCGCCCAGTTGTAGATCGTGCACACGACTCCGGGGTGCTCACGACCGACGCGGCTCGTGGCCTGGATGTACTCGGCCGTGGTCTTCGGCTGTCCCGCGCAGACCATGAGCCCAAGCCGCTTCACGTCGACTCCGACCGAGATCATGTTCGTTGCCAGGAGCACGTCGATGGGCTTCTTCGCCTTCCTCCCGTCCGTACCCGGTGGCTTGGCGGCCGGGTCGAATGGGACCTCGAGGAGATCCAGCAGCGCGGGGATCTCGGTGGCCCCGAGACGCGACGTCAGCTCCTTCGGCTCGCCCAGGTGTCGGTCCGCCAGGCCCGTCCGGTTCATCCTGAAGAGGCGGTTCTTCACGTCATCGTCCACGAGTCGGCGCATCCCGGCGAGCTCCCGGAGCGAGCCGAAGTAGCCGACGAGCGTCATCCACGGGTCGGCATGCTGGCCATACTGCAGGTAGAGGGCCTCTGCCGCGCCGAGGAATGCCACATACACGCGAATGAGGGACGCCTTGAGGCGGCGACCAGGCGCACAGATTCCGAGGTAGACGCGCCCCGGCACGTCTTCGGTACTGCGCTGGACGGCGAAGAAGTTGTCGCCGGCGTCTAGGCCCGGCGGGGGGAAGACGGCGAGCTTGCGCGCGAAGAGGGCGTGCACCTGCTCCTTCGCGCGACGCACGGTCGCGGTGGACGCGATGACCTTGGGCCGCACCCGCTTCCCATTCAGCTCCCAGGTACACAGCTCGTCGACGGCGGTCTCGTAGAGACCGGTCAGGGTCCCGAGTGGCCCGCTGATGAGATGGAGTTCGTCCTGGATGATCAGGTCGGGGGGGCGCACCGGGCCGTGCTCTGCTGACGTTGCCGCGGGCAGCCCGTCGACCTTCGGGTGGGAGTCGGAGTCCTTGGTGTCCGGGGAGCGGAAGCCGTGCCTAGTGCAGCGACTGGTCACCTGCCCGAAGAGCATTTGCACCTCTGGGTTCCACGGCATCTGCGCGAACTTGTCGACTGTCGAGATGAGGAGCGCAGGCAGCAGCCGGTAGATCTCTTCGTCGACGACAACGACGGGGAGACCTTCGTTCGGCGCATTGTTTGCCGAAAATAGGCACCCGCCTCGGGCGTCGCCGCAGTACGTGATCGTGCGCCCGGGTCCTCGCGCGAACTTCAAAACCTTTACGTGCTGCGCCGCGTGAATGGGTGTTCCGCACCACGGGCAGCTCTTCAGCTGGACGGGAGATCCCCGCCCGAACGTGCTCGCGCGGGGCGCCCCCGCGCTTCGCTCCAACTTGAGGGCCTCGTCCGCGTGGTCCGTCTTGTTCGGCGTCGTGCGCGCCCCCACCCACAGCCCAATGCGAAACGGCTCGTGTCCCCAGCGTGGATCGCCTCGCCCAATGGCTTCGCGGCGGATCTCCTCGCACGCGCAGATGAGCGCAGTCGCGCGCTGGAACTGTTGCAGCGTCAGAAGGCGGAGCGTGTACCGCATCAGCACGGCGACGCCGTGCTCCCCTGAACGGCCTGCGACTTCACCCTGGAGACGCCTCAGCGCAAGCACGTACGCCGTGCAGCCGAGGTAAGCCTCCGTCTTGCCTCCACCCGTCGGGAACCAGAGAAGGTCGGCCAGCGCAGCGCTCGGCTCGACACGGTCGGGGTGCCCAAGATCCGTGATGCCTTCGAGCGTGAGGAGGACGAAGGCGAGCTGGAAGGTTCGCCACGTCCGGTTTTTCGGAACGTCCGCCTCCTCGAGCGAGCACGGCGCACCCCGCCGCCGGCTCTCCGCCAGGATCGTGTGGAGGCGCTGCTGCCACATCGCGCGGTTGGCAAACTGAAAGGCCTGCGCCGCCTGCACGTTCGTGTGCAGGAGCTCGATGCCCCCGCGGATGCGGGCCAGGGCGTCGCGGCACGCCTGCAAGCTCGCTCGTGCCGTCGCCTCGTAGCCTTGGAGGCGAGCGGCCGGCGTGCCGATTCGAACCGCCTGGTCCTTCACCCAAAGCTCGTAGGCGACGGCGAGCGGGAGTAGCTTCGCGCGCAGCTCCCCCGCGCTCACGGTGGCGAGCTCCTTCATGTCCAGCTCGAGGCCCACCAGGTTCGCGTCGACGTGTGGAAGCGGGCGCGTGCTCTCGGCGTCTTCCGGGCGAGGTGGCCGTCGAGCTTCCTGTTGGGCAAGCTCGTGCCGTGGAACCGTGCGAGTCCGTACGCAGACGGCTCGCCGCGGGTCGGCGGCGGAAACGTCGACCGCCACCGACGCGCTGTGCCCCACGGCGAACTCGACCCGGTCGCGGAAGAGCATCGCGATCGATTTCTCCTCCTCACGAGGGAGCGAGTCGTCCACCGGCGTACCCAGGCCACGGCCGACGAAGACCGGGCCACCGTCCTCACCCCGCACCGAGAGCTCGCCCTGGAAGAGCCATCCCTCGTCCTTGTGCTCCTTGGGCTCGTCCTGGCCGTTCACGAGGAACAGGCTGACGACGAGCACGTTCCCTACACGGTTCGCGATGCCGCGGACGACGACCTCGGGCTGCTCCTTGTCAACTACGCGCGGGCCGAACGGCCCTTCGCCTACCTCAAAGGTCGGGAGCGTGCCGCCCATCGGCGTCCGCTTCCACACGGTCTCGGGCTGGCCCGACTCCCGCTTTCGCGTCTCGCTCGGAGCGCGCTTGTACCGCCCCCACCTCGCCGTCACGGCGAGCTTCGTTCCGCCGGGCACGCAGAAGCTCAGGCCGACCGACGACGGGAACATCGTGTCGGCCGAAAGCCCCTCGTCCTCGTCTGCACCGTCATCGTCATCGTCGTCTGCCCCGGCACCGAGGGTGTCGATCTCCTCTCGCTTTACGCGCAGTCGCCTGGGGGCGAGCACACCGACGAGGTAGCGGTCACGCGGGCGCAGTCGCGGGTCGTCGATCTCTTCGGTCTCCCCGGCGACCGGGCCAAGGAGCTCGGCGACGACGCGGGCCTCCAGGTTTCTCCGCAACTCGGAAGGCGTCGGGATGTCCTTTGCGAGCAACGAAGGAACGGGGGTCCGAGGGGCGCGCCTCCCAGAAGGGGGAGCTGAAGGGGGTGCGTCGGTCGGAGGTCGATCACTCGGCGACTTCCAGACCGCGGGCGTAACCGTGGCGCCCTTCGTCTTCCTTGAAGACTTCTTCGGTATGTTCGCTGCCGCGCGCTGGGCTCCGTTCGCGAGGAGCACGACCTTAACCTCGTCGCTGATCGCGTCGGGCATGCTGTCGACGTTCAAACCGTCCGGGAGCGCCTCGAGCGTGATTCCGGCGAGCAGCGCGGTAAGCGCCGCGGGATCGCACGACCGCACCGCCGTCCACTCGAGTCGAAGGCTCCCGTCGGCGACGCGGCGGTTGTAGTCGGAGCACTGCTTCGTATCGGCGATGCGCGCCGGCAATCGGACCGTCTCCATCAAATCTCCACTTCTCGACCGTCGTTCCATCCCGGCGGCGTCAACCCCTCGAGAAGCGGCGAGGTCGCGTCTACCGTCGTCACCACCAGCAGCGCCCGCATCGCGCGAGTCATGGCGACGAACATCGTCCGTCGCTCGCGCTCGACGATCTCCTCCCGCTCCTCCGCCGTCGCATGTGGCGGCATCGGCGGGTAGGCGCGGTCACCGAAGCCAGCGAGCGCCACGATCGGGAACTCGAGGCCCTTCGCGCTCTTCAGCGTGAGCACCTTCACTCCCGGATCGGTCAGCTCGAGGTCGGTGGCATCAACCTTCTTCGCGACAACCCCGGCGCCCGAAAACTCCGAGACGATGCGCGCCGCCGCATCATTGGTCGGGACTAGCACGGCGCATGCGCCGAGCCCGAGCCGGAGGCTGCGCGTGGCTTGCTTGAAGAACCGGGCGAGGAGTTTCGTCTCGTCGGATGTCTTCTCGACGGCTCGCACGGCAGGGATGGCGCCCGAGTGCACGTACTGCGAGTCCACGGGCTCCCCCTCCAGCACGGCGCCGGTCCCACCGGCTCCCCGCTGGAGGTAAGCGTTGGCTGCCTCGCCAATCTCGCGAGTCGAGCGGAAGTTGGCCCGTAGCACCCCGGTCCGCCCCTTGAACTTCAGCCAGTCGTGAACGTCGCCCCAGCGGAAGCCTGCGCCATAGATGGATTGGTTCGCGTCAGCGGCGAGGAAGATCCCTCCGGGCGTCTTGCAGAGGCCGACGAGTGCCGCGATGACGGTCGGGGATAGGTCCTGCGCCTCGTCGATGACGACGGCATCGTAGCGGGGGGCAATGTCCCCCGCTCTCACGCGCTCCTCGGCACACCGACGCCACCCTTCGAGGGTCGTCGCCTTGCTCGCGGCGATCGCCGCCATGAGCCCCTCACGGACGCGCCAGACCGCCTCGCGTTGAACCTTCGCTAAGGCGACCTTCCTCCCCGGTCGCGCGGCGTTGAGGTACTGCTCGAGCGTCGAGAGTCCGCGCCCCTCGATGACCGAGAAGATCTCCTCGTGGAGGAAGTCCTTCGAGAGCTTATGCACCGCCTCCTTCTGGGACGCCACCTTGAGCGAGTTCCCGGTGAACGCCGCAGTCTCGACCGCCTTCGCCAGCATCGCACGTAGGTCCTTGCCGTCCACGAGGTTGGACGGAGTCCCACCGTCGACGGCGATCTGCCGCAGGACCGAGTCGGCCGTCTTCACGTCGATGCACTTCATGTCGTCCGGGCTGACGAGCGTGCGGAGGAGCTGTTCCGAGACTCGGGTCAAAGCGCGCGTGTACGTCGTGAAAAGCACCCTCGGGCCGTCGACCCTCGCCTTGCGGAGCGCGCGGAGCATCTCGCGAACCCGATAGAGGGCGACGGTGCTCTTCCCGGACCCCGGTCCTCCTTTGAGGAGCGTCGCCCCCTTGCTGCCGAGCGCCCAGCCGACGAGCTTCTCCTGCTCTACGTTCAGCCGCAGGAGAAACCCGAGGAGTTCACCATCGCGGTAGCGTAGGAGGTCGTCGGTGTGCTCGAGGACGAGGTCCGGCTGGTCCTCTACTTGTTCGATCGGTCGGCCTGTCACGGCGTCGATCACCTTGCCGAGAACGTCCTGCGGGACGACGCACTCGAGGAGATCCTCCTCGGTTGCCACCGCCACGAGCGCCGCGTGGAACTGCGTCGGCACCTTGAGGGCTTCCAGAATTCCGGCCGTGATGGATCGCGTGAGCGGAGTACCCTTCTTCGCCGGCTGGGCAAGCCACTGCGTCCACACTTCGGCGTGCGGCCGCGCGGTGATCTCGGGGACTTCGGCGCCGCCGAGATCCTCGGCCTCCACGTCGTCCTCGTAAGTCTGCTCGTTCCGCCGCTTCACCGACAGCAGGCTGATGAACGGTTCGTGGAAGGTGTAGAAGATGCGAAAATCCCCCGACCGTAGCCGGTGCAGCTTGCCGCCGAGGTGGCGAAGCTGCTTCTTCGTCTTTGCGTCGGGCGTCGGGTCTTGAGCGAGAAGATCGATCTTCTTGAGGACCTGGGCCGATTCCTTAGGCTCGAAGCCCTGAAGCTCGTGGAGAAATGTCGGCTTGAAGGAGAACTGCCAGTCAGCCACGGCGCACCTCGCGCGTTCTCATTCGTCGTCCCCGTCGGCGAATAGGCCCGCCTGGCCCGCATGACGCCTCTTCCCCTTCGCCGGAGACTTCTTTTTTGCTCCAATCGCGGGCTTCGGCTTGGCCTTCCCCTTCGAATTCTCATGCATCCCCGCCTTCGCCTCCTCCGTGTAGCGGACGTGGTTCAGTTCGAGCAGCCGTCCGAGCACCTCGACGCGGGCGGGCTCGCTGATCGTGTAGCGGAGCCCTTGCTTCGTCTCGTGGAAACCGTGGTCGAGCGAGAGATCGTTCCAGCGGTAGGCCAGCTTCACGGCTTCGTCCATCTCGACGTGGAGCGCCCGGAGCTTCTTGATGGGGGCGGAGTGCTCGTGGGGGTCCGCGAACCGATCCATGACGGCGTTGAACGGTTCGCCGCTGGCTGCGACGATCTCTTCGCGGAAGCCATCGTGTGCCTGCCCCGGATGCTGAATTGGACCGAGCGCTGGCAACGGGAAGCACTCAAAGCACGTTGACGGCGTGTAGCGAAGGTCGCTCTTGAAGCGCGATCCGTACCTGCGAGCCCACGCTTCGTGAATGGACGAGTTGAGCGCCGCATACATTCCGAAATCATTGCGCGCAACCACAACCAGCGTGTTCGTAGGTAGGTATTTTGTCGTCAAAAAGCGAAATCCGAACGTATTCGACAGAAAGGGTCGTGCCAAAATCTGGGACAGAGGTTTCATGGCATCACGCATGCCAACGGCATTCTCCCCAAGGAGCCACCACTTCGTCCGATAACCCGCGCGATTGTCGTGCTCCCGGGTCGGCCTTACGCGCGTCTCCAGGATGCCAAGAAGCGTCTTTGTTAGCGATCGAGCCTCTGCTTCATCGAGGGGATACAAGTCGATCACCCGTCTCTCGGGAATCGTGATTGCGTCCCAAAGATCCGAGCCGTTCAGCCACGTTCGGACGTAACGCCGCTCGGCCGCGTCGAGCGCCCATGCTTTTAGCTCTGAAGGATCGACCCGAAAGCCATCGCCAATAAACTGCACTCCCTTGAACGATATTCCTCCGTTCGCATGCAGTACTTTTGGTTCACGATCACCTGCCGCCTCTCCTGTCGACATTTCGTTCAGCGAGGACGTGATTCCGTGGACGAGACGACCATTGAGAAATTGCTGCGCGTTCGCGGCGAATGCGGGCGTAATAAACGTCACATGAGAGACGCGAACGTTGGCGGTCCCCGGCCAGAGGATGTTCGTATGAGCATCAAGGATGCGAAACGTGTCGCTGAGGAAACGTAGTGCGAACTGCGCATTGTCACCCTCCGCGATCGAGCTGGTGGCGAGGAGTGTGAAAGCCGACCGTGTGCCGCTGACGACGGCCCCTGCGCGCCGCAAGAAGTAGCAACAGAGGTCTGCGTTGCCAAAACCAGCGGCCCCCCGATCCTTGAAGAAAGCAAGGTACTCCCCGCCAAGCGTCGTCGATATGCGCGACCCACTCAAGAACGGAGGATTGCCGACCGTTGCCGCGAACCCTCCCGCCTGCATCACCTCCGGAAACTCGATTGCCCAATGAAACGGCCGTCGCCGCGGCTGGCTTTCGCGCCGCTCGTCGAACAGCTCAGCGGCCCTAAGGAGCACCTCGCCCCTCTTCTTTGCCCGCACCTCTCCTCCGGCTTTCAGGAGCCCCGCAACCATCGGCGACAGGTCCCTGAGCACGTCGTCCAGCGCCTCTTCCTTCTTTCCCGCCGTCGCGAGCGCTGCGCCAATCAAGAGCTCCCCGATCGCACGGAGGTCCTCCGTCGCCTCGTTCGCCTGCTTGAACAGCCAGGCCTTCTGCGTTGAGTCGCTTATGTCTCGTACCGGGAAGCTCTCGAGCTTCTCCCGGAGCTCTCGCGCTCGTGCGAGCTCCGCCTTGATCTTCTTGTCGAGCCCGAGCAGGTTGTCGTGAAGTTTCTTGCCACGAGCCGGGTCGAGATGAAAGTAGAGGAGCTGCTCCTCGCTCGTTACTCCGAGCAGCGAGTCCCCGCATCTCAGCGCGTGATCCACGAACGAGAAAGGTCGGTTCTTTTGGAGCGTGACCAGCCAGAGCGAGAGCTTCGCCATCTCAACGGCCATCGGGTTCACGTCGACGCCGTAGAGGCAGCGGTCGGCGACGAAGCGGCGCGCGAGCACGAGTCGCTCCTCGACCTCGCGCGGCACGAGTGTGTCGCCCGGCTTGCCCTTTGAGAGCTCGCCATTCGGCGCGAGGACGAGCTTGTCCCCCGCGTTTTCCTCCGCCGTCTCCCACCCCTCGACGAGCTTCTGCGACAGGTATCGGCACGCCTGGACGAGGAACGCGCCCGAGCCCATCGCGAGGTCGCAAACGCGGAGGGCGAGGATGTCCTTCGGCGGCTTGAGGACCCATTCCTCGCGCGGCTTCCCTTCGGCGGGGCCGTCGTAGACGAGCGGATCGAGTGTGTGCTGGACGATGGGCTCGGTCAGGCTCCGCGGCGTGTAGTGGGTGCCAGTGGAACGACGGTCGGAGCCTTCGGTGACATAGACGGCGCCCTCGTCGATGACGACCGGGTTCCCGTGCGAGTCGTTGCGGACGAGGCCGGCCCACGGGGCGACGCGTTCGTATACGGGGCGGCGACTGTCGCAAACGGCGAGCCACCTGCGCTGGTCCTCCTTGGGGATCTCGTACTGGAGTGCCTTCTCGATCGCCGGCGCGCTCCGCCCGGTCGTCTCGGCGAGCCATGCTGGGAAGGCGTCCTTCGCCTTCTTCCGCATCGCCTCCAGGTCGGCGAGGGCGATTTCCGGCTCCCTCTTGCCGTCGAGGCTGAGGGTCAGGCCGGTCGCGCGCTTCGCGGTGTGGTCCAGGAGCCCCTCATAGACGTGGCCGATTTGCTCGATGTCGAGCGCGCGGAACGAGAGGCGCCGGGTCTCGGCCGGGCCGCCACCGGCGAAGCGAATCTGCAAGCGCTGAAGAGCGCGCAACAGATGGAGGACGGTGCGGTTGTCGACCGAGAGCGGGGAGGAGGCACCCGGGTCCCGCCACGACGTGCCGGGCGTGCGCCCCTCAAGGAAGGGGAAGCGATCGGGGTCGAAGAGGGAGCCGCCATACGCGGGAAGGCGCAGGTCCGTGTGGTCGATGCCGCCGAAGACGGCGCGGAAGGTCGCAAGCAGTCTGCTCCACGCGTCGTGCCGGCGCTCGAGGACCTCCTCGCCGTGGCGATCGGCGGTGGCCTGGAGCTGGTCGTGCAGGGTCGAGACTGCGTAGTTCTCGTCGTAGAGCGGGGTGCCGAGGAGGAGGAGCTTCTTCTCTTCGGCCGCGAAGAGGAAGACTAGCCGCATCATGACGGTGACGGCCGAGTCGTAGAGGGTCGCTTCGGGGATCCCTTTGAGGAGCACGCGCCCACGGTCGCGGTCGAGGCGGTCAATCGTCTGCACGAGGATCTCGACAGCGCGGCGCACTTGCAGGCCCAGCTGGTCGGTGACGTCGTGCTGGTCCTTGGTGCTCTCGGCGAAGAGGGCCTCGATGACCTCCGCATCCGGGACCCCGAAGAAACGCTTGAGGCCGAGCAGGCTGACGAAGGCACGAAGCGTGAGCGGCTCATCGAAGAAGAGCTCGCTCGACCAGGTCACGTACGTCGCCGTCTCGTTCGGGACGACGTGCACCAGCACCCACTCGTCGCCGTTGGTGACGACGCCGACGCGGACCTTGTTCCCCTGCGCCTGGGCGCCGCGGAGCAGGAACAGCATGCGGTCGACGGGAGAGACTTTCCAGAAGCGATTCGCGAGAGGTTTGTTCGGGTCCTGGGTCGCAGCGAGAACGCTGATGAGGAGCCGGGGCTGGCCCGCGCTGTCGCGACCGGCGGGGTTCACGACCGCGAAGCTGGGCGTGAGCGTCTCGTGCTGCTCAGGGATGCGGACCGTCAGGCCGACGCGGTCTCCGGGGACGATGTCCTCGTCGCCGAAGCCGAGCGCTTCGCGGAAGACGTAGCGAATCCACGCGTGGTGAACCGCCACATCGGGACGCGTCCCGTCGACGTCGTCCCGCCACTCCTCGTGCGCGGCGCGAAGTCGTGCGCGGAGGTCAGGATCGATGTCGTCGAGCCCTTGCGGGAAGACGCCGGCGAGCACCTTCATCGACAGGAAGGGGCCGGACGCCTCGACCAGCGAGAGCCACTCTGCGTGGTGACGGGCGATGCTCACGAGCGCACCATCGACGCCGGGACGAGGTAGCTCACGGCGACAGGAAAGAGCCGCGACGACGGGTTCGCATAACGGGCACGAATGGCCTTCGTCTCGCGCTCGATGTCTTCGGGGATGGCCGCGAGACGCGTGCTCATCGACTGCCGATCGCGCTCGTATTGCTCGCGTTCCTTCCCGTCGAAGAGCTCGAGCTGACGGTTCTCCTTCAGGTCCGCTTCGATGCCTGCGGCGAGCTCACGGAGGATCTTCTCCTGGTCCGAAGCCTCCTTGTCGCAGCGCACCGCGAGGTGCGTCGTGAGAGACTCGGTGCGCTCCGCCATTCGGATCTCTAGAGCCTTCTGGAGCGGCTCGCGGGTATCGCTCCAGAGGCGTACGAGGTCCTTCTCGATGGGACCTGGGGCCTTCCGCGTCCCTTTCGCCTCCTTCAAAGCGCGATCGAGGTGGTCCGCCCCGAGGGCGACGAAGCGACCCTGCTGGAGCTTGCCCCCGGCGACGAGGAGCTCTTCGTGGAGGCGACCGTTGTCTCCGCCCAGAATGAGGAGGCGCGCGTGCGCCATGACGATGGGGTGTTCGATTCCGGTTACGAGACGGGCGGAGACACGCGACAGGTTGCGCTTCCCCTCGGGCGCCCACACCTCAGCGCGCAGTAGCCCCACGCACATCTGCACGAGCTTGTGCCCCAGGTGCATGAGGACGACGTCGTCCCGATCCTTCGCGAGGACATCGTCGAAGAAGATGGGGCGTTTCTCCTTCGTGAACGGATGGGGGAGCCCCTCCAGGCATGCCGCCCAGGTGCCGCCTAGGTACGGGACGACCCACGCCTCCTCCGTCTGGCCGGGTGAGCCCCCTTTCACCTTCGTCGCCTGTAGCGGCGGGAGGTTGGCGACCTCGAGCCCCACGTCGACGACGGCCTTCACGGCCTCCGGAGACAGGTGAAGGCGAGTCTTGCTCTGGCGGTGCCGGGCCATGAGGTCCGAGAGCTGCTTCGCCAGCTTGCGCTCCAGCGTGAGCATCTTTCGCGCGGCAGTGGCGCGGGGCGCGCTCTTGTCGGTGTCGAGCTTCTTGCGCTTGCCGAGCATGGCCTCTTCGACTTGCGTCGCTAGGACATCGCCGACGTTTCCCAGGTCCTCGCGGATCTGGTTCACCTTGATGGCCGCCCGGAAGAGGAACTCGATGTCCCCCTCGATGGTCCCCGGCGCCGTCTCCTTGTCGAGCCGCTGGGCGCGCCACCCTTTGCCGACGAAGTGGAATATCTCGACCTCGTCGGCGTGCTGCCCGTGGCGATCGACGCGCCCGTTCCGCTGCTCCATGCGGTTCGGGTTCCAAGGGACCTCGTAGTGGATGAGGCGCGAGCAGTAGTTCTGGAGGTCGATCCCCTCGGACGCCGCGTCCGTCGCCAGGAGAATGCGCACCGGGGAGACGTCGGGCCCCGACTGGAAGGCGTGCTTGATGTCCTCCCGGTCCTCGGGCTTCATCCCGCCATACAGCGTCAACAGGCGTCCCTCTTGGGTGTAACGGTGTTTGGCGAGGAGGTCCTCGAGCCACTTCTGTGTGGCGCGGTACTCCGTGAAGATGATGACGCGCGTGTCGCTCCACTTGCCGTTCGGACGGACGAGCGCCTCGAGCCAGTCGAGCAGCGCCTTCGCCTTCGAATCGACACGCGAGGATGCCTTTTCCGCCCATTTGAGAAGATCGGCGGTGAGGTTGTCCTCCCGAGGGGTGAGTGGCCTCAGGCCGCGCGAGGTGGTGCGTACGACAGCGCGGGTCTCTTCCTCGTACGCCTCGTCCTCGGCGTACTCCTCCTCGACGCGCTGCACCTCGCGCCGCAGGATGCCGACGGGTTGGTGCGTGCGGGGCTTAGCGTTCGCGCCGGCCCCACGCGCGATGCTCTCTAGGTGCGCCTCGAGCGTCTGCCGGAACGCCTCGGGGGACGAGAAGAGACGCTTCTTCAGGAGCTTCATCAGGAACTGCGACGCGAAAGCGTCCGTCTCGCCGTCGTCCCCCCGGGACCGGAGCTCGGCGTACTCCTGGAGCCAAGCGTGCGCCTGTTGTTCCTCCCGCGAGAAGTCGACCTCGATGGCCTCGAGGCTTCGCTCGGGGAAGCGCGCCTTGCCGAGGTCGGTCCGCGGTAGCTCCTTCTTGAGCCGGCGCACCATGACCACGTCGAGCTGCTGTTCGTCGGGCTTCGCCATGCCGCGGTGAAAGCGCTGATCGTCGAGGAGCTCGAGCAGGGCGACGAAGCTCTCGGTGTACCCGTTGTGCGGGGTCGCCGTGAGGAACATCTTGTGCTCGAAGTGTGGGGTGAGCGTGCGGATGCACTCTGTGCGAAGGGAGTCGAGGGCGTAGTTGCCGCGGCCGGACGGCGCGACGTTGTGGGCCTCGTCGACGATGAGCAGGTCGAAGCGACGGGGGTAGATGGACTCCTCCGGGCCCGGGAGCGCCTCGCGCATGAGTCGCATCGGTCGGTCGCGTTTCACGAAGTCAATCGACGTGATGAGGCGGGGGAAGTGCGTCCATGGGTTGACGCCGAGGCCGCGGCGCCGGCGAAGCTCGCGCATCCCCTCGCTGTCGATGATGCGGAACTCGAGGCCGAACTTGTCCCGCATCTGGTCGCGCCACTGGAGCTGCAGGCCCGCGGGGCAGACCACCAGCGCCGTTCGCGCGCGGTGACGGAGGATCAGCTCCTGGAGAACGAGGCCGGCCTCGATGGTCTTACCGAGGCCCACGTCGTCGGCGATGAGCAGGCTGACGCGCGGCATGTCGACCGCGCGCGCAACGGGGTCGAGCTGGTAGTCCTCGACGGTGATGCCAGCGCGGAAAGGGGCGTGCATGGACCGAACGTCCGCGGAGGCGACGGCGCCCCAGCGAACTGCATCGAGGAACGCATCGAGTCGCGCTGGCTCGTCGAAGCCGGTGGACGGGTCGGGGAGGTGCGTGCGCTCGAAGAGCTGCGTGCCGGGCTCGAGCTCCCAGACGACGGCGAGCTCCTCTCCGAGACCGTCGTCATCGATGGATTGGAGGTGGAGCAGATGCTCGGGGGGACGCGGCGGCGAAGAGCCGAGCAGCTGGAGCGGCGGGAGCGCGCTCGGCTTGACCTCTCGGACGACGTAGCGGCGCTGGCGCACGCTGACGAGCTGACCGGCCTCCGGGACCGTCTTGCTCGGGATCGCAGCGGTGTCTTTCACGGGCAACCGCCTCCAAAGAGCTGGGGACCGAGATTTTTGAGGAGCTGACGGCGATCGACGCGGCGATCGTACGATGGAAGCCGCCGGACACGGCAGCGCGAACGTAGACCTGCCGGATTCCCCGCGAATCTCATGCTGGGCGCGAGCCCCCCTGTCGTAGACGTCACGCGCATCGTGCGGCCGGACGATGCGCGATCAGGACAGATTACGCGAGGGCGTCCGAATGGAGACGGTTACTTCCCAAACGTGCCCAAATGGTTTTGGGCTGCAGGCCGGGCCTCTCGCTCGATCTCCTGATGCCCACGTGCCGGTGATCGGCCCCCGCGTGTCGCTCGCCACCCTGGAAGGCTCCGACGGTCATTGCGCTTTCGGAGCCCTGCACACGATCGCGGCACAATGGGATCAGCTCGGGCGCGCCCACCCACCTACCGGTCCGAGCCAAGTTCCGCCGGTCCCCGGGCGAGGACAGCGGCTCGAGAACCAGCGGTGCCAAGATCTCGGATCTTTTCACTTCATCGCGCTCCCACCTGAACATCTCATCAACTACGAAAAGCCTTGTGATTTAAATGATTTAAACCATTTGATCTTTTGCCGGGCGCCAGTAAGTAGGTGGGTAGGTAGGTTGGATGGCGTCGTCTAAAGTTGAGCAGGTTGAGCGCCTCGTACGCGCCCTCATGGCTCGACAGGCGGAGCTGCAGGCGAACGATGAGGTCATCAAGAGAGCTCAGTTTCGGAGCGACAGCCTTCGCGCAGCGGTCGCAGACCTACGCGCGACGATCGCAAAGCTCATCGGCGACACGTCGTTCAAGGACGCTTCTGCTGTGCTGCCCGCTCCCGCACCGCTCTCAGAGCCGGGTCTGGGCCCGCAGCCAGAGCTCGCGCGAACCGAGGGCACAATCCTCGTGCGAGTTCAGACGCTCCTGGACGGCACCCCGCGCTTCTTCGATGCGACCGAGATCGCGCAGGCCGTCGGCGTCGGCGTCGACGTCGTCAGAACAACGCTCTCAAAGTTGTACTCGCGAGGTCTCATCGCCAGGCGCAGCGCCGGAGAATATTGCTCCCTTCAACACGCACACAACATCGACGCAGAGGTTGCGCCGAGGCCAAGACGAGCGAGGTGAATCATGGAGGCGACAGACGAATCGGTGCGACGGTCAGCTCGCGTCCTCGCCGGCTTCGTGTCCGACGAAGAAGCCGTGGGCTTTGCGAACTGCTTCGCAATCGATGGCGAGGCGTTCGTCACTGCTCGGCAGTCGAACGTTACCAAGCGATCGAATCTTCCGCAGAGTTGCGTCGCTCCGAGGGTCGAGGATATGTCCGCCGCTGCGCTCAGTGGGGGCCGCTGATGGCCCTCCACGCGATTGGCGCGCGCCTCGAAGGGGACAACTATCAGCACCGCTTCTTCTGGTACCAGGCCGCGCAGCTGCTCCTGCCCCGCTCGGTGGTTGCGCGCGTCGTCCTCGAGTGTGACGGGGCGAGCGGCATGGACGACGTCGCCGTGTTCTACGCGGCGCCGGGCATCGCCGCCGGAGCGCGCCCGGTGGAGGCAGACTATTTCCAGGTGAAGTACCATGTGGATCAGCGCGACGCGTACGCTGCCGATCGCCTCGTCGCGTCGGGGCCGAGCGGCAAGCGCTCGCTCCTCGCCCGCATCGGCGACGCCTACCATGCGGTGAAGGGAAAGCACGCCGCCTATCGCCTAACGCTCCTATCGAACTGGGACTGGTCCGCGGACGACCCGCTGCGCGCCCAGATCTACGACACCGACGGTGCCCTGCGCGCCGGGCTCCTCGCCGCGAGAGGGCGCTCTGCCCTCGCGAAGATCCGCGCGCAATGGCGGGCGCACCTCGGGATGAAAGCTGAGGAGTTCGACGACTTCGCGGGCCGACTTCGTCTCGCCCTGAACTACCTCTCTCGCGCGGGGCTCGCCGAGGCCCTGTCCGATCGGCTTGCCCTCGCAGGTCTCATCCCCCTCGATCGCACAGTGTCCTGCTCGCCCTACGACGATCTCGCGCAGAAATTGATCATGAACCGCACGAACGATTTCACGCGCGACACCTTCAAGGACCTCTGCGCCCGCGAGCGCCTCCTCGCCGACGTGCCCGCGCCGCGCAAGCCGCGACTCGGGGTCCGCTCCTTCTTGCGCTCCGCCGAGGCGATGGAGTCGGAGACGGACGCCTTCGTGTGCGTCGCCAAAGACTTCGACGGACGCGCGCCCCGCACAGCGAGCGCATGGACCGACGATGTCCGGCCAGCGGTTGCGCGGTTTCTCGGTGAGAGCATAGCGCGCCTCCGAAGCGAGCCTCATGAACTCCTTCTCGACTGCCACCAGACCCTCGCGTTCTTGGCCGGCTACGAGCTCGACCCGAAGGGCGGCGCGATCGCATTTCCCGTGCAGAAGGGCCCGAGCGGGGCTGTCGTGTGGAAGCCGAGCGCCGAGAGCGTCGAAGCGACGGAAGCATGGAAGACCAACGTCGACGAGAGCGACGACCCCGCCGACCCGGATCTCGTGCTCGCGCTCTCAGTCACCAAAAACGTCGCCGTCGATGTCGCCACCTTTCGTAAGGCTTCGCCATTGAACGCGCGCGCCCTCGTTCGCGTCGTACCTAACGAGGGCATCGGCGCGCGCAGCGTCAAGGGCGCGGACCACGCCGTAGCGCTCGCCGACGCGCTTCAAAACGTGATTCTCGATGTGCGCAAGCGCCTCTCGGCCAAGGGCCGCCTCCACATCTTTGCCGCGGCTCCTAACGCCCTTCTCTTCTTCTTGGGCCAGAGGGCGCGCCCGCTCGGCCCCATCACGCTCTACGAGTTCGATTTCGAGGGAACGCGCGGTGGCTCGTACACAAAGAGCCTCGAACTGCCCTGAACGGCCGCGGAGGAACATGACCATGGACGTCCCGAGTTATTTCCGTGATTTTCTGAAAGACATTCGCCTCACTCCGACGCAGAGGGACGGCTACAAGGCCGGACATCGCGTCCTGCGCGCTCGCCTCGCGAGCTACGGGCCGCTCAAGAACGCGATCGTGAGCACGTTCCTCCAGGGAAGCTACCGCCGCGCCACTGCCGTCCGGCCGCAGGGAGATCGACGCCCTGATGTCGACATCATCGTCGTCACGGCCCTTCACGAGAGCGAGTTCAAGCCGGCGCAGGTGCTCGATCTCTTCTACGCCTTCGCGAACAAACACTACGAGGGCAAATGTCGTCAACAGGGCCGGTCGATCGGCATCGAGCTCGACGCCGTCGATCTCGATCTCGTCCCGACAGCGGCACCGAGCGAAGCGGAGTACGGCATCCTCGAGTCCGAGAGTGTCACCGACGACGAGGATCTCGAGGAGGCGACTGACTGGCGTTTGAACCGCTTGTGGCTGAGCGAGTCGACACGGGCGGGGCGGTCTGACGCCAGGGCGATCCTGGCCGCCGCCCGCGCCGAGCCCGAATGGAAGGCCCATCCGCTCCGCATCCCGGACTCGCATGCCGGAACCTGGGAATCCACTCACCCGCTCGCGCAGCTCCAATGGACCCGCGACAAGAATGCCCGCTGCGGCGGGCACTTCGTCAACGTCGTCAAGGCTCTGAAATGGTGGCGAAACGAGACCCTTCCAGACCTCAAACACCCCAAAGGCTTTCCTGTCGAGCGCATCATCGGCGAGTGCTGCCCCGATGACATCGAGAGCATCGCGGAAGGTGTCGCCAGGACCCTGGCAGGCGCCGTCGAAAAGTTCCGGGGGGTTCGTTTGATGAAGGGCGTACCGCAACTACCCGACTACGGCGTTCCCACGCATGACGTGCTCAAGCGCATCGATGGGGAATCGTTCGCGACACTCTACGACGCCATGTCGAAGGCGGCCGACACGGCAAAGGCCGCGCGCACGGCCCAAGAGCTCGACGACAGCGTGCGCCTTTGGCGCGATCTATTCGGATCGAAGTTTCCGCCCCCGCCCTCGGGTGGCATCACGGGCGGCTACACGCCCCGCGAGAAGGTCTCTGTGCCGGGCGCCCAGCGCTTCGGATGAGCGACCGGGAGCCGTCGAGCGATCTGCTTCGCGGGCGCCGCGCGCTCGACGGTGTACCCGAGCTTCGCCTCCGCGAGGACTACGCCTGGGATCCGAAAGCGGACCCCAGAGGAGGACGCTGGCTCCTACGCGTGGAAGTCCGACTCGACGTGTCATCGCCTCACCTCCCGCCCACCTCGCAGTGGGTGGTGCTCTTGGAGGACGACTATCCGCTCGGCAGCGTGAAGGTTCATCCTGCGCGCGAAGGCGGCATCGTCGCCACCTTTCCTCATCAAGCGCGGAACCTGAGCTGCGGCGAGGAGCGCCCATGGCGAACTGGCGCTCCCTGCCTCGACTCCTCGCTCGCGCCGCTCGGCACCATCGCGGGTGAGACGGAGCCCGACGACGCCGACCGGCGCCTCCGTTGGTGCGCGGAGCGCCTCGTCACCTGGTGCCGCCGCGCCGCGACGGGAACGCTTCAAGCCGCCGACGACCCGTTCGAGCTGCCGGCGCTCCCCGTTCCTCCACCAGAAGCTGCGCGAGTCGCTTTTCAAGAGGACGGCGCGTCGTTCGACGAGTGGCGCGGCGTTGCACACGCACGGAGCGGCACCTTCGACTGGTCGAGGATCGACAACTGGATCGTGGTCCGTCGCTTCGTCGGCGCGGACGGAGCGATGGTGGGTTCCGGGAAATGGGGAAGTTGGCTCCCTGAGAAGGCGATCGTCCACAAGGGGGCCTGGCTACAGATCCCAAACTTCCCCGTAGCCCCGCCGTGGGGCGCACCCTCGACATGGGGCGACCTGCGCGCTGCGATGCGGGACGTCGGCGCTGACCTGGACGCGCACCTGCAACGCGCGCTCCGCGTCGTGCGGCACGAACCGGAGGCGCTCCTCCTGATCGGCCATCCAATGCCGGCGAAGGTAGGCGCTCCCATGGTGGAGATGAACTGGGTCGCGATCGATGTCAGGTGCTGGAACGAAGAGACCCCGAGGAAGGGCCGACCGCGGGGTGGCCATAGGCACCGGCCGCGGACATCGCCGCCGCCGGGCGTCCGCAACGGCACGCGGAGCCTCTGGGCGTACGATCGCGTGACCTCGTTTCGAGACGCCCAGCCGATCGTTTGGCGCGCCAGCGAGAACCTCGCCGAACATCGCCTTCGCGCCCGCGGTCGGTTCGGGAGTGGCTTGACGAGTGGGCGCATCCTCCTGGTCGGAGGCGGCGCGCTTGGTTCGCTTCTCGCCGAATACCTCGTGCGCGGCGGAGCCCAGCTTCTTGAGATCTACGACGGCGAGAACTTCGACGCGGGAAACCTCTCCCGCCATACCCTGACCCTCGCGGACGTGGACCAACCCAAGGTGAGCGGCCTCGCCAAGCGCCTGGCGTCCCTCTCGCCCTCGCTGCGCATCACGGACGTTGCGGATACGCTCCGAGGCAACCGAAAGCTGTTTTCCCTGGGGCTTCGCAGCGCCGACATCGTGATCGACTGCACCGGCTCCGACGCCGCTCTGAGCACCCTCGCGGCGATGGGGCCGCAGCAGGACACGAAGGATTGGTACTCTGTCTCGCTAGGGCTCTGCGGCCGGCGCCTCTTCTTCTTTCACGCGCGCTCCGATCGGTTTCCGGCGAGCTTGTTCCATGAGTTCCTCGAAACGTGGCTCCCGAGCGAGGCCAAAGCAATAAGTGAGGCAGCGCTGCCCCGCGAAGGGATCGGGTGCTGGCATCCGTTGTTCCCTGCGCGGATCGACCAGGTCGCGGTCGCGGCGGCCACGGCCGTGCGACTCTTGCACGAATCGACAAGCCGGCTCGGCGACGTGCTGCCCACCTTGACCGTGTTCGAGGAAAGGTCGACCCCCGACGGCCAATTCACCGGCCTTGTGCGCGTCGGATCGCCGGAATGAAGAGCGGGCGACGTTGGACATCCACCGACGGGCGGTTCGGTGCGGCGATCGCGTCGGCCGTCTGTGACGCCGTCGAGGAGCACATCCGCAGCGCGCACCCCAACGAGACGGGTGGCGTCCTCGTGGGCTGGTACGACGACGCGCTCTCGGTCGCGATCATCGCCGAGGCGAGCGGTCCCCCACCCGACTCGAGCGCCGGTCGCACTTGGTTTCGGCGAGGCACGAAACACCTCGCGCCTTGGATGAAGTCCCTCTGGTCGAAGCCGACTCGCCAGTACTACCTGGGGGAGTGGCACTACCACCCTGCCCCTCACGTCGAGCCGAGCCGAGACGATGTCGAGCAGATGGAGGAGATCGCGGCATCGCCGAAGTACGGCTGTCCCGAGCCGCTGATGTTGATCTTCGGCAAGAGCAAGCGCGCGCCGCGCACCGTTCGGGTTTTCGTGCATCCTCGTGGGAGTGAGGCCGTCGAGCTTGCTGAGATCCGATGACCTGGTCTCCTTGACCCTACGAGCCTCCTGGCGAACGTCGGTCGGCGAGGTCTACCGAAGCTAGCGGCGGCGCTCCGGGTCAAGCGGTCGCTTCTCGCCCGCGCGACGTCGAAGGGCGGGCGTCCGAGCGTAGGGCTTACACTTCGTGTCGCTCGGCTGGCCGGCGTCAGCGTAGTCTAGGACGCGTAGGCCCAGATGGCCCAGGCGATCCCCGTCGTCAGCCCGCCGTCGCCATCCTCGACGAGAGCGTAGAGAGGCACGCACGACTCGAAGAAGGCCTGACCATCTGGGAGCGTTTGCGCACGGCGATGGAATTCCGCGATGCCCCCGTGCCCGAGAGCGGGTGCGCCTGCATTCTCGAGCCACTCCATCGTGATGACGGGGAAATCGTTCACCGGAGCTGAGGTCCCCGTGATCGCCTCGGTAACCACGCACTGGAACAGGGACCACGCGGCATCCAGCGGAGCACCCGCTGCCGCCTCGATGGCGGGGCGCGCCACACCCTGGTGAGTCACCGCCTTGCGACATTGCTCCACTCCCTTGTCGACGTCGCGATCGGCTCGGTCCAGGTCCATTAGATTGAGCGGTGTCACGAAGGACTTGAGCTGAAGAACCAGGACTGATCGGCGATCCGGCGAGATGCAGACCACGTCGAGGTCCGTGATATCTTGATCGTCGGCGTCCCTCAGCAGCACCTCGGTGAGGATCGTCGCTCCGGGGAAGTGCGCGCGAAGGCCGTCGACAACGCGGGCGACGTTGCGAGCGTCACGCACCTGCCCGATCTCGCCGCCGTCTTGCCCCCTGGCGGCGGCGCGTTCGCGCGCCATGGGCCAGTTGCTGAAGAGGATTGCCGATGGGGCGAACGCGACGCGGCCATCCTGGAGGGGAATGAGCGGATAGTTGGGGATCGGAAACCGCTCACCCCCGCGTGTGCGCATCAGCGATGCGAGCAGGTCCTGCGCGGCCTGCGGCTGAAGCCCGGTAGCCTGAAAGTCAGCGAGAAGATCCGCCGCAGTGACACATTCGACCGCGGTCAGAAGCGCTTCCGGTCGGCGTTCGGCGACTTCCTTGAGCCACTTGACGGCTCTGAGATGGACGAGCAGCCGGCGCGCCGCCCTCATCCACAGGGGTCGCAACGCCCAGCGCATGTCCGCGACCGGAAGTCCGGCCCAAACCTCCGCATCACGAACGTGGGCGAACTGACCCTCGAGTGCTCGATCCACGAACACGCCGCAGTACTCCTCGTACCACTGGCCCGCGGGAACCTCGCACGAGCCGTTCTGGATCGCCTCGGCGTTGGCCTCGATGTGCAGGTCGATGAGTCGGATCTTCTCCACAGCATTGTCGGGTAGGAGGTTGGCGCCCGCGGCCCGGCGTTCGTTGCGCCATCGAAGCTCGAACCACTTGCCTCGTTGCTCCGCGCGAATGTCGCCGGCGGGATAGACGGCCACCCTGCCCGTGGCCGTTCGCCACGCATGCGCGCGGCCCTTCATCGCGTTCGTGAAGGCGTCCGCGATCTCGTGATAGGTCTCGCTCGCCCGAATCAGCGGGAGCATGGCGAGAACCGTTGCGCCGTCGACCACGACCTGCCCCGCGGCCGGCGGGACCCGCGACACGATCTCGTCGAGAATCGGCGCGATCAGCGCGTCGTAGTCCACCTCGCGCCTGTTTAAGTAGAAGTTCTCCACCCAGGTGAGCGCCGCCAGCGCGGTGGCACTCCGCCCCCACGTGACACCGGCGGCCAACGCGCGGATGGCCGCGTCGACGGGGGCCTCGAGGGCACGCAGCTCGTCGTCCGTCAGACGTGCCGGTGCCATGTGTTCGACGACAACGTAGTCCTCGGCCGGCATGGCACCGAGTCTATCCTCGGCCGCTGGTCCGGCCTCTGGGGACGCGGCGGTGAGCGTGCGCTTCACGACCGTCACGTGCTGGCAGACGAGCCAGAGCGCTGCCGCGCCGAGGATTTCGACCCCGAGAGTCTGCAGCGGTTCCCGTGTCGCGAGCGCCAAGGCGAGAAAGACGGCGCACAGGACCGGGACGACCCATCGCCTCTTCACGCGAGGCCGACGGCCGCATTGTCGTCGAAGAGTCTCTCGTGGCGGATGTAACCGCGGGCGAGGACGAGGCCCTCGCGCTCCTTCTTCACGTCGGCGACGGTAAGGGCCACGAGCTCAGAGCGACGGAAGGCGCCGAACCACCCGATCGTGAGCAGCGCGCAGATGGTAGACCGTCTTGAAACGGGGGCGAATGGCTGTCCTTGCACTCCTGGTCCCCGGCGACGAGCGTGTAGACGGCCGACCTGGGGAGCGGCAACCCCTCCTCCAGGTTCGTCTGTCCGTCGTCGTCGACGCGAACCCCAACGCCGATGACGTTGGTCTCGAAGCTTCCCACGTGCCCCTTGTACGGCCTGCACGCGTAGAGGCGGATCGGGAGCGCTTGGGTGAGATCAAGAAGAGTCCCTCAGCGACTCTCCGGGTGGAGCGATGACTACACCGCTTGCAGACGGGACGGAGAAATCTACCGGCTCTCTCGGCTCGCCTTCTTTTGTTCCCGCGTCGCCTTCTCGGTCTCGCCCCACTCGCCGGGATGACGGGGCGGGACGAGCAAGGCGATCACGAGCTCGCCGTACGCGTTCGTCTTGTAGAGGACGCGGCCCACGATGCCCTTCGACTTCGCGAGGTCGTCGATCGCCTGCATCAACGCTCGTACCACCAGATGCATGATACTGTTCATATGAACAGTGTTAGGCTCTAGCGTCAAGAGCCCCTCGCGGTCCGCGACCGAGCTCCCCGACTCGTCCGTAAGCGGGCCCTGCCTACGCGATGGCCATGTAGGATCACCGGTCAATCGGAGGGGTTAAATGACGACGGCGCGTGAGCTTGCGGCAAAATTAGCGAAGGCTTTCCTGGCGAACGGCAGGTACTCGTTGGCGGGGGAGCGAGCGAGCATGCCGGTGGGGGCGGCTGACGGAACCGACGCACTCCCGATGCAGGACTTCGGGGTGTTCGCGGGCTTGGAGGTCCACTCGGTCGGGTACGACCCGGGCGAGAAGGGCACCGGCGACGAGAAGGACCGTGCCGCGAGGGTCTACATCTACGTCGTGAAAGGGGCGGCCCGTCACCTTCGGTCACTCCCGAGAAAGGAAGGCGACATCGAGATCAAGGCAATCCCGATGGGTGCCATGAACGTTCGCCCGCAGGCTTCGCTGAAGCAGCAGCCCAACTTCTTCAAGAAGGGTGGCAAGATCGCATGCGGAAGTTCGTGTGCGCCTACGGGTGTCAACTACTCGGGGACGCTCGGGGCGCTGGTCAAGAGCCTCACGGGGTCCGAGATCTACTGCCTCTCGAACAACCACATACTTGGTGACTGCAACCATCTTCCCACGGGCATGCCGGTCACGTCGCCCAGCAACAAGGATGCGGGCCCCAACCGTCCACCGGTCGCGATCGCAAGCTTCTCCAAGCTCGTACCCATGGCGAGCGGCAACCCGTCACACGTATCGCCGTCGAAGTTCGATGCGGCCCTCGCCATCGTCGAAAAACCGGCGCTGCTTACGTCTTGGCAGGGTAACGCCGACGGATACGAGACCCCGGCGACGATGGCAGATCCGTATCCAGGAATGGTCGTCAAGAAAACCGGGAGAACGACTGGCCTCACTCGGGGGACGGTCGAGTCCCACGTCTCAACGGCATTCGCAGTTCCCTATACGTCCGAGTATTTCAAAGCCACCGTCTGGTTCACCGATGTTTGGACGGTCAAGTCGTCCCACGGCCATGCCTTTGCCGCGCCCGGTGACTCGGGATCGTTGGTCGTGACGGATGACACGTCCGAAGCGGTCGGGCTGCTATTCGCGGCGAACCCTGCCGGGACGTACGGCTGGTTCCTCCCCATCGACAAGGTGCTCGCTCAACTTAAGGTTTCGTTATTGAGCGGACACTGATGTGAGCCTGCGTGACGCCTCCTTCGCCCTCTGGTCGCAGTTCCACGGCCAGCCGTGGTTCGTCGCCGTGGGCGAGGGCGTCAACGACCAGCGCCGTCCGTGCCTCATCCTCTACGTGAAGAGGAAGACCCGTACGATCGGAGAGCCGTTCAACCAGGGCTGGATGGGCTACGATGTGCTCCTGAAAGAGGTCGGCACGGTCGGGCCAACCGGACCAGTCGGTCCGGCGCGCTAGCCCGTTACTTCTTCTTGTCAGAATGAACGGGGGTCTTGTGCGACTGGACGGGCCGATGCTTCTTGCCGTGCGCCACCGTGCCTGAAGAGCCAGCCGCCATAGGAAGGACGCTCGGCAGTCTGCGAGTTGTCGTCGCCTTCTCGTACTCGGCGTCGTCGGCTCCCCACGTGCTTGGGTCCCCAAGCTCGGAGTAGACGGCAGCGGTCGGAACCCGGGTTCCCTCGTATTTTTCGCGCTTGTTGTTCATCGGGGCACCGTTTCTCCAAGACCCATCGTGGTGTGGTCCGGGTTCTCGTCCGAGCTGTCCCAGAGGTAAGAAAAGTCGAGTCCATGCGGGTCAGTGATCGCTGCGGGGCGGGTCACGCCCGGCTGGAAGTAGCTCGACGGGATCGTGTGATCTGTGTGGTACCAGCCCGAATAGTTCCGCCGGTCTTTGCCGCGGACCGATGCAGGCCAATGGTCGTCTGCGTGCGGGCAACCATCATCCGCCTTGCGCTCGTGCAAGAACGTCGCGGGGCCTGAGCACGCGGGAGCAGCCTTCGAGATGGTCTGAACTGCGAGGCGAAGCGCGGCGCCGAGAGAGTCCGGGGCGACCTTTCCGCCAGCTCCCACTTCGAGAGCGGCGTTCCAGTCGGCAGAGCTTCGAACCATGTGTCCGACGGAATTCATGGACAGGGCGATCCCACCCGGCACACGATGATCATGCCACCATCTGCCGTCTCCTGCCGATCCGAAGAAGTTCACGCCCACTTTCCACATCAGAGCCTCTTCCTCGGTCTCTTTATGCCACACGTAGTCATGGTAGACCACGTCAGGCGAGATGTCGGCACCAAGGTAGAGCCCGGTAAGATGGGCTGCGAACGCCTGTAGGGCCGCATTCGGTTCAGCCGCAAGCAACGCTGGCGTCTGCGCACAGATGACGAACCCGCTCTTGATGCCTCGGTACGCATCGCGCTTCCACTGCCGGCGGGCGACCTGGATCTTGTCGCGAACGACTCGATCCCCTGCCGCGATGTCATCCTCGGCGATGATGCAGAACGCGAGCCGGTCCGCCTTAGCGGCGAGGCGCCCGAACAGACAGGGCTGGGACGTCTCGAGCCACTTGCTGACCCGCTTGAACCGTTGCAGATCGGACGGTCCGCGGATGAACAGCTCGTTCTGTACCTCAGCGAGGTCAGAAGCGAAGGCCGTCGTCTTCCGAAAGGCGCGATCAGGTCTCAGCGCGGCATGCAGGGTCGCCAGGGTCGGCATCGAGGCCGAAGCCTACTACGCCGACACTCCAGCTTGTTTGCGGGAGCGGCGTTGTCGTCGTTCGCGTAGGTCACGCGTTCGAGCACCCCTCGATGGTGGTCGCGGCGGCCTGCTGCGTTTGGGTGAGGGCGGAGGCGCGGGGCATCGTGGGAAGCGCCGGCGTGGACGCGAAGCGAGATGGCGGGTCAGGGGTCAACGGCGGCGGCTACCGTCGTACGAGGGCGATGCTGGTCCGCCGTCCCTAAGCCGGCAAGCGCCGCCGACGAGGCAATCGTGCAAGCACCGCCTGCACAATTGACCTGGTACCACAACCTCACCCTGCTCGAGAAAGTGGCCCCGCGCCGAGCATCGCCTCTAGTACGCCCACCAGGCCATCGACCACGGCTGGTCGCGAAACGTACTCCGCGCCCAGATCGAGACGCGGGCGCATGAACGCGCCGGCAACGCGCTCACGAACTTCAAGGCCACTCTGCCGCCCCCCCCACTCCGATCTCGCGCAGCAGACCCTGAAGGACCCCTACGTCTTCGACTTCCTGACGCTGGGCCCCGACGCAGGAGCGGGACCTCGAGCGCGGCTTGCTCGGACACCTGCGCGACTTTCTCCTCGAGCTCGGCGTCGGCCTCGCGTTCGTCGGCAGCCAGGTGCACCTCGAGGTCGGGCGCGAGGACTTCTACGTCGACCTCCTCTTCTTCCACCCGCGGCTCCGATGCTTCGTCGTCATCGAGCTCAAGACCGGGGAGTTCAAGCCCGAGTATGTCCGCACGATGAACTTCTACCTGTCGGCCGTCGATGCTCGGCTCCGGCGCGAGGGGGACCATGCGAGCATCGGCCTGGGCCTCTGCAAGGGGAAGAACAAGGTCGTCGTCGAGTACGCGCTGCGCGACACGAAGAAGCCCATCGGCGTGTCGGCCCACCGGCTTCTCGAGAAGCTGCCCGCCAAGTTGAAGAAGAGCCTCCCGACGGTCGAGGAGTTCGAGGCGGAGCTCGGGGGGAAGAGGAAGCCCCGCGACGGGCGAGTCGTTGCCGCTCCGGCGCATGTCGAGCTCGGGATGGCCATTCCGGTGCTGAGGGCCGGGGATGGAGTCGGCGTCGGGGATGGAGATGGTGGCGGGGGCGACGCGCCGAGAGACCCCTCAGCCATTCACATCCCATTCACACGGATCACGTCGTTCGTGGTCGCCATGCGTCGCGGTCTGTCGCGTTCGAGCGTCCTCTCCAAACCCCAACGGGGTTGTCCCAAGCACGCGAACAGGCGGGGTTTTCTGCCTGTTCCCGTGGGGTTTGGAGAGTCGGCTCGGACGGCTGGGGCGCGACGTCCGAAGGGTTTTGAAAACCGCCGTACTCGCAAGGGTACCAGGGGTTCGAATCCCTTCTCCTCCG
>ODAK010000672.1_pt1 | contig 39057 bp, 27 predicted proteins | sample 1539591 | NCBI WGS metagenome assembly ODAK01 (sample SAMEA3539303, study PRJEB22396) | soil metagenome | biome: tundra; feature: field; material: soil | place: USA | collected 2010-05 | depth 0.15 m | reverse complement strand
TGATTGGCTGTCTCCTTTTGTTCGCACGCAAAAATCTCCTTTTGAAAACTACACGACACAGGATCATTTTTCGCTCGCCATGCGCGACGCCAGCGGGAAAAATCATTTTTCATACATGTCAGAAAAAATCGTCATCCTGGATTTCGGTTCGCAATACACGCAGGTCATCGCCCGGCGCGTGCGCGAGTGCAACGTCTATTCCGTCATTGTCCACTTCAACACGCCCGCGACGGAAATCGCGGCGATGAAACCGAGCGGCATCATCCTGTCGGGCGGACCGTCGAGCGTTTACGCAAAGGACGCGCCGCTGCCGGACAAAAATATTTTCTCGCTCGGCGTGCCGGTGCTGGGCATCTGCTACGGCGTGCAAATCTTTGCGCACTTTCTCGGCGGCAAGGTCGAGAAAGGTCTCAAGCGCGAATACGGCAAGGGCACGCTCACGGTGAAGGATGCAAGCTGCGCGCTGTTTGCCAAGCTGCCGCGCTCGCTGCAGGTCTGGAATTCGCACGGCGACAAGCTCACGAAAATTCCCAATGGTTTCAAACCCGTCGCCGCCACGGAAAATTCCGAATTCGCCGCGATTGAAAACCGCGAGCGCAGATTTTTCGGCCTGCAGTTTCATCCCGAAGTCGTCCACACGCCGCGCGGTCGCGAAATTTATTCCAACTTCGTCCACGGCGTCTGCGGCTGTGGCAAGAACTGGACGATGCACAATTACGCCGAGCAGGCCATCGCCGAAATCCGCGCACAAGTCGGCAAGGAACACGTCGTCCTCGGCTTGAGCGGCGGCGTGGATTCGAGCGTCGCGGCGGCCTTGCTGCACAAGACCATCGGCGACCAGCTCACCTGCATCTTCGTCAACAACGGCGTGCTGCGTGCGCGCGAAGCCGAGGTCGTGCAGGAAGTTTTCGGGCGCAATTTCAAATTGAAGCTGCAATACGAAGATGCCTCCAAGCTTTTCCTGGATCGGCTCAAGGGTGTCACTGATCCCGAACGCAAGCGCAAGATCATCGGCAAGACGTTCATCGAAGTTTTTCAGGAAGCGACCCAGCGCGCGGGCAAGGCGAAGTTTCTCGCGCAGGGCACGCTGTATCCCGACGTCATCGAGTCCGTGCCGATTGGCGGCAATCCCTCCGCGCTCATCAAGAGCCATCATAACGTCGGCGGTTTGCCGAAGAACATGAAATTTCAACTCGTCGAGCCGCTGAAATGTTTGTTCAAGGACGAAGTCCGTCTGCTCGGTGAAGAACTCGGCCTGCCGAAAGAACTCGTCTGGCGGCAGCCGTTCCCCGGCCCTGGCCTCGCCGTGCGCATCCTCGGCGAAGTGACGCCCGCGCGCTGCGAGATTTTGCGCAACGCCGACGCCATCGTCGTCGAGGAGATGAAATTGAGCGGACTCTACTACAAGATCTGGCAGAGCTTCGCGGTGCTGCTGCCCGTGCGCAGCGTGGGCGTGATGGGCGACGAACGCACCTATGATTACACCATTGCCATCCGCGCCGTGGAATCGCAGGACGGCATGACCGCCGACTGGGTGAAGCTGCCCTACGACCTGCTGGAGAAGCTGGCGAGCCGCATCATCAACGAGGTGAAAGGCGTGAACCGCTGCGTCCTCGACATCACCAGCAAGCCGCCGGGGACGATTGAATGGGAGTGATTTTCCGTCATGCAAAAAACGCTCGCCATCTTGAATGAAATGGAATCCGCCGGATTGGTGGAGCGTTATGCGATTGGCGGGGCGATGGCGGGATTCTTTTATGCGGAAGCCGTGGTCACAGAAGATTTGGACGCCTTTGTCCTGCTCAAGACTTCCGGCGGGCTGATCACGCTGACACCGATTTACGATTTCTTGAAACAGCGCGGCGCGACCGAAGAACGCGAACATCTCTGGCTGGCTGGAACCTTGGTGCAATTGATTCCGGCCTACGATGCGCTCACGGAAGAAGCCGTGAGCGAAGCGGTTGAAAAAACTGTCGGCCAGACCCAAACCCGTGTCATGCGCGTGGAACATCTCATCGCCATCGCCCTGAAAACCGGCCGGGCCAAAGATTTCGCCCGCATCGCCTTGCTGCTGGAGGAGGCGGAAGTGGATGACGCCCGCCTGCGGAATATTTTGCGCCGCCACCAATTGCAGGACCGCTGGGAAAAGTATAAGCTGAAGCCGTGAACACCAATTCACTGACCGTGCTGGCCGGCGAAATTTTTGCCGACAAAGCCCGCAGCCGCAAGGCGGCGGCGGCGCTGCCCATTGAGGAAAAACTCCGTCGGCTGGTGGCGATGCAGCAGCGCGCCAATGAGATTCGCCGCAGCACTTCCCGCCCAACCATGCGCGTTTGGGAATTGAATTAAGGCATGAACCGCCGCGTCCTCGACATTACCAGCAAGCCGCCGGGGACGATTGAGTGGGAATGAAGGCCAGGGCTGCCAACAAAAAATAAACTTCAAAATTACGTGCAAGAAAATGAACTAGGTGAATTGTTTGTTCTGAAAATTGATTACGAGAAGGACTCAATTCGTCCATCTCGCGTCTTCAGGGCAATGTCAGAAATGATTGAGGGTTTCCAGTCTCTGGATAGCAACTTGATTCAAGCATTCCCGATAAAGGTCAGTCCTGTTTTGATGTTGGAGGACATTCAAGTTGGTTCGTTGCGAACCGTCATCAAGAATGTGGTGACTGGAATTGATGACGAGGCCATAAAGAATCTTGAGTGGAAGAAAATGGTTGGTGGCTTTTTGTTGCAAGGCAAACACGCCGTCCTTAATTGGATTGAGCAACGTGAACGGATAGAAAATCGTAGAACGCTGGACGAACTTGCACAACGCATCCAACGACTCGCCGAGTCCACAAATGTTTTGCGCCTTCCACTTTACGCATCCCTGCCACTTCCACTTCTTATAAAAGACATTGGCCTTATCAGCGATGCAATTGCGCAGCTCGGTCCCAATGACATCGCTACCTACGAAGCAGAGGGCACAAAGTCAGAATTTAATAAGAAGTTTCACTTTGACGCTGAATTTGCCGAGGAACTTCTCACCGACGAGACAATCTCAAATCGTTCTGAAGTTCTTCTTCGTGTCAAAAAGCCAGATTATCTTGGCGAGTCAATGTGGGAGTTTGTTCACGCCGGACACGTCATCCGGGCAAAAATAGAAGACCATGATTGGGTGGTTTTGTTTCAGTTTCAAAAAGAGGAAGTTCGACCGGGCGATTCGTTGAGAGTCGTTCTTGAAACGACAACACTTCACGGAGCGGATGGAGGGGAGATTATTACTTACTACAAAGTGCTAAGAGTAATAGGAGTTAAGCGTGCGACGGGCGGAACGCAGTTAGAACTGCCACCGTCAAACCAATGATCTGAATCCTTGTTGCAGCCTGCTTTTGAAAACAGCCCACGACTTCAGCCGTGGGTCTTCGGCCAACCAAACGCCAGAGTCTCGTCCGGGACGAAAGCACCGTCCTGCCATTCCACGCGGGACTTTTCAATTTCATGCGACGCTTCTTCCACACGCTGACCTTCAGCGGCTTCTTGTTCCTGGGCGGCGCGGCGCTGCCCGTGCTGGCCACCCCCCACACCGTCACCAGCACCAAAGATGACGGCGGCACCTACACGCTGCACACGCTCATCGGTGCTTCCCTTGACAACGACACGATCAGCTTCGCCGTCACCGGCACAAGCAATCTGACCGGCGGCGAGTTGCTGGTTGGCCGGAGCGGCACCATCATCGGGCCGGGCGCGAGGAACCTGAGCATACTGCGTTCAGCCGGAACCAGGCATGGTTGATGAACACCATCATTCCATGTCCCCTGACAAAGCGTGCAACTTTCATTTTCCAGTGGTGTTCACTTTAACCGGTGTTATATTTTAAATCATGAAATCCGCCGGACCATTGTTCCTCACCGCCACGCTGCTTGCCGCCGCTGGGCAGGCGCAGGACGCCGCCGTTGCGGACAAACCGTATGCGAGCATCGTCTCGCGGAACATGTTTGGGCTGGTGCCCATTCCCGTCGTTGATCCGGCCACCACAGCCCCGCCCGAGGAGCCGCCGCCCAAGATCACGCCCAACGGCACCATGACCATCTTTGGCAAATTGGAGGCGCTGTTCAAGGTGGCCAACAAGGGCAAGCCCGGCCAGCCGGCGAAGGAAGATTCGTATGTCTTGAGCGAGGGCGAGCGGCAGGATGACATCACGGTGATTAAGATCAATCAGGCCGACGGCATCATCACTTTTAACAATCACGGCAAGATTGAGGATCTAGCGCTGGTTCCGGCGGCCAACACGACCGCGCCCGCCGGTCCCGGCGGTCCGGGTGGACCCGGTGGCGCAGCACCGTCCGGCGCAATCATTGGAGCGGGCCCCCGGCAATCTCCGCTGTTTCCCGCCGACCGAAGTTCCTTGCGCGGACGGCCCGCCGGACGAAACCCGAATCCCGGCAATCCCGGGACAACCGCCGAGCCGAATTTTGGCGGCAATAATCCACCAGCGGCCAGCAACCAACAGCCCAAAACCATTGAGGAACAAGTGATGAGTGCGGCCAGGGAGATGGCGGTCATTGAGCAAAACCGGATCGCCACTCAGGATGCCGTTGACGTTGGCTTGATGCCACCGCTGCCGCCGACGCTGTTGACGCCGCCAGATGCGACCGCGCATGATGGCGCGCCGCTGATTGCCCCGCCGGTTGAAGTGCCCCCGCCAGCAACGCGGCGGTGAACCTCTTTGATCACGGCACGGGGCATTGTTTTCAAAATCCTAACCCCACTTTTAGTTGCGTTAAATTGGGCGGATATTCTGCCCAGCAGCCGCGTTGCTGCCCGTTTCCTGCGGCGGACTTTTTTAAAATAGCTTTTCTCCAAGCCATTAAAAGTTTGTGCGTTTTTCCATTCGGCGGTTGTTGTATCTTCAAATGAACATGACCGATGGCGAACTGCTCGAGAGTTATGTGCGCGACCGCTCCGAGTCCGCCTTTGCGGAACTGGCCGCGCGCCACCTGAACCTCGTCTATTCGGCGGCGTTGCGGCAGGTCAACGGCGACGCGCATCTGGCCGAAGATGTCACGCAGTCGGTGTTCACCGATCTGGCCCGCAAGGCCGGCCGGCTGGTCGCCCACACTTCGTTGACGGGCTGGCTTTATACCAGCACCCGGTTTGTCGCCGCCAACCTCCGTCGCACGGAACAACGCCGCAGTGTCCGCGAACAGGAAGCCCACGCCATGAATGCCATTCTCTCCCAGCCTGAAGCCCAGCCCGATTGGTCGCAGTTAAGTCCACTGCTGGATGAAGCCATGCACAAGCTGGACGAACGGGATCGCGAGGCCGTGCTCCTGCGCCATTTTCAAAATTGTTCCTTCGCTGAAATCGGGAGCAAAATCGGCCTGACCGAAAATGCCGCGCGGATGCGGGTGGACCGCGCCCTGGAAAAATTGCACGGCCTCCTCGCCAAACAAGGCGCAAGTTTGACCGTGGTTGTTTTGGCCGGTTTACTGAGCGCGAATGCGGTCGGTGCCGCGCCGGCACAACTCGCCGCCAAAGTGATAAGTGCCGCGCTGGCGGGCACCGCTGCCGGTGGTGTCGTGTCGGTGTTTTTGTCCAACGCGGTCGGCGCGTTGAAAACCAAAGTTGCACTGGCCGGTATGACGGCGGTGCTGCTGGGCGTGTTGGCATTCGTTTACGAATCGCGCAGCACGACAACACCTAAAAGAAATTCAGCAAAGTTGGCGGCGGTCGTTGTTTCAACTAAGGCCGTAGAACTGGAAAGCATAACGAATGTTCCAGCGACAAATCTGCCGGTCGTTGCAGCGTCAAAACTCACAGCTCGTGAGGGTCTGGTGCTGCATTTGAAAATAGTGACGGCGGATGGTGAAAAGCCCATACCGAATGTGCCGATCGAGTATTGGTGCTGGTGGGGCGATGGGTTCGAACATAAACAGATCGCCTCCGACCGGTTTGGTGAGTGCGATGTAACCTATCCCACCAACACCGCCAAATTGGAACTCACCACACGCAAAGATGGCTTTGCCGACACGCGTTTGTTGTGGCAGCCCGAGCATGGCGACGTGATTCCCACAAACTACCTCCTGCGTATCGAGTGGCCGGTGGCCATCAGCGGAAAAGTTGTGGATTCCGACGGCCATCCGGTGGCGGGTGCCGAAGTCCACTGGAGTTACATGGAAGACCCGGTGTCGCGCAAACTGCCACAAAATCATAATTTCGGCTCGGTCGAAACCTTGACCGATGAGCAAGGCAAGTGGCACCTGAATCGCATTGCCGAAGAAATGTTGCCGTTGATTGGCGGTGGGGCCAGTCATTCAAACTATTTCGAATGCACTGCGATGGATGGCAGCCGGCCTTTGGAAAAGCAACTGCGAGAAGGAAGCCTGGTATTCAAGTTGAGCCTAGGAATAACGGTGACGGTGACCGGCAGCGTGGCGGATGGTGCGGGCAACCCAGTTGCTAACGCCAGAATTCGAGTGGGACGGATCGGCGAAAGCGGCGGTCGAGATGGCGTGACGCAAAACGACGGCACATTTGCAATCAATGGATGCCCGCCGAGTCAGCAATTTGTCACAGCTTCAGCCGAAGGCTTTGCCGCCACCACCATCCAAACGAATTTGGCGGCAAATTCGAGTCCCGTTTCCATAACCCTAAAACCAGGAAAAATGCTACGCGTGCGGGTGTTGGATACTTATGGAAATCCCATTCCGCACGCGTTTGTTTGGTATGACTGTATTAATGGAGCCTGGCCCGGCCAGCCTATTCCGACCCAAGTTGAATTCAATTGCTCCACGGGCCCGCAAGGCAGAGTCTGGCTGACGAATGCTCCGGATAATGAAATGAAACTATCCGCCTCGGCAACTGGCTTTTTGCCTGGCGAAATCACTGTTCTCCCGGACGACGAGGAACACGTCATTACCCTGCGAAATGCATTGCGCGTGCATGGGCTGGTCCACGACTACGACACCGGTGAACGCATCCCGAATTTTCGCATCGTGCAAGGACGACCGCGGGTGAACTGGCTCGATGGAACTACCAACAACGAATGGAGTTCCATTGACCGGTTCTGGCTGGATTTTTCCGGGGGTGCTTATACCAACACGTTCGAAGAAGGGGTGGTCGGAGGGCAACAGAACCCTGTTTTTGTTTTGAAGTTCATCGCCGAGGGCTATGCGCCATTCGTTACGCGTGTCATCACAGCCAGCGAAGGCGAGGTCGAACTGAATGTGACTTTGAAGCGGGCAAAAGCCATCACAGTGACCGTCTATCAACCCGACGGCCAACTGGCCACCTTGGCTGATATTGGCCTGGTTTCTTCCGGCGTTCATTTTCAACTGGCTCAGGGCCGATTCGCCAATCAAAGTTCCATGGTCTCTGGCGGCACATTGCTCCACACCAAAGCCAACGGCACTTTCGTCTTTCAGCCCGACGACTTGGTCACGCGTATCATTGCCGCCTGTCCGGAGGGTTATGGCGAAATCACTCCTGCGGCATTACAGTCCAATCCAACGCTCCAAATGCGACCTTGGGGACAACTCGAAGCAACGGCTTACAGCCACGGCCAGCCGGTCAGTGGCCGGGAATATGGATTTTCGCAAACTGATATTTCACCAGAATTCATCTCCTTCAATTTTTCAGCCGGTATGACTTCCGATGGCCGGGAAAGAATAACAGTGGAGAAGCTGCCGCCAGGACATTTTTGTTTGGTGAAGCACAACGCCGTTCAGCGCACGCCAGGCATGGTATCTTGGATGAATGGAGATAAAACACCTTTTGAGATTCGCGTTGGAGAAACCACAATGCAGGATTTGGGCATGTCGAATAAGACGGTCACGGCTCATCTGGTTTGGCCAGCAGGAATACAGCGGCAATCCACCTGGCAAATCTCCGGCAGAATGAACACTCCCGTGCCAGAATTTCCGTCAGAAACCGCCACCAACTCAGCTTCGGCAAAGGAACGTGCGCGGCTCATACATCAAATACAAAACGGCTTGTTTTATCCGGTCACGATCAATGGCGACGATTCAATCATAGTGGAAGATGTCGCGGCAGGAGATTATCAACTGTCAGTCAGCGTCGGGACCAACTTCACAGCCTTTGTGCAAGTCGAAGCTAAGTTGTCCGTTCCAGCCGACCCTCCATCGGGAACTCTTGATCTGGGTGCAGTGGAAATGAAGGCAGCGCCGGACAAGCCATGAGTATGTTCCGCGTTTCAGACCATGCGCTACGAGTCTCCAACTTATCGCGTCGCTTTGAGTGATTTTCTTTTTCCGAGAACTTGGAAGGTTCGGAAGTGTCGGCAATAAAAAACCCCGACAGACTTTTGAGTCTGCCGGGGTGTGCAACGCTTGATTCTAGCGACCGTTACGGGAATTTGAGCCGGTAGAACTCGATCGGGGCGCTGGTGGTGTTAGTCTGGAAACTTATGATACCGGTCGAACCGGTGTTGTTGGTTCGAATCGGAGTCCAATTGTGCGCGGCCAAGTCGGTGGCCATCTCGACCACATAAGTCAACCCAGTGCTCGTGTTGGCATTGAACTGAACACCGCCAGAACTGCCGGTGGCACCCAGTGACGGTGGCAGGGCAATGCTCACGGCAGTCACGCTGCTGGTGACAGACCCGCCAGCATTGGCGATCGCCACGCTGTAATTGCCGGCGTTGGTGGTGACAACGGATGTCAGCGTCAGATTATTGGTGGACACTCCTCCATACACACCGCCGTTGGCAAGATTCACGTTGTCTTTTCGCCATTGGTAGGAAAGTGGCGGCGTGCCAGTCACCGTGACGCTGATGAGCGAGCTTTGGCCAGCCAGCAGCGCAAGATTCGCCGGAGGCTGGATGGTGATGCCGGGGCCAGTCGTCGTGGAACCCGTCACGGTCAACGCCACCGGGCTGCTGGCAATGCTGCCCCAATAGTTGGTCGCCACCACGGTGTAACTGCCGTTGTTGGCGGATGAGACATTGTTCAGCGTCAAACTGGCGGTGACGACGGAGTTGGAATAAGTGGTCGAGCTTGTCGGACCGCAAACATAGCTTTGTGCCGCCACCAAGCCGCCATCCTTATACCAGAAAACGCAGGGAACAGCATTATTAGTTATAAAGCCTCCGGCACCACCGGCGGCATTATAAACATTCAAGCTGCCACCGACGGGAATGGACAACGTGATGCTGGAACCGGCGCTGACATTGGTGGAGGATGGTAATGTGTTGGTGAACACCGGCAGATAGCCAAACGCCCAATACGAATCGTAATTTTGCCCTGAAATGATTGCCCCGCCGCTGTTCGTGCTGTTGAAAGTCACGGTATAAGTGCCGCTCTTCGCCGGGGTCAATGCCGCAGAGGTCAATGGAACGGTATTGCTGGTGCTGATCACGTTAACCGAATTGTAAGTCCAGGAATAATGATTGGTCGTGGTCGAAGTCCCGTTGGTCAGATAGCTGAACATGGTCAAAGCTACTCCGGCAGGGGCATAGTTGGTATAATTCAAGGCGGTATAGTTGGTGCCGCCAGTGATGCCGACGGACAGATAGCAATTCGCTTTTGGCAATTGCGCAAAAGTAAAACCGGCGGTTTGTGAATTGGAAGCCGTCAAAGAATAGACACCTGCATTAGTGAGTTGCAAATTCGGGAGGGTCAGCGTCGAATTGGTGGCCCCGACGATGGGCACTCCCAAGCCAGTCCACCATTGATATTGCGGCAGCGGATTGCCAGACGAAACGCCGCTCAATTGCACCGCGCTGCCCACCTGTCCAACGGTATTTTGCAGGATCGGACTCGACGGGGCAATCGCTCCGCCACCGCTGGCCCCGACGACCAGCGTTGTGGCCCGGGTGTCGTTATGCCCGCTGCCACAACTGCTGGAATCAAAAACTGCGACTGAAAACGCAAAAGTGCCCGCCGCAGTTGGCGTGCCTGATACGGTGGCCTGGTTTCCGCCGATATATTGAATTTTCAGTCCGTCAAGAAAGGTTGTCAGGCTTCCCAAGCACGTGTTTGAATAGTTCATCGAACTGACTGAACCGGCATGACCGCCAGAGTAACTGACCGTGCCGACATAGGGCACGCCCACGGTGGCATTCGGTGGACTTATCGCGATGCTGGAAGCTTGGGACACCGCATCAAATCCCAGCAGCGCCGTGGCCCCCACGCCGAGCTTGAGGATGATGCCCCAGGCTGACGGGGCCAGGCCAGTCGCATTGGGCAGGAAGGAACGCATCAACGGCGCGACTTGCAGCAGCGCCGCCAGCAGGATGGACATGATTTGAATGAATTTTATTTTCATAGGTTGGTTGGTTGGTGTTTTGGTTTGGTTCGTTGTTCTACTTGGACGACAAGACGAGATAAGTTGGCAGCCCCAGGATGTTGAAATGATCCAAGACTTCACGGGCGGGTGATTCATTCGGCCGCTCGGCCTGGTATCTGACCACGACAAAATCTTTCAACCGCTGCTGCACGTTGGGTTGGTTGAAGACCGTGAAATCCATCGCTTCGCAGTTTTTGCACCAGCTCGCCGCAAAGTCCACGAACACGGCTTTGCCGGTCGCGTGCCCTTCCCGCAACGCCGTCGCCAGCGTCTGATCCCCGCCCTCGACCGCCGTCGCTGCGCCGGGTGCCGCCGCCAGACTCGTCTGCGTGTGCTGGCTCCGGAACAGTCCATAAGCGATGTTGCCGTAATAAAGCGCGAACAAAATAATCGCCACGCCGAAACTGTATTTCACCCAGACCATCCATTTGCCCGGCTTCGGCAGGAAGGAAAGACTCGCGCCCATGAACGGCCAGGGCAATGCCATGCCCACGCCAAGCAAGAACGGCAGTGCCAATCCAATGGACATGCCTTTCGCATGCATATCCGTCGCCATCAATAGAACGAAAATCACCACGGGCGCGACGCACGCCCCGGCGAGCAACGCAGCAATCACTCCCAGCGTGAACGCTACGAGCCATTTGCTGTGCGTATGATGGGCCGCGCGCGATTCTCTTCTCCCGAGCAACCGGTCGAAGCGCGTGAAATCAATGTGAAACACGTCGAACATCGCCAGCGAGAGAACCATGAAAATCAGGGCGATGGCCACGTTGAACCAAACCGAGGAGTTCAGCGTGCCGAATTTGGCACCGGTCAACACCACCGCCAAGCCGAGGATTCCGTAGGCCAGCGACATGCCCAAACCATAGGCCGCGCCATGCAAGAAGCCCTGACTGCGCGAATGCGCCGCCTTGCCCGCGCCGATAATGGCGAGGTTGATCGGAATGAGCGGCAGCACACAGGGCGTCAGGTTCAATCCCAGTCCGCCAATGAGAATGAGGCACAGCGGCGCCACCAATCCAAACCGTTTGTATTTTGCCAGCGGGTCATTCGCCGCCACCACATTTCCGGAGGCGGCTTGGTTCAGGAACCGGACAAAATCATTTGCCTTGATATAACCGGTTTCTTTCGCGACAACTTGAAAATCTTTTGCCGCCGACTTCCAGTCCGATGACGGTGCGGACGGATCCTTAGTCACACTCACCAGTTCAGTTGTCGTCGCCATCGTCTCGGCGAACGATCCGTCGCCGTTCATTGCAAAGGTCCGTTTTTCCGGAAAGTAACAGGCCGCGTTGGTGCAGCCTTGGAATTTCACAAGCAGGCTTCCACCTATTGGAACCAGCAGCACGGTGAAGTTGCGGTCATAAAGCTTTTTCTCATGGCCGGTGACCTTGTCCACCATCACGACCGGCGCGGGAATTTTTTGGGGCACCAGTTCCGTGCCATCTTCACTCAAGAAGTGGAGCCGCTCGGCATACAGGACGCAATCGGCGGGCACCGTGAACTCTACTTTCAGCACCGGCGCGCCTTCGTTGAGATTAGTTTAAACGAAGACGCCAAACGGGCTGCGCATCGGCAGTTGATCCGCCGCCGCCGAAGGCAGCAATGCGAAGTTTGTGAACAACGCTGCAAAAAATTGGAGCCAAATCTTCATGTGATCTTAGTTGCAACCGCAGCCGCCACCGCCGACGCCTCTGCCGCCGGAGGCCATTTCGAGGGAAAAGAAGATGTGATCGGTGATGCTTTCGCCGATGGGATCACGGTCGCCGCGCATGGTATAATCCGCCAAAGTTTTGCGCTGCCACGGTTTCACGGAGGCACAGCCGGTCTGCGTGCCGAGGATGACGGCCACGGCAGCCAGCAAAAACAGTTGGGTCAGGAGTGCGCGCATAACCTTATTTCTTGAGAAGCGATTCAATTTCCTGCTCATATTCCTTGTGGGTTTGCGCCCCGTGAAATCCATTGTGGGTGAAACGCACCTTGCCGGTCTCATCGAAGACAAACGAACTCGGCATGGTCTGGATGCCAGCCACGCCCACGAACTTTTGTTTGGCATCGCGGACGACCGTGAATGTGGCCGCGTTCGCCTTGAGAAAATCCTGCATGTCGGATTTGTCCTCGTCTTCGTTCACCGCAATGATGATCAATCCTTGGTCGCCGTATTTTTTTGAAGCTCGTTCATCACGGGAAACGAGTCTTTGCAAGGACCGCACCATGAGGCCCAGAAGTCCACGATGACGATTTTCCCTTTGAGCGCGTCGGGCAGCTTGCCTTCCAATTTGAAGCCGGCCAGATCGGGCATGGCGTCGCCGACTTTCAGCGCGGCCTGCACGGTGAAAATAGTTCCGGCGGCCAGCGCCAAGAGTGTGAGTTTTTTAAGCAGGGATGTATTCATGGAATTTGCGGGAGTAGAGTTTGGTGGATTCGGTGGTGACGGCCCCGGCGGCGTCGGGATGGAGCTCGATCAGTTGCAGACCTTCTTTCGCGCCGAGAATGCACACGCTGGTAGAAAGCAGGCCGGCGATGGTGCAGCTCGGCGCAATGACGGATACGGCGCGGCAATCGTTGTATGCGGGGTAACCAGTGCGCGGGTCGAGAATGTGGCCGTAGCGTCGGCCGTTGAAAACAAAGTTGCTTAGATAATCGCCGGAGGTGGCGACTGCATGATCGGTCACGGCCACACCGGCCCAGCACTTGCCGGGACTGGTCGCGTCGTCGAGGCCGATCCACCAGAATTTTTTTTCAGGTGCGTGGCCGCGCACGCGCACGTCCTGGCCAAAATCAACCATCACGTTCGGGATGCCGCGTTGGATGGCCATGTTCATGACACAATCCACGGCGTATTCCTTGCCGATGCCGCCTAGGTCGAGCGCCATGCCGCGTCGCGGCAGAAAAATTCCGCCGGCCCGGCGCTCAATTTTGTTCCAGTCCACGAGTTCACGAGCGGCTTGGATGGCATTGTCATCCGGCATGACCGCCGGACGTTGTTTCCAGTTCCACAGTTTAATGAGCGGCAACGCGGTCGTATCAAACGAGCCGCGGGTGAAGAAAAACAATTCCTGGCAAAGTTGGAACAACCGGTCGGTGTCGGGATCGGTTTCCACCCAATGTTCACCGGCGGCGGCGTTGATGCGGCCAATCAGACTGTCGGGGATGAACCGCGAATAGCGCGCCTCGAACTGTGCAGTCCACGCAACAACATCACTTTGGAAAGCGTGGACAATCGTGGCGGAGGCGCCGTGGCAATTCACGCGGCAGAGCGTGCTCATGGCGCGAAACTCCAGCTTGTGCAGATCTTTGTCCATCGTCGCCTGCGCGGACTGTGTTACTCGGGCGATGACGTCGCTGGCAAATACAACATTGCCGCCGCCTGCACCGCCCTGGCCCGGCGGGAGCGGGGCGAGTTCGGTAACAGACGGTTGGTTTGACATGTTATTCATAGTGACTAAGTCGCTTAAAACCAAACGCGCATGCCAATGGTGAAGACATTGGCTGCCGGGTAGGCGCTTTGCGAAGTGACCCTATCGAGTCCTTGCATGATATAGCGCATATAGCCGGCATCGAAGGACATATATTTGTTGACGCGCCAGGTGATGTCCACGCCCATGGCAAACGATTCAAATTCCGAGAGACGGTAGTCGGAGGAATAGAAGGTCGGCAATTTCTTATAGTCCGGCACCAGCACATAATAAAAATCCGCCGAGTCTTGGATGGAGTAGCGAAACCGGGGAGACAGCACGACGCTTTTGCCGAGCTTCTGGTGCCAGGCCAGTTCCGCCGTGCTCGAGGTAATGCCATAGGAATCATTGAAGAAACGGTAGCTGAATTCATAACTCGCGTTCACCGGCGTCAGAAACTGCGTCCAGGAAACGAACACAAGTTCGGTGTTGCGGTGGCGCGGACGCTTTTCGGGTTTTAGCGCCGGGTCGTTGGGATTTAGCTGGATAAAATTTGTCCCCGCCATCACGCCCCGATACGGGTCAGCCAGATAGCCATGCTCAAACCCAAACGAGGTGTTGACGGTCAGATAAGCCTTTGGCCCGAACAACTGCACCACGCCGAGAAAAATGTCATCCGACATCTTGGAGCGCCATTTGAACCGGTCGTCACGCACGAGGTCGTTGTTATGCGCCCAGCCGGCGTTGATCGTAGTGTTCTTGTCATTCAAGGCGAGCGAGTAATTGAGCGCTCCCCCGAATGAGATATAGTCGCTTTCGGCACTGTAGGCGAAAGACGGCGTGAGCTTCTGGTCGCGGAGCGTGAGCGGCATGGAAAAGGAAAACGCGTTCCGGTGATCGTGCATTTGCGTCAGCGGGACGGTGTTCTTTCGGAAGTTTCGATTGGTGGAAAGGCTTTTCAAGGCAGCGGCGGCGCTGTTGGTGGCCAGGCTCCCCGCAATGCCTTGCGAAAACAGCGCCGCGTCATTGGTCAACTGCTGCATCGTTTCCAGACCGGCATCCACATAGATCTGGTTGTTTTGGATGAACTGACTGTATTGCCTGCCATAGACGCTCTGGTAGAGCGGCTGGTAATAGTAGTTAAAGGTGGGAAAAGGCCATTGCTTTTGCGGCGGTGCGCCGAGCGGTGTCGCACCGGAGATGGCATCCACCACCACGTTGCCGCTCACGCGGACATTATCATTGAGGCCGACATCAAACTGCCAGGTATCCGTGCTGACATGGATGCGATTAGCATCCTCTTGATAATAGTATTTGCGGTAGCCGATTTCACTTTCATCCCCGAATACCCGGTTGATGCGCAGCAGCGGCAGCATCACCGCCACGGTCAATGCGATCAACCGCGCCCGCCGCTGATTCCGGCGACGTTGGCACGATAAAAGCAAGTCCTCCCTGCCCATCTCGCACTTGTCTGGTTGTATTACCATGTCAAATTAATTTTTTGCCTTGAGTTGTAAGCGGTCATGGGAATACCAAGCGATAAAACTGTAATTGGGTTTCCACCGCGTTCGTCTGAAAATGGATGCCGCCTCCCGTGCCAGTATTGTTTGTTGCAATCGGCACCCAGATTGGATTGATAAGATTGGTTGCGGTCTGCACCACATAAGTAAGTCCGGTGATGGAATTCGCACTCAACTGGCTGGTTCCGGGCAGCGCGGCCTCTAAGTTCAAGTTCGGCGGGGCGGCAACTGTCAGGGTCGCGAAGCTGCTGATCGCCGCACCCGATAAGTTCGTTATGGTGACTATGTAATATCCGGCATCAGCCATGGACACATTGGTCAGGTTAAGCGCCGGGGCAGAGGCACCGGTGATGCGGCTGCTGCTGTAGAACCACTGGAAGCCCAACCCAGGGCCTGTGGCTGTTACACTGAAGCTGGGATTTTGTCCGGCCAGCGCTGTTTTGCTGACCGGCAACTGCGTGATGCTTGGGAGCGCCGGCAAGGCAAAGACGCCGTCCGCACTGATGGTCGCATTTGTTCCTACCACCGCGAAGCCTGAAAAGTCAGATGATGCTAACCAGACCAGCGCCTCGGTCGGAAAGTAGGGACCCACATTCGTTTGGGCAAAGATATAATACTCAGGTGATGTTCCGGGGTTAAGATTGATGCCATAGCGACTGTCACCGGCAGCGCCCAACGGAAACTCACTCATTGCTCCTTCCAAAGTCCAGTTCTTGACGGATGCCGACGGATCCGACGAGGACCAGACATAAAAACTGGTTCCGCTGGCACCGGTAAAGACGAGGTTTTCGCCTCCAAAGAAACCAGTCCCGGCATCGTAAGCGGCGGCAAAAGTATTTCGAGCGGTAATCGGTAATTGTTGGACAAAGATGCCGTCCGCGCCTATCGGCATGTTGGTTTCCACCACAATGAAGCTCGAAAAATAAGAGGTAGTGAGCCAGACCAACGCTTCGGTAGAAGTGTATGGACCCGTATTATTTGGGGCAAAAATGTAATAGACGGGCGAGGTGACAGGATTAAGGTTGATGCCATAGCGGCTCTCGCCCGAAGTGCCGAAAGGCAGTTCGCTCATCGGCCCTTCCAAAGTCCAGTTGGTCACCGAAACAGACAGATCGGGCGAAGACCACACATTAAAACTGATTCCGCCTGTGTTGGTAAAAATAACATTCTCACCGCTAAAGAACCCGGCGCCGGCATCGTATGCGGCGTAAAACGTATTTTGATTCAAAAATCCGGACGCGCTGATCGTGAAATTGGAGCTGGTCACGGTGAAACTCGCAAAGTCAGCCGTCGTCAGCCAGACAACCGGTTCGGTGGCGGTGTAAGGCCCGGTGTTAGTCGTGGCGAAGATGTAATAGACGGGCGAAGTGACAGGATTAAGATTGATGCCATAGCGGCTATAACCCGAAGTGCCCAAAGGCAGCTCGCTCATCGGCCCCTCCAAAGTCCAATTGGTCAATGAAACCGACAGGTCGGGCGAGGACCAGACATAAAAATTGATTCCACTTGTATTGGTAAAAATGACGTTTTCACCACTAAAGAATCCAGCCCCGGCATCATAAGTGGTGTAGAACGAATTGGGGAAATACACCCCAACGGGCGGAGAACTGGTAGCCGAGCCGCATGGATTTGACGCTACGACATCTATCGCATTGGTTGCGTCGGCTGACCCCGGATTGTAGAAGGTATAGCTGGTGTTGGTAGCGCCGGGAACGGTGATGCCATTGACACGCCATTGATGGCTCACCGGCGCGTCTCCCGCCGCCGTCACGCTGAATGTCACATTGGAAACACCGGGCGTCACCAGTTGGCTGACCGGCTGACTGACGATGAAAGCAGCGTTCGTGCTGAAGCTGAGTTTGGCCACGCGGCTTGTGACAGCTCCAAACGTGTCGTAAACCATCACGTCGAAATGACTCAAGACGTCATTGGCAACCGGTGTATTGAGCGCAAAATTATTGTTCGTGGCATTGATTATCGCGACGCCGTTGGTGCGCCACCGATAGGTGAAAGGGGGCGTGCCGGCGGCCAGCACGCTGAACATTGCGCTGCCGCCAAAGCACACCGCCTGGTCCTGCGGGCCGGAGAGTGACAGCGGCGTTGGCATCGGCGTCGCGTCGGGCCAGTTGGTTGCGATCCGCAGCGTGTCAAAATTGAAAGTGCCTTGGGCGGCGCTGCTGGGGGAGCGGAAGAGGACCATTTGCAGATTCGCCGCATCCGACCCTTCGTTGTTTGATGTTCTGGCATCCGGCGTGGCCGGTTCGGTTCCGCCCGGTGCCGGGTCAAGGTAGATGCTCGCCTGACCGCCGGAACCAAAGGTATATTTCATGACAATAAAATGCGTGCTATTCACGGCCAGCGACTTGCGAACCGTGACCGGGTCGTCGCCGGTGTGGCTCACGCGAAAGGTGTAACCGTTGGTGGCGGTGGTGACATACAGATCGAGTGGATCATCAGGCTGGTTCGGCGAAGTATTGCCGGCGCTCATCAAGCTGGCGATGAACTGGGAGTTCGTGGGCAGCAGCGTGCAGCGGATCAGGGTTGAGAAATAAACCGCTCCCCCGGTGATCGTATTGCTGCTGAAGTTGCGATAGCAGGTCCGGCTCGTGCCGCCGCCAATTTGCAGCAGGTTGCCGGCCGGCACTGTGCCCTGCAAATTCGTAAGGGTAAGATTGCCGCTCACCACACTGATGGACGATCCGCTGCTGCCAGACCACGGCAGATTGGCTGCGAGGCCGGTGCCGGATAAGTAGTTAAAACCCTCCTCCATGAGTGGTGCGGCTTGCGCTTGGGGCAGGAATGCAAGCATCCAGCAACCCATTACGACCATCTGGCATTTTTTAAGATGGCTGGAAACAGACCTCCGACCACGGTTTGGAACTGCGGCAGTCATGGGCGGCGCGCAGGCAAAGCCGGTTTCACGGCGGCTTGACTGGAGGCGTTCTCCAACCCGGTCGCTGAATTATTTAAGGCGGCGCATTTCATTCTTGTTTTGTTTGTCCGGCAATTCCACCCGGCGCAGACTTGCCGTTTTTAGCAGCCTGGGTGCCAAATGAAAATACGCCCGATTTTCTTGAGGAATGCTGGATTGTTGCCAGAGCCGTGGTCCGTTTTGTGGTCCGGCATCAACCGCGTGGTCCGAAACCGGCGCGAAAAGTATTCTGCCAATGCGCGTGGATTGTTTTCCGAGTCCGGCTGGTTCAATTCCTCGACCGGGCGCAACCATATCATTGACATTGATTATCCTAATTAGAGGTGCTACGGTGCGAATGTGATTCAAAATGTCCAGATCAAGCGGCTCGGTTTTTTGCTCTGCCTCGTCTTGGCGCGCGTGACCTCGCCGGCCCAGAATTTTTCCGACATGTTCGCCGGTCGGCAGTTGCTGACCAATGTCTCCGTGCTGGTGACCGGGTCGAACACCAACGCCACGGTGGAGCCGGGCGAGCCGAACCATGCGGGCAAAGTGGGTGGCCACTCCCTGTGGATTTCGTGGGTGGCACCGTCCGACGGTCTGGTCACCTTGAGCACGGCCGGCAGCACGTTCGACACCTTGCTGGCGGTTTACATTCTGAATCCGGGGAATAACCCGCCCCTGCAGAGCCTGGAGGGAGTTGCCGCCAACGATGACTACGGCGGGTTGGTGACTTCATATTTACAATTCGGTGCCAACGCGGGCCAGATCTACCAAATCGCCGTGGATGGTTTCAATGGCGCGGTCGGGGATGTCTTGCTGCAACTCGATTTTCTGTCGTCCTCCAATCTCCAGCCCACCGTGGTCTGGGTGCCAAGTGACCAGGCATTGCGTTTGGGCGACCCGCTGATTCTGACCATCAACCTTCTGCCCAGCCCGAATCTGCAATTCAAATGGTTTTTGAACGGGAGTCCCGTTTCCGGCCAGGACGACGATTCGACCGCCCCGACCCTGGTCATTCCCAGCCTGCAACGAACCAACCTTGGCCTGTATTCACTGCAATTTTCTTTGAACGACGACAGTTTTTTCAGTTCGACGGTCGAAATTCAGGTGAATTCCGAAGGCCAGTCAGGCGTGCTCGCCCGCAATAAATTAGGGGACGCCGTGCGCTCCGGTTTGCGCGGCGGCGTCATGCTCGGCTACAACGGCATGCAGATATTTGACACCACCAGCGCGATCGTGGATCCGAACGCGCCGCTGATCTGCGGGGTGCCTCCGGGCGCGGCGTATTGGTTTTCCTACCAAGCCCCGGCCAACGGCCTGATGACGATCAGCACGGGCGGCAGTTCGTTCGCCACCCTGCTGGCGGTTTTCACCTACACCGGCACGCTCACCAGCTACACCAACCTGATCCTGGTCGCCTGCGACAACAACAGCGGCGGCACGGGGACCGGCACCAGTTCGGTTCAGTTCCCCACCACCAGCGGAGCGAATTATTTCATCGTGGTGGGTGGTGTCAACGGCGGGCGGGGCATTGCCCATCTGAATTATAACTTAAGCGCCGGGCTGGCACCGGTGCCGCCGGTTTTGACCAGTCAGCCGCAGACTTTGGTCGTGGTAACCCAGACCGCCGTGGCTCTGAGCGTGGTGGCCGGCGGCACCGCGCCGTTCGCCTATCAATGGCGAAAAAACAACTACGCGGTCAAACCGCAAACCAACGCCAGCTTCCTGCTTCGGTCGCCGCAAAGTTCGGACGCCGGCAGTTACACCGTCGTGGTGACCAACTATTCGGGCGCGGTGACCAGTGCTCCGGCCAATGTGACCGTGATCAGCGCACCGCTCATCCGGCTGAACCCGGCGGCGCAATCGTTGGTTTCCGCCTTTCCCTGCGTCCGCGGCTATAGGTATTCGGTGGATTACGCCGGCAATCTGGCACCGCTGACCTGGGTGCATTGGACCAATGCCTTTCCGGATTACGGCGGGGTCATTTGGCTGACGAACTCCACCCACGGTTCCAGCGCGCAGCTTCAACGCGTGCATACGCCTTGATTGTTCGCGGAATTTGTGTCAAACCAATCCGGTATAATCATGAGCAGCCCGGATCAGTTTTCTTGCCTCATCATTGACGATGACGCGGACTTCGTTTCAATGGTCGCAAAAGTCGTGCGCGGCGAAGGCGGCCGGGTCACGCACTGCGGAGATTTGAAATCCGCGCGGGCCGAGATAGAGCGTCGCGCGTTTGATCTCGTCCTGCTGGATGAGCGTCTGCCTGATGGCACCGGCTTTGAATTTTTTCCGCAGTTAAACCGGCTTTGCCCCGCCACGGTTGTCGTGATGATCACAGGCGTGCCGGAACTGTCCAAGGCCGTCGAACTCACGCGCAACGGCCTGTTCGATTATCTGACCAAGCCGCTCAACGTCGCCGATTTCACCGCCTGCCTGCACCGCGTCCGGCAACGGCTCACGCACCCTGACCGCGCGGAAGTTGCCAGCGAGCTGGTCGGCGAATCCCCGGTGCTGCGCGAAGCCTTGAACTCGCTCCGCCAAGCCGCCCGTCACACCGGCACCACCGTATTGTTGTCCGGCGAAACCGGCACCGGCAAAGACCTCGCCGCGCGACTGCTGCATCGCCTCACCTATGCCGACCGGACGGCGGTCGCGCCTTATGTGCCGTTGAATTGTTCCGCCGTGCCCGCTCAGATGTTTGAATCGGAATTATTCGGCAGCGAAAAAGGCGCGTTCACCGGCGCGGACAAACGGCGCGAAGGCCTCATCGAAGCCGCCGCCGGGGGAACCCTGTTTCTGGACGAAATCACCGAGACGCCGCTGCCGCAACAGTCCAAACTGCTGCGCTTTCTGGAGTCCCGCGAATATCGCCCGCTCGGCAGCAACACGCTGCGCGAATTTACCGGCCGGATCGTCGCCGCCACCAACCGCACGCTCGCCGAGGAGGTCAAGCGCGGCCGTTTTCGGGAGGATCTGATGTTTCGTCTCACCGTCGCCACGGTGCGATTGCCGGCCTTGCGCGAACACATTTCCGATCTCGAACCGCTCGTCGAAAATCTGCTGGCACAGTTATGCAAGAAATACGGGCGCAAGAAACCGTTCTTAAAACCAGGCGATCTCGAAGCCTTGTGCGGCTATCATTTTCCCGGCAACGTGCGCGAGTTGCGTAATCTCCTCGAACGCGCCGTGCTGCGGACGCCGGACGAAGCGTCGTGGCTCGCGTTTGATCTCACCTGGTTGAGCAGCCCGTCAAGCAGTGAAGCCGCCTTCGTCCCGGTCGGTTCATTTCCGCCGCTGCCGCCCGGCCGGCAGCTCAACCCGATTGATCTTCAGGAATACCGGCTTATCCAGCAGTCATTGCAGGCTGAAGGCGGTGGCATCCGCCGCGCCGCCACGCGTCTCGGCATCACGCATCAGGCCTTGCTGCGACGGTTGGAAAAGTGGCCGGAGCTTCGGCAGGTGACTCCGCGTCCATCCTGAAAAAATTTGAGAGGCCTGGCTACATCCCGCTTCGCGGTTCGCTTTCGGACCAGCAGTGGTCCGTTTTGTTCTGGAGAACGGACCAGCCCGCCGCTTTTATCCATGATGTTCGCCCCGGCATCGCAACTGCTTGCAAAGGTTCGCCAGAACTCCATGTCAAAAACTTTTGTCATTGGCCCGGCCCGATCACTTTGCTGGATGCTGGCGAGCGTGGTGTTTTGCGCGATGGTGTTCAACGCCCGCGCCGAACCGCCGCCGTTCGCCAATAATACCAATCACGCCAGCCAACTCGTCGAATTTGCCGGGACGGTCGAGATTACGGTGGCTGGCACAAACGATTGGCGGCCCGCGATCACGAATCAATTCCTTCATCCCGGGGATCGCCTGCGGACCGCCGCCGACAGCCGGGCGACCCTCCAACTTTCCGACCGCAGCGTCATTCGTGTTAACCAGTCCACCATTCTCGAAATCCAGCCGCCCACACAGCCCGCGCGGCATCGCTTCGGACTCAAGCGCGGCGAGCTCTTTTTCCTGGATCGTGAGCAGCCGGCCGATGTCGAGTTCGAAACGCCGCTGGTCACGGGCGCGATTCGCGGCACGGAGTTTCTCCTTGAGGTTGCCGATTCGGATTCAACCACGCGCATCGCCTTGCTCGACGGCGCGGTGGATCTTAAAACCGCCGGCGAACCATTGAAACTGACCAGCGGCCAGCAGGTGTTGCTGCAACCGGACCAACCCGCGAAACTCACCGCCGTTTTGCCCGCCGCGAATTTGATGCAATAGAGTTTTTACTACCCGGCGGTTTTGAATCCGGCCGAAATTCCATTCACCGCCGAGGAGAAATTCGCGCTCGCAAAATCGCTTTCCGATTACGCCAGCGGCAATCTGCTGGCTGCGCTTGCAGAAGCGCCGGACACGCTCGCCACGCAATCCCCCGCCACGCGCACTTATTTCGCCGCGCTCAAACTCGCCGTGGGCCAGGTTGAAGCAGCCGATGCTTTGCTCGCACCTGTCGGAGAAATCGCCGCTCCGCTCCGCGAACTGATTGCGGCCGTCAAATTTCAACTGGTCACACCGCTGTCCGCCCCCAGCAACAGCAGCGGCTGGCTGGCGCGTTCGTATTACCTGCAATCGCGTTCGCAGCTTCCCACCGCGCTGAACGCCGCGCGGCAGGCGGCGAAGCTCGCCCCCGATTTTGGTTTCGCTTGGGCGCGCGTAGCTGAATTGGAATTCGGTTTCGAGCATCGTCACGAAGCGCGCGTCGCATTGGATCGCGCCAAGACACTTTCACCGCTCCACGCGCAGGCCGTCGCGCTCGAAGGTTTCATCGCGCTGGCGGAAAATCATCCGCATTCCGCGCTGGACTGGTTTGATCGCGCGCGCGCGCTCGACGGCTCCTTGCCGAGCGCCTGGCTCGGACGCGCGCTGACTGAAGCACAACTTGGCAACGACAAAAAGGCTCGCCGAGATTTGCAGATTGCCGCCACGCTTGAGCCGCAGCGCGGTTTGTTCCGCAGTTACCTCGGCAAGGCGTGGAGCCAGTCGGGCGAGGACCAACTGGCGGAAAAAGATTTCGCGCTGGCGCAAAAACTTGATCCGGCTGATCCGACGGCGTGGCTTTACTCCGCGTTGCACCGTTTCCAGACGCATCAGGTCAACGATGCCGTGCGCGATTTGGAGCATTCGGTGGAGCTGAATGACAACCGCAGCATCTTTCGCTCGCGACTGCAACTGGATCGCGACCGCGCCACGCGCAGCGCCGATCTGGCGGCGATTTACGGTGCGGCGGGCATGACCGAAGTCAGCGACCGCGCCGCCAGCCGGGCCGTCGAAGAATCGTATTCTGATTTTGCCGGCCATCTTTTTCTCGCCAACAGTCTGGCGCGTCAGGAAGACCCGCAGCGGTTTGATTTGCGTTATGAAACGGCGCGCGAAAGCGAACTGCTCGTCGCGAATTTGCTCGCGCCGCCCGGCGGCGGAAATCTATCACAAATTCTTTCGCAGCAGGACCGCCTGCAATACTTCGACACGCGTCCGTTTGGCTTCAGTTCGTTGAGCGAATATAACAGCCGTGGCGATTTTAACCAGGCGGCCACGGCTTTTGGTTCGTTTGACGGTTTCAGCTATGCCTTCGACGCGCAATATGTTTCCCAAAACGGCGACCGCCGGAACAACAAGCTGGAGGACCGCCAGTTCTCGTTCACTGCCAAACAGCAAATCACTTCAAGCGACAGCCTTTATTTTCAAGTGGGTTATTTTCGCGGTGACAGCGGCGACGTGGCGCAGCGTTACAATCCGACGAATGCCGCAGCCGGCCTGCACGCGATCGAGGAACAAAGTCCGAATCTTTTCATCGGCGCGAGCCACGAATGGTCGCCCGGCAGCCACACGTTGCTCTTGTTTTCACGGCTGGCCGACCGCCTTTCTTTGACGAATCCGCAGCCGAGCGTATTGTTCATGGCGCAGGACGGAGCGGGTTTTTACGGCGCGGCGGCTGATCCTTATTTCAAGCTGAACCAGGTCGAAGATTTCACGCTGTATTCCGGCGAAGTGCAACAGATTTGGGAATCGCCGCGACAGGCGCTCATCATTGGCGGACGTTATCAGCACGGCACGGTGGACACCCACTCGACACTCGTCCGTCTCTTCGGCGCGACGACCGACCAAACCGCGTCGCCCTATTTGGAACGGTTCAACGGCTACGGCTATTACCAATGGCGGCCGATCACCGAATTCCGTTTCACGGCTGGTTTGAGCTATGACCAACTGACTTATCCGCGCAACGTGGATTTGCCACCGGTGCTCAACGGCGAAGATCAGCGTTCGTTGCTGGGGCCGAAAGTCGGTTTCACGGCGGAGCCTTGGCATGGCGGCTGGCTGCATGGCGCGTGGACGCGTTCGCTGGGCGGACTTTTTTTCGACAACAGCATCCGGCTCGAACCTTCGCAGGTGGCCGGCGACATCAGTGCGTTTCGCAGTTTGATTCCCGAATCCGTTGACGGCCTGGTGCCCGGCACGAAGTTTGATTCGTGGACGCTCGGCTTCGACCAATCACTCCCCAGCCACACCTATTTCGGCCTCGGCGGGGAACTGCTCCAGTCCGACGGCTCGCGGGACGTGGGTGCCTTCACAAATTCAATCGCCTTCATCCCGGTGCCGAACATGCCGGCGACGACCAGTCAGACGCTCGATTTTCGCGAACGCAATTTCACGGCGTATGTCAATCAACTGATCGGCCGGGATTGGTCCATCGGCGCACGCTACCGCTTGAGCGAAGCGAAACTTAACACGGCTCTTCCCGGTCTGGCCCACGTTGCCGGCGTCTCGGCACTCGAACAAAACGAGCGCGCGCTGCTCCAACACGGCCAGCTTTTCCTGATCTACAACAACCCGTCCGGATTTTTTGCCGAGTGGTCGTCGGACTGGTATCACCAAGGCAGCCACGGCTACTCGCCCGGCTTGCCCGACGACGATTTCTGGCAGCACAATATTTTCGCCGGCTATGTTTTTCCGCATCGCCGCGCGGAGCTGCGCCTCGGCGTGTTGAATCTCACGGACCAAGATTACCGGCTCAATCCCTTGAACCTGCAATCAGGACTTGCGCGCGGACGGACGTTCACGGCGTCGCTGCGCTTGAATTTTTAAGTTGATTCGCGTGTTGCGCCAACTTTTCAAAAAATATCCGCGTGCGCTGACGACCGCCGGCTGCTCGCTGCTGCTCGCGCTGGTTGGCGGGTGGCTGCTGTCGCCCGGATCGCGCGTAGGCACGTCGCTCGTGCGGGCGAGTTACGATTGGTCGCAGACCTTGGTTGCGGAAACGGTTTTCAGCAACGCCCCGGTGGTCATCGTCTATCTCGACCTTGATTCCTACTTGCGTGAAAAACAAAATCCGAACGAGCCGTGGAATCGCGCGCTGCACGCCCAACTGCTTCGCCGGCTTACCGCTGCCGGCGCGAAGGAGGTCGTGTTCGACATCATCTTTGGCGAGCCGGGCTCTGATGGGGCGGCGGACAGCGAATTCACCGAAGCGTTGCGCGCCAATGGTCGCGTCGTGCTTGCGGCAGAATTAAGTCGTTCCAGCCGTGACACGCCGCAGGTGGAAGGGATCAAGTCGCTGCAACTTTCGATGCCGGCCAAACCATTTCTCGACGCCGCTGCAAGCTGGGGCATTGCGAACGCGAGCATGGACGATGATTTCGTGGTGCGCCGGCAGTTCGACGGCCTGCTCAACCAAGGCGAACCCGGCCTGGCCTTTGCAACGGCCCGACTCCTCGGCAGCGTGATGACGAACGCGACCGAATCGCAGTGGCTTCGCTACTACGGCAAACCGCTCACGATTCAGCACGTCAGCTACAGCGCCGCGCTGCATGGCGATGAAGTCGGCGACGAATTTTTCCGCGGCAAAATTGTTTTCATCGGCGCACGACCGATGGCGGGGACGTTTCTGGAACGCAAAGACGAGTTTCGCAGCCCGCTCGCGTCGTGGGGCGACCGGGAACTGTTCATGCCTGCGGTCGAAGTTCACGCCACCCAACTGCTGAATCTCCTGCGCGGCGACTCGCTGCGCCGTCTGCCGCCGTTGAAAGAAGTTTTGATTTTGATTTCGTCCGCCATTTTGTGCGGCTGGCTGCTGTTTCGTTTTCGACCGCTGCCGGCGGCGGGTATCGCCGTGGTTGCAGAGTTGGGCGCGTTCGGCGCGGCCGCCACTGCGCTGGCCACCGGGAAAATCTGGTTCCCATGGCTCATCGTCAGCGCCGTGCAAATCCCCGGCGCGCTGGCCGGCTCCGTGCTTTTCCAATCACTCGAATGGTATCGGCAGAAGCGGCGGTTTGAGGAGCAGCGCCGTGCCGCCGAGTTGAAAATCCGCGAGCAAGCCGCGCTCATCGAAAAAGCGCAGGACGCCATTCTGGTCGAGGACATCGGCGGCCGGATTATTTACGCGAATCCCAGCGCCGAGCGGCTTTACGGCTGGAGCGCCGCCGAGTTTCAGAACAACGGCACGGCGCGGCAAATGGTGGCGGCGTGTGAAAAGCAATTTGTTGAGGCGCGACAACTGGCGCTCGCGACCGGTGAATGGCTCGGCGAAATGGAACACACCACGCGCGCCGGCGGCAAACTTACCGTCGCCAGCCGTTGCACGCTCATCAAGGACGAACGCGGCGAGCCGAAATCCCTGCTGTTCATCAACACGGACGTGACGGAAAAAAAGCGGCTGGAGCTGGAGTTTTTCCGCGCGCAACGGATCGAAAGCATCGGTGCGCTGGCGGGCGGCATGGCGCACGATTTGAACAACGCGCTCGCGCCCGTGCTCATGGGCCTGCAACTGCTGCAAAAGCAGCGCGCCGACGAGGAGACACACCGCATGTTGTCCGTGATGGAAGCGAACACGCATCGCGGCGCGGACATGGTGAGACAGGTGCTCCTGTTTTCGCGCGGACGCGACGCCGAGAAGGAACCGCTGTCGCTGGGCAGCCTGGTGCGCGAAATGGAACGCATCGTCCGGCACACGTTTCCGAAGTCCATCAACGTCGCCGCGCTCGTGCCCGCCGATCTTTGGCCGGTGCTCGGCAACGCGACGCAATTGCATCAGGTGCTGCTGAATCTCTGTGTCAACGCCCGCGACGCAATGCCGCGCGGCGGTGAACTCACGCTGGCGGCGGACAACGCGGAGTTGAGTGTTGATGAGGCCGCGATGCTGCCCAATGGCACGCCGGGCCGGTTCGTCATGCTGATCGTTTCCGACACCGGCAGCGGCATCGCGCCGGAGATTTTGCCGCGTATTTTCGAGCCGTTTTTCACCACCAAACCGGCGGGACAGGGCACCGGTCTCGGACTTTCCACTCTGGTGCGGATCGTCGGTCAGCACGGCGGTTTTGTGAATGTGCGAAGCGAGCCAGGCCACGGCACCACGTTCGAGATTTACCTGCCGTGCGCCGCCAGCGGGCCGATGACGGAGACAAAACGGACTTCCGTGGCCGAACTGCCGCACGGTAACGGCGAATTGATTTTGGTCGTGGACGATGAGGAATCGGTTCGCGAAATGATTGCGCTCGGACTGACCACGCAAGGCTACCGTGTGCTCGCCGCCGCGAACGGTGCTGAAGCCATTGCCGCATTAGAGCGGCAGGCCGGAGCGGTGCGCCTGGTCTTGCTCGACACGGACATGCCGGTGCTGGATGGAAAAGCAACCATCCCGTTTCTGCGTGCGCTGGCGCCAGCGGTGCCCATTGTTTTGATGAGCGGAGAAGTGGAAATCAATTCCACGACCGGCACAACCGCCGGTTTGGCCAAACCGTTTCAACTCGAAGAATTGCTGCGCACCATTGCCGACCAGCTAAATCCTAGCTCCGGCTGACCGGAACGCCGATTTTGTCTTAACCCAGCACCGCGTTTCACTCCTGCGGATAAAGGAGGATGCGGTCGTGGACGAGAACAATGAGGTCGTTCTTCTTGTCACCGGTCACATCGGCCACGGCGCATTCGCGCGGTTCGGGAATCGCGTTTTGCGCGCCGCGAAAAGTGTGCTGCTCGAACACCTGCCAGCGGTCGCCGGGCACGAGCTTGCGATTTTTGTCGAACGAAACGAGGTCAATATAGTTTTTCGCCGTTTCCATGAAGATGAGCTGCTTGCGGCCGCTGCCGGTCAGGTCGCCGGCGATAAGGTCGTTCAGGTAACCATCCTTGATGGGCGTGTCGTAATCATCAAGCTTGGCGAGTTCCCACACGTCGCCGGCCAGCGGCAGCCACGCGACGGCATTCTGGCCGGTGAACGCCACACCCGCGCCGCCGAGTTTGACGGACTTCAAGTTGCCAAAGCCGGTCACGGGGAGATCCATGTTTTTCACCACCTGCCAAACACCGTTCGTGTCGCGCTCAGACAGCGTCAACTGCTTGTGCTCCGCGTCGAGCAGGAAAAGCGACGGCACGGCGCTCTGGCCATTCGCAACCGCAGCCACGCTGATGATCCGAGAGTCGCTGGCGGAGCCGTTGATCTGGTCCTTCACGCGGAAGACCCAGTTAGCCGCGTTGGTGGAACCTTCCACCTTGGTCCCCTGCTCCAGCACGACCGCGCGCACGAAATTTTTCTGCGGCAACAGCAGTTCGGGCTTGCCGTCGCCGTCCACATCCGCCGCCGCGAGCCACGGCTGATCCATTGCGCCGCCGGGCGGGTCCACGTCCAGCTCATCAAACTTGCCGTCCTTCTTTTGCAGCAGCACTTTGATCTTCTCGTAAGGGATCAGCACAACAAGATCGCCGAGGCCGTCCTGATTCACGTCTTGAATTGCCAGCGCGGTGGGATTGGATTTGAAACTGTCGCTCAACTTTTGCGTCGTGGTCTTGCCGTCCGCCGTGCGGATGACGAGCGAACGCGCGCCATCCTTGTCCACGATGACCGCGAGCACGGGCTTGTCGCCGGCCTTGAGCGGGCCGACGGCCATCGCCAGCGGCTTGCCGTCGAACGGCAGCGGCGTGGGGAACGGCAGGTGGCCACCTTTGTCGAACGCGGTGGTCGCCACGGAATTTTCGTCGCGGCTCAACAAAAAGATTTCGGGATGACCGTCCGAATTCCAATCCGACACCGCGATTTGCGAAACGCCGGCGAGGCACGGAAATTTTTTCGGCGCGGCGAGCGTGCCGTCGGCCTGCTGCAAATAAACCGAGAGCTGGCCGCTTTCCGGTTCGGCCACCAGCAGGTCGGCGCGACCGTCGCCATCCACGTCCGCCCACAAAACCCCGCGCTTGGCCGCGTCCGTTTTGTTCAACGGCAGGATCTGAAACTGGCCTTTTTTGAACGCGCCGGACAACGACTCCGCCGGCTTGCGCGTGAACTGCGAAACTTCCGCGCGGCCGGTGGCCTGCACGATGGTGACAAGGTAGTTCGTCCGGTCGCCCGCGAGATTGTCCAGCCAAAAGGAACGGATGGGCTGCGCCTTGAAATAGATTTCCGGGCCAAGCTGGCCGCCGGCATTTTGCAGACGCACGCGGAACGGCGCGGCATTGTCGAAATCCACGAAGACCAGATCATTTTTCCCGTCGCCGTCCACGTCGGCAATCTGCACGGCCTTGGGCGTGCCGGAATAAGGAATTTTCACCGGCTCGGCCAGCGTGTGATCGGGCTGCTGCGCGAGAAAATAAACCGCGCCGTTGTCGCCCAGCAGCGCGAGGTCGGTCAGGCCGTCGCCGTTCAAATCGCCGGCGGTGAGCGCGTTGGCATCCATGCGGCCATCGTCAAAATGCCAGCGCTTCGGCTCGCTCCAGCCATTCGTGCCAAGATTGTAGCGGACGATCAAATCTTTCGCGTCGCCGAAGTAAGCGAGGTCGGGCCGGCCATCGCCGTTCAAATCCGTCACCGCCATTGAGGCGATGCGTTCGTCGGACGGGATCGAATCCATGCGGAAGCGCGAGTCCGGCGGCAGCTCGTTCAACTCCAGCTTGCGCGCGGAGGCCACATCGGCGCGGTTCGTCTTGCCGGTCAGGTTGTAAAGCAGAGTGATTTTGGAGCGCAGGTTATTTGCGACGATAATGTCGTTCAGGCCGTCGCCGTCGAGGTCCGCGACATGGAGCTGAGTGATCTGCTGGTCAATGGGAAAAATCTCGTGGCCGCTGAAGCCGAAGGTGTTCGTCACCGTCGCCGCCGCCGCGGGAAAAACAAAAAAATACGCAGTCACCGCCGCCGTCACGGAGAAACATTTTGCGAAACGATTCATGCGGGCAACGTGCCAGCAGCCGATAAAAATGGCGAGATTATTCGGCGTGTTTTCACCTTCCTTCTCGTCCTCGTCCGGTTCGGAATTCGATTACGAGAACGAGGACGACGACGAGGACGAAATTTCTGGCGACGAGCGTCGCGGCCACGTCATTCGCCGATGAAATGCAGCGCGACGCGGCGCGAGTGGGGCCGCGTGCGGTGTTCCCACAAGTAAATTCCCTGCCAAGTTCCCAGCGCGAGTTGGCCGGCGCGAACGGGGATCGAAAGATTCACCGTCGTGAGCGCGGTGCGGATGTGCGCGGCCATGTCGTCGTCACCCTCGGCGGTGTGGACGAACAACGGATCGCCATCGCGCACGAGCCGCGCAAAAAAAGCGTCGAGGTCGCGGCGCACGTCCGGGTCGGCGTTTTCCTGAATCAGCAGCGAGGCGGATGTATGGCGCAGATGCAGTGTGAGCAGGCCCTCGCGAAATTTATTTTGCGCGATCCACTGTTCAATTTCAGCCGTGAATTCGCACAGCCCGCGCCCGCGCGTGGCGATTGTCAGTTCGTGAAAGGCTTGGCGGAACATCGGCGTCGGATCAATGGGTGATTGGATTAATGGATTGATGGATCGGTGGACTCATGGCGCACGTCGCCGCCCACTTATCCATTCATCCAGAAATCCAACAATCCGTTTTCTTAATCCGTGTTCACTGGTCCACCGGCGCGCCCTTTTCGGCGAGCAGTTTTTCCAGGTCGGCGTTGCGCGGCTGGCCGGAGGCAATCGCCTTCTGGTAATGCCACCGTGCGAGCAGCGGCGACGGCGGCGTCTGGTTCAGGTAAACCACCGCGAGGTTGTTGTGCGCCGGCGCATAAAGCGGATTGAGCTGGATCGCCTTGCGCAAGGCCGTTTCCGCCTGCACCCGCAGCCCCTTGTGGCTCAAGGTGACGCCGAGGTAATTTTGAATTTCCGGGTTGTTGGGATCAATCTTCGCCGCGCGGCTCAAGACGTCGAACGCGTCGTCGTATTTGCCCTGGCGAAATTTCAGGTAGCCGAGCGTGGAGAGGTTGTAGGCGTCGTCCGGGCTTTGCGCGAGCGCGGCGTTGAGATGCTTCTCCGCGTCCGCCAGCTTGTCCTGCTGCAGTTCGATGGTGGCCAGGTTGGCGAGCGCCAGGCCGTTGTTCTGGTCGCGCTCCAGAATTTTCCCGTAATCCGCCTCGGCCTGGCTGAATTCGCGCCGGGCAAAATGCTGCTGCGCCGACACCACCAGTTCGGCGGTGCCGTTTGGCAGTTCACGAATCGAACGCTTGATCGGCTCGGTGCTCGGCCGCGGCGTGGTCTGCCGGAACAGCGCCAGTTCATCCGACGTGTAAGGCACCGTCTTGGCCTCGCTCACGGCCAGCCGGGCGCGCAAGGTCTGCATTTCGTTGTTCAACGCGGCGATTTGCGCGTCGGCACCTTTCTGGGTGGTTTTTTTGCTGGCGGCAAGCTGCTTGGCCAGTTCATCGCGCTGCTCGGCCAGATCACGGAGCCGGCCTTCATAATTCGCGGCCCGCAAGGTCGCCACCTCGGAGGACAACTGCTTGACCTTGTTCTCGAGCGCGCCTTTTTCCAGCGATGACGCGGTGGCCGCCGATTGCAGCGAGGCGATCTGCGTGCGCGCATCCTTCAACTTGGCGGCCAGCTCCTTCGCCGCCGCCGCGTCGTTCGCCGCCGATTGCAGCGCCGCGAGCTGGGCTTTCAACCGGTCGTTTTCGCTGTGCAACAAATCCAGCGCGGTGGCATCCTGCGCGCCAGCCCGCTTGAGATCTCTTTGCAGCGCCGTATTTTCCGCGACCAGTTTTTCCGTGCGTGCGCGCTCCTCTGAATATTTTTTAAACGCATCGGCCAGTTGCTGGCGCAACTGCGAAATCGCGTTCGTGGCCGGCCCGCCATTTTTTCCCAGCGACTCGCTGGCTTTCAACAAATCGTTTTCCTTCATCAGCGAACGGATCTGCTCCTGCGCCCGGGCCAGTTCATCGGCGTCAATCGCCGCTGGCTGCGACGCGAGCGCCTCCTTGAGCTTGGCCTGCAACGTCTGGTTTTCCGACTGCACCGCCGTCAGTTGCGCCCGCAGAGGCTCCACCTCCGCCGCCAGCTTCGCGGCCTCGGCGGTGGATGATCCGGGCGTGGCTGTCACCGCCGGTGCCGGCGTGCTCGCCGCCGCCAACTGCGTCTTCAGGCCGGCAATTTTTTTGGTCAAATCATCAAGGCGGTAAATGATGATACCGGGATTCCATGACGGAAAAAGTTTTTGAAACTGCTGCAACTGCGCCTGCGCCTCCGTCATCCGCGCCAGCGCCTGGCGCGGCTCGCCGGTGCCGGCCAGATTCTCGGCCTGCTGGACAACGCCATAAATGGCGATGTATTTTTCGTCCGCCTCCATCTGCGCACGCGCAGACATGAGCAGGGAAAACAGCATCAGAGTTGCCATCAGAAACGATCTCATGCGCACAGGATGCCATAGGATTTTGTTTTGGCAACTTCCACGAATCGTGCCGGGTTGCCTTCCCGGAAGCAGCTTGCGATCGAGGCGCTTTTCGCAGGGAAAAAAAGAGGCTCACGGATTCGTCAAGGCGGCATTCATTCCAAAACTTCGAATCTCACGCAACTGACATCCTGCCTGCATCCTTTCGCCATTCGTTGGGGTTTGAGCGTCCGATGTTGGAGAATGGCAACGGGAAATTTGTTTCAAAGGCCCGCCACAGGAAACCGCCAGAAACGGGGTTGCTGGGCAGAAAACCCGCCCCAATTTAACGCAAAATGTGGAATAATGCTTTTGACAAACAATGACACCGGGAGTTGATCAAAGCGGTTCACCACCGCTTTCGCGCGTCACAGAATGCCGTCAAGCCGGATTCAGACATTGTTTATGAACGGCATAATCTCAGCGAAATGTGCTTTTCGGTTGTCATCGGCGGCGGCGGGTTTAGCCTGTGCAAAGCACATGGGAATTTCTAAACGCATTGCCACCGACGGCGGCCAGAGTTTCGGACACAATCCCTTTGGCAACCTGTCCAGCGAATGGCTTCCAACCGTCCCTGAAAATCCACCGGTGGATTCCGTGCCGACGACGAAACCAGCGAAGCGAAATCGTGGTCGGGTGGACATCCTTCGGGTCAAGGCCGGGCGTGGCGGCAAGACGGTTACGGTGGTCAAAAATTTTGTCGGAATCGGTCTGCCGGAAAAAGAGCAACTGGCCAAAGCCATGCAGCGCGCGTGCGGCACCAGCGGCACGGTCAAGGACGATCAGATCGAAATTCAAGGGGACAAGCGCGCGGAAGTCGCCCGTATCCTGACCGAAGCGCACTTTAATCCGGTGTTCGCGGGCGGCTAAAGTTTCCCAAGTTCGAGCCGCCGTTTTAGCGACTACTTCTCATCCGTTCATTCGCCTGTTGGATGGCGTCGAGCTGCCAGCTACGGTCATTCGTCGCATTCACGTTCCAGTCTTTCGTTTGGTCATCGAAATCAAACACCCACAACGCGGAGAGCGGGACGTGATTGGTTTCAATCGCGGAGAGTATTTTGGTGAGCTTTATTTTTGAATCCTCAGTGGCTTGTCTGGGCACGCCAAACTCGCCGACGAACAGCGGCTGCTTGGTCGTTTGCGCCACCGTGATGGCCTGGTCCAGCCGGCCGATGTCCGTGATCAAATCGTAACCCCGCACCGACAGCGTGTTGATGGGCGAAGGATTGTCGGCGGCGAGCATCTCGGCGAACTGTTCGTGTGTGTCATTCCGCCAGCTTTTCTCCTTGGATTGATGCCACGCGGAAACGCGCGGAAACGCATTGCCGCTGGTGATGATTCGCTGCGGGTCGTATTTCCGGACTTCGAGCGCGAACTCCCGGAGCGCCACGCGGATGGCGGCATGCGTGAGATCATCTTCCGCCGTGCGGTGCGCCGGGGTTCCGAGGCCGGGCACCACGGGCGGACGATGTTCAGCCGCATTCGGCAAGTCGGCAGCGAGATTGTATTCATTGCCAAACTCCCAGCCCCAAATGGCTGGCGACCGTGAATACCGCGTTATCAACTCGCGTGTGTATTCACGCATGAAGGCGATGGTGCGGCTGTTGGTGTCGCCCCAACGATTGCACGGCTCGCCGACCAAGTCGGGCACCGTGCTTAGGTTCCAGAAAAACGAGGGAATCAATCCGATGCCGTGCTGTTCGGCGCTCTGCACGACGCCGTCCAACCGCGCGAAGTAATCGGCACGATTCGTCCGGTAGATCGCCCAGTCTTGCGGCCAGTAACCGCCGGCCGAGAACCGCGCAAACGGAATCCTCCGGGCCGCCAGTTCCCGAAAGCCCGCGTCGTAGTTCGTCCGGGCAGGTTGACCGAGCGTGCGCGTGAAGGCGTCATAATAATTGACGCCGATGCCGTGAAATGAAACGCCGCGCAACAGGAGTTCGCCGTGTTCACTCACGGTCAAGCCAGATGCCGCCGTCGGCAAAACCGTGCGCATCAAGAAAAGGATGGCAATAAACACTCGTTTGGGAGCAGCGAACTTCGCACCGATATTCGAAACGTATTTCTGGGACTTCTGGTCGGCAGCATCGCCAAGGCTTTTTCCAACAACCTTGATTGCGTTCGCTTTTTCCGAAAGAGCGGCCGGGTGCATACTCGTTCATATTCTTGTTGCGGCCAAAGCCTGCTCTTCGGCCGCCAGCAACGAGGCGTGCATGGCTGGAGCATCGCTGGACGCTCGCAGTTGTTCGAGGATTGTGGTTTTCTGGGCCATAAGGCAAATCCGGGCCAAGGTGTGCAAATGCAACCGGTCGTCCTGGCAACAAATCAGAAAAAACAGGTTTGTCGGTCTGGCGTCGGGTGCTCCGAAATAGATTTCTTGAACCGTGCGACCAACGACAATGAATGAAGTTTCAAACAGGTAAGGGTCGGAAACGCGCGGATGCGGGAGCGCAAAACCGCCCGGCATGCCGGTGGAACACAGGGCTTCGCGGGTTTCCAAACTGGCCACCAAGTCCTGGGGGTTGCTCACCCGTCCGCTGGTTGCGGCCCAAGCCACCAACTCATGCAAAATGGAAGACTTGGTTTTGGCCCGCAGGGCCGGGGCAATGAAGCCGGGCTGGATCATGTCCGGCAACAGCGTTTGGCGCGGCAGGATTTCACGGATGGCATGGGTGGATTTGCGGTGATACTCCATCAACCGCTCGTCGGACAGGCGCAGGAGGCGTTGCGAAGCCCAAAGGTCAATTTCCTCCTTGGAAAAGACGATCCGGAGGCCGCGCTTCTCATGCGGAATCTCATTGCATTTGACGCGTTGCGCGACGTCATCCGGGGTCAAATGCAAATACTCCGCAACGGCTTCAAGGCTGAGAATTTGATATGACATATTCAGTCTGCTTTCCGCAGTTTCGTTGCCGTGAGCATAACATTCTCAAAGCCGCTTTCCTATTTTTGAGGAAGAAAATTGTTTGAGCGGCGGCAAGGTGCCGGCCAGATATTCTGAAACGTAGAATATTTCGCTGGAAACCCGTTGTTTTTTAGGTGACGGAATCAGGTGATTTGCGAACTCCCACCCCCACGCCGGTGCAATCCGCCCCAGCCGGACGATTTCCCAATCGCGCCGGTTTCATTCAAAAAAATCTTTGATTTATTGGCTGAAACGACAATCGCCGCGCGCAGCACGCACGGCGATTGTTTCCGAGATTCGAGATGGTGGAGCCAAGGAGGCTCGAACTCCTGACCTCCTGAATGCCATTCAGGCGCTCTACCAACTGAGCTATGACCCCATCCACAAAACGAGGGAACAATTTATATTCTTCATGCCGCAAGTCAAAACATTTTGCCGCGACATTTTGCCGCGATAGCATTTTGCCGGGACAACATTTTGCCGGGCGCGGGAGTTCAACGGCCCCGACAAATTGAATTAAAAGACTTGCCCGCCTATTTCTTTTCGCCAAGATTTCTGAACGCACAGCTAAATCAGCCAATCAAATAAAATTATGGGACGCATTTACAACAACATCGTCGAAACCGTCGGCCACACGCCGCTGGTCAAACTGAACAAGGTCACCACCGGCCTGCCGGCGACCATCGCGCTCAAGTGCGAGTTTTTTAATCCACTTGGCAGCGTCAAAGACCGCATCGGCATGGCGATGATCGAGGACGCCGAGAAGCGCGGCATCCTTAAGAAAGACACCGTCATCATTGAGCCGACCAGCGGCAACACCGGCATCGCGCTCGCATTTGTTGCGGCGGCCAAAGGCTATAAAATTATTTTGACGATGCCAGAAACGATGTCGCTCGAACGCCGCACTTTGCTGGCGATGCTCGGCGCGAAACTTGTCTTGACGCCTGGCGCGGAAGGCATGAAAGGCGCGATCGCCCGCGCCGAAGCGCTGGCAAAAGAAACGCCGAACGCTTGGATTCCGCAACAGTTCAACAATCCGGCCAATCCGGAAATTCACAAGAAGACGACGGCGGTTGAACTTTGGGAGGACACCGACGGCAAGATTGACATTTTGGTCGCGGCAGTTGGCACGGGCGGAACCATCACCGGCTGCGTCGAAGGCATCCGGGCGAAGAAGCCGTCGTTCCAAGCCATCGCCGTGGAACCGAAAGATTCCCCGGTCATTTCACAGACGCTCGCCGGCCAGCCGGTCAAGCCCGGCCCGCACAAAATTCAAGGCACGGGCGCGGGTTTCGTTCCGCAAAATTTGCGTTTGAAGGACGGGGCGGGGAATCCGCAGATCGTCGAGTGCGTTCAAGTCAGCAACGACGACGCGTTTGCGATGGCGCGCCGGCTCGCGAAGGAGGAAGGCTTGCTGGTCGGCATTTCCACCGGCGCGAATGTGGTCGCCGCCATTGAGGTCGCCAAGCGTCCGGAAAACAAAGGCAAGCTCATCGTGACCATCGCGTGCTCGACCGGCGAACGGTATTTGAGCACCGCGCTCGCCGCCGAGGCAAAGGCGGAAGTGGGCGGCTGAACACCTTGCTTTTGGCAGATTAGCATTTAACCTAAAGACATGGTAGCAGCAGAATCCATAGCAGAATTTTCAGAGCGGCCTACGCTTCCAGCTGTCACCCAGCTGCTCACAACACAGACGCGTGAAATTGTTGCGAGCGCCAATGGTTTTCGCCAGTGGACGCGGGAGCATTTGATGATTCGTGAACCGAGTCTTACGGATGTCAAACAACATGATCAGGTTTGCAAGTGGTTCATCCGGTTGTTGCGCTGGGTGCAATTGGCTCTGACCGAGCCTGATTTTCCAGATAAATCATTGGCCGAGGAAGTGTCCTTTGTCATCCGTCGTCTCACGGAAGATTGGGAGATGATTCACAACCCCATGTCTGAAGCCGAGGCGCGAAAATTAATTCCAGACCTTTTTGCTGCATGAAGCCTGAAATGGAGCGGTTGTTGGAGTTGTTCGATGAAGCACAACATTCCCCGGCGGCGGAGCAACATTTTGAGTCTCACCTTCACGATTTGAATACAGACTATCCCGGACTTTCGCGCGAACAACTTCGCCGAATCGTGCGGACGGCTTATCTCCGCTGGTTGAGGGCAGGCAACAAACCGCCGACCATGCCACCGTCGGCCTGATTTTTTCGAGGAAAATAATTGTTGCGCTTTGCCGCATTTGCCCGTAATTAAAAGGCTGTCGAAGGTCCAAGTCTGCGGCAATTGACGCGCAGGCGTTTTCCAAAGTTCACTTTTCCAGCAATTTTTCGGAAGGGTTTCAGCCTTCGGCCACAACATTTTTATGAGCGAAACGCAAGCAAACGGCGATAAAGCGCCCAATCCCAATTACGGTGCCGGCTATCTCGAAATCTCCGAAAAAGGTTTTGGGTTTCTCCGCACCGCGCAGAACCATTTTCATCCCAAGCCGACGGACATCTTTGTCACGCCCGACACCATCCGCCGCAATTTTTTGCGCGAAGGCAGTTTTGTCGAAGGGGCCACGCAGCCGCCGCACCGTGGCACCAGCCCGCAACTCAAGTCCGTGGACAAGGTCAACGACATGGCGTTTCAGGATTACACCAAGGCCGTGCGCTTTGAGAACCTGACGAGCATTGACCCGGTTGAAAAATATCAGCTCGAAACCACGTCGGACCTGCTGGAGACGCGCGTGATTGACCTCGTCACGCCCATCGGCAAAGGCACGCGCGGCATCATCGTCGCGCCGCCGCGCACGGGAAAGACAACCATCCTCAAGCAGATTTGCAACGCCATCACCACGAACCACCCGGATGTTCACGCAATGGTGCTGCTGATTGACGAGCGGCCCGAGGAAGTCACGGATTTTCAACGCTCGGTGAAGGCTGAAGTCGTGGCGTCCTCGAACGACATGGAACTCGAAACGCATGTGCGCCTTTCGCGTTTCATGATCGAGCGCTGCCGCCGCATTGTGGAATCCGGCAAGGACGTTTTTGTGCTGATGGATTCGCTCACGCGCATTGCCCGCGCCTACAACAGTGTTCACGGCGGCAGCGGCCGCACGATGACTGGCGGCGTGGATGCCCGCGCGCTGGAGATTCCGCGCAAGATGTTCGCCTCCGCGCGCAAGATCGAAAACGGCGGTTCGCTCACCATCATCGCCACCGCGCTCGTGGATACCGGTTCGCGCATGGATGAGTTGATTTTCCAGGAATTCAAGGGCACCGGCAACATGGAGCTGATTTTGGACCGCAAACTTTCTGACCGCCGTTTGTATCCCGCGATTGACATTCCCAAGAGCGGCACGCGCAAGGAGG
>ODAK010000671.1_pt1 | contig 39086 bp, 33 predicted proteins | sample 1539591 | NCBI WGS metagenome assembly ODAK01 (sample SAMEA3539303, study PRJEB22396) | soil metagenome | biome: tundra; feature: field; material: soil | place: USA | collected 2010-05 | depth 0.15 m | reverse complement strand
TAGATTATTTTTCTTTTGAAGTCCTATCGGATTTAGTATCTATTTCCTGTTGTATCAGGATCGACTTCTCTCTTCGGTTTATCGAATTTATTTTCACCCTGCTCTTTTGAAGTGCTTTTGTTTTTGGTTTTATCAGCATCTGTATCTGTTCCAGTTTTATCAGCATCCTTATCGAGTTTTGTTTTGTCTGCTGAATTTGAAGATTTTTTCACTTCCTGATTCTTGCTGTTTTTATCTGTATTTTTCATTGTATATATTTTAAAGTGTTGTTTTAATTATAATTTTTCAATCGTATTGCGTATTTCGTCCTTAGTCTGCCCAAGTTTTTTTTCAAGCCTGCCTAATAATTCATTTTCCTTTCCTTCTACGAAAAGTAAATCATCATCAGTTAATTTTGCATATTTTTGTTTGAGTTTACCTTTCAACTCATCCCAATTTCCTTTGATTTGTAGTTTTGTTTCCATTTTTTTGTTTTTTTAGTTAATTTATAATGATATTGTTTGTTAAATCTTTAAAAAGCCTTATCCATTAATCTTGAATAAGACAAATTTCCTTCATTTTATTTGATATATATATGACCAATCTCAGTTTAACACATGACTTTAATCATGTCTCAACCAAAATTGCAAAACACAGTTTGACGCAAGAACAGTTGGCGAACAAGTGCGGAACAACTAAATCCTACATTTATAGAATTGAAAACAATATAAAAGAAGTACGCATTTCGACTCTTCAAAAAATAGTTGAACTTGGTTTTGGTAGACATTTGCAATTATCAATCAAACTTTAATCTTATTTGTTAAAGTAAAAACCGATACTAACATTTGCTAAGCGTGGTGCGGGTTTAGTGATATTGCAAATGTTTTTCGCAGCGGCATAAATTTATTTCTAAACATTTGCAGGCAAATGCGGAGCAATTAATAAATTTAATCGGTTAAGACAAGTAAGTGCAAGTAAACCGCACCAACGCATAGCTGCATCGTTATGGGCAATTTTATGAAGACAATTAGACGACTCATATCTCAAATCCCCATTCATCATCAAAACTTTTACCCGGAGTTAGTGGTTTTTTAGGAGTTTCTTTTTCTTTGTCCGGATTATTTTTTATTTCCGCATTTTTTTTAGTAGCGAACTTCATTTTATCTTTTAAATTTTTTTTATGTTCTGGATGCTCTTTGTTTATTGATGTTTCAGACTTTTTTTTATTTGTTTCAGTTACTTCAACCAATGCAAAATCAAGTTGCTTTTTAATTAAATCGGCACGTTTTATTTCAATCCGGACAGTATCTCCAAGCGAAAGTATTTTTCCATGTCTGCGACCACGCAAGCAATAATTGTCCGCATCAAAATAATAATTATCATCACGCAATTCGCGTATGCGAACCATTCCTTCGCAATGGTTTTCAATGAGCTCTACAAATATTCCCCACTCGGTAACACCGGATATAATTCCATCAAATTCTTGTCCGATTTTATCTGTTAAAAATTGGACTTGTTTATATTTTATAGAAGCGCGTTCTGCATCAGCAGCTAATTTTTCCATATCAGAAGAATGTTTGCACTGCTCTTCTAATTGAGCTATATCGGCACTTTGCCCGCCATCCAAATAATGTTGCAATAAACGATGTACCATCACATCGGGATACCTACGAATAGGCGAAGTAAAGTGTGTGTAATATTCAAAACCTAATCCATAATGTCCGATATTTTTTGTAGTGTAAATTGCTTTCGCCATCGTACGAATAGCAAGCATTTCAATCATTCCGGCTTCTTTTTTTTCATTCACTTCTTTCAATAAATTATTCATTGAATCGGCAACCGCTTTATCATTTTTTATATTTAATTTATAACCAAACTTGCTCACAAACTCAGCAAAATTGGCTAATTTATCAGGGTTCGGTTTATCGTGAACACGATAAACAAACGCTCGCTTGGTATCTTGATTCTTGCCTCTTTCTTGACTCTGTCTTCTGTCTTCCGTCTTTTCTATTTTTGTTTTACCCACAAACTCAGCTACTTTCCGATTAGCCAATAACATAAAATCTTCAATCAGTTGATTAGAATCTTTGGCGGTTTTAAAAAATACGCCTGTTGGATTTCCCACTTCATCCAAATGAAATTTCACTTCCGCTTTTTCAAAAGCAATACTGCCTGTTTTAAAGCGATTGGCACGTAATATTTTTGCTAAACGATTTAGAGTTAAAATGTCATCACCAAATTCACCTTCTTCGGTTTCAATAATGTTCTGTGCTTCTTCGTAGGTAAATCGTTTGTTGGAATTGATAATCGTTCTTCCGAACCATTCATTCACTACCTCTGCTTCATCAGTGATTTCAAACACAGCAGAAAAACATAATTTATCTTCATTAGGGCGAAGTGAGCAAACATTATTTGATAATACTTCCGGCAGCATCGGCACAACTCTGTCAACCAAATAAATAGACGTTGCGCGTGAAACAGCTTCCTGATCAATCATTGAACCCGATTTTACATAATGACTTACATCGGCAATGTGTACGCCTATTTCCCAGTTTCCGGTTTTTAATTTTTGTATGGATAGCGCATCATCAAAATCTTTTGCATCAACAGGGTCAATAGTAAACGTAGTGATGTTACGGAAGTCGCGCCTTTTAGCGATTTCTTCTTTCGTAATAATAATAGGGATTAAATCGGCAGCACGCTCTACATCTTTTGGAAATTCATAAGGCAAGCCAAATTCAGCAAGTATGGCGTGCATTTCCGTATTGTTTTCGCCCACATCGCCCAACACTTCAATGATTTCGCCAATAGGATTGAGACCATTTTTATTCCACTCCACAATTTTCGCAATCGCTTTTTGTCCGTTTTTAGCGCCATTCAATTTATCAAGTGGAATGTAAATATCCACATGAACTTTATTATTGCTCGGAACTAAAAACGCAAATCGTGCTGATAGTTGAATAACACCAACGAATTTAATTTTTGCCCGTTCAATAACTTCAATGATTTTACCTTCCTGTTTGCCTTTGTTAGAGGGAAACAACTTCACTTTTACCAAATCGCCATGCATGGCATTGAGCGTATTCTTGGGTGTAACCACAACATCTTCCTCCATTTCTTCCGAAACAATATAGGCTGTTCCGCTACTTGTCATATCCACTTTTCCCGTAATGATTTTTTCCTCCGTTTTTATTTTAAATTTTCCGCGCTCCGGCTCAGATACAGTACCTTTTGATTTTAATTCCATCAAAATATCATTTATTAATAATCGTTGAGATTGGTCGGTTATGTGAAGTTCAGCGGCAATTTGCTTGTAGTTAAGCGTTCTTTGTGAGTTCTTAGATAGAACTTTTAACATTTCTTCCAAAAAGAAATGTTTGTTTTTGCCTTGTTCTTTTTTATTAAAGTTTTTTGTCATAAAATCAAAAGTACTGATTTATGATAAATACACAGGCTATGGTTAATAAAAAATAAAAAAAACTATACATTTTAAAATGTGTTATATTTTTTCCTGTAAAACTTTTGCCCGCTTATCTTCGCCATCATGCGTCCATCCGGGACTTAGTAACAAATATTTTAATTTATCTTTCCAACTTTTAGCTCTTCCAATATCTTTGCTCAATGAGATGATTTCATGTGAAGCAATTTTCAATGGATTTTTAGTATTAATATTTACAGTCAAGCCGTATTGAGGTTGAAATGTTTCTTCTTGAAAACTACCAAACAGTTTATCCCATATAATTAAAATACCTGCATAGTTTTTATCTAAATATGGTATATCAGAACTATGATGAACTCTGTGGGGCAAGTGCTTCAGAGTAATTATAAGTATGTTTCAGTTGTTTTATTGTTATCCAAATTTCTATAATTACCAGCAATATAAAAATAATAACTGCGTAAGTAACCGGATCTGGAAAACTAAATGGATTAATAAAGTTCATGTTTAACTAATTACAGTGAGGTTGAGAAGGGCTTGAGATAGGAGGTAAAAAAAGCAAACTCATTCATGTTAAATAATGGAAGACATTTGTTAAATCAATGAGGTTTTGAAAGTCGGCTTCTTCCGAGCACGTTACGGGCAATAACTATTTTTTGAATTTCGGATGTCCCCTCCCCTATTGTACATAACTTGGCATCTCGGTAATATTTTTCAACGGGAAAGTCTTTGGTATAACCATATCCACCGAATATTTGAACAGCTTCATTCGCAACTCTAACTGCAACTTCTGATGAGTAATATTTCGCAAAAGCGCCTTCTTTAGTCATTTCCAAGCCTTCTTTTTTTCTTTCCGCTGCTAAAAAAGTTAATAGTTCAGCAGCTTCAATTTGAGTCGCCATATCTGCAAGTTTAAAAGCAATTCCTTGAAAATTTGAAATCGATTGTCCAAACTGTTCTCGCTCTTTAGAATATTTCAAAGCAGCCTCAAAAGCGCCTTTGGCAATACCTACAGACAATGCAGCAATAGAAACACGACCACTATCCAACACTTTCATCGCTTGCATAAAGCCTTCACCTTCTACGCCCATCATTTGATCTTTGTGAACTTTACAATTATCAAAAATTAATTCGCCGGTTTCGGATGCGCGCATTCCCAATTTATTCGCTTTTTTACCCGGCGTAAAACCTTGTGTTCCTTTCTCAATAATGAAAGCCGACATACCATGTGTATCGCCTTTATTGCCTGTACGAACTATGACTACCGCTACACTGCCGGTTATCGCATGAGTTATAAAATTTTTAGAACCATTCAGTATATAATAATCTCCATCCTTTTTTGCGGTTGTTATCATATTTGCAGCATCAGAGCCTGTAACTGATTCCGTTAACCCCCAAGCGCCAATCCATTCGGCAGTAGCTAATTTCGGAAGATATTTCTTTTTTTGTTCTTCGTTACCGAATGTTAAAATATGACCAACACATAATGAATTATGTGCAGCCATGGAAAGACCTATAGAGCCACAAATTTTAGATAATTCCACAATTGCAGTAACATATTCGGTATAAGAAAATCCTGAACCTCCATATTGAGTTGGCACTATAACACCCATCAATCCAAGTTCTCCGAGCTTTTTAAATATTTCAATGGGAAATATTTGTTGTTCATCCCATTCCATCAATTTGGGATGAATGTGTTCTTTGCCAAACTTTTTAATCATATCAGCAATCATTCGCTGATTTTCATTGATACTAAAATCCATAAGTATGTGTTTTTAAAAATTAAAGATAAACATTTTATTATTACTCAAATTATACTATTTTACAACTATTACAGCATATAGCTGACATTTACATTATATCATTCTGTAACTAAATACGGCGCAATTTTACGATATGTTATTTCATCTACCAAATCTGTTTTTTTTATTTCCTCCACTGTTTTATAGTTGCCATGTTTGCTGCGGTAATTACAAATAACATTCACTGTATTCCATGTCAGGTATGGATGTTTTAACTCCGCTGCTGTGCAAGTATTGATATTTATTTTTTTGATGTTTGATGCATCAACTGTTATCTTATTTTTTACTCCTTCAAATCTGATACTGTCAAATTTCCAAACTTCCATTAATTGTTCTTTAGCGACAAAGCCTCCAAGCAAAGTTCGATATTTGATTATTGTTTTTGCATAAAAAGCGCCAATACCTTTTAGTGAAACCAATTGAGTTGAATCAGCCAAATTTAATTCAACAAGAATGTTTTTTAATTTTGGAATTGTTGTTTCAAAAGTAGAAAATTCTTTTTTATCAATGGGAATTAAAATGTATGGCTCCAGCGATAAATATTGTTTTTCGGAGATACAATACATTTTTTTTACATCTTCTTTGTTGCGAAATTTACCGCCTTTAGCTTGATAATTATTTATTGATTTGATTTGTTTGTCAGTTAAACCGAGGCGTTTCCAATCCTTATCAGATAAAAAGTTTGGATTAAAAATAAAACGCTCTGTTTTTGAATTTGTAGTTTTTTTATCATTTTCATATTGCTTGAATCCTGCTTTTTGATAAGTAAATTTATCTTCATTTTTTAATGAATCATTTGCGTGGTTTGCGGATGCGTTAAATAATTCAATCTCTTTTTCAAATTTTGTAAAATCAACTGTTTGAGGCTGAATGAACAGATAAGAAATATTCAAATAAACAATCATAAGCGTTATGATTGCAATTAAAACAAACAAGCCGTTTCGTTCACGTTTATTGAATGTTAAATAATCACGAATAAATTGTTTCATAAACACTCAAATGTATTTTTCTAATATTTCGAAATCTGCACACTTTCTTGACTACGCTCGAAATGACTCGCGCGCTGTCATTTCGAGCGTAGTCAAGAAACAAGCTATAGTTATTTTTTATTCAGTTTACTGTTTTTTATTCCGTAAATAAAATAAATGATAAAACCGATGGCAAGCCAAATTATTAATCGCAACCAAGTATCGCCCGGTAAAAAAAGCATCATCCCAATACAAGAGATAATTCCTAATATTGGAACTAAAGGAACTAAAGGTGTTCTGAATGCACGTGGTAAATCAGGTTGGGTTTTACGTAAAATAATTATTCCTGCGCAAACAAGAACAAAAGCTAAAAGAGTGCCTATGCTTGTCATTTCGCCAACTACATGAGCAGGGACAAAAGCCGCAAATAAACTAACAAACACCATGAATAAAATATTTGATTTGGCAAGTGTTCCAAACTTTGGATGTACATCCGAAAAAACTTTTGGCAATAAACCATCTTTGCTCATTGAATAAAATACGCGCGATTGTCCCATTAACATTACCATTATCACAGACGAATAACCTGCGAGAATTGCTAAAATAATTATTTTATTTAGCCAAGGGTATGCCGGTGTTATTATTCCATTAGCTCCAAGAGTGCCCATGTGATCAATGGCAACTGCAACAGGAGCAATGCCATCAGCGCCTTGGAAGCTGGTATAATTTGCAACACCTGTCATTACATGTGCAAACAATAAATAAAGTACTGTACAAATTACTAATGAAACTAAAATACCGATAGGCATATCACGCTTTGGATTCTTTGCTTCTTGTGCAGCAGTTGAAACAGCGTCAAAACCGATGTACGCAAAAAATATCACACCGGCAGCCCTTACAATTCCACTCACACCATAATGACCAAATTCATCTGAACCTAAAAATTGAAAAAAGGATTTAAAGGAAGTAACTTCAATACCTGTATTTATAGGGATGTAAGGTGTGTAATTTTTATTGTCAATATATTTCCAACCTAATAAAATAAAAGTTAATACAACAATAATTTTTAGCGAAACGATTAACCCATTTACAAATGCTGATTCTTTTGTGCCTTTAACTAATAACAATGACATCAAGACTACAATAATCACTGCAGGTATGTTTATCATGCCATGAACAATTGTGCCATCAGCTAATTTAGCAGTATCAAATGGAGAAAGTGTATATGTTGCCGGTAAATGAATGTCGAACATAGAGAGAAGCTTTACTAAATATCTAGACCAACTAATTGAAACCATTGCAGCAGCAACAGCATATTCAAGCACCAGATCCCAACCAATAATCCAAGCAATAAATTCACCCATTGTAGCGTACGAGTATGTATATGCGCTACCCGCCACAGGTATCATGGAAGCGAATTCGGCATAACACAAACCCGCGAAAGCACATGCTAATGCCGCAATAACAAATGATATGGTAACAGCAGGTCCTGCATTATTAGCGGCGGCGGCACCTGTAAGCGAAAATAATCCGGCACCTATTATAGCGCCAATACCAAGAGCAACAAGAGATATAGGTCCAAGCGTTCGCCTTAATCCACCATTATCTTCTATATTATCCTTTTGTATTTCTATTATTGATTTTTTTATCCAAAGATTTGCCATAATTTATGTGTTGATTTTGCTCCAAATATATACGTTTTAAAACGATAAATGATATTTTCTTTTTATGTAATTTCGTTGGTTATAAAACCATTACGAAACAGCATGACAACAATTCTAATTATCATTTTTATCATTGGCTATTTCGCAATCGCATTTGAAAATTCGATAAAAATAAACAAATCGGCAAGCGCTTTATTAACAGGTGTTTTGTGTTGGATGGTTTATATTATAATGGGTAATGACAAGCAAATTGTTACCGAACAATTAACTGAACATTTAGCTGAATTATCCGGTATTCTTTTTTTTCTGATGGGCGCTATGACCATCGTTGAATTGATTGATGCACATGATGGTTTTGATGTGATCACTTCACGAATAACGACTACAAAAAAAACAAAATTACTTTGGATCATCGGCAGCATCACTTTTTTTCTATCCGCGATATTAGATAATTTAACAACTGCAATTGTAATGGTTACTTTATTAAGAAAATTGATTGATGACAAAGAAGATCGTTTACTTTTTATCGGAATAGTAGTGATTGCAGCAAACGCAGGTGGTGTGTGGAGCCCTATTGGAGATATAACAACAACAATGCTTTGGATAGGCGGACAAATATCTGCGGGAAATATTATGATGAAATTATTTATTCCAAGTTTAGTTTGTTTAATGGTGCCTATGTTGATTTTAACTTTTAAATTAAAAGGCAATGTAAGTCGTCCTGTTATTGCTAATTCTATTTCTGGAAATCCTACAACAGCATTTGAACGTAATCTTGTATTTTTTTTAGGAATTGGCGCTTTTGTTTTTGTCCCGGTATTTACAACTGTTACGCATCTCCCTCCGTTTATGGGTATTTTATTTGGCTTAGGAGTACTTTGGATTATTACAGAACTTATCCATAGCAACAAAAATGATGAAGATAAAGACTCCTTATCCGTTGTAAACGCACTTCGCAAAATTGATGTTCCGAGTATTTTATTTTTTCTAGGAATTTTAATTGCTATCGCTGCCTTGCAATCTACAGGCGTATTAGCACAGCTTGCTCAAATTATGAATGATAAAATAAGAGAGCTGAATATTATTATTCCTCTAATTGGTTTGCTTTCAGCAGTCATTGATAATGTTCCATTAGTAGCAGCCTCTATGGGTATGTACGATATGAACATTTATCCTCAAGATGCCTATATATGGGACTTTTTAGCGTATTGCGCCGGAACAGGCGGAAGTATTTTAATTATTGGTTCAGCAGCAGGAGTTGCTGCCATGGGAATGGAAAAAATAAATTTTATTTGGTATTTAAAAAAGATTGCATGGCTTGCGCTACTTGGATATTTTGCCGGAATTTTGTGCTATGTTGGATTGGAATATTTGTACTGAAACAAATCCTAAGCTCTAAACATCTATTAGAATTTTAACTTATAAACTAATCCAGATGGCGGCATAAAACATTTTTTTGATTATAAGGTTATAGACTTATAATTACTAATTATAAGGTTTTAAACTGATATTTGTGTATTATAAGGTTTATGACTAATATTGCACAAAATTATTAAAGAATGGTAAAAGCAATTATAACAGGCGATGTTATTCATTCTACCCGAATGACTGTCGAAGAAAGGACTTGGCTGTTCCGTAGTATAGCGGATGCATTAAAAATTTGGAATGAAGAATTTGGAATGAAAAGCGAAACTTTTCGTGGCGATAGTTTTCAATGTCTTCTCCACAAGCCTTCTGAGGCATTAAAAATGGCATTAATACTAAAAACATATATTCGGAGTTTGAATCCGAGTGATGTATTTGAAGTTCGCAAAAAAATGCAACCTCAAATTATGCGAAACAGGATATTGCCGAGATGGATATTTGATGCGCGAATAGCAGTGGGAATTGGTGAAGTAGATTTACAATCAAGAAGATTAGCAGCATCGGGAGGTATGGCATACCAACTTTCAGGGCATTTGCTTGATGAAATGAAAACTAAAAAACAATCCATCGGAATTGCTACAAACGATAATTATAATGATGAATTTGAAACCGAAAGTATTCTCCTTGATGCCATCATTTCAAAAACATCAGCTTTGCAATGCGAAGTAATAACCCTTAAATTACTCGGTCATACAGAATTAGCAATTGCAAAAAAATTAGGCATTATGCAATCTGCGGTAAACCAACGCAGCAACAGCGGCAACTGGAATGCCATTGAAACAATGGTAAAACGATTTGAAAAAATTTACAGCGCATGAAAAATGAAATAGTATTATTTTCTCTTGAGCAGGGAAACCTGCTGATACGTCTGTTGCTGGCACATATCATCAGTGATTTTGTTTTGCAAACAACAAAGATGGTTGCAAACAAAAAATGGTTTTCAAAATATATGCTTATACATATTTTTATTATTTTTGGATGCACATTAGTTTTAAGTGGATTATGGAAAACAGCATTGGTAATAGCTGTTTCGCACTGGCTGATAGATTCAATGAAAATGGAAATTCAAAAACAAAACAAATATAAACAAAGAACACTTTTTTTTGTTGACCAATTGTTACACTTTTTAATCATAGTCGTACTATGGTTTTGGCATTTCAAATTGTTTGATGTTTTATGTAAAACAATTTCATTTCCTTTTTTGAATTACAAAATCAGCTTGATTCTATTGGCTTATATCTTAGTGATATATCCTGTTGGCTACTTAATAAAATTTGCAACGCAAAATATATTGCAGCAACAAACTAATGCGGAACCCAATTTAGAACACGGTGGCAAACTCATTGGACAATTTGAAAGAATTATTATTCTCACTTTGGTTTTATTAAATCAATATGAAGCCATTGGTTTTTTAATTACAGGAAAAAGCATTATTCGTTTTGCCGACCACAACAGCAATATCCGAAGCGAATATGTGCTGGTGGGAACTATGATGAGTTATGCCTTTGCTATAATTACAGGGGTTTTAGTTAATTATTTACTTTCTGTTTCATAATATTTCGAAAGGATGAAAGAAAAAATCCTATACCAAGCCAGTACCAAGTCTAACCGCACAAAATAATAATTTACCATGGGAATGGAAAAAATAAATTTTATCTGGTATTTTAAAAAGATTGCATGGCTTGCGCTACTTGGATATTTTGCCGGAATTTTGTGTTATGTTGGATTGGAATATGTCTGTGCTTAGTTATTGAATAACTTCATTTTTTTAATAGAATTTATACCGAATAAGCTTCTTATCTATGATGTCATTTCGACCGCAGGGAGAAATCTCATTAAAATTAATCCATAAACGAGATTTCTCCCTGCGGTCGAAATGACAAATATGTGCTAATTTTATATTATTTTTTATTCGATATAAACTCTAATAAGAAAATAAAAAGGTCTCACAAATTTTGTGAGACCTTTTTCAATTTAATTCAGTTGACAACTATTTGTTAACTGTTTTCTTTAAATCTGCACCAGCTTTAAATTTAGCTACTTTTTTTGCAGCTATTTTTATTGCTTTACCGGTTTGAGGATTTCTTCCTGTTCTTGCAGCTCTTTTAGCTACAGAGAAAGAACCAAAACCTACTAATGCTACTCTATCACCTTTTTTAAGAGCTTTTGTTGTAGCGTTTACAAATGCTTCTAATGCTCTTCCAGAATCTGCTTTTGATAATTTTGATTCTGCTGCGATTGCGTCAACTAATTCTGCTTTGTTCATTTTGTTTTTTGTTTAAGGGTTTAACATATATTTATTTATGAAGCTAAATTATTAAAACATTCAATAACAAAACAAGTTTTAAAGAAGAATAATCGTGTAATTGTTGATAAATACACATTTTGTTGATAAGTTATACATCAAAACCAACTAAACAGGATGAGTAATGGACAATGCAATCTCTAATTTTTTTAAAGGCAATTTAATCCCGTCTTTATTAACAGGCGTCCCGCCTTATTCATTGTCATCATATAAATCAAAAATACTTATTTTGATTCTGTTAAAAGCCATAAATAAAATTATTCTGATAAATATTTTCTGTGTATAAGGCGGGACGCCTTGTTAAATGCGACGTAGCGAAAAACGCTATGCCGAACAATTACTTCGTAATTTTATTTACTGACACGCTACGGCGCACTGGGTTTATTATTTATGAAAATGATTCGCTTTGATAAAATAAATAATATTAAATGCTTACTACCAATTACAAATAATTACATTTATGGCATAAAGCCAACTAAGGGTAACGGGATAAGCCTATGTTTTATACTTTAGTTGCGCCTATAAACAAGTTATGAGCAATTGTAAGACCGCACGTAACGAACGGGTATCTGAACTGAACAGAGTAAGCAACAAAGAAAAATAAAATAAATAAAAAACAAAACAATAAGCCCTTCTCCAAACACGGTAATGGAAAACAAAATGAAAAGACTAATTATTCTATTTACAGCAATTTCTCCAGTTCTGCTTTTTGGACAAACAGACATTGACAGAGATGGTGATGGCATTTCGGATGTAACTGAAAATGCTATTCACAAACAATTTGGCAATCAAAAAGGATATGAAACATATTTTAATCCTGACATTGCCGACATACCAAGTGCGTCAATAACATTTACTGGCTCAATAAACATTGGACTTGTTTACACTATTAGAGCGACAACCGATACCAAAGGAACAATTGAAATCAACCAAACTAATTCTACCGAAACAGAAGATTATAAGAAAACTTACAATTCAAATACTATTAAAAACAAAACCGAGATTGAAGCAAGTGCGGGCTTTAGTCCTAAAGGTTTTTTATGGGGCTTTTCAATTAAAAATAATTTTTCAACTGATGCAACGAGTGGGATAGAAATAAGAAAGGAACAAACTGATAAATGGAGAGATGAATATAAAAAACTCCAAAGCCAAATTACAAGCAACCAAGTTGGTTACAACGAAACAGCAGGTTACATAAAAGCTAACCTCAATTTTTTTAATCCATCCACTTGCCATCGTGTTATTATTTCAAAAGTCATTTTAAACGCCTATGCTTATAATATAAGCACTGGACAGAAAGACGACAAACCATTATTACATACTATTGAAGTTAATCTAAAAGCGGACAATGCAGGTAATGATGCGAAGAACGAAATAACACTTGACCCAGGTAAAAAGCCCACCAACAGATTAATTGAAGTAAAAAACTTAAACAGCAATGACATAATTCAAATGTTGAATGATGGTAAATCAATCATCTTTGAAATTGAAAGCTATGATATTGCTTTGATAGATGAGAATGTTTTGCCCAAACAAATCATAACATTATCAGGACAAAAGGATGCACTTGCAGTAAAGACTTTCAAGCTCCGAATCTTTGACGGAATAAATGATGTTACTTATTACATTGCCAAAAAAGACAGTGCAGGCAATTTTAATACTATACGAAAGGCACTTTCATATATTTATAATGACAAAGTAGAATTTAAAGAAACTTCCTTTGACAGTAAATCATTTGGCTACATCTATAGAGTTGACAACAAAATGTCAAACCTAAATCCGCAAGCCAAACCAACGGATTACACAGAAGAAAATTTAAGTCAGGGATTTTGGTTTAAGCTAATAAGAGAAGGAACAACTTTTTCAGGCGACCTTGATGCTCCACTAAATGAATTAAACATTGACATTACTTTAGTTTACTTGACAGGGAAAGATTTAAAACCACTACCCAAAAAAGATTTTACCATTGTAGGAAATAAAGTATTAGATGTTACAGAAAACAATCCTATTTCAACTGGAATCAACGTAACTAAAAATGATAAAATTCAACTTAACCTAACTCCATATCTAATTCAATACAATCAGAACTATACATCTGAGACATATAGTTTTACCGGCACAAACATCGCTGCCGAAGTATATCATAGAGGTTCTGTGAGTGAGGTATGGAATTATCAAAGTTTAACAAAGTCCGATTTGCAGAAGATAAAATTGTATTTCAAATTTAATGGCATTGACAAAATATATACTTTGTCTGACTTTAAAAACTTGCAAATAAACTTTAGTCCGCCAAACACTTGGAAATTAGAATTTGAACTTCCTACTGAAATTCAAGCGAACATAAATTATGAACTAATTGTGTTGCCAAATCAAAATTCTTTTGCAAGCAAACCGCAAACATTTTACGAAGGAATAATACAATCGGACTATGAAACATTAAACAACCGTCTCGCTTTGGTTAAGCAGCAAATTGGTGACGCATACGGAACTTATGCTAATTTGCAGAACTACTTAAATTCAAACTTCTACAAGAATATAATTAAGTATTCAAAAATAAGATATGTAATAAATATTAACTCATTAAGACAACAATAAATAAACAATTAAATAAAATAAACAAAGGCTACAAAAAAAATTGAATTCTGCTGCTCAAAAGAAAATGGGCTTTTAAATGTTTGTCATCACAACTTAAAAGTTGATGACAAGAAGTGTCATCTTATTGACGCAGGATGCCGATGGAGTAAAGATGATATTAAAAAAATAGTTGAAGACGACCTGTATGGTTTAAATGACGGGTGGTACAGCAACTGCGATAGCGAAGAATGTGAAGAGTTATAACCATTAAAGACGAGGGCGAACAAAAAAACAACTGCTCATAACATAAGATTTATGAAATAAAAAAAAGGGGGGCTGAATCGCTTAATTGGCAGCGTCTGCGGGAAACCCCCTTTTTTTTACTTCATAAATCTTTCAAACGTTATGCCTCATTGTAACAAACCAAGCAAAACGTAAGTCTTCACATTAATAACATCTTCAAAGAAAGGGAATTAAGCAAGATTTCAGTTGTCAAGGAATCCTTGACGGTTCAAAAGAAGGGGAACCTTACTGCTAAGCAATAAATTTAATATTATGCAAAAAGGAGAAATTCAAATATACAAAACCGAAAAGGGGGCTGATATTCAGGTAAAACTTGATAATGAAACTGTATGGTTAGATTCACATTTAATTGCCTCCCTTTTTAATGTAAAGCGTCCAGCTATAGTTAAGCACATTCAAAATATCTATAAATCAAATGAATTAAACGAAATTTCAACCTGTTCCATTTTGGAACAGGTTGCAGCAGATGGCAAAAAAAGGCAAATGAATCTGTATAACCTTGATGTTATAATTTCTGTGGGTTATCGAGTGAATTCAAAACAAGCAACCCAATTCCGCCAATGGGCAACACAGCGTTTAAAGGATTATTTGGTAAAAGGTTATACCATTAACCAAAAACGCTTAGATCAATTACAACAAACAGTAAGACTAATTCAAGAATCCGGAAATTCCGAAACTTTGCAACTTAACGAAGCCAAAGGTTTGCTGGATATAATTAGCAATTACACCCAAAGTTTTGTACTGCTAAATAAATTTGATAGCCATAAACTGGAAGCGGAAAAACTAAATGAAAACATTACCTATGAAATAAAATATGAAGAAGCTGCAATGGCAATTGCCGAATTAAAAAAGCAACTTATTTCAAAAAAAGATGCTACCGAATTATTCGGCAATCAAAAAGACAGTAGCTTTAAAGGCTTACTGGGAAATGTTGTGCAAAGTTTTGGCGGAGAATATTTATATAAAAGCATTGAAGAGCAAGCTGCACACCTTATCTATTTCGTTATTAAAAATCATCCCTTTAGCGATGGCAACAAACGTATTGGAGCATTTATGTTTGTGTGGTTTTTGGAAAAAAACAAACACCGTTTTAAAAAGAACGGCGAAGTAAAAATAAACGATAATGGATTAGTGGCACTTGCGCTTTTAGTAGCACAAAGCAATCCCGATGATAAAGAATTGATGGTGCAACTGATTATTAACTTAATTAATAACAAGTAATGAGCCTAACGAAAAACCTTTGAAAGAAAAAACAGAAAATGGTAAAAGGGGATTCCACGGGCATTGGTGGTTAAGACTTTTTTTGTTTCAATTGCTCATCCAAAATTTTCAAGCCTTCCACAAACGTATGTGGATTATATCCTAATTCACGTTTTGCTTTGTCAATAATGAAACCTGTAAATGGCGGGCGTTTTGCGGCTTGGTTGATGATATTAGATTTTGATGGAGTAATGAATGATTTATCTAATTTCCAAAAATCCGCAATTTGATAAACCAATTCTAAAATACTAAATGTCTTAGGTCCCGATAAATGATAAATCCCCGTAGCGCCTTTATCTGCTATTAAAATACAGCCATCGGCTAAATCTTCGGCAAGTGTTGGAGAACGGAATTGGTCATCCACCACATTTATTTTTTGACCTTTTGTTAACGCGTCTTTCGCCCATAAAACAAGGTTGGTGCGACTCATACTATCCACTATTCCGTAAACAATAATGGTACGAGCAATGCTCCATTTGATATTACTTTTTTGTAAAACTTTTTCCGATTCAAATTTTGTAATAGCGTAATAGCTTCCCGGATTCGGAATGTCTGTTTCCACATATTCACTGCCCTTTTCACCATCAAAAACAAAATCGGTAGAAAGATGTATTAAATGAGTTTTAGCTGAATGGATTGCAATTGTATCCACCATATTTTGAACAGCAGTTATATTCAATGCCCAACATTCATCACGTTTACTTTCACAAGCATCCACATTGGTCATCGCAGCAGTATTAATAATAACGTCTGGCTTATATTTATTAATTACATTTTCTACTTCCGCTTTATTAGTAATATCAATAGATTCATAAATATATCCATCTTTTTTAATCAACCTGTTTTCACCAATAGAAGTGGCAATAAGCTGTACATCATTGCGCTTCAATAAAGCATAAACAAGCTTTTGACCCAACAATCCGTTGCTTCCGGTGATTAAAAATTTTTTCATGATAACATAATTTGATAATTTTAAGATTTGATTTTTTACATAAACGCTTTTCTCAACACGTCATTGCGAGGGCTTTTCGCCCGAAGCAATCTCAAATAATGATTGATGTAAGATTGAGTGTCTGCTTCAACGCAGAATGTTCCTCGCAATGACGCTCTAAATTGGCTTCTACTTACTCAAACAATTCTTTTAATTTTAAAATTTGGTCGGCGGTACCCAGCACAAATAATTTTGCATCGGGAATAATCTTCGTGTCGGCGCTTGGATTGATAATATATTCGCCTTGAGCGGTTTTAAAACCAATAATATTTGCACCCGATTTATTTCGCACTTCCAAATCACGAATCGTTTTATTTTTATAAGTTTGCGAAAGGTTCTCAAATGTAATTTCTTCTAAACGGATGTTATCACCGCCTTGTCCGGTAATAAAATCAATAAACTCCATCACATCAGGTTTCATTACCAATGATGCCATGTGAGCTCCGCCTAATTTATCCGGCATAATAACATTATCTGCACCTGCAATTTTTAATTTTTTATCGGAATTTTCTTCTGAGGCACGACTGATAATCGTCAATTTAGGATTTAATGATTTAGCGGATAAAACAATAAATAAATTGTCAGCATCAACAGGCAATGTAGTTATCAAGGCTTTTGCTTTATAGATACCGGCTTTTATTAATACTTCATCATTTGTAGAATCACCTTCCAAAACTAAATCGGCATACTTGTGGTTTACGGCAGCCACCAAATCCTTTGCTTTTTCAATAACTACAAATCGTTTATCATGTTTTTTCAACACATGAGCGGCTTGTTTACCATTGCGACCAAAACCACATATTATTACGTGATCTTCTAATTTATCAATTGCTGAACTCAATTTATAGTTTTTAAATTGTTGATTAAACTCACCGTCCATTACATATTTTGAAATAGAAGTAAGCGCATACGCAAATGTACCAAAACTTGTGACAATTAAAAAAATGGTAAATAATCTACCCGAATCGCTTAAAGGGTGAACTTCTTCAAAACCAACCGTTGCAACGGTTATAATGGTCATATAAAAAGCGTCTAAAAATCTATAATTCTCAATAATCATATATCCCACTATCCCACCGCAAACGATAAGAAGTAATAACAATAATGAAATATAAATTTTTGAAAATTGGCGAAAAGAAAACAAAATAGTTGTTAGTTATTAGTGATAAGTTATAAGTTATTTTAGCCTCAAAGAGCGATATTAATTTTTCAATCTTTCAATTTTCCAATCAACACGCCCTATAAATCCCAAACACTACGGCGTTTGCTACGCAAGGGTTTAAAATATTTTTTATGCTCCAGCATAAATGCCATTATAAAATAAATAATGATGGGAGAGCCGACAGTAAAAAAAGAAAGGTAAATAAAATACATGCGAATTTTAGTAGTGTTGATACCTAATTTCATACCCCACCATTCGCAAACACCAAATGCTTGTTGCTCGAACCAAGATGTAATTTTTTTTATCATTAGACTTTTTGAATACGTTTATATTGAATTAATTTTTTTGCGGCATCCTTGTGCTTCTATACTTGGACAGTTTGTTAGGCTCTGAGCCTGTATGTAGGACTGATAAGTCAAAAGCAGATTTCATCCGTTTATTTTTTTTCTCTAAACACAAAACTATGAAAAAAAAACAAACTATGCAGGCATTGACATTTCAAAATTAACTTCTTATATAAATTTTCTTCTTGTGTTACCCATAATTTTTCTAATTTAGTGAAGTGTTTACAAAAAAAATCATTACATTTTTATATACACAGTCTAAGATATGATGTTTAGAAAAAAAAATAAAATCGCAATAGTCTTTTATCTTCTGTCTTCTGTCTTCTATTTCTTATCTTCTAATTTATCCGCTCAAAAATTAAAAACCCTAATCGAAAGTGGCGATCAAGCATTTGCGGATAATGATTTTTTCGGGGCTTCCATTTACTACAATCAAGCAATACTAAGGGATTCAACAGATATGGATATTCAATATAAATATGCCGAAGCAAGTCGCTTGAATTATGATTTTGACGTTGCCGATAAATGGTATAACAAAGTTTACAAAATGGATGCAGGAGGAAAACTTTATCCTGAGTGCGTTTTCTGGATAGCAAGCATTAAAAAAAGTAAAGGAAAATATAAGGAAGCTAAAGCCATGTTTGATAAATATGCCAAGAAAAATAAAAAGAAAAAAGATGATTATTTTGTAAAAAAAGCCACACAAGAAGTTGCCGCTTGTGATTATGCCCAGTTGCTTGTAGCAAGTCCTGATAAAAGTATAACTATCATTCATCTGGATAGTGCCGTAAACAGTAAAGTATCGGAGTACGCGCCTTTGCAGGTGGATAGCCTCCTTTACTTTTCTTCCTTGCGCAATCTCTCTGACCGAGATAAAAAGCACAATGTAAATTATAATAAAATTTATACCTCTATGCAGGATAGCGTTAAATGGCAAAAGGCAAAAGAACTGGACACGCTGTTTAATAAAGAAGGATTGCACAATGCCAACACATCTTTTAATGCGGACTTTACAAAAATGTATATTACTAGATGTGAACAGAAAAACGCGCTTGATTTTATGTGCGAAATTTATTTTTCCGAATTTAAAAACGGTAAATGGAAATCATTGCAAAAATTGCCATCAGAAATAAATGCGGCAGGTTATACCAATACACAGCCCGCTATTGGTTTTTTAGGAACCGATGAGGTATTGTTTTTTGCCTCCAATCGCCCGGGAGGTTTTGGCAAAATGGATATATGGTACAGTAAAATAAATCAGGATGGAAGCTATAAAAAGGCTGTAAACGCCGGTAAAAAAGTAAATTCTATGGATGATGAGATAACACCTTTTTATTGTAAGCCTTGTCAGGAATTATTTTTTAGTTCCACTTGGCACAAAGGATTGGGAGGCTTCGATATTTTTAAAAGCGAATATAAAAATAACGAACTGGGGGAACCTAAAAATATGGGAGTGCCTATTAACAGCAGTTACAACGATATTTATTTTTCCATTAATTCTACAAAAACAGAAGCATTTTTTTCATCCAACAGAGCAGGATCTTTTTTTGAAGAAAAAGAAAGTTGTTGCAATGATATTTATATGTTTAAACTTCCGCAACCTCCTAAAGATTCAACTAAACGAGTAACACCTAAAAAGGTGGACAGCACACAAATTTTTGTAACACAAATGAAACTTTTGGTGCCTCTTACTTTATATTTTCACAACGACGAACCCGACAAAAAAACATTAGCAATAACTACTCCTTTAAATTATAAAAAAACGTACGATGATTATTCGGCAATGCGCGGGCTATATAAAAAAGAATATTCAAAAGGAGCGAAAAATAAGGACATAGAGCGAGCACAAAATGATATTGATGTTTTGTTTGAAGACTCGGTAGATGCAGGGATGCGAGACTTGGAACAATTTGCAACACTACTGCTGAAAGTTTTAAAAGATAGCGAAAAAGTAACCATCACTATGAAAGGATATTGCAGTCCGCTTGCCTCTACTAAATATAACGTAAACTTAGCGAAGCGTAGGATGTCGAGCCTTTATAATTATTTTATTCAATATCAAGATAGTGTTTTGGCGCACTATGTAAATAATGCAAATCCCAATGAAGGAAACATTACATTTAATTATGAAGAAATTGGTGAATTGAAAGCCCGCCCTAATGTAAGCGATAATTATTATGATGTGAAAAATTCTATTTATAACCCTGTCGCCGCGTTTGAACGAAAAATTCAAATCATCGCTGTATCTACATTTTCTTCCCAAAAAGAATAAATATACTGAAACAAATTCTTCCCGATTAAATCGGGACTAAATTCTAAATACCCATTAGAATTTAGGATTTAGAGTTTAGGATTTTTACAAAAAATATTTATTTGGTTTCAATTAATTACATCGTTCTTTAAATTTATCAAGCGCTTTTGTATAGCCTAATTCTCCTGACTTTTTCCAGTCTGAACAAGCTCCAATTTTATCTTGCAAATTAGCTTTAGCAACTCCTCTATTATAAAAAGCCTTGGCATCATTAGGATTTAGCGCAATGGCTTTATTATAATCTGTTAACGAATTCTTAAAGTCTTGTAAATTAGCTTTGGCAACACCTCTATTATAATACGTTGTCGCGTCATTCGTATTTAGCTCAATAGATTTATTGTAATCTGCCACAGCCCCATTGTAATCTTGTAAGTCGGCTTTAACCGCTCCTCTGTTGTTGTAATAGAGTGCGTTGTTCGAATCAATGTTAATCGCACTATTAAAATCCGCTAAAGCTTCAGTGTTTTGATTCAATTCAGTTTTAATGATTGCTCTATTATAAAATGCGTCTGCATATTTAGGATTCAGTTCAATTGCTTTATCGAAATCAGCAATTGCTCCTTTGGAGTCTTGCAATTCTTCTTTAGCAAATGCTCTGGAATAATAGAACATAGCATCTTTCGGTTCAATTTGAATAGCATTATTATAATCTGCTAATGCTCCGGCAAAGTCTCGTAATTCGGATTTAACAGCGCCGCGAATATAATAGGCTTGAGAATTATTGGGGTTCAGTTCCAACGATTTATTAAAGTCGGCTATCGCACCTTTATAGTCTTGTAATTTTACTTTCGCGCGAGCAAGATTATAATAGGTTACAGCGGTTTGTCCATAGCAAGTACAAAAAAATATTAAAAATGTTACAGTAAAAAACAGTGTTTTTTTCATAATACCTTAATCATCTGTTTTCTTGTAACCTAAGTCAACTGCTTTATTACCATCTGAACACGCGCCTTTTATGTCTTGAATTTTATATTTTACAAGTCCTCTATAATAATAAGCTTCCGAATAATCAGGTTTAATTTCAATCGCTTTATTGAAATTTGCTATTGCGGCTGTATAATCTTTTAAATGCTCTTTGGCAATTCCTCTGCTAAAATAAGCACGTTCACCATAATTAGGATTATACATTATCGCCATATTGTAGTCTTTAACAGCGCCTTTGTAGTCTTTTAATTCAGCCTTTGCAAGCCCTCTCATCAGGTAAGCGTATTCATCTTCCCCATTCAACTTTAGGGCTTTAGTGTAATCCGCAATTGCACCTTTGAAATTTTTTAATTTAGTTTTTAAATTTCCTCTACGATAATACCAATTTTCATCAGTGGAATTAAGATTAATTGCTTTATTGTAGTCTATAACCGCGTGTTCGTAATCAAGTAAATTTTCTTTGGATTCCCCTCTGTTAAAATAAGCATATCCATCTTTTGGATTTATCTCTATCGCTTTATTATAATCTTCGACGGCGCCTTGATATTCTTTCAGGAAGTTTTTTAAAAATCCTCTGCTGTAATAAGCAAAACCATCCTTAGGATTAATCTCTATTGCTTTACTAAAATCATCTATCGCGCCTGTGTAATCCTGATTATTTTTTTTGGCTCCGCCTCTGTTGTAATAGGCATTACTATTAGCCGGATTGAGTTCAATAGTTTTACTAAAATCTTCAATAGCGCTTTTAAAATCATAGAGTTCACATTTAGCAATGCCTCGATTCAAATACGCTATTTCATAAACAGGATTTAATTCAATCGCTTTATTAAAGTCTGCTAAAGCTCCTATGTAGTCTTGCAAATCAGACTTAGCCATTCCGCTCTTGTAAAATTCTTCGGCAGTTTGTGCATAAGAACAGCAAAGAAATAGAAAAGAAATTAGGAAGGATATGACTGCCTTTTTCATTACGGCTAATTATTGTTTTGTGGAATCGTAATTTAGAAATAATTAATTTTCGATTTACAATCTCTTACAAATATAATTTTAAAAACTGTTGTTTAGGTATTCTACACTTATATTTTACAAAATAATTTATTTAAAAAAGAAATTCCCCGGAATCACGCCCACTGTAAAGCTATCCACAACAACTCCTGTAGTATTGTAACGAAGCACTTTTCCATCACTTACATTATCTCCTGCATCAGCGCAATAGAAAAAATTATTTGTTGGATCAATTCCTAAACTAAAAAAACTTCTGCTGATTTTAGCAACCATGTTAAGCGTAGAAGATGTAACATCTTGAGAATAAACGCCTCCATTATATGAATAAAACAATGTAGTTTGTGTACTGTTCATAACCAAATTCGATGGCTGAGAAATGGTAGAAGCAAATGGCAATGATAAATCAACCGTATTTGTAGATGCGTTGATTCTCGCTAATGATGCTGGTTTAACGAGAGATGTATAGGCAGAGTTAAATTGTCCTACACATAATACCCATATTTTCCCATTTTCATCCTCTTGAATATAAGTTGGATTAGCTCCTACATATATATTTTTTATGAAAGTATCTGTTGTCGCGTCTATAACGCTAACCACGCTATCGTTGCCAAAACCTCCACTGCAAGCAACATAAACATTATTGCCAACTTTTAACATATTTTCAGCGCCCAAACCTGTTGGTATGCTTGCAGTAATTGCATTGGTTGATAAATTAATTACTTTAATACATCCCGCTCCAGTTGAATTCCATTGAGAAATATAGCCTTTGCTGCTATTTATTCCTAAAAAATATCGAGGATTTGATAAGTTTTTTATTTCGCCATCACTTGCAAATGAGCTACCATCAATTACTTCTGCCTTACCTGCATTATTTACAACGATATAACCTTTACCATTAAAAATGGTCATGGATTGCACAACATTCCCTAATGGATAACCATTTTTCGTTTGAAAAATATCATTGCTTACAGTTCCGCTACTACGACTGTAAAAACTTACTGTTCCGGTTCCGGTTTGGAAGGGACCTTCATTGGTAATAAACACACCGTTATCATAGGTTGTTGTGGTTGCTGCGGGTGCTTCCGGCTTATCTTTTTTACAACTTGTAAATGCAATCGCTAAAGATAGCGTGCTTAGATAAATTAAATTTTTGGTTTTCATTTTTTTTGTTTTTTTGTTGCCTACTCTTTATCGGATTTTCGGCTTACTCCTTTTAATTATTTGTAATTATTATTTTTCATTCGGCTGATTAAAATATAATGCAATTCCAAATTGATAATTTAATAATGGCATTGCATAATATGCAATTACCTGATAGGCTTCTTGCCAAATATTATTCAAAGTTGCATATACTTTTATTGTTGATTTCTTCAATGAAATCAGTTGTGCTACACTTAAATTCCCAACAGTATATGGATTTAACCACGCTGTATTATCAGATAATGTATAGCGATAACCTGTACAAATTTGTGTATAACTCAATGAAGTACCTTTATATGTAATGGTAAGTTTGGCTTGTCCATTTTGTACAGGCACATAAATCAATTGTTTGTTTAATGATGCGTCATTAGCTGTAGCAGCTTTTTGATTGGTTGATAAAACATAATTATACATCCCTGATAATTGAACATTAAATTTTCCAAGCGAATAATTTAATTTTAATTTGTACTCTACTCCGCGCGACCATACTTTAAGCATATTTTCAGGTGTCCAAATACCATACTGATTAGGCAACCATATTATCCAATTATCAATATTGCGATTAAAAACAGTTGCTCCCAACTCCCAAGAAAATGTTTTGTATAAGTGTTTATGAATCAAACTCGCTTCTTCACTCCAGCCTCTTTCCGGCTTTAAATTAGGGTTTCCACCTTGCGCCCAATACAAATCATTAAAAGTTGGGATACGATAATGCTGAGCGGCATTGCCTTTTATTATAAAATATTTTAATAAATTTCCTTCAAAACCAAGAGATGAAGTGAACGGAACAGCTTTGCTATTAATAAATTCCTGACGTGCGCTTATAACAGAATTCCAATTATTTTTTGTTGAATGAATTTTATAACTGGCGAACAAAGCCGTTTTGTTTTGTTTCGGAGCATTCGTGTAATCCTTAGTAATGGCTGTACTATATGTATTATTAATTCCAATATTTATTAAATCAAATTTGGTAATACTAAATCTGTTTTCAGCTTCTGTAATAAAAACTTTCGTTCTGCTTTTTGATTTCAAATTAATTAATGAATCGGTATAAAATAAATTTTCATCAAAATAAGCGGAGCGAAGTAAAAATTGCAACTTGTCTCCTTTCCTTTCGTACTCTGATGTTGCTCTGAATGATTCATCTTTTTGATTCGATACATTTATATTTTGCGTCATTGACGGTGGAATATTTCTATCACTGTGTTGATACCAAAAACGGGTATTTATTTTTTGACGCGCATTAATTTTAAAATAATTTTCCTGCAATAGTCCGTATTGTTTTAACTCCGCATTGCGCTGTTTTTGTTCAGGTTTAGCATATTGAGCAGTATTTATAAAAGGAAAATTATTTTTCGCATCGTGATTAAATAATTTGACAGAAGAAATAATTCTTTTTTTACTTATCTCCACACTTACTTGTTCTTGTTTATCTGAAAAACTACCAAGCGAAGTGTTTGCCATAACAGAAAAACCTTTGTTGAAAGTTGCAGTATTGTTCAAATGAATGGTTCCACCAACGGCGCCACTTCCCCATAATGCGCCGGCTCCGCCATATTGCAATTTTACATCACTCAAAAAATTTATGGGAACCAACGACATATCCAATAACCCATTCATCGGACTTTGCAAATTAAAACCGTTCCATAAAACAGCAGTATGGTTTGCTCCTGCGCCCCTGAAAGATGTTGTTGCCAGACTTCCTAAGCCATAGGATTTAATAAAAACCTGACTTTCGTTAGCAAGTAAATCGGCTAAGTTACGTGTAAAATAACGGTTAAGAAGTGTACTGTCTAATGTCTCCGTTTTGTTTCCGGAAGAAAATTTTGTAAGGCGGGATGATGAGACTTCTATCACAGACAATTGTTTAACAGAATCCGTACGCACTTGCGCGTAGCCCGCGAAGGCTTGCAAACAGCAATAACCGAATAAACTAATTTTAAATAAATTCATTTTATTACAAAGATTAATTCTTCCATTTCAGGAAGGTAAAATCATTTATAACAAACGGTAAAATTGTGAGGATAGAAAAATGTTCCGCATAAACGGATTCTATTCTTGCCTTTTCTCCGAAAGCTTTAAAATGGTATTACTTATGGCAGGTCTTCTGACTCGTTCTGTTTTTAACGCCTTCCCGTCTTTTGCAAATTTGAATCAAGATTCAAGATTTAAAACAGTGGCAAAATGAATGTTAAAAATAATATTAGTTTTAAAATTTCCGTTTAATAGTTAAAGTCAAACACAACTTTAAACTCAAAACTTTGAAACTTTAAACTAATAAAGAACTTACAGCATCGGGAAATGTTCAGGATTTACACCTAATTCCCTTTTAATTCTTCAACATGAAGAAACCAAAAGCAGGACAAAAGTAAAAAAATATTTCAATTACACCGAACACAAAAATTACCTTTGTTACGAATTTTGAATATGATGAAGGAAAACAAATTCGTTTACATTGCCTACAATAAACCGATTGGTGTTATTTGTACTACCGAAAAAGTAGAAGGTAATATTATTGATGCCATTAAGCATACTGATAAAATTATTCCTATCGGACGATTGGATAAAGATTCGGAAGGATTGATATTACTTACCAACGATACTCGTATCATCAACAAAATAATTCATCCCGATTTTGAACACGAAAAAGAATATATTGTTACATTGAATCTGCCATTGCGAAACCAATTTTTAAAACAAATGGCTGAAGGAGTCAATATTGGTGATGCGATCACGAAACCTTGTTTAATAAAAGCCGAATCGAATGCAAAACGAATATTCCGAATTGTGCTAAAACAAGGACTCAACCGGCAAATACGCAGAATGTGTAATGTATTTAATTATCAAGTAATAAAATTACAACGGGTGAGAATTATGAATATCAAATTGGGAAAATTGAAAGTCGGCGAGTGGCGTAATTTATCGAAGGAAGAACTATCCGATTTATTAAATAGCCTTTAATTAATTACAAACTTTCTACTTCGAAATTTCAATTTTTACTTTCTTATTTTTTATTTTTTCATTTTTTATTAATTGAACAAGAGCCTCAATTTTATTGGCATTGACAGCAGCGTATGATGAATAATCCAATACCTCAATCAAACCCAATTCATCTTTTTTTAAATTGCCTTTCTGAAGTAACAATCCAACAATATCCACTTTATTTATTTTATCTTTTTTGCCGGAAGCAATGTAAAGCGTTACCCATTGCGACTTTGCAGGCAATGTGTTTTCGGTAGGTAAGGCTTCAACGGTTGGAGATTCTTTTATAAAAGCGGGCACATTCTCCGCTTCAGATAAAATCAAATACGCTGTACCTCTTGCATTCATACGTGCTGTACGCCCGTTCCTGTGAACAAAAATATCTTCGGTAAACGGCAATTGATAATGAATCACATATTCAATTTCGGGAATATCCAGCCCACGCGAAGCCAAATCAGTTGTAATTAATATTTTATGACTTCCGTTTCTAAACTTTATCAAAGCACGCTCTCTATCTTCCTGCTCCATTCCACCATGAAAAATACCGTGAGCCAAACCCTTATTCCAAAGCAAATCACTGATTCGTTCTACCGATTCACGATGATTGCAAAAAACCAATGACGCTGTGTTGCCCAATTTACAAAGCAATGCGAACAAAGCATCTAATTTATCTTTATTGACAGAGTGTACAATTTTTAATTTTAATCCTTGCGGCTTGGTTGGTGTTTTGCTTAAATAATTAAGTTCAATAGGATTGGTTACGCCTGTAAAATCAGGTATTTCATCCATCTTAGTAGCGGAAGTCAAAATACGTTTATTCAAATTTTTTAAGTAATGAATGATGTATGACATATCTTCCAGAAAACCCAATTCCAAAGATTTATCAAATTCGTCCAGCACCAAAGTTGTAATAGTATTTGTATCAAAACTTTTATTTCGGATATGAAAAGCTATTCTCCCGGGTGTACCAACAAGTATAGCAGGCGGGTGTTCCAAATTATTTTTTTCGATTTTTGTTGAATGTCCCCCATAACAGCAATTCACCTTAAAGCCTGTACTCATGGATTTAAATACTTGTTCAATTTGTATTGCTAATTCACGAGAAGGAACCAATATTAATGTTTGCACTCCGTTTTTTTTTGCATCCAAAATATTTAAAACAGGCAATAAAAATCCCAATGTTTTTCCAGAACCTGTGGGAGAAAGCAGTATAATATCATTTGGTTTTTTAGCGGCTTCAATTGCGGCTAACTGCATTTCATTTAATGAAGTAATCTTTAGATTCTCGAGTACTTTATTTATTATCATGTTACAAAGGTACTTAATTTGGCTATAAGAGGTTTGTTCAGGTAATTTTAACCACATAGAAACATAGGCAATGTTTTATAACATCAATAATATTTAAAGGTTTACAGAGCTCTTCCAAGTTTGGAAGAGTAAACATAATGAACAATGATAACAACCTTATGTTTGAAGCTTAGCTTCAAAACTATGTTAAACTTATTACATATAACCCTATGTTTCTATGTGGTTTAAAATGTAATGCTATATTTGTATTTAAAAATATTCCAATAAATACCATGCTTACCAACAACGATATATTAAAAAAAATTCGCGTAGCGCTTGAATTGAAAGATGAAGATGTCGTTAAGATTCTTAAGTTGGTGGACTTTGAAATTTCTAAAAGTGAAGTTAATGCGCTCTACCGTAAGCCTGACCACGAGAACTACAAAGAATGTGGCGACCAACTATTACGTAATTTCCTTAACGGATTAATTATTTTTAAGCGAGGACCAATGCCACCGAAAAAACAATAGCGCGCGTCATTGCGAGGGCTTTTCGCCCGAAGCAATCTCAAACAAAACCATAGTTGAGATTGAGTGTCTGCTTCAACGCAGAATGTTCCTCGCAATGATTCCACGCAAAACTTTTACATTTAATAATACAATTCATATTAAATCAAATATTAAAGTAAATGGAAATAGTTGAAAATGAAATAGAACCTTCCTTATTTGTTTCAAAATTTATTTCTCAAACAAATAAAAATATTTTTCTTACAGGCAAAGCAGGAACAGGCAAAACTACACTCTTACATCACATCGTAAAAAACACTTACAAAAAATGTATGGTGGCTGCACCTACCGGTATTGCTGCTATTAACGCGAAAGGTGTAACGCTTCATTCATTGTTTCAATTGCCTTTCGGAAGTTTTATTCCTGTCATTCAATCTGCAAAAACATACAATGAAAATTCAAAAATTTCCGACCCGAATTCTTTAATTAAAAATTTACAAATGTTCGATGCAAAAAGAAAACTTTTGCGTGAAATGGAATTATTAATTATTGATGAAGTATCAATGTTGCGCGCTGATTTATTGGATGCCATTGATTTAGTTTTGCGACATGTGAGAAGAAAAAATAATCTCCCCTTTGGTGGTGTACAGGTATTATTTATTGGTGATTTGCTGCAACTTCCACCTGTTGTAAAAGATGAGGAATGGCAACAATTAAAAAATTATTATAACAGTATTTATTTTTTTGACGCAAGGGTTTTGCAGCAAAATAAACCTGTATATATTGAGTTGGATAAAATTTACAGACAAGCCGATGAAACATTTATCAATCTTTTAAATCATCTCAGAAATAATGAAATGACCGATGAAGATTACGCTTTACTAAATAAATATTTCAAACCGAATTTCATAGCAAAGCCCAACGATAACTACATTTTCCTGACAACACATAATTTTAAAGCGAACGAATTAAATAAAAAATTCTTAAACAGTTTAACAAATAAATCTTTTTTCTTTGAAGCAAAAATTGAAGGTGATTTTAATGAATACGCTTATCCTCTGGAGAAAACTTTGGAATTAAAAAAAGGCTCACAAGTGATGTTTGTAAAAAATGATCCGAGCGGACAGCAGCGTTTTTTCAATGGAAAGATTGGTATTGTCAGTGATTTGAGCGATGAAAAAATTGAAGTTGAATTTTCCGATACAGGAAATAAAATAATTGTTGAACCCTATAAATGGGAAAATGTAAAATATAAATTGAACGCGACAAGCAATGAAATTGATGAAAATATTGCTGGTACATTTTCGCATTACCCGATAAAATTAGCGTGGGCAATAACCGTTCATAAAAGTCAGGGACTTACATTTGATAAAGCTATCATTGACATTGGCAGCGCATTTGCGCCCGGTCAGGTTTATGTCGCCTTGTCGCGGTTGCGCTCATTAGATGGTTTAGTATTGACTTCACAAATGAATATGAACAGCATTTCTAAAGATGAAAAAATAAATACCTATTCTAAAACGCAAACAGAAGAACAAAATTTAAAACAATTATTGTCAAGTGAAACTGATTTGTTCCTGAAAATTTATGTGTTAAAAAGTTTTAATTTTGATGCGCTTATCCGGCAAATACAGGAACACGCGGATAGCTATACAAAAAAAGATGAAGCAAAGTCAATCAAACAAAGGCATCAGCAATGGGCGAAAGAATTGGAAAAACAAATTCTGGAAATAAAACCTGTCGCGGATAAATTTAAAAATCAAATAATTACCATCACAGAAAAAAAAGAAACAGGTTATCTCGATTTTCTTTATTCTCGTGTTGTGGCTGCAACAGCATATTTTTCACCTGTTTTGAAGAGTCTGTCAAATAATATTTTCAGGCATATTGAAATTATTAAAACGGAAAAGAAAATTAAATCTTATCTGGAAGAGTTGTTGGAATTGGAAATTATTTTATTTGAACAGCAAAAATTAATTAATAAATCCGCCTTAATAATTCAGGCGACTATTACAAATAAAGAACTGACCGGAGAAGAAATAAAAAAAATATATTCTGATGCAGAGCGTGAAGAAAATTTAAAAACGATATTTACAATGCCTTTAAAAAGCAATAGAGAAGGACAAACTGAAACAATTGCAAAAGAAAAAAAACCGAGAAACAGAAAATCAACGGGAGAAAAAAAAGAAAAGATAGATACAAAGGAAGAAACATTCAAACTTTATAAACTTGGTAATACCATTGAAAAAATTGCCACTTCAAGAGGAATGGCAGCAACTACAATAGAAGGACATCTGGCGCATTATGTGGCGAAAGGAGAATTAAAAGCGAGTGATTTTATCGCGGAAGAAAAAATTGAAAAAATAATTTCCGCTTCAAAAAAATTAAATACTCTTTTCTTTGCACAGATAAAAAGCGCATTGGGAGAGGAGTTTAGCTATAGTGAAATTAAATTTGCCATTGCTTCTCATTTAGCGAGTAATGGCTAATCTCAAGAATATTATAGGGACTTTGCAAGATGTGGGACGTTTTTTTGCATTAAAATTATTCTTTCTATTTCTGAAAGTTTGAAAAATTTTACTTTTACAAAAACATATTTTCAGTTATTCGGATAACCTGACTTAATCCATTTTTCTACTTTTGCAATATTGCAATCGCTTAATTTATCAGTATTTTTTGGCATCGGAGAAAAACCTGCATCGTGTTTAAATGTACCTAAAAGTCTGCCATTAACAATTGAAGTTTTTACACCGGAATAATTTGATAAATCATAACCTCCACCGGCATTTGATGAATTATGACACCCGACACACCAAGTAGAAATTAAAGGTTGAATGATTCCGCTATATGAAAATGATGAAGTATCGCAACTTATCAAACAATTAGTAGAATTAGGAGCGCCCATCTTTATCCAAATCTGAATATAACTAACTTCAAGAGAACTTAACTTTCCACCAATCGGCATGGATGGATTTTTTCCTATGATGGTAGTATAATTTCTACTAAGCAATGGATGTCTGGGTACTATTCCTTTCATGATTCCATCGTAATTTGATAAATCGTAATGCGCTTTATAATCAATCGCATTATGACACCCACTATAGCTGCATTTGGTAACAAAAATCGGTAATATATTTTCCTGAAAACAAATATCAGGATTGTATGCATCATAAGTACAGGTTGAAAAAAAAGACATAGTTGCAACAATTATAAAAGCTATTCTGAATTTCATATCATTGTAAAATTAAAATGTAAATGTAGAAACTTACTTCTTGTTAAAATATGATTGTTATCGTGTTTACTGATATTTAAAACATACAACAATTTATAAAATTGTTTTCGTTCGGAAAATAATTTTTACTTTTATAAAAATCAATATGCCTATTTTTTAAAAACAAACTATGAGTGAATCAACAAATCAAAGCAAACACGATCCCTTTGCGGCTTTGCGTATCAAAGAATTTTTATTCTTTTTAAGTACCCGATTTTTTTTAACGCTTGCCATTTCAATGCAAGGTGTAATTGTTGGCTGGCAAATTTACGCTTACACCAAAGATGTACTGACATTGGGTTTGATTGGATTAGCGGAAGCCATTCCTTTTATTATTGTCTCCTTATTTTCCGGTCATGTCGCGGATACTTATAATCGCAAATACATCATTGTTTTATTCACCTCATTGCTTACAATTTGCACTACTGCCCTACTCTATTTTTCATTAGATACGTCAACAATAATAAAAACGTATGGCATCACTCCTATTTTTATTGTGATAGGGGGCATCGGTGTTATTCGTGGATTTCTGGCTGCCGCTTTTCCATCTTTCATGTCTCAGATTGTGCCGCGCGAATTATATACCAATGCTGCCACCTGGAATAGTACAGTATGGCATACGGCTTCTGTTATTGGACCTGCAATGGCAGGATTCATCTGCGCTATCAGTTTTTCGACTGCTTATCAGGTAAACATTGTATTGATAACCATATCTGTTTTATCACTTTTATTTATTGTATCTAAACCTTTACCCGTAAAAGAAAAGGTAGAATCATTGATGGAAAGTTTAACAGCCGGAATAAAGTTTGTTGCCGGACATCAATTAATTTTAGGTGCGCTGTCATTAGATTTATTTGCTGTTTTGTTCGGAGGGGCTGTTGCTATGTTACCCGCTTTTGCCGATAAAATATTACATGTCGGTTCGGTTGAACTTGGCTTTTTAAGCGCATCTCCGGCTATAGGCGCAGTGGTAATGGCTTTAATATTAGCGTACATACCGAATACAAAAAATGCAGGAAGAAACTTATTATTGTCGGTTGCAGGATTTGGAATATCTATCATTTTATTTGGAATTTCTACCAACTTTTATTTGTCAATCTTGTTTCTTTTCCTTACAGGAGCCTTTGATAGCGTAAGTGTTGTATTGCGTCAAACTATTTTACAACTTTCCACTCCCAATGAAATGAGAGGTCGGGTGTCGGCTGTAAACAGCATATTTATTGGCTCTTCCAATGAAATAGGAGCGTTTGAATCCGGACTTACCGCACGCGCAATGGGTTTAAAAGCTTCTGTAGTATTTGGAGGTATAATGACTATTTTAATTGTAGCCGCCACCGCTAAAATTGCACCTCGCTTGAGGAAGCTGAACTTGGATAGTATAAAATGATATGTTAGTGGTTAGTTATTAGTTATTAGTGGTTTTTAGCACAATTAATAATAACGTAAGTACCAAAAGTATTCAAAAAATAAAATCGCCATTTGATGATTTGTGATATTAATAAATCTATTTTTACAAACACAATATGTAACAGCTGTTACATAAAGCCAGCCAAAATTGGATGGCTAACCCTGATGAAGTCAGGGGTATAAACAAGTTACCTGCCATTTAAAAAATAAAGATATGCAAAGAAAAAAACTTATAGTTAACAACCTGAATATTTCGTTTCTAGACAATGAAAAAAATGGGACAACTCTCATTTGTTTGCACGGACATTTTGGAACTGCCTCAAATTTTTCATTCATAGAAAAAATATTTAACGGAAGAGTTGTAATTCCAGACCTAAGAGGTCACGGATTAAGTGAACATGCTACTCGTTATACTATTGAAGAATATGTGAAGGATTTGGAAGGATTAATTACTGCCTTACATATACAAAATCCTATAATCATTGGGCACTCATTGGGTGGAATAATCGCAATGGCTTATGAAGCCAAACACCAAAACATTAAAATGCTGATTCTTGAAGAAATTGGAACAGAAGTAAATGGCTCTAATGAATTTTTAGACAAATTCCCGAAAGAATTTGCTAACATTTATGAAGTTGATAAAACATTCAGAGATAATCTGGGGCGCCCTGTTTCAATTTATTTTATCGAAAGTCTGTATTACGAAGAAACGTCCTGGAAATTCCGATTTGAATATGACGATATGATAAATTCACAAAAGGAAATCAACGGGAGTTATTGGAAAGAATGGGAAAAAATAAATTGTCCTGTACTAATAATGAAAGGGGAGAAAAGCTGGATAACTAATAAGGAAAATGTAGAAGAAATGATAAACAGAAACAAAAAGGCAGAATTGATTTATTATCAAAATGCAGGACACGGAATACACGATGAAGAAAGAGAAAAATTTTGCGATGATTTTAAGAATTTTATAAATAAAAACGGCAGGTAACATGCAATATAGAAAATTGGGGTTTAATAGGTTATTAAAGGGTTGTGGCTCGCATCAAGTGCATTGCACCTCGATCGTGAATCGTTCCAGCACATCGCAAGGCTGCAAAACGTTAGCCTTAAGATAATAAATTTTACCTTTTATCTTTTTCCTTATAATGCTCTTCCGCCAATAGCAAATCAATATCTTTTATCAATTGATTCATTTCCGCAGTATTAGTACCATCGTAATATCCGCGTATGCGTTTGTCTTTATCAATCAAAGCAAAGTTTTGAGTGTGAATAAAATCATCCAGTCCTAATCTGATAATATTTTAGCACAATAACTTTCAACTCAATATATTTTTATATCCCGCCCGCGCGAGTATGTCATTAACGCAGGCGCGAGGTTTTCAAATCGTGCCGATTATTATTGGCATCCCGCCACAACACAATACCCCAGTTCGCCGTAGCGTGTCCGCAGAAATAAAATTACGAAGCAGTTCTCATCCATTATTTTTTTATTATCCTGAAATATGATTTCTATCATAACCCGACCCGATTCCTATCATAAAACCAATTTTCTGATAAGAGTAATTTCGTTGAATAATAAAAAAATATTTTGCTATGAACAATTATTTTAAGTTTTTATTAATTTGTTTTTTAAGTATCGTCCTTTCCAAATCAATTTATTCTCAAACAGAAGACGAATGGGTCGCACCAAAATCTGCTGACAATTTAATAAACCCACTTGCCGGTTTACAACCTACAGAAGCAGCACAACAATTATACGTATCCAACTGTTTGCCTTGTCATGGCGACAAAGGTAAAGGAGATGGACCAATAGGAGCATCGTTAGATCCAAGACCATATAATCTGACAAAAAAAAAGGTAGATAATGAAACGGACGGTTCTGTTTTTTGGAGGATTACAAATGGGCATAAATCAATGCCGACATTCAAAAATACATTAGATCCAATGCAAAGATGGCAGATAGTTACATATATAAGATCATTACAACAACAAGCGGAGACGGAGGCAAAAGCCAAACAAAAGAAAAAATAATTATATGAATTTTTCAACGAAAAAAAACATTTATTTAATTCGCCTTTCATTATTATTTATTATGTTCTGCATAACTCAAAAAATTAATGCACAACAAGCAGGCAAAGCAGTTGACACATCGGCTACAAGCAATTCTGTAATTGATTCCACCATCTATTACCGACTGGCAGATCTTGAAAAGGAAGTAGCTCAAGAGAAAAAAGGAGACAGTCATTTTATGGTGGTTGGTTTGGCTACCATGGGTTTTGTTTTAAATAAAACTACGACCAACATTAATGGTGTTAGTACGATCACAAAAACAAATAGCTTTCCTGATGCTGATAGGTTTGAATTTAGCCCGATGATGTTATGGCGACATGGAAAACATTTGCTTATAGAGTTTGAACCGTCTTGGGACGGAAATGCTATTGGTGTTAATTGGGGCGACATTTCATATTTTGTAAAACCGGGATTAATTGTTCGTGCCGGTTATTTGGTACTTCCGTTTGGTATCTATAACAAAAGACTTGCTGCCGGGTGGATAAATAAATTAGGCTCTGATCCAATCGGAGTGTCGGATTATCTGCCATCAAGCGATTTTGGTGTTGAGGTTGAAGGTGGTCTTCCAATGGGTGATATGAAATGGAGTTATGATATAAGCTTAACCAATGGTAATCAATTATTAAAAGACGGCACTATACAAAATGCAGGTCTTATTGACAACAACAACAACAAAACACTTACAGGGAGATTATCTCTATTACCCTTTTCAAATTCCAGTTTAGAGTTGGGTGTATCCGGTTTATATGGTGGAGTAGGAGATGTAAATACAACATATAAAAATGCTACAAGTCAGATGTATGCTTTTGATCTCAATTATGTAAAATCAATTTATGGCATTCTGTTGAATGTTAAAGGACAATACAACTACACAAGTATAAGTAATGAAAATTATATAAATCCGATAGACTCATCTGCTTATAGCTTTTCTAATAAAACCAATTCTTTTTTCAGTCAAATATCTGTCCGAGCTACAAAGGCTCCAGGCATCCTTAATAAATTTGAGTTGGCAGGTCGTTATGTAAATTATACTACACCTGTAAACTCCATTTGGGGAGCTATAACCAACGAATATGATATTGCAATTGATTATTGGTTTACATGGAGATCGGTATTAAAAGTTGTTTATGAATCTCAAAAAATTGATGGAAAAGCACCTGTTAATTTAGGAGGCTATCAAAGCAATAGCACTCAAAACAATCGTTTTATTATTCAGTATTCTGTTCAATTTTAAGGATGAAAATTATGAAATCTACAAACATATTATATAAGCGTTTTGCAATTATGGGCATTTTTTTATTTTTATTTATTTTGCTTTTTAATACCGGATGTGTTGAAAGTAAAAAAATAGCTATGAAAAGCGGGGTTCAGCTATGGGCTGAAAACTGTCAACGCTGTCATAACGCTCCTTCTCCAGGCTCTTTTTCAGCAAGCCAATGGGAAACAATAGGAATGCACATGCAAAGCCGGGCATTATTGACCGAAAATGAAAAAAATAAAATTATAGTATTTTTGCAAAGTAATGGAAGGTAAAAAACCGTTAACACTAAAATTTAGGACAAGGAATTACCAAGTATTTTTTACTTTTCGTTTTGAACTTACATAACTGATAAGATAAAGTTATTTCATTCGCTCCATTAGAAAGGCTGTTGCTGAGTTTTGAAATTGTAATATCGTAACTGTAACCAATATTCATTCTATTCGCTTGCACGCCAACAATGATTGCTACAGCATCATTATTGCTATAACCGGGCTGATAGGCTTTTAATATCGGAATTCCTCTATACCAAAATCCTAAATTAAAAATATATTGTGTATAATAAAACCCTATATCAAGTTGAGAAAATTTTTGTTGTCCGTAATAATTAAAAGCAGGTGAAATATATCGCTTTTGAAAAGGGTCATTTTCTCCTTCATTCAGTGGGAATTTACCGCCTCCATGCACACTGTACTTTAGAGGCAATGTTGCTTCATCATTTAACAATGATGTGTTAGGTTGGGTAAGATGATAAAAAGAAGTGCCGAGCCAATATTTTTCGCTGAACAACAATGCGCCTGCGCCAACATCAACATATATCTTTGTTTGGGTAGGCGCTTCTAAAGTTGGAACGTTTCCGCCTCTGGCTATTTGGTCTCCGAAAAGTAAATTATTAAAATTAATGCTTCTTATTCCTATTCCGGGCTGAAACCCAACTCTCATACCAAATTTTCTGCTAAGTTTTAATCCATACGAAATCATATTGTTAATGATTGTTGTTTGTAGTTGACCAGTTCCGGCTACATCGTTTCCAAATAAGAAACCAAATCCGACATTGTATTTTTGCATATAATGATCTGCGGAACATAAAAAAGATTTATATGTTTTAGAAATTCCGGGCCATTGATCCCTGTAGGTTAAAGAAACTCTTGAACAAACATTGGCTCCGGCAAATGCAGGGTTAAGATATAATGGAGATGCATAAAATTGAGTGAAATGCATATCCTGCCCTTTCGCAAGATTCGTGTAAAAAATAAAAACAAAAAAAACTATTTGTAAAACTTTTCTCATTTGATTTTATTTATAAACTGTTACCGCCAAATGTACTACCTCCCATGGGCACTACTTTTATACAGCAACTAAGAGGATAAAAAAAAACAGCAGTTTAACTGTTAAACAGCATTGTTTCAGAGCAACAAACTTACAATAATTAAATACATTTTACAATTAGAATTCAGTTTAGCAATGCCTACGTAAAGTTTAATTTTAATTTAAACAAAATGACAAGATAAATCCAAAATATATTATCTTTGGGCTTTGATGAGTTTCTTATATCCTTCATTTCTATTTGCACTTTCGGCAATTGCCATTCCTATCATCATTCATTTATTTAATTTCAGAAAGTTCACTACTGTTTATTTTAGCAATGTTCGCTTTCTAAAAGAAGTAAAAGAGGAAACTCAAGCCAAATCAAAACTTAAACATTTATTAGTTTTAGCGGCACGAATACTGGCAATTGCCTTTATCGTTTTTGCATTCGCACAACCATTTATTCCAATTGAAAATAACAAAATACAAGTTGGCACTCAAGTCGTCAGTATATTTATTGATAACTCTTTTAGTATGGAAGCTATCAATAAAAATGGCACTCTGCTGGATGAAGCCAAGAAACGAGCTAAGGAAATTATCTCTTCTTTTAAATCCACCGACCGCTTTCAACTATTAACAAATGATTTTGAAGGACGACACCAACGCCTTGTAAATAAAGAAGAATTCGCGACACTATTAGATGAAATAAAAATAAGTCCGGCAACACGAAGTATCTCCGAAATTGCATCCCGACAAATAGATTTGCTTCAGCAATCAGAAAATTTACAAGAGAAGCAAATCGGTAAAAATAAACTCTCCTTTATTATTTCTGATTTTCAAAAAAGCAATTTTAATATTGAAAAATTCAAGAATGACACAAGTATTGTTTTTAATTTAGTTCAGCTAACAGCAGCCGAAAGAAGCAATGTTTATATTGATACTTGTTGGTTTGAAACACCTGTTCGGCAGTTCAATCAAATTGAAAAATTGCACGTACATATTAAAAATTTATCCGCTCAAGATTTAGAAAATAATCCCATAAAATTATTCATCAATGAAGTTCAAAAAACACCAGGCAGTTTTAATGTAAGTAAAGAATCAGACACTGATGTTGTGCTTTCTTTTACTTCTAAAGAAACGAAACCGCCGGCAAATAGCGCATACAGTAACGCAAGTTTAATGCATTGTCGCGTTGAGATAAATGATTTCCCAATTACGTTTGATGATAAATTTTATTTCAGTTTTGAAGTTGCTAAAAATATTCCTGTACTTTGCATCAACACTTCGGACTCTGATATTAAAAGAGCCGAAAGTCCTTATTTGAATACTCTTTTCGGTGATGAC
>ODAK010000670.1_pt1 | contig 39093 bp, 33 predicted proteins | sample 1539591 | NCBI WGS metagenome assembly ODAK01 (sample SAMEA3539303, study PRJEB22396) | soil metagenome | biome: tundra; feature: field; material: soil | place: USA | collected 2010-05 | depth 0.15 m | reverse complement strand
GTCGGCAACATTCCCGCCAAGAACACAATCACAAATGTCATGTGGGACGCGAAAAGGCTTCCTATGGATCCACGCGTGGCATGACGCTCACGGTTCCCGCTCTCTACCGCGCCGTTTCGGTCTCCCGGTTCGCGTGAACCCACCATCATGTCGAAATATTTCATCACGGCCTCCAGCGCAGGTATCAGCAGCCATACGGCATTCAGGTAATAAACATTCACCATCAGCGCGCCAAGCAATCCCAGCGCGATCCATTGACCCCGACTTCGCTGGGAACGCGTCCGAAACCAGTACCAGAGAAAAAGCGCCACGGTAAAAAACGAGTGCGCGTGCGACCACGAAGGATTCAAATACATATAAACCGGCAGCGAGCTGGCGAACCAATATCCCGCCACCGCCAAGAACGCCCAGCGTTCAGCCACGTATTCACGCGCAAGCCAAAAACTCAGGAGCAAGCCGCCAAATCCGTAGCCAGCCGTCGCGAACGCCATTGTCAGCAGATATGGCCGCCCAAACCCGTTCGCGTTGATGTGCGCTCCAAAACTGTTCAGCGTTGCGATTAACAAATGCACCAAGATCAAGAATGGCGCCCACAAAATGGCGGGGCCAACTGTATAGTTATTGCTCAGGTGGTGCGTCGCCGTGTATTGACTGGCAAGGACTTCGCCATTCGGTCCAATACGGCTCTCTGTAAAGGAGGCATTGCCGGCTTTCCATTCATTTTCAAATTGTAGATTGTGATCGATCAGCAGGGAATGAGCGTAGGCGTAGTATCCGATGCCGTCGCCATGCACCCAGGGGTTTACAAGCGGCAGCGAAATAATGAACAGAACAAAAAGCGCTTTGGTAAACGAAAACGATAACCAGCGCCGCCGGCCGGCGCCGACACGAGATCGTTCCACCGAAGAATTAGTTTGCACAGTTCCTCCGAATTACTCCGAGACTTTCGCGCCCGCCGCGGAATTGATTTCCCTCCGCGTTCGCTCTGCCCGTTGCATTTCGGCCATCCTTCATCATTTCGGGGATCACTTAAATAGATTGTAACGAATAGTGGACCACAAGCCCGGAAGCGCGTCCTTCCAGGTAATCTTTTTCCCCTCCGCGTACGTCCGGCCATAATACGAAATCGGAACCTCGTATACGCGCCAGTTCTTGTTTCGAGCCACGCGCGCCGTAATTTCCGGCTCGAATCCGAATCGATTCTCTTTGAGTTCGAGTCTCTCCACGACCTCGCGCCGGAAAACTTTGTAGCATGTCCACACGTCTGTCAGGTTTAGATCCGTCAGCATATTTGATACAAGCGTCAGCAACCAGTTCACAATGGAATGCCAGTAGTACAGCACGCGGTGCGGGCCGCCAAGGAATCTGGATCCATACACAACATCCGCCAGGCCGCGCTCAATGGGATCCAGCAACCCGTGATAGTCCTCCGGATCGTATTCGAGGTCGGCATCCTGAATTAATATTGTCTCGCCGTTCGCTTCTTTCATTCCGCGGCGCAACGCGGCGCCCTTGCCCTGATTTTTTTCCAGCATTAGCACACGAATATTGTCCGTGCGAAGGTGCCGCCCCGTCGAGGGAAGAGTAAATACAGCGGGATTCTGTTGGGAGGACTCCGAAATCTCTTCGAGCAGCGCTCGGGTGCCATCGGTCGAGCCGTCATCTATAATGACGATCTCTTTTTCGACATCGACGGCCTGCACGCGTACAAGAATTTCTTCAATTGTTCTGCGTTCGTTGAAAACAGGAATAACGACCGAAACCCAGGGCCGTTTCAGATTGGAATTCATTTTCCCTCAAGATGCTATTCGTCCCATTCCGCGAAGCGCTTTTACTCAACGGGGATGGCGGAACGCGCAGCAGACAGGCGTGTTCGTTGGCGGACGTCCCCTAAACCCTGGATTGTGCGCCCGAAGGCTGCGCTTCGACTGAAACAAGAGCTAGAACTGATATCTAATTTGCGGCGCTCTTCCCATGCGCCGCCCCCACCAACTCTCGCTTCTTCGCAAAATGTTGCGTCACGCGGTCGATGATGTTCTCAAGCGTCGTCGCCGGCCGGAAGCCCGTCAAGCGCTCGAGTTTGTCCAGACACGGCACACGCCGCATCATATCCTCGAAACCCGGCTCGTAGGCCTGGTTGTATGGTGTGTAGGTGACCGGAGAAGTACTGCCGGTGCGGGCCTTCACCATTTCCGCCAAACCTTCCACGGTTATTTCGCGATCCGTTCCGACGTTTACTACTTCTCCCACGGCTTTGTCGGTTGACATCAAGCGCAGCATTGCTTCCACGGTATCCTGCACGTCGCAGAAGCATCGCGATTGTTTGCCCGATCCAAAAACGGTCATCGGTTCCGCGCTTAGCGCTTGAGAAACAAAGTTTGGCAAGACCATTCCGTAGCGTCCAGTTTGCCGGGGTCCCACGGTATTGAAGAAACGCGCAACCACCACCGGCTGCTTCTTTTCTTTCCAGTAGGAAAGCGCCAGAAATTCATCGAGCGCTTTTGAAGCCGCGTAGGCCCAGCGGCCCATATTTGTTGCACCCAGCACCAAATCCGCGTCTTCGTGGAACGGCACCTGCATGCTCTTGCCATAAACTTCAGAAGTGGAAGCGATAAAAACTCTCTTACGCTTTTTGTACGCCGCTTCCAGGACCAACTGAGTGCCGTTCACATTGGTCTCGATGGTGCGCACCGGGCTTTCCACAATCAGGCGAACACCAACCGCCGCTGCGAGGTGGAAAATTGCGTCAGATTCATCCACCAACTCGGCGAGCAACTGCCGATTCTCGATCGAATCCAGAAAATAGTGCATCCGGTCGTTATTCTTCAAATGCCGGATGTTTTCCATGCTGCCGGTCGAAAGGTTATCAAACAGAAATACTTCGTCACCGCGTTCCAGTAATCGCTCGGCAAGATGTGAGCCGATAAACCCTGCACCACCAGTAATTAGAAAGCGCAAAACTCCTCCTAAGCGCTGCCGCCCTTGACCCAAGTTTCAGGCGGATGCAGCCGACTTCTTTGAATTCTTTTCTTCGTGACTATAGCCGCCGTACGAATACGGATAGTAGCGGTACGAGTAGTAATAATCGGGAGCACTCGAGTCCACTGCGTTTAGCAGCACTCCCAGCATCCGGCACTTCACGCCGGAAAGCAGATCGCGTGTGCGCGTGAATGCTTCCTTCGGTGTTTCACCGCTGCGTACGACAAGCAACACGCCATCCACCAGCACGGAAAGAATTACCGCGTCCGTGGCCGCCATAACCGGCGGGGAATCGACCACGATAAATTTGTACTCGCTGCGCAAATCGTGAATACCCTGATGCATGCGCGCCGAGGAAAGTAAGTCAGCGGGATTTGGCGGGATCGGCCCCGTCGGTACAACGCAAAGATTCGGAATCACGGGATGTGGAACCGTCACCAAATCCATGGATGAAACGCCGGCGAGATACGAACTCAGCCCGGCGTACTTTCCTTCGGGCAGGCTTAACGCCCGCTCCACACCCGGCCTGCGAAGGTCGGCGTCAATTAGCAACGTGCGGTCGCCCAACTGCGCCAGCGTAACAGCCAGGTTTACTGCCGCGGTCGTCTTTCCTTCGCGCGGCAGCGCGCTGGTTATCAGAATCACTTGTGGCGGATGTTCGGCCTGCGAGAGCAAAAGCGAAGTACGCAAAGATCTGAACGCTTCGGAGACCTGCGACTGCGGCATGGAATATGATACCAACTCCACGTTCATATCTTTTCCGTTCGCCGACGCGCTATTTAGCAGCCGTGACATCCTGCTGCGCTTGGCGCCATCGAGCGAACCGAACGAGGGCACCACAGCCAGAGAAGGCAGCTTCGCCAGTCTCTCGATGTCGTCCGGAGTCTTCACGGTGTTGTCCATGTATTCACGCAGGAATGCCAGACCGAGGCCGCCGACAAGCCCGACCAGGAACGCCATCAGAATATTGCGCGCGCGATTCGGGCGCGAAGGGCCGGAAGGAACCATTGCGGGGTCGATAACACGGATATTGGACGGATGCAAACCGGCAGAAATCCCGGCTTCTTTCAGCTTCTGGGACAATCCATCGTAAAGCTGTTTGTTGGATTCGGCGTCACGAATCAAAATATTGTACTGAACGAGTTTTTCCGCCATCTGATTTGCTTCGAGCTTCTGCGCGTCAAGCGCTTGCGTCAGCAGCATTTCGCGCTGCACGGCCGTATGATATTCCTGTTCGATGCGCCCGATAATGTTCTTTTTTTCATTCGCGAGCATCACGTCGAGGTTCTTAATTTGTTCTTCCTGTGTCCTCTTTGAGGGCCAGTTCGGTCCGAGCTCACCCATCGCGATGTATTGCTGCCGAAGCTCCGCTTGCTTGGTTGTCAACGCCGTAATTTGAGCGCTCTCACGAATGGCCGGCACGGCGTCAACATTGCCGTCTTTCGCCATATCGAAATCCGCCTGCTTCTTGATCCGGTCAGATTGCGCTTGCGTTAGGTCCTTGTCTATTTCTGCAAGCTTCTGGGTGGTGATGTTCTGCTTCTCATCCACCGTCCAAATCTTGTTATCCCGCTCGTAGCCCAGGCGCTTTTCTTCGGCAGCTCCGAATTTTTGCCTGGTGTCCTCGAGCTCGTCGGCCAGGAAACCGGACGCTTCCGTCGAAGAATTGAGATGGCTTTTGAAATTCTGCAGCTTATAGCTTTCAAGGTGCGAATTCAGCACGCGCGCGGCAAGCTGCCGATCCGTCGATTCAAACGTCACGTCCAACAGCCTCGTGTTCGGCACGAGTTTGACGCTCAGTGAACTTTTAAACGCTTCCAAAATTGCGGGCCTCGTAATCGGGTCCGACGTTGTCGAAAGAATGGGCAGTTGTTCGTGTCCGCCGGGAACGCCGCCGAACGCCGGGTCATTCATCAAATTCGTTTTCCGAATCGTATCCAGCGCGAGGGTGTCGCTCTGCAAGACTTTGGATTGCGTCTCGATGTAAGTTTGCAGATCTTCATACGCTGAATCGGCGTTTACGTTCTGGAATGGAAGAACGGTTGGAGTGTCATGGTCAATTTCAATCCGAGCCGTTGCTTCGTAAACAGGCTTCATCTTAAACGTCGCGATGGAAACTAGAGTAACTACGGAAAGTAGAAAAGTAAGAATCAACCACTGATGCTTGCGCAAAACGAGCAGATAATCGCGAAGGTGAGGATCGCGCGGCGATTGCTCCCAGGAGAGCAACGACGGCGCTGACGCCATGATTTCAATTGGTGCTTTGCGATCTCGTGGTACGATTTTATTTTCGTCCATTAGTCCCTTCCAGATGCTCTCTTTGATTGCTGCAAAGTTGGATTACGGGGACCCACCGAATGATTCGCTGCACTTTCACCATTCCTGTCCAGCGATTACAGAATTACATTGCTCCGACGCGTAACATCGCGACGCCCGAAGTCAAACTGATGATCACGTCTGTAGCGCGGTGAAGCGCATGCTTTCCGGCGCTGTCCGGGACAAACAGAATATCGTTCGCCTGCATCTTGGCGTCCGCGTCTTTCCGCTGCATTACTTTTTTCAAATCCACGGGAATTTCCTGGCTCTTTCCGGTGGCAGGATCTTTCCGGACGATCACGGCCTCATTCGCCTTGGCCGTTGAAGTGGTGCCGGCCGCCAGGGCCAAAGCCTTCATCGTGGTCATCTGCTCTGCGTCGTTGGAAAGAATAAATCCACCGGGATGGGCCACCGCGCCCACGACATAAAAAATTCCCGCTCGCGGCACGGTCACGATGTCTCCACCCATCAACATGATGTTGTCTTTTGGTGTGGGGCTGTTCAGTAAATCCCACAGGTCAACCGAGATGGTTTGCGGACCTGCCAGTTCGTCCGGCTCTCCCGAATCTGCTTTCGCAGAAACGTCCGCCGGGAGCCTGCGAGTGACCATCAGAACGCTGCCCGCTTCATCGGAAATCCCTCCGCACGCGGACAAAACCTCCAACACGCTCATCGGGCGCAGCGATTGAATTACCTGCGGCGTTTTTACCGATCCGATTACGGTGATCGGCTGGCTGCGCTGCTCTTTTAGACTTACGGTGACTTCGGGAGACGTCACCAGGCCGCTGGCTTTCAACAACTCTGCAATTTTCTCTTGCAGTTGGATTGCACTCAGGCCCTTGGCGACAATTCGTTCCGGTAATAATGGCAGGGAAATATATCCGGATTCGCTTACGCGCACGTCACGCGTTAGTTGTGGAACGTCAAACACATCTATATTCACCAGGTCGCCGCTTCCCAATTTATATTCGCTGTTTAGCGGCGGCGCTTGTTTAGCTAACTGAAGAATTCGGCTGTTCATTTCCGCGGTTGTTTCCACTCGCTGCTGCGAAAATGAAGGCGACACTAGCAGTATCGCGCCGAAAAACGAGAGCAGACACACCCGTAGAAAGACATAGAAAATTGCAAATCGATTCCCAAACATATTTAGAGACTCCCCCACGCAGTAGCAATTATACCGAAGCAAATGGGGATAGATACAAAGAAATGATGATTCTGCCAACTAGTTAGTAGGTCCGAAGATCGGATTGGTTGAGGCCATACCCGCCATTACATAAAACAACAACGCATTGGCAGGAATGTGGAGATTAAAATCTACAAAACTATGTACCAAAAGGCCTACACATCCGACAAGTGTTCCAAGTTGAACCGCACGCACCACCGGATCTTGATGCGCCGACACATTTTTCAGTCCGTACACCGCGAGCAATACAATAAATGTTAGCCAGCAACTAGTGCCTACTACTCCCGTCTCCGCCAACAACTCAAAATGATCATCGTGAACGTGATCGACAATTGTTCCGTCATACGCCGTTTCATAAGCGGGATAAACTGAAACCATAGTTCCGACGCCCGTACCGATCCACGGATGATCCCGAAAAATGTGGTACGCGCTTTTCGCCATCGAAAGCCGCTGCCCTTCGGTCACTTCTGGATTATGAATCACTGAAAATCGCTGAATCATTTGGCCGACGCCCAACCATGCTACCAGTCCGCCCGCCAGAACCAGCGCTACAAGAAAAGTGAACAGATGTTTCTTTTCGCCGCGGCGGATCCAAAGCAGCGCGATCAGCACGATCACCTCGCAGCCGAATCCAATGATTCCGCCGCGAGACGCGGACAGCAGCAGGGCACCCACGGGCATGGCGGCGAGCAGCGCCATGAGCGGCATTTGTTGGCGACGCACGCCCGGCACGGCCAACATTGCCAGGCCGACGGGAATCAGGAGCTCCATCAATCCTGCGAAGTGGTTTCGATTTACGTATGGCCCGTAAGCATTTCCACCGTACCGCATTTCTTTAAACCAGTACAATTTCCCGTTGGAGGTTAGGTCTTGTAACACGCCGAAAACCGCCACTGAAAATCCCAACAAGACCACAAACCAGGCGAAATCGCGCCATTGCCGCGGCGTGCGGAACGCCTGGCCCGACAGGAAAAGTAAAATGAAATAGCTCGTCATGCGCAGCAATTCCAACTTCGTTAAATACGGATACAAGGAGAGCGGCACAAGAAACTGCAACAGCGCGATCAACTCCAGACCAAGGAGGGGCCAAATCACGGGACTCCAGCGGATATCCTCGCCGCGCCCGGTGGCCATCAAGAAGCCCCACCACAGGAAGAGAAACGCGGCGCCAATCTGCAATACGGATTCAGACCAAGTCTCAACCGCGCCGAATGCGAGCACGGCGAAGGTCACCAAAACGCAAATGCCGATTCGTATAATCCTCATGGATTTGGATGGGAAGGTTCGACGGGCACAATTGAAACATCATCCACCCACGCAGTTCCCGCCAGGTTGTTGTTGAATCTGACGCTCTTGGGGCGATAGAGTTCCACCACGATCCGATGCACGTCCGGCGCGGTGGTAAAATCTGCGCTTTGCTTTTCCCACGAATGATCGCCGGTCAAATTATCCAGAATCAATGGCGGTTGCGTGCTTCCGGCAAACGCGATGAAAAAACGAACGCCGCTTTCTGTGGTAACTCCGGAAGTGCGCAGATATCCCTCAAAGTGATACCGGGTATTGGGTTGCACCGGAACATTCTGATAAACACTCTGGATTCCTGGATTTTGCGCGCCGTCAAAGGTCAGTCGCAATGCGCGCTTTCCGGAATGCGCATTCGCGGAATCATAGTCATAATTCACGCCTTGAATTGGAACCAGGTGCCAGTCAAGTCCCCCATCGATGGCGTCGTACTCGAAGCCACCATTGAAAATCAGAGAGTTGCCCGTCCGCGCCTCTTCCGGGTTTCCGCTGGCCACCAGCGCCTGCCGCCAGACTTCGCGCGCGTCGTCAACGCGGTTCGCCTCAAGCAAAATGTTTTCCAAAGGGAATGCCGACTGAATCGGAATTGCCTCGCCCGCCGCAACCATGTACTTCCAAACGGCGAGCGCGGGATCAATCTGATGATCGTTGCTGAAGGCTTCCAGAGCCTGTCGTTGGGCCCCCACTTCATTTGGCAGAACTTCTTTTAAAAACGTATCTGCATCGTGCGTCGCCGGCCACACGCGAGAAATCGCCAGGGGAATCAAGCGCGAATCATTTTGCAGGGCGAAATGAATCTCGGCATAGGCTTGCTTTGTTTCGCCCTGTCGAAGCAGGAAACTTCCGAATCTCCAATGGGCTTCCGCCGACGCTGGATAATCTTCGAGCGCGGCGTGAAACGCTTCTCGGGCCTGCGGCAATTGGCCCGCCGTCTCATACGCGCCCGCAAGTGCCATCCAATAATTTGCGGAGCGCGGATCGATGCTCACGGCGCGGCGCAAGTAAGTAATTATCTGGTTGGCGTCCGCTTCATTTAAATCCCACTGACGATTGAATCCCAGCTTGTACCAATATTCTCCATTGCCTGGCTCAATTTGCGCGGCGCGCAACCAATCGGAGGGCTCGGAAGATCCCGCCAGATGATCCGCGTACCATGCGAAACCGCTCGCCACGGACACAGTCAAAAATACAACTAGAGTGAAGACAAAAATCATCCAGCGTTGGGAAGGCTTGTCGAAAAGTGCGTTCATTGTCTCATCTGCACAATGCTACAACTTGGAATTCCACGCAACTGGGACTTTCCTGTTATCAGCAAACGCGATCACGTTCTTCCAAGTGCATGCGGATTTCTATGCTACCGCCGCTCACCCGATTTTGGACGCCGAATTCCGTGGCGCTTCATTAGCAACACAGGCCGCAGCCATCGGCGCACGCCAGACATACGCTCGGGCAACGGCACGGCCGCGCGATCGGGTTCGGTCGGGGAGGTGGCCAACCTCAACGCAAATCGCATTCCCGCCCAGAAACGGTCCCTGCTGGCCACTCGAAACCAGAATCGCGCGAAAACAGGCATTCGTGCCGCGGCGGTCATCGAGAATTGTTCACCAATTCCCTCGCCGAGTTTCCTCGCGACCGGATCGCGCAGAACTTTCTCGCGCACGTCGTCCGGAAGCGGAGCTTCCAACATGCGGTGAGCCAAATACAGTGCGAGATTCAGCATGCGGCTCACTTCCATTTGTTTCGCGCGCGAGAATGCGACTGTCCAATCGATCCCGCCTTCCGATTGGGATAACTCCGAGATGTCCGCGATCCACAGCAGGCGCTCCCAGAAATGTTTGGCTCCATGCACCGCCAGAAGAATCAGCGTGTCCTCCGGCGAAAATGAAAGCGTTTCGCCGCCTGCGAAAGGCACGCGCGCCACGCGGCTTTCCAACGCGTCAAAATCCAGCGCCTGAGGAAAATAGCGGAGCGTTACTTCTGTTTGCATTTCGACGACCACACTTCCCGCCGGCCGCCTGAACTGATACTCGCTGTGAGTGGGGCGCGATGCTTCGTCCGCCGTAATCGCTCCGAAAACTGCGTTGTATCCATCCGCAGCCAGTAGAGCCGCCGCGCGGGGCAAGTCCCTTTGCCGAATCGCGAAATCCAGATCGGCAAATTGTCGCAGCGCAAAATCTCCATATGCTTGCGCGGCAAGAAGCGGCCCCTTATAAGGAACAGCAAACATCCCTTCTTTACGGAACCTGTTCGCCAGCCGGAACATCTCCGCCGCAAGGTACAGATTCCCTCGCGCGATTTCCGCAACGCCGGCTCTCAATCTCTCTTGCCGCGCGGCCGGCACATCCTCCGGGCAAACCGTAAGAAGCTGGTGGCACAGCAACGCCGTCACTCCATGCCCCATCGCTCCCTCAAACAATGCGCTCCAGTCCAATTCGGAGTTCACGATCGCCCGGATACGCTCGGCCTGTTCCTCTGAAACACGTGTGCGCGCGCAAAGAATCAGGAGTTGCGCTTCTGCGCTGAGTGGGCGGGCGGAATTTGCATCGTCGCGAGATAACATCGATCACACTCTGCCGTGACTGTGCCCGCGGATGCAACCAGAATCCGCGTCCCACCGCTATCGAAGAAGTTATTCGGCCACTCGTCCGGACCCACGGGCCGGCGCCTCCCAGTCCAGTCCGCCGGAGATCAGCGTGCGGATCCGGCCCGTTAGCTCCGTTGACATGCGCGTGCGCACGCAAGGCAACAACACCTGTTTTTCTGGGTTAGTCGCGAAGGCTAAAGATTTGATGAAATGGTCCACGGCGGCTTACACTTTGCCGCGACTGCCGCTCACGACGCAAGCACTGCTTAATTCAACGGCTGTATTTCTGTGATAGAGCGCCGGCAATCTTCATCGCGTCGTGCCAGTTCGGAAACCGCTCGGGATATTCAGCCGACAGGCGCCGGGCAATCTCTTCGAGTGTTGTGTGGCCGTCCATCATCCCCAAAATCTTGCGATCGAGAAGGCCTTCCTCGGAGAGCTGGGGAACGAAGTCGGATGCTATTTTTTGGAGCCGCTTGGGCGACAACGCGGAGCCGGCCATCGTAGATTGCTCAAACTGATCGCGGATTCCACTGGACGGATCGACGCCGTGGACTTGCGTGGTCCACCGCCAGACATAATCATCACCGACCAACTTCGCTTCCAGCTGAACCCGAACTGTCTCGCCTTGCGTCAATTGGACTGGATGAATCCAAGGTAAAAATAGCGAACCGTAAATTGTTTCCGGCGATGCCGGTGAATTGGAAAATGACACGCCGTCGGCGAGATCCGCGTCGAACCAAACGAGAATTCCGTGTCCGAGGCCCGCGCGATTGACTGTCCAGCTGATTTCGCCGCCAACATCCGGAGTTTCGAGCGTTGCGTAGTCCAAAGTTTTCCAAAGGCGTGGCGTGGTTAGTAATTCCTCCGGTCTAGCGCGCGCCTTTTGCAAATTGTGCACGGCTAATCGCCGAGCCGCCGCCAAGTTTTGATCCAGCATGTTACTTTCCCAGGGTTCAACGAGTTCGGCATAACGCTGGGGCGTTTCCACTACTGCCGCCCATAATGTGTCCGCGCGTGGAATCAGAACTCCGCCTGACGCGAGAAAACGGTGGCGCGCATCCACAATGGACGGCAAATGACGTCCAAATAGCGGAACGATTCCGCGCATATCAGAAACAATGACATCAGCCTTCACGGGCAACGTTACATTCGTGGAAAGGTCTTCGATGAATTCGATCCGGTCGGCGCAGTGGTTGATTGCGGCGTTCTCTCGGGCGACTTGAATAATCTCATCTGACTCAATCGCAATGACGCGGCTGGCGCCAAGCTGGCAAGCAAGAATGGCGAAGATTCCGGGCCCGGTTCCAATCTCGAGGACTACTGAACCCGGTTTCACGGTCTGCCGCAACGCCTCCGCATAAGCATTCATGCGCACTCGATCGGCAATCATTTCTCCGTAACCGTAAAGGGAATACACGCTAGGCGGATCCCGGCATCGCGCCAGCGCACTGCATGGAGAATAGTTCCTTGGCATCGGCGGCGATGGATTCGGCAAATTCGCGAAGGCGCAAGGAATCGTCCGGCGGTTTTACGGCGCGCACCGGCACTCCGGCGACCAGCCGGCTTAGGACGGTAAATTCCTGGCCTCGCATCTGTGCGTCCAGCAAATAATTCACATAGGTATTCGCGACAAGTGTTATCAATGCTGAGGATGGAATCATCGTCTCCATAGACGGCGACGGCGTCGTGGAATCGCGAGGCGCTAGGATGTAGATCGCTCCGAGCGGCATCGGGGTCGCTTGAAACCGATATCCATCTTGGTCCAAAGCAAGAAACCGTTTCTCCCATGTTGGCGTGATCCGGGGAAGTGCCTCTCCCGATCCAAACAACGCACGTACAGAATCGGGCCACAAATTTACGCGAGGGTAAGCAGGCTGCGCGAAAAAACGTCCCGTCTGATCGGCCAGTGGAACCAAATCGTCGGAGAGAACAGCATATCCAAGGCACGCGAATGTCGCGGCGGTGGTGGATTTCCCTGCTCCACCTTCTCCGACAAACAAGATTGCCCGATCACCTACCGCTACGGAACTGGCGTGAAGACTGACGATTCCACGGCGGCGCAGGACGTAGCCCAAAACTGGTCCCATCAAATATGTCGCCGCGTCTTCCAGCGAAGAAGTTTCCGGCCAATCAACCCAAACTTCGCGTCCGTCTCGATCCACGGCAAAACGGACTCCGTCGCCATATATCCAGACAAAATATTCTCCGTCGGTGATCGTCCCAACTCGCAGAGTTGGATGTCCTTGCTCATTGCAGTTTGGACTTACGTAGAAGAAATCAGCCGGCGGATAGGAGACACCACGTTTGCTTAAAAAGTCCTCTTGCAGCCTGACTCGCAAATCGGCGCCATCGGTTTGGGGCATCGCGACCGCGCCGGGTAAAAGAACGCTTGCCGTGATCCGCAACTGATAAACGATTTGATTGACAGGCACGAGGTCCTCGAAAAACAATCGTGAAGTCTATGTTCTTATTACGCGTCCCATCCGTCGAAGGCATCATGGTACCAGAAGTTCTGTTCGCGGCCTCACCATCGCCGATTGCTCGGAAATTGTTTCGCAAGTAGACCGAGGATCACGCCCGTGCCGGGCTCTCCGGCACCAGCCCGGCACGGATTCACCAATCTGAAATAAAACTGGGATTAGGACGCCCGTTGCCACAAGTTTTCTCGTCTCATTACTCCGAAGGGAAACCTTTCGAAAGCCGATAAAGGCGGTCTCGCCTTGACCGGGAATCGCGCTCGGAGTAATCCGATAATCAACTAGCTGAGGTCCTTGCGCACCCAGAAAATGTGGAGGCTCCAGAGCATTTCCGGGTGATCCTCCTCGAACTGATCCAGCAGATCGAGGTCGCGCATCTCAAGATCTTGAGGAAAACGTTCACGGTAGGACTGGCGCAGCTCGGGATCAATGTTCCTATAGCCCAGGAACGTGAGCTTCAAATCTCGCAGTAGCTTGTTCAACTCCGATGGCGTGAACAACAGTTCGTATGCAGGACAAAGCAGGTCGCGAAAGCCGCTCAAATAGAAGAAATCATAGTTCTCGATCAGAGATGATCCAAGTCGTTGCCGGTCCGCGATGATTTCGTCACGGATAGCACGCAATTCCACCGGAGACCTGCCGATCTGTCGCGATTCGATCAGGCGCTTGGCCGGTTCTAAGCCCAGGCGGGCTCTGCGGCTGTAAACGCCGATCCTCATATACCCGCCAGGGCGCAAGACATGCATCAGCGCGCGAAATCCAGCCGCCGGGTCTTCCAAGGTATGAAGCACGCCAATACACTCAATCGCATCGAACTGCAGCTCTGACGTTTCCAGGCAGAGGAGGTCACCATGCATGAACTCGAGATTCGATAGGCCGTAGCGCGGGGCTTGGCGAATGGCACGGGCGAGACTTGCCTTGCTGATGTCCATGGCGAGGACCTCAGCGTCTGAGTAATGGGTGGCGACCTGAATGGGGTGGGAACCGGTCCCACAGCCCGCGACGAGAATCTTCACCGGCTCGCCGGTTTCAATTTTGCCGAGAAAGGGAAAACGCCTTTCCATGGCCTCGGCGAAACGAACCGGACGCGGAAGCGTAACGTCCAGCCACCGGGGATAAGGCGATTCCTCGTATTGCTGCCTCACTTCGGCGGTAACAGGCTCTCCGCTCATCCCCAGCGATCGGATTTCTTTACGGATTGCGGCTTCTTCCTCGTACTCCCGGATCTGCCGCTCTAAGATCTCGTCGAGCTCCTGAAGCCCGTGCCGCGACCGTATCCGCAGAATTTTTTCCGATGCGCCCAGTGTCCACAGCGGGGCGTACATGGCGTACCCGATTAGACCTATCGCCAGTCCGTTTCCGTTTTCTGTTGCAATTTGCTCTTGCAGACGCTTCCGCAGGTCTTCTACCATTTCTTGCTCTTCGTCACCGGTGACGTAGATATGCTCGGTATTGAAACAATGGCAGGCCACTGACGCGGCAATTCGGAGTTGAGCTTCACTGAATTCGTGGCCTCCGCGCGTCAGCCACTCAAGATAAATGTGCCGGAGAGTTGTCAAGAGCCGTTCGATCGAGAAATCGGCGACGATCGCCCGCCGAAGTAGCCGATGGAACAGAGGATCATCGAGCGCCTCAACATCTTCCGGGCAGCCGAGTTTTTCTCGGATTGCAGAAACATCCCGCCGTTCAGCATCTTCTAGCCACACTCGAAACTGTGGCGACGATTTCAACGAGCTCACTGCCGTATGAACGAGACGCTGAGGACTGATGCCTTGCGAATCCAACAGAACTGACAGATGACGGCGGAGCCCCGGCGAATCAGAAACGGCTTCGCGGCCGTCGAGAGCATCGACGAATTTCAAAAGCGATTCTCGGGCAGTCTCACGCTGCCGTTGGCCGTCTCGTTTGGTTTCGGAAGACGTGTCCATTTCTTGAATTGGCCTGGAACTGGCATTGATTCTACACCCATCGTGCGCGGCCGCGCGCGTCGAACCATGGCCCGTATGTTCGGCATTGGGCGAGTGATTTCTTGTTAGCTCGCTCCTACGTGACTTCTTCTGCCCGAGCCTCTGGTGGTATCAGGTGATGGCTCTCGAAAAATTCAGCGTAGATTATAGCTTTTCAATCAACTGAACTTCGCCGCTTATATGGCTGCATTTCCACCGGACTTGTCAGCAATACTGACGAGAATTGAAAAATGTCCCTATGCAAAATCAGTTCTTGGTATGGATTGGGTCATAGGGATGGGACTCGATTTTCCAGAAGACACCAGGAGGTAAGCCGTCGCAACTAGGTTTGTAAATCCGCAATTTCAGGCTGGGTGTAACGGCCGGGCCGGACGAGAGAAGGTTTTTCCTTATTCGCAACTGACGGACGATCTAACAAACAGGAAAGACTTTAGTCAGATTGCCATTTAAGATGTCTTATTATTGGGCTGATTCAAGCCAGTATCAGCCGTCATGCCCGCCTTGCCGACCGTTCCCGTTAACGTCCGAATCTCACCATAGACGCGAAGAGTAGGTTGGTTGTATGGTCTTTTTGCAGAGTTCTCCAAATTCGAAGTCATCGCGAACCTCTGAGTCGGAACCTTACACCGTTTGCGTGAGCCTTTGCAACCAATAGTTAAGGCTGAGTGGCCTAAGGTTTATCCAGGCCTTCCAGGTGTCTTTCTCACCAAAGACATGCGGAATGCGGTCACGCACCACAAAGTCCTCCAGCCCTTTAGACGGCGCAAAGCCATCCACCCAGGCCGATTCGGGCTTCTGGAGAAGGGCAAGCAACGGGTCCGCCAACAGCGGGGACTTTCGCCTCAAGCGAACCCTTTCGGGCAATACGCCGCGAGCGGCGCGGCGAAGCAACTCTTTATCGGAACACATGGGCAGCGCCCGGAGACCAAGCAGGAAATCAAGAAGACGCAGATCGAAGAATGGATGGCGCATCTCGGCGGGCACCCGCGTGACGCCCGGGTCGTTAAACTCGAAGAGGGTTGTCCAAAACGGAGCGGTCACCGATTCGTAGGCCCCGAGCCGGACGGCTCCAACGGAAACCTTCGCCTCTTCGATTTCGTTCCAGCGGCCGCGAATGCCAATGCATTTTTCCAAATCTTCATTGAGCCACGGAGGGAACCACGGCCGTTCTCCTTTCGCTTTGAAAAAGAGCCGCCAGCGCGTGCTGAGATAGAGCCGCGAAAAGCGTCCTTCGGCGCTCAGAAAAGAAGCCATATCAGCGAGCGCGCGCCCATAGCGCCGATTGCGGACCAACGTCCGAAAATGAGTGGACAGCGAGGTGGACAGCGCGGGGTCGACGCCGAACCCGGTGAGCACCACCCGACTGCGAGCCGAGATCTCCCCCAATTGATTGAGGGAGAATGTTCCCCAAGGCGTGTGGACCGGCTCGGGCCAGTTAAAACCAGCATCGTCGAAAACGTCGTAGAGCCGGAGATCATCCGCGCTCCGGTAGTGGATGGGAATTCGCAGCGCCTGTGCCACGAGTCCCGCGTAGTAGCGCTCCTCATGCGGGATCAACTGGTCGAAGACTTCGGTGTACGCATGGAGTGCATTCGTTTTTCCAGCGCGCGTAAAAAAACGCTGCGCGCTGGCCGCCACGATGGAAGAGTCCAGACCGCCGCTCATCATGACGCCCACAGTTTCCGCGCGCAGGCGATCCCCTACCGCTAAATCGAGTAATTCGTTGAAATGTTCGACGTATTCTTCCGGCTGCTTATATTTGATTTCCGCGGGGACAGGCAGAGTCCAGTAACGGCGGACCGAGAGGGTATCGACCACACATTCGAGGGTGTGCGCGGGCGGCAGCCGCTGAATATCGGCGAAAGTCGTTGTCGCCATGTCCTGGTTGGAATCAAACAGCAGGAAATCAGCGATGGCGCGGTCATTCAGCTTCGCCGAAACACCGGGATGAAGCCGCAGGCCGTTGAGTGTGTTGCTGAAAATCAGCGCGCCGCCAACGCGGGCATAGAAAAACGGTTTGACACCAAAGTGGTCGCGAGCGCAAAACAGGCGCCGCTGCGGGCCATCCCAAATTGCGAAAGAAAAATCACCGAGAAGATGTTCGACGCACGCGCCGCCCCAGGCGCGATACGCGTGCAGGATGAGCTGATGATCCGCATCGCTTGACGAGACGGTGCTGCCCTTGCAATGAAGTTTTTCGATTAATTCCGCACGCGCATCAATTCTGGCGTCGGCGGTAATCCAGAATTTTCCGTCGAGGTTCGCGGGCTGTTCGTCACACGTCGCTTCGGTCGCAGTGCGAAGAAGTGCGTGTCCAAATCCCACTGAACCGTCGCACCATGTCCGTTGGGCATCCGGCCCGCGAAAAGCGAGGGACTCGGTGATTGCACGAAGTAATTCGGGATTAACCGGAGAGCCATCGCGATTGAGGATGCCAGCAATGCCGCTCACCGGTGATCAACGTCCGCCGACGCCGTATTTCCCCCGAACGGCGCAAAATCTTGGCTCACAACGTCACGATCGTTTACGACGATGCCGGCAATTTCCACCCACGCGTGCGCTTCGAACCCCGCGCTTGTCCGGCGTCCTCCGATTTGCAGCTCGGCGGGCATTCGCCGGCGCAACAAAAACCACCAGAGCACAATGGATTGCTCGAGACATTTTCCGTGAAAGATTCCCTCTTCCGATGCCGCAGCCACCATGCGCGCGACGCGGCGCGCTGAATGTAACGATTCCGGCGTCAGCGGCGCCGTTGAATTATTCTGAGCCGTAAATCTTGCGAGGAATAATTTCCATCGCCGGTACCCGATCGTGTGAAGCGCGGCGCTCGTCAACGCCAGGAGGAATAGCGAGCGGAGTAGAATCCTTCGCTCCGGAACGGAAAGCCGCCTGAATCTCCGCCACTTATTCACTTTGAATCTCGATCAGGCCTTCCGTTCGCAGTTTTTCAAGCAGACTCAGCAGGTCACTTTCGCACTTCGCGGATTCGACGTCGTACTCGTCGAGTATTGTGGTGCGCAAGTCTTCCACCGATTTGGGATGTTCCAGCAATTTCCAAATGCGCGCGCCCACGGGATCCAATCCGTAGTAAACGCCGCTGCGCATGTGCAAAATCGCAGCTTCATCGCCCAGCGAGCAGGAAACATTTTCCTTGGAAGCAACGACGATCGTCTTCAACGAAATCCCTGCCGACATCGGCTTCCTCCCCAAACATCCTGTTCTCCCGGAAACGAACGCCGCGACGACTCAAAAAGCAGCCTATCCGGGAGAGCAACGCGCTCCATTCTAGCGGTTTCTTCCCCTACCGGCAAACGCATGCGGCCTGTAACGCTAACGTTATTGTTTACAGATGTCTTGGATCCCGGCAAGGCCTACACTAGATTCCACCGCCCCAGTCCTGTATAACAACGTTCTGTGGCTTCCGGCGCAATTTTCGTGGAAAATATCGAAAAAGTTTTCCCGCCTACTCACGTGGGATTACGCGCATTTCTTTCGCCCTTTTCACGCCCCACACAACGAGCTCTTCAATCAGTCAGTTTCCGCGTAGAGAGCGGCGAATCTTTTGCAATTCTGGGCGCAAATGGCGCGGGCAAATCCACGCTGCTGCGCATCCTTACTACTCTTCTGCTACCCACTCGAGGTCGCGCGGAAGTTTCCGGCCACGACGTAATCCGCGAGCCGGTTCATGTGCGTCACGCAGTGGGATTTCACAGTGGGGCGGAAGTTGGATTTTACACGCGTCTCACGGGGCGCCAGAACTTGCAGTTTTTTGCCAGACTGCGCAATCTCTCTCCCAAAGAAGCCGGCCGCCGCATCGCCGAAACCGCCGGGCGTGTCGGCGTTACTCACGCGCTCGATCGCCAGGTGCGTACACTTTCGTCCGGCACCGTGCAGCGGCTGAGTCTCGCTCGTGCGGTACTGCACGCACCGTCCGTTCTCTTGTTGGACGAGCCGACGCGGAGTCTCGATCCCCTGGCCGCCGCGGATTTTCGCCGATTCGTGCGCGATGACCTGATCAATCGCCACGGCACAACGCTTCTTTTCGCTTCTCACTCGCTCACGGAAGTTGAAGCACTCGCGGACCGCGTCGCTCTTCTCCATGCCGGCCGCCTGCTGTTTTGTGGAACCCTCGCCGAACTGCGCGCCTGCACTTCCTCCGGTTCGACCGAACAAGCCATGTCCCAGCTCATCGGCCGCGCCTCTGGTGAACGAGCGGAATCCCAACCGTGAATTTCCTCAGCAAAATTCTCGCTTTTTTTCTTCGAGACTTCGCCATCGAAAGCAGCTACCGCAGCGCTTTTATTCTGCAATTGGGTGAAAGTCTATTCGGCGTCGCCAGCTGCTTTTATCTTTCGCATTTCGTCGAAAGCGCACAACTCGATCGTTCCCTTCCGTCGGGACACTCGTATTTCGCTTTCGTGCTGGTGGGTATCGCGTTTTTTGATTACATGAGTGTTTCGCTCAACTCATTTGACCAGGGAATTATTCAAGCGCGCCAAAACGGAACTCTGGAAGCGCTCCTGGTCACCGACACTTCGCTCCCCGCCATCCTGATAAGCTCCGCCGTTTATCCTTTTGTCTTAATGTCTCTCCGCACCCTGGTTTATCTCGCGTGGGGCGCGGTGTTATTTGGATTTCGCCCTGTCGGCGCGAATTGGCTTGCCGCGGCGGCTGTACTGGGCATGTCAATTTTGGCTTTCATTGGTTTTGGAATTCTTTCGGCGGCCTACTTACTTATTTTCAAGCAGGGTAATCCGGGGAAGTGGATGTTGTTAGCGGTCAGTGGTGTACTCGGCGGGCTGATGTATCCAGTTTCGATTCTTCCGCACTGGCTGCAAATTCTCGCGCGTCTATTGCCGGTAACTTATTCGTTGGAAGGATTGCGCGCCGCTCTGCTCGATGGCGCAAGTTTCGCGGCGCTCTGGCCCACCATCGTAAAGCTCGCGCTCTTCGCCGCAGTTCTTCTGCCGATTTCCTTCTACATATTCGCGTGGGCGCTCCGCCGCACAAAAATCAACGGAACGCTATCTCACTTCTGATCCTATCGCTCGCTTCCGCAGGGGCGGGCCGCGACCCGCCCGGCCGTGTTCTTAGTGCTTCACCTTCGGCGCAGTCGTCCTCGTATCGACTCCCAGTCCATACTGCTTCAGGTCTTCCAGATTCTTGCGTGAAAGTTCCGCATACTGCGATTTGGGATCTAAATCAATGCACTTCTGAAACGCCTCAGCGGTTCCCGGAGGAAATTTGAAAGTAATCTTATCTCCCACTTGTTCCACTGCCATGTTCGCCGCCAGCGCCGCGCCCAGCAAAAACCAACCTTGCTGATTATTTGGTTCCGCCTCCGTGGCCTTCTTCAGAAGATCTGCGGCCGGTGAATCCTTCAACTTTCCGACGTTAAATAGAACCACTCCGAAATTCCGGTACGCCAGTGGCGCGCCCGCGGGATCCAGCGCCGCGCTCTGATCGTAGGCCGCCCTAGCTTCATCCATTTTTCCGATCTTCGCCAGATCGTTCCCCAGATTGTTGTAAGCACCCGCATCCGGCCGCGCGGCTATGTCCTGCTGATATGCCTGCGCTGCTTCCTCGTATTTCCCTTCGAGTTCGTACGCCGACGCCATTTGCGCGTAAACCGCCGCGCGATTTTTCACATCGGCCGGATCCGTAACGGCAGCCAATGCCTGTTGATATTCCGCCAGGGCCTTTGACGCGGCCATTTCCAGTCTGCTTTGTGGCTCGCCTCGATCCGCGGGCGCCGCTTTCAGCAGATCGGCCTTCACCGCTTTTTCTTCCTCAAGCGCCGCGTTCCCGGCATTGAAGTGCGTCTTCAATTTGCCGAACTGCGCTTCATCCTCCAGCTGCTTCTTCATTTGCTTCTGGAAGTCTTTCACCCTCTGCTCGCTCATGCTGATATTCGCTGGCGTATCTTTTCCGGCGGCAACGTTTGCGCGTATTTTGAATAGCGTCTTGTCGTCCTGCTTAAATGTGATCGTGTAAAGCCCCGACGGTAATCCCGGCTTGGCAAACTTTCCCAGCGCGTCGGTGGTCACGTCAATTTCCAGCCCCCCCTGCGGCTCAATCACCACGGTCACTCCCGCCATCGGCTTACCTTCTTCGTCCTTCACCGTGCCGAGTATCTGACCAACGCCCGCGGGCGCTGCCGCCTTGTCCTGCGCAATCGCGCGTTCCGCAACAATAGTCATCGCCAGCCCGGCGCACATCACACAGACCAGCATCATTCCCACAATTTTCAATAATTCCTTTTTCACTTTCGTCCTCCTGGCAGAATTCTAACGCTGCCGCGGCAGCTCCGGCCTTGAACGGCCGCGAATCCTGTGACCGTCATCTTGCCCCATTATCGCTCAACTTGCGTTCGATACGCGATAGGGTCTGCGCGCCCCGCCTGCTCGAAAGCCTGCAACCGCAGCACGCAACTATCGCACACTCCGCACGCCAAATCCTCGCCCTGGTAGCACGACCATGTTAGATGCAGTGGAGCGTCCAGTTCGATGCCATGCTGGATAATTTCGCTCTTCCGCATCGCAATCACTGGAGTTGCAATTTCAATTCGCGTCTCCGGCCGCGTTCCCACGTTCACCAACTTTTGAAACACCCGGTAGTATTCCGGCCGGCAATCCGGATACCCTGAACTGTCCTCCGCCACCGCGCCAATATAAACCGCGTTCGCGCCAATCGCTTCCGCCCAGCTCACTGCCACGGAAAGAAAATGCGCGTTGCGAAACGGCACGTAGGTTACAGGAATTTCGCTCGTATGCAAAACAGCATTCGTTCCAACTGCTGCTGCAGGGCTCTCCGCCGAACTCCGTCCGCTGTCCGCTGCTGCGGAACTGCGCTCAGGCACGGCAATCCGCGAATCGGTAAGCGCTGAAGCGCCAATCGCCGAAAAATAATTCAGCTCCACCACCAACCGCTCGCTCACGCCATAAAAATCCGCAATCGCGTCAAACGCGCGCCGCTCCCGCCGCGCCGTCCGCTGACCGTAACTCGCATGCAACAACGCCACATCGTGCGTCAACCGCGCAATCGCCGCCGTGACGCAAGAGTCCATCCCTCCGCTAAGCAGCACCACCGCCTTCGCATTTTTTCCCGAATTCGCCATCGAACGCAGAGTATATCTCATCGCTTTATCCCGCTTCATCCGTTTGCAGGCGCGCTGTTCGGTGCGCGCCGCTCGGGTCCGGCTGGGGCAGACCTTACTTCACAGGTCTGCGCGGCGCACGCCGTTCTCTCAACTCCGCTAGGGGCCGTCCCGTCCCGAACTTTTCATTCGGGATGCGACCCGCCGTACTATGAAATTTTCCTATACTCCACGGGCACTCTGCAGAATGCTACACTCGCGCTGTGAACATCCGTCGCAGCGTAATTCTGCTTCCCGCGGCGCTTGCCATGTTTATCTCTCTGTCCAGCCGCGCAGGCCTGCCGCAGAGCACTCCGCTCGATCAAGATTAGAAGCAATGGTCCAGCGACGTTTGCCTGAAAATCCTGACCGCTTCTCGTTGGGTTAGTGCCGCGGAACCGCAAGACCCGAAGAACATTCGACGAGCCGTTTTGATCTCATCGCTTCTCGTCCGGCAAGCCATGCTCAGGCAGATGCAGATCAATCAGAAATACGACACAATGTCGCCAAGAAACCGGCAGGAATTTGACGAACAGAACGCAACCTGCCTAAATGGCTCACTCGATAGGGACTATATTGTCCTTCGCGTATGGGGCGGACCACCCCTAAACCCAACCAGTGCGCTTGAAGCCGGCCGGCTCAACATTTCGGGCCGAGTTAAAGTTAGTCCAACCAATAAATTCCCCATCTACAATTTCCAGGCACCGGTGCCGTGCGGCGGCGAGAGTTTTCCATGGCAATACATTCCAACCGCCGTCGATAAGCTCAACGATGACTATAATCGTGCGCACTCAAGCCCGGTTGTCTCGCCCGACAATCGGCAGTTGGCCCCGATTCCGGCCATAGATTACTCGCGTGCGGTATTTGCGTCACATAGGTGTTCATCCACGGGCGGTCACGGAGGATTGCCGTGTAGCCAAACCGGGTGGCTGGCTGTACGTGGCAGTGTATCGTCCCGGCGGGACGAGTTTCTCTACCGGTATCCCGGATGGTTTGTACGCCTGTTGCTGAAGTCGAGCGCGACAAGGTGGATTGCTCACGCAACTGTGTTGCCGCTGTATTACCTGGCGCACAAGTTGAAATCGAAGAACAATGTGACCTGGCAGGGCGCGAAGAATCTTTTTTATTATTATTTTGCGTCTCCACATGTTGCCTTCTTGTCTCGGGAGAATGTTGAGGCGTTAGGCGCGGCGCACGGAATGGAACTTCTGCGCTATGACGAGAATCCGAATCAAAATGTGCACTGTTTTGAGTTTCGCAAGAAGCGATGAAGCTATCTAACATAATTGTCGGCAAGATCGACGCGCTATTTGTTACACACCCCGCGCAAACCAATTCAGCAATCTGCCAAAGTTTGCTGGAGAGAGCCTTCTGACTCCCGTCCACGGCCGCCGACAGAGTCGCCACGGAAGTGACCGGACGTCTAGATAGGTCATAAAAACATCCGGGTGTGCAGCATAGGAGCTGAGTGGAGCTGATGAACCTCCCCAAAAGACGATTTCTCGGAACCCTCGATTAATCAGCTCCTCGATCAAATAGGACCGCAATACGACCGAGACCGTCTCGCGATTACAAGTACGATCATTCAACTGCATAATGAGGATGGCGCGCCGCCCGACGTGCCAGCCTCCGGCGAGACCAATCCATTGACCACTCTTTCTGCGTAAACCCATCAGCATCGGCGAAGGCATAGCTTCAATCATCGCAAGGTGTTTCTCTCGCGTCTGTTTGCATCTCGCAAAAAAAGCGGCCTTCGGTAATAGACGTCTGGTAGCGGCGGAGAATTCCGAGAATTCCAGAGTTGGGATGAACTCGTTGCCTGCCAATTCGCTCTTGCGACGATAGTAGCGGAAATTGCGCCGGGTCCGAGAGCCTAGCTTGGCAAGGAACTCGTCATAGGTATGGGACAATTCTAAGTGTGCGTGCACCTCCATACGGTAAAAACTAACATCGGCGTTTGTCTGGACGTGCGTTAGGAACGGAAGCCGATCCGAACGAATCACAAACCGGAGTGCAACCATACGTTTGAGCAGCGCCCTTACCCCGCAGCTCATGACGGATTCTATTTCCTCTGGATAGCCGCTACCATGGCACCTAAGGCATCATTCCCAAACGCGATGCGGAGGCCAATGCCCGCCACTACGCGCTCTTTGCAATAAAGCAATCCTGCAATCCGTTTGCCTTGCGAAACCACGACCATGAGCGGTCTCCAGCCTCGCGACGAGACAGACGCCAGAAAAAAACCTGGAGCCAGCATCCCCGGTTCTGCTCCGAGACTATGCACAAACGATTTGAAGCGAACGATCCCACCGGCGCTGAAACAAATGTGGCAGTCAATGGCGGAAAACGTGAGAACTGTTTTTCGACTAATGCATCCAGCGCAACAGGATTCACCAGCCCAACTTCGTGGTTGGCACTCGGTATCTTTGCCTCACATTTCCGGGCTCAACTTGAGTTTCGGCTATACCTTGAAGGGTGCGGTATGACATACGCGTCTCGCCTGTTCGCGATACTGGAAAGCGATTTTTATTGAAGGCTTTAGCGGAGACTCGTTCGCGCTAGTTTTTCTTGTTTTAGCACGGCAGTTTGTGCGGCATTATGGCTAGAACAGGCTGGACATATCCCGCGTGTGTATTTATCGAAGGTTACAGCAAGCACGCGCGGTAAACCGAAGCGGTCGCTTTCAAAGTATGTCCGTTGCTACCACGAGGACCGGACTCATCTTGGCTTGAACAAGCAAAGACCTGAGAAACGGGGCCGCTCGAACGCTCACGATCGCGTGCTCGCGCGTTCGAGGCTCGGCGACCTCTATCATCGCTGCAACCGAGCTGCCTAAGAGAAAAGGCCTAAAAAACTCTCTCTAGCGGGAGATCCCTGCCTCAAATCGACCGTCTCGCGCAGAATAAGCCCACATCACGCCTCAAACAGTAGCTTTTGGAAATGGTTGCGTAGCTTGCGCGGCATGCTATATATGGACGCAGACTGAAACATCAACGACAAGACGCTGCTAGACCGTCAATCCGCCCGAGGAGTTGAGAGCTTCATGAAAAAACTCTGGTTGGTCAGTGTATTCCTATTAATCGCGTTGCCCGCGCAAGCATCCGATCTCGAGAAGAAGCTCGCGGAACTGGCTGCATCGCACCACGGGGGCGTGGCCTTGTATGCGAAGAATCTAACCACCGGCGAAACCGTGTCCTTGGATTCGGCTCGACCCGTCCAGACCGCTTCCGTCATCAAGCTCCCGCTCATGTTGCAGGCGTTCGAGCAGGTGAAGATAGGGAAATTGAAACTCTCGGATCCCGTCGTGCTGACGAAAGATAATCAGGTTCCCGGTTCCGGCGTGCTCAATCTAATGGATCCAGGACTTACGCTAAGCCTGAAAGATGCGATCACGCTGATGATGACGCTCAGCGACAATACCGCGACCAACGTGGTCATCGACAGCGTCGGGCTGCGACCCACCAACGAAATGATTGCCCGCATGGGGCTGAAGAACACCTACTTCTATAAGAAAGTTTACAAAAAAGCCGAAGGGCCGATGCCGCCGGATCAGAAGCAATTCGGTTTGGGCAAGACGACTGCTGAAGAGATGGCGCGGGTGATAGAGAGCATTTATCATTGCGACCTTGGCGACCGCGAGCTCTGCCTCCAAATGATCACGATCATGCGCAATCAGCAATACCGGGACATGTTGCCGCGCTACCTCGAAAAAAGCGATACGAGCGAGGACCTTTCGGCGATTGCCGACAAGATAGGAGCGCTCGATGATGTGCGGAGCGATGTTGCGCTGGTCTACACACAGCGCGGCCCGATCATCATCTCCATTTTCACTTACAACAACGAAGACAAATCCTGGACCCCAGAAAATAAGGCTGAAATACTAATCGGACATCTGGCACGAGTTATCGTGGATGCATGGTCACCCGAGGGTCTGGCGGCCAAAGTTACCGAGCCGATCGGAACGGCAAGAGTAAAATAGCTCAAAGTCCGCTAATCCCGAGGTCAAAACAGGCAGGGACCTGACACAGACACTTTGCCGGTTCGAATCCCCATGCCGGCGTAGCTCGCATCAACCGAATGGGAATCGATGGCAGTGGAGACATTCTTTCGCAAGAAACCTGGCTACGAACGCGTACACGATTTTACTCGAACTCGAAATCTCCTACTTGGTACGCAGGCGGGCCCTACCGGCTCTCAATGTTTCTATTTATTTAGGCGATGTTTCCACGCCGTTTTGCCCTACGAATTTTTCTTATTGTACCCAAGTTGCACCACAATGCAGCAGTGCCAAAATTCGACTTCTGTAACTTGCTGACTGGGATGGATTTGGTCGGGGCGTGGAGATTCGAACTCCAGACCTCCTGCGCCCAAGGCAAACGTCAAATAGCTATGTAGTTGGTTCGTCTATGTTTTTCGCGCATCTTGTATCATGGTATATGGGCGTACCTGACGGTTATTGTATCGAGTAGCCGGACAGGATTGCGCCTGTGCGGCCCGCTAGCTGTGGAGAAAATGAGATGGTACCGAACAAGTCACCCGCCTCTCCTGGACAGAGTCAGCCGGAGCGCAAACCATTCACGCCAGGCACACTGTTGCCGCGCGTCTTGGCGGTCGCTACCTGCGCTCAGATTCTGTACTGTCTCTGGATCATCGGGCGGCTCGCTCCGAAGGTATCCGGATTCCGCCGGACCTACATAGCAAGCTTTCCGCATTTTTCCGCTCTTTTCTCCGTGCTGGCTATTCTGAACAGCGCACTTTTCATTCTGCTTGCAGTGTCCGCGGTTCTCTTATGGCGGCTCGGGAGAAATTCACTTTTCATCGTCAGTTGTGTCCTTGGATTTGAGTGGATTTGGTTGATAGGTGTTTCATTCAGCCAGCCAAATCTGGGCGCGCATCCGGGTGGTACGGCGGGGTTGTCGTGGGCGAGTTTCGCATCGGTTCCAATTGGAATGCCGGTGATTGGATCCCAAATACATACCGGTTATCTGGTAAGCGCGCCCGTGATAATTATTGCCGCATGGGTGAGTTCGTGGTTCTCAGCGCGCGCCGCCGTGGAATTTCAGGCATCCACAATTCATCCAGAAGCAGGCTTCGCGGTTACGAAGGCTTGGTTACTCATGCGGACTCTTGCCATCTTAACTTTTGTAGAGGTTCTAATGGCAAGCTGGGCCATCAGCCGGATATTCGGCAATTTCCCGATGACGATGAGATTTTATCGCGGCGGCTACGATCATTTTGCTTCCTTATATCTTCTATTAGTCTTCGTGAACTGTGTTTTCCCAATCCTGCTGGCCGTATCCGCGATCCTCGTTTGGCAACTCCGCAGAAAAGGTCTCGTCGTGTTGGCTTACACGCTGGGTCTGGAATTCTTGTATTTTGTGGCCTTCGCAGTAGGGGCTGTTCGTTGGGGTACAGGTGACATTTCAAATCCCCATTCATTGGCGCTGGATATGCTCGTCGGGGCCAGCGGCGCGTTTCTGGCACTGCAAATCAAAACCGCATATCCGGCAATCGCAATTGTTCTAATAATTCTCGCATTTCTTTTTCTTCGGACGCCAGCGCATAGACTCGCAGAAACTCAGTAGGAGGCGCCGTAGAAAGAAAGGCCCGGACGATGCGCCAATTGTGGAAAGCAACCCGTCCGGCTAACTTCGTATCTCAGTTTGTGGGGGGTGGGTCTTCTCTCTCCCGATCATTCCGATTCACATTCCGTTTTGTAGGCCGATCCTTCGAGTGCCCTTCACGCAACACGGAGGCTAATTTCAAATCAGTTGTGATTTTGGATTTTCGTTCCCAGACCTTCGCGCGCGATCAAACGCCGTGCATGGAAGGGTCCCAGATAAATTTATGCAGTTGAAGACCGAGGCGCACCGGAACTCCATCCGCGAGAATCCATTCCGTTAATTCGCGCGCTTCAAGGCCGGGCCACTTTCCTGCGGGGTCGGGAGTGGAAGGAGAAAAAATCACCTGATGGACGCGCCCGGCAAGCGCATGCTGCGCAGTGAACTCGCGCGCGAATTCATAATCGCGCCGGCTGGCGATTACAAATTTAATTTCGTCCGCCGGACCGAGCGCTTCCAGATTTGCGAAATCAAAGGTATCCGCCGCGCCCGAGTCAGGACACTTCACATCCACAATCTTGATCACTTCTCGCGGCAATTTTCCAATGAATCGTTCGCCGCTGGTTTCAATCATCACCGTATAGCCGCCGGCAAGAAGTTTTTCCGCCAGCGGAATAATTTCCGGCTGCAACAATGGTTCGCCGCCGGTCAATTCCACCAGACGAATCGCGTTTCCGCTCGCTGTTGATGGCGCCGAAAGATCGCGCAAGCGTTCAAAGACTTCATCCAGACTCATTTGTTTTCCGCCGTAAAATGCATACGCCGTGTCGCACCAGGTACAGCGCAAATTACATCCGGTCAGACGCACAAAAATGCACGGCAATCCCGCGCGAGTTCCTTCACCTTGAATCGAGCGGAAAAGTTCTGTGATGACCATCGTGTCAGCGAGAATTCGCGCTGGATTTTATATCAGGAGTTGCTGCGGAACTTGATCTTGCCTTACGGCGCCGCGCGTAAGCGTTCACCAAATAAATTGCGATGCCGAATCCAGCCAGTCCGCCAATCGCCCGCGCGTAAGTCAGTTGCACTCCGGCGTATGCGGCCAAAAGAAAGTACGCCGTAAGCACAAGCGCCGCGGGAATCATGATGACCAGAAATGCTCGGTTCATGTCGTTGTCTGTAACCACTGTTGCCGTCCGCTACCTTACGCGGCCGCTAAGCTATTCTAACTAAATGCCTTAGCAAGGCGCGCTAATTGAGTTGGACGTCCTACGCAATTAGCGCGAATTCGATTTTCCAAAAAAACGCAATTTTCAAAAAACACGATTTCCGGCGCAAATCACGGATGATACGTCGCCGAAGTGATATCCGTTTCCCAAACAGTGATGCTGGTGATGCGCGGCGCGTTTTTTGCGTCCGGCGCAGATGCAGCCGTCGCCGGCGCCATTTCTTTCAGGCCGCGCGAAACTTCGTCGTACAAATATTTCGCAATATTTTCCGCCGAAGGATTCAGCTCAATGAATGGAGGCTGATCGTTCAAATATTTGTGATCCATTCCGTTGATCACGCCGTGTAAAACTTGCCTCAGTTGGACGAAATCAAAAAGCAGGCCGATGGAATCGAGTTGCGGGCCCTGCACGGTGAGCCGGACTTTATAATTGTGGCCGTGCGGATTTTCGCACTTGCCTTTGTATCCCCGGAGGGCGTGTCCGGCGGAAAAAGTTTCGTCAACGCTTACTTCAAACATTCAGAACCTTCCTAGAAAAGCTGACCAGAAAATAAGTCGCGCGAAAATGTCAGGGATGCGGCTGCATGAAGCGTTCCACTTCCTGAATGTCACGCGTGATGGAATAATCGGGAAGCGACGCAACAAAGATTTTACCATACTGCATGCGCTCGATGCGGTTATCGAGAATCGCGAGCACGCCGCGGTCAGTGCGCGCACGGATCAATCGTCCGAATCCCTGCTTCAACGCGAGAACCGCTTCCGGAACTTGATATTCACTGAATGCGTTGCGGCCTTCTTCCTGCAACGTGCGAACGCGCGCGGCGACGATGGGATCGCTCGGCACAGCAAACGGAAGACGATCCACGATCACACAGGAAAGCTGATCACCGGGCACGTCCACACCCTGCCAGAAACTTGCTGTGGCAAATAAAACCGCGTTGGGAGTGTTGCGGAATTTCTCGAGCAGCGCCGGGCGCGGTGAAGTTCCCTGAAGCAGCAGAGGAAAATCCACCGCCTGCAAAACGCGCGCGTAAACATCCTTCATCTGGTTGTAGCTGGTGAAAAGACAGAACGCGCGGCCCAGCGTAATTTCCAGCAGACGCGTAATTTCTTCGGCTGCCTTGGCGGAAAATGCGGCGTCGCGCACGTCGGGCATGCGATTTGGAATATATAAAAGCGCCTGGCTTTTGTAATCGAATTCGGTGGGCAGCACGCGTTCGAGCGCAACAGGAACGCCGAGGCGTTGTTTCAGAAAATCAAAACGTCCCGCAACGGCCAGCGTGGCGGAAGTAAGCACGACGGTATCGAAGCGCTCGAAAAGATGCTCGCGCAAGATTCCGCTCACGTCGATCGGAGTGGCCGCGAGAAAAACTCCTTTGTTGCGGCGATCCATCCAATAAACGTAATTGTGTTCGGAAGATTCCATCAGGAATTCGGTTTCTTTGCGTAGCTCAAAACTGCGGCGCGCCATGTTGATCAGTTCTTCGGGCTTTGAAGGCAGCGCGGCGATTTCGGTCTCGAATGCTTTCAGGGACTGCAGGAGACCGTCATAGGCTTCGTGATTTTGCTCCAGAAAATGTTCGCGTTCGGCCAGCTCAAATGGCGAGCGGCCTTCGCGCGGAGGGAACGCTTCAAAAAACGTGCGCGCGCGTTCGCGAATGCGTGAAGCTCGGCGCAAAAGCGACGGCGGACTTTCTTTCGTCATGCGCAAAACGTTTTCGGCGTCACGCGCGAGTTCCTCGAAACGGTAATTGGAAGTCTGGCGGCCGAAATAATCTCCGGCGACGTCTTCGATTTCGTGAGCTTCGTCGAAGATCACGGCGTCATATTCGGGAAGGATGCTGCCGAAATCATCCTGACGCAGCGCAAGATCGGCGAAAAATAAGTGGTGATTCACGATAACGAGATCGGCGTCGGCGGCGCGCTGGTGCATCAGCGTGACGAAACAATTTCCGAACTCGGGGCATTTCTGTCCGGTGCAGGCTTCGCGGCGCGCGTCCAGGCGGTGCCACAGCTCGGCATCGTCGGGAAGAAAATTCAGTTCGGCGCGGTCTCCGGTTTCGGTAAGTTTTTCCCAGTCGGCGATTTGCGAAAACCAGTCCACTTCGTCCATGCCCTTCAGCACCGGCTGGCCTTCCATAAAATGAACTTTGGACCGGCACAGAAAATTGCTGCGGCCTTTCATGACCGCCACTTTCAAATTCGGCGCGAAGTGTTTTTGAAGAAATGGAATATCTTTGCTGAAAAGCTGCTCCTGCAAAGATTTTGTGGCCGTGGAAATCACAATGCGCTTGCCGCTGCGAATTGCGGGAATCAGATACGCCAGAGTTTTTCCTGTGCCCGTGCCGGCTTCGACGATGGCGTGCTGCCGCTTTTGGAACGCTTTCTCCAGAATTTGCGCCATCTCGAGTTGCGAGCGGCGATGTTCGTATCCCTGCGGCATGCACTGCTTCAGTAGTCCGCCCGGCCCGAAAATATCTTTGATCGTGGGGCGGTCGTCCACATCCGTGGTGGCTTCGTCATCAATCGTAGAAACGCGCGAAGACTGGGAGCCACCTACAAATTCGGCGGGATGTTCAACAATTTCAGGATCATCTAAAACGTCATAATCGGTAACGACCGGCTGCAAATCGGTAAGTGGATCGGGTGAGTAGGTGCGCTCCGGCACGTCGGATGAAACGGGTGCGACGGATTTGGATTTCTTCTTGGCCATGCGACCCTTGCGCGGTGCTGAGCGATGATTAGACTGAATTTATACCTTAGCATATCCTCGCGAAGTGCCTGAAGCGTGACGCAGAAACGCGCGCAATCGAAGACAGAATCAACCGCCGAAGCTGGCCAGGACGAGTCCTGCTACTCTGAGGGCGATTGCGATTATGAAGGTGTGGCAGCTGTGCTGGTGCGGATCCAAGACGACGAGGCAGCGCGGGTCGGTGGCCATGCGCGTGACGAAAAGAATTAGAAATGTGGCGAACGACGTGAATATTGCCCAGCGTTCGCCGCGGCGGATTGGGATTAGCGCGAGCACGATGCCGACCAGGCCGAGCGAGCCGGCTAGCGCTAGCGGTCACGGTGCGGCGTATTCGGCGAGCATTTGCGCGCCGAGATGTTGATGCGCACGGGCGTAGGCTGGGGCGGAAAGCGCGATGTACAAAAATAGCGTGTAGGCTGCGACGATTAGTCCGACGCCGATTTTTCGCTTCATGATTGGCGATAAGTTAGCTGAATTTGTATGCTCGGACAAGAGCAACGCGGAGGAAGCGGCTTGCACCGCGCAGACCTGAAGAGAACGGTCTGCGCCAGCCACTCGCGCGAAAAGTTGAGCGAACTAGCCGGCTTTCGGAATCGCTCCGAAATGTGAATGCCTCAGTTTCCAATCCAGAATGAATAGTAGATTGGGAATTACGGCGATAGCTACGACATCGAAGCGCCGCATATTTGTGACCGCAACAAAACCCGCAATGGCGAACAGTGAAATCAGCGCAGCCGGAAATTCCCATTTCCATGCACACAGCAATCCCAGGATGGCCGCGATCAGAAGCGTCATTCCAATCCAGTCGCGAAGATTTGGCAAGGAAGTGGAATTCGGGACCTCACCTACCACGAAAGCGATAAAAGTCAGCGCGATAAGGATGCTGGCGCAGCGTGCCGTCCAGCGAATTACTGAGATTAGAATCTTCCCCGTGTTCGGTCTCCTCTCTGTGCGGCTCCCCGCAGACTCGTTGACCCTTTCGAGTAAATGATGGCTGAAGCCGTTAGGGATTTCCGTGAGGCTCGGCACAGGGCCTCGTGATGGACGTCACAACTGCCGACGGTGAAATGGCATTCGACTTGCGAGAAGCAATCGGGAAGTTACTTTGTGGGAACAGATTGGCGTACTATGTCCGCGCGGAATTTAACGGACAAGCGAGGTGGGGAAGCATGAAGCGGAAACGGGAGACTTCCGAAACGGCTGATGAAGTCAGAATGCACGACGCACCTGCTACAAGCAACGACGCTCGCGGGCGAAGAAAGTTTTTGCGGACGGGATTGATTGGCGGAGTGGCTGCCGCGTTTGCGCCGGGGCTAAGTTCGGCGAGGCGGCCATATGTGGAAGTGACCTGGAACGAAGAGCGCGCGGGTTCCGCGCTTCGCGCACCGTCTCCCGTGGCTTCGTTTGAGTTGGACGAAATTACGATTGGCGAATTGCAGGGTGGAATTTTAGACGGGAAATATACGGTGCGATCTATCACCGAAAAATATTTGGCGCGGATTGAGGAAATTGATAAGCACGGGTCGGGAATCAACAGCGTGATTGAAGTGAATCCGGATGCGCTGCCGATTGCCGATGAAATGGACAAGGACTTACGAGACTCTAAGAAGAAGATCAGTGCGCTAGGTGTCGACTCACTTACGAACTGATTGCGCTGCGCGGAATTCCCATCCTTATTAAGGACAACATTGATACGGCGGACCGGATGATGACGACGGCGGGTTCGTTGGCGCTGGTGGGCGCGAAGCCGCTGAAGGATTCATTTGTGGCGCGGCGGTTGCGCGCGGCGGGCGCGGTGATTCTTGGAAAAACGAATCCGAGCGAGTGGGCGAATATTCGCTCGAGCCATTCGACGAGCGGATGGAGCGGGCGCGGCGGGTTGACGCGGAATCCGTATGCGCTGGATCGGAATCCGTGCGGATCGAGTTCTGGGTCGGGCGCGGCGACGTCGGCGAATTTGTGCGCTGCCTCGATTGGAACGGAAACGGATGGCTCGATTGTGTGTCCTTCATCGGCGAACGGGTTGGTGGGCATTAAGCCGACGGTGGGATTGGTGAGCCGCGCCGGAATTATTCCGATATCGCACACGCAGGATAGCGCGGGGCCGATGTGCCGCACGGTGCGCGATGCGGCGATTGTGCTGGGCGCGCTGGTGGGCGTGGACGCGGACGACAGTCGAACCGCCGCGAGCGTGGGAAAATTCTCGCATGACTACACGCAGTTCCTGCAAGCAGATGGTTTGTGCGGAGCGCGCATCGGAGTGGTGCGGAAATATTTCGGATTCAGCGATACGGTGGACGCGTTGATGGAAACTGCGCTGGACGCGATGAAAAAGCAAGGCGCGGTGCTGGTGGATCCGGCGGACATTGAAACGATCGGGAAGACGGGCGACAACGAGACGCTGGTGCTGCTGTATGAATTGAAGGCCGCCATGAACGCGTATCTGGCTAAGTTGGGGCCGAACGCGCCGATGAAGACGCTGAAGGATCTAATTGATTTTAACGAGCGCAACCGCGAAAAAGAAATGCCCTACTTCGGGCAGGACATGTTCGTGAAAGCGGAAGCGAAGGGGCCGCTGACTACAAAAGAATACCTGGATGCGCTGGAAACAAATTTGCGTCTGGCGCGCAAAGAAGGAATTGATGCGGTGATGGATAAATATAAACTCGACGCACTTGTTGCTCCGACAGGCGGACCTGCGTGGGTGACGGATTTGGTGAACGGAGATAACGCCGCCGGACAAAGTTCAACTGCGGCTGCGGTGGCCGGATATCCTAGCGTGACCGTGCCGGCAGGATTTGCGTTTGGCGCGCTGCCGGTGGGAATTTCGTTTTTCGGACGCGCGTGGAGCGAAGGCGTGCTCATCAAGCTGGCGTATTCGTTTGAGCAGGCGACGAAAGTAAGAAAGGCGCCGAAGTTCTTGCCAACTGTGGAATTGAAGGCGTAAGAAGTTTGTGGGAATTCCTTGCTGGAAAATAAAAAGTTTATTTTCAGCGAGGCGAACATGTGCTACGAGTCGAGAGCCGGCAGGACAAAATCCTCAGCCCTGAAGCCTCGGGAATCACAGTAGCCTACCGCGGATTTTCGATTTCGTTTTTTGACGGCGGCAGATTATGGTTGTAACGGCATGCGCCTGCAGCCGGCCCATGCCGAAATAATCAATGAGCCTCTAAATGTGGCGCGGAAACTGGTTCGAGTCCATTTCACCGTCGTTAGATTCTGCTGAGAAATCAGACTGGACTGCGAATTCAGAGTTGAACCAGGCGACCGACCAAGCAGGCTGCAGCGCAACGGCGCTGGCCCCGGTCTACCCCCTAATCACCCGAGGCGCTTCCATTTCTGGATGTATAATCCGCGCGGAAGTGAGCCTGAACATGATCTCTCAAAATCGAATTGCTATCGCGCTGCTGGTCGTGGCGATGGTTTTTGCGTCTCCGCTCTCGGCGCAGCAGAAACGCAGGTTAATTATTGACCAGGACGCGAGCGGTCCCGGCGGAACCGACCTACAGGCGGTCCTGGCGCTCGTCAATTCACCGGAAACGGATGTTCTGGGCATCACGGTGATGACCGGAGATCAGTGGCGCGACGAAGAAGTGGCGCATACTCTGCGATTTCTCGAGATCATTGGACGGACAGATATTCCCGTGATTCCGGGCGCGGTGTTTCCTCTCGTCAACAGTAAGGAAGAGATCGCGCAGTGGGAAAAACAATTCGGAAAAGTGATCTATCAGGGCGCGTGGAATCGCGGCAAGCCCGCACACGGACCCTGGGAAATTCCGCCGATGCCGGAGGGCGCGCCTTCGACGAAGGCGGCGAACGAAGACGCCGCGCATTTTCTTGTTCGAATGGTGCGCAAATATCCGCACGAAATAACAATTTACGAAGGCGGCCCACTCACAAATTTGGCGCTTGCCCAAACCATTGATCCGGAATTCGCATCGCTCGCAAAGGAACTAATCCTGATGGGCGGCAGCATCCATCCGGTGACCGATAACGCGGAGTTCACGCTTACGCCGCACCGCGAATTCAATTTGTGGATGGACCCGGAAGCGTCGCGGCGCGTGCTGAGGTCGGCATGGGCGCGCATCGTCGTGACCACCGTGGATATTTCCGTAAAAACGCGAATGGACAAAGCGTTGACCGCGGAAATTGCCAAAGGGACAACTCCGTCGGCGAAGTACGTGGCGAAATACGCTCAGGATAGTTTTCTGTGGGATGAGCTGGCGGCCGTGGCGTGGCTTGATCCAACGATTATCACGCGCACGACAAAGCTTTACATGGACGTTTCCATTGATCACGGACCGACCTACGGCGACACACTCGTGTGGGCGCCGGGAGAAAAGCCGGCTCTTTCCGGGCCGCTGGTGGAGGTGCAGGAAGACCTGAACAAAGGAAAATTTTATAAGGAATTTGTACAGTTGATGATGCGGGCCACCCCTGACGCACATCAACTCTGAATATCAGAGGTTTCCGGAGGTTTAAAATGAATGTTCGCCGAAAAGCAGTTCATATGGGGATTGTTTTTCTTGTTTTTGCGTTGGCTGCGGTATGCATTCCATTGTCCCGGCGTTCCAGTAGCGAGACGTTTGCGGCCGCGCGAATTACTCAAAGCTCGCCCACAAATTCGGAAGAGATAGCCAAATTACGCGCCGAGTGGGTGAAGGATTTGCACACAAAGCAGCTGGATCAAATCGCGATGCTGTACGCCGAGGACGCCGAGTTCTTGCATGCAACTGGCACGCGCGTATCGGGGCGGCCGGCAATTCGTGAGCTTTGCAAAAATATAATGGCTATCATGACGAGCGATATTAGTCTGCACACCGCGACCAGCGAACGTTCCGACACTCTGGCCTACGATAGCGGAGATTATTCCGAAACGCTGACTGCTGTTTCCGACGGAAAGAAAACGCAATATTCGGGCACCTACGTGATGATTTTCAGGCGTCAGGCAAACGGCACCTGGCTGATCGCTGAACAGGTGTGGACCGATAGCTCGCCCTGTTCTCACGAAGAAACGCGAGCTACAAAATAATTAATCCGCGCCGGGCGCCGATGGCTACCGCTTCGGCGCGAGTGGAGGCGTTGAGCTTGTTGAAAATTGAAGTGACGTGGAACTTTACGGTGTGGTCAGAGATTTTCAAACGCCACGCGATTTCCTTGTTGGCGAGTCCGTCGGCGAGAAGATTCAGAATCTCCGATTCGCGCGGAGAAAGCTGCTGGGTGGTCCGGTCTTCGAGTTCGCTGGGCGAATATTCGGGAACATATCTTCCGCTGCCTTTTTCTTCTTCGGTCAACTCATCAAGCACGTCCGGATGAATGACGATCAATCCAGCGCCTACGGCTTCGATGGCGGCATGGATTTCTTTTTCGCCGGCCCAAGCAGGCAGGGTGGCGCGAATTGCCGAATCTGGCTGCCTCATCGCGGCAACTGCGTCTGCGAATCCGGCTGCTTCGGTAAGAACGATTCTTGCGATGCTATCCAGACCTGAGTCATAGGCCGATGAATCTTGCGGATGAAGGGCGGAGGAATGCTCGAGTAGCACGACGGGCGCCGCGGATTCCACGTCTTCTAGATGGCCGGTCAGAACGTCACGATCCAGGCCAGCGGCGGCCAATTCCAGCGAGGGATCGGATCGAACAATCGCTGTCAGCCGGGCGAGTTCAGTGATGGTGTCGGCGAAAATAAAGACATTGATCAATTTTGTCGCAGGTTCCGCGCGAGGCGCGCTTTCCACACTCGAATTCAAGATATTAGATACCTTGCGGGTGGAAAGCGCGTCATCGCGAACCGCTTAGGTTGTCGCCGGGCGTTCGCCGATGGTGATGACAACCTCGATCAGTGCACCGCCGCGAATCATGGAGGCTTTCACAGGTTTGCCGATTTGTCCGCCGATGAGATAGGACTGCACACTGCGAAGACTATTCAATGGTTTTGCATCCAACGCGACGAGCACATCTCCCAACATCACGCCGGCTTTTTCCGCGGGGCCATCAGGTTCGACAGCGGCGATCATGATGCCGATATCGCTCGATATTTCCAGGGAGTCTCGAAGCTTGCTCGACAACCGTACAGGCTGCATGCCCACTCCTAGATACGCGCGTCCGATGTGGCCTTTTTTCTCGAGCTCGACGCTCACGCGATCAACCGTCGAAGCAGGAATTACGACGGCGGCAAGTCTGGATAGCCCGGAGGTATTTATTCCCAGCACGCGGCCTTGATCGTCCAGAGCCGGGCCGCCGGAAAGATTCGGATGAAGTCTGCGATCCAGACGAACCGTGAGATCCAATTGACCACCCTGCCATGTTCGCCATGCAGGACCGGTCACGCCGACCAGCGCCGAAGAAGCTCTTGCGGCGCCTTCCGCGGTTCGTCCGGCGACGAGAAGCAAATGCCCGGCTTTGAGTGTGCTTGCGTCACTCTTTTCTGCGACGGCAAGATTGCCAGCATCTATTTTGAGGATTGCGATGTCCGTGCTGGGATCGCGGCCAGCCAGAGTTGCGGGTACGTTGCGGCCGTCAGGTAAAGTGACGGTGATGTCCTCGTCGCGTTCGACTGCGTGATCGGCGGTGACGATAATTCCTGTCCGCCAGTGAACTCCACTGGAAGGGATTCTCCTGCGTGCGTGAACGGTAACGACCGAGCGGCCGGCGCGATCGATTGAGTTGGCGAAGTCGCTCGAAAGCGCGCGCCATGTACTTGAGACAGATGAGTCTTGCGGCATTGATTCCTCCCGGAGTTGCCAAAGTTTCTTGTCTGGCCGATTCGAGCCTCCAGACAACCGCGAGCATAGCGCGCAGAACTCTTGCGCACATCACCCAAACGGCTAGGTACGCCGGAAATTTAGGAATGAAAATGAAGGCCTCGCGCGCACGGCCGGGAAAGCGCACGAGGCTCACTAGAAATGATCGGCGGTCTATTTTGTCGCGCGGCGCCAGACGGCGAATGACATTCCCTGCGGGTCGAGCAACACGGCCATTTCGTCGCCTTCTGGCAACATGGTTGGCGGAATAATCTGTTTCGCGCCCAGGCCTTCTGCCTTTTTCACGAAGGCCTTTACATCGTCCACGCCGACAAACAATTGCACAAAGTTAGGAGCTTGCGGCGCCGCCGGCCAGATTCCTCCCTGAATTCCTTCTTTGGAGCCGGTGCTCATCTGTCGGTAGCCCATTGCATTGCCGGCATCCACTTTCCAATCGAAGAGTGAGGAGTAGAAACGCGCCGTTTCATCCGGCGTTTTCGACAGGATTTGAAATTGCAGAACTGGATTGGACATTTTTCCTCCGAATTTACTCGGTGTGAGATTTTGCGTGGAACTCGAATGCACTTTTCCTGACGCGTTCGAGCGCCATGCCGAGGAACGCAGGTTCTGTAAGTTGCGGAATGCCCGTAAGGTCCGTCCACTTGTCCGGGCCATTTGCTGCGATCAACCGCAAGCGCAATAAGCGGCTGAAAGCGATATTCACTTCATCCACATTTACGTTTAGCTGGCTGGCGATCCAGCGGCAATCGGCGCGGAAGTCCGGTTTGCGTGACAATTCCAGGATTTTCAAGTGACTTCTCCGCCCGCTAAAGACGGGCGGCTTCTCAAGCAACGCATGAGCTAAA
>ODAK010000669.1_pt1 | contig 39151 bp, 35 predicted proteins | sample 1539591 | NCBI WGS metagenome assembly ODAK01 (sample SAMEA3539303, study PRJEB22396) | soil metagenome | biome: tundra; feature: field; material: soil | place: USA | collected 2010-05 | depth 0.15 m | reverse complement strand
CCTGCTCGGCATCTACCTCGTTGCGGCGATGCTGATGATCGCGATCACGATCGCCTTGACGTTGCAGCGGCGCTCCCGGGTCGACAGCGGCGTGGGCCTGAAGGATGCCGCCTTCGGCGCCTTGGTCGCGGCATTCCCGAATGCCGGCTTCATGGGCGTGCCGCTCCTCGTCGCGCTGTTCGGCGACGCCGCGGCCGGCCCCGTGATCGGCGCCACCGTCGTCGATCTGCTCGTCACGAGCGCGCTCTGCCTCGCGCTGGCACAGGCCGACGCAGCTCGATCGGCGGGCAAGGCGGAGCGGCGCGCCCTGCACGCGGCCTGGCTCGCCTTGCGCGGCGCGCACGCCAATCCGCTGCCCTGGGCGATCGTGATCGGCGCCGCGTTCGCAGCAGCGCATCTCGAGCTTGCGGCGCCGCTCGCGCAGATCGTGCGCATGCTCGGCGATTCGGCAACGCCGGTCGCCCTGTTCACGATCGGCTCCGTGCTGTTTCGCGCCGGCCGGCACGCCCACGCGCGAACGCCGCTCGGGCGCTGCCGGCCGGTGGCACTGCTCAAGCTCGTCGCCCACCCCGCGCTCGTCTTCGCCATCGGCCTTGCAGCGCACGCACTCGGCGCGCCGGTGTCGCCGTTCGGCCTGATGGTGCTGACCCTCACGGCGGCGCTGCCGAGCGCGAGCAACGTCTCGATCCTCGCCGAGCGCTACGGCGCCGACAACGGCCGCGTTGCGCGGATCATCCTGGCCTCGACGGCGCTCGCCTTCGTCAGCTTTTCGGCGATCGCGTGGGCGTTCTCTCAGGCAAATCCTCAGTAGCCGGTATTGCCGACCAAGGTATTCTGTATTCAGACTTCGATCGCATTGCCCGTGACCGCGCATCTCGTCAAGCTGCAAAGCGCGCCCGATCTCGTCGAGCGCGTCTATGGCGCGTTGCTCGACGCGATCAGCGAAGGGTCGCTGGCGCCCGGCGCCACGCTTCACGCGGGAAGAGATCGCGGCGCAGCTCGACGTCTCGCGCCAGCCCGTGCTCCAGGCCCTGCGCCTCCTGAAGAAAGACGGTCTCGTGCTCGATGCGCCGGGGCGCGGCGTCATCGTCGCGCCGCTCGATGCCGGCTGGATCGCCCAGGTCTACGAAGTCCGTGCCGCGCTCGACACGCTCGCCGCCCGGCTCGCCGCGGAGCGGCGCGCGGTCATCGATGCCCGGCTCGTCGAACAGGGCCGGCGCGCCGCGCGCGGGCGTCACATCAAGGCGATGATCGAAACCGACATGGCCTTCCACAACGCCATCTACGCCGCATCGGGCAACCCGCTCATCGGCCGCAGCGCGCAGCTGCAATGGGTCCATCTGCGTCGCGTCATGGGCGCGGTGCTGCAATCGTCCCGGCCAGGCGAGGCGCTGTGGGACGAGCACGAAGCCATTGCCACGGCGATCGTCGCCGGCGATGCGAAGGGGCGCCGCCGGCCGCATCGAGGCCCACGCCCGGCAGGCCAGCGAAACCCTTCTCGCCCGCCTCGCCCATAGCCTCGCTTCTCCGTTGAAAGGAAGGTCTGCATGAGACTCGGCGCCGCACAGAAAGAGCAGTTCGAACGCGACGGCTACCTGTTCTTCCCGGGGCTCTTCACGCCCGCGGAAACGCGTACGCTGACCTCGGCCGTGCCCGAGCTCTACAGCCGGCGCGAGGCCTACAACGTGCGCGAAAAGGGCAAGGACGCCGTGCGCACCAGTTTCGCCGCGCACCTGTACAGCGAGCCGTTCGCGCGGCTGGCGCGGCATCCGCGCATGATCGAGCCGGTCGAGGACCTGCTCGGCGAAGAGCTCTACATGCACCAGTTCAAGATCAACGGCAAGGCCGCCTTCGACGGCGACGTCTGGCAGTGGCACCAGGACTACGGCACCTGGCTCAACGACGACCTGATGCCGGCCGAGCGCGCCATGAACGTCGCGATCTTCCTCGACGACGTGAGCGAGTTCAACGGCCCGCTGATGTTCATTCCCGGCAGCCACAAGCGCGGCGTCGTCGACGCCAGGCACGACCAGACGACGACGAGCTATCCGCTCTGGACGATCGGCAACGAGCTGATCGCGCAACTCGTCGATCGGGCCGGCGGCAAGAACGGAGGCATCGTTTCGCCGAAGGGCCCGGCCGGCTCGATGATCCTCTTCCACGGCTGCCTCGTGCACGCCTCGGGCTCGAACCTTTCGCCGTGGAACCGCGTCAGCGTCTACCTGAGCCTGTGCGCCATCAGCAACCACATTCGCCGCTTCAAGCGGCCGGAATACATCGCGCACCGCGACTTCACGCCGATCGAGACGCTGCCCGACGACTGCCTGCTGAAGGACTACCGCGTCGATCTGCCGTGGAAGAACGGCATGCCGGCGAGCGCGCTCGAAACCTCGACCGACGCATTGAAGCTCGCGGCATGAGCCTGCATCGTCAACTCCAGCAGCGCCAAGCCGAAGCCAAGCCGATCCGCGTCGGCCTGATCGGTGCCGGCAAGTTCGGCTCGATGTACCTGGCGCAGGTGCCGCGCACGCCGGGGGTTCATCTCGCCGGCATTGCCGATCTCTCGCCGGCCAACGCGCGCGCCAACCTCGCGCGCGTCGGCTGGCCGATCGAGCGTACGCAGGCGGCGAGCCTCGATGCGGCGCTGAAGAACGGCACGACGCACGTCGGCGACGACTGGAAGGCGCTCGTCTCGCACCCCGCGATCGACGTGGTCGTCGAGTGCACGGGTCATCCGATCGCCGCCGTCGAGCATTGCCTCGCCGCCTTCGCGCACGGCAAGCACGTCGTCAACGTCACGGTCGAGGCCGATGCATTCTGCGGGCCCTTGCTCGCGAAAAGGGCGGCCGACGCCGGCGTCGTCTATTCGCTCGCGTTCGGCGACCAGCCTGCGCTGATCTGCGATCTGGTCGACTGGGCACGCACCTGCGGCTTTCCGGTCGTCGCCGCGGGCCGGGGCCACAAGTGGCTGCCGCACTTCTGCGAGTCGACGCCGGAGACGGTCTGGGGCTACTACGGCCTGACGCCGGAGCAGGCCGCGCGCGGCGGCCTCAACCCGAAGATGTTCAACAGCTTTCTCGACGGCTCCAAGCCCTCGATCGAATCGACCGCTGTAGCCAACGCGACTGGCCTGAGCGTCCCCAGCGACGGACTGCGCTATCCGCCGGCGAGCGTGGAGGACATTCCCTTCGTGACGCGGCCGGTCGAAGAAGGCGGCGTGCTCGAGAAAAAGGGCATGGTCGAGGTGATCTCCTCGCTCGAAGCGAACGGCCGCCAGATCCCGTACGACATCCGCATGGGCGTATGGGTCACGGTCGAAGGCGAGACCGAATACATCCGCAACTGCTTCGAGGAATACAACGCCCACACCGACCCGAGCGGCCGCTACTTCACGCTCTACAAGCGCTGGCATCTGATCGGCCTCGAGGTCGGGATGTCGGTCGCGAGCGTGGCGCTGCGCGGCGAGGCGACCGGAGTGGCGACATGCTGGAACGCCGACGTCGTCGCCACCGCGAAGCGCGACCTGAAGCCCGGCGACATGCTCGACGGCGAAGGCGGCTACACGGTGTGGGGCAAGCTCCTGCCGGCCGAGACCTCGACGCGCCTGGGTGGCCTGCCGCTCGGCCTTGCGCACGATGTGAAGGTGACGCGCGCCGTCAGGAAGGGGCAAAGCCTTTGCTGGAGCGACGTCGCGATGGACACGTCCACTCCGGCATACAGGCTGCGCCGCGAAATGGAATCGACCTTCGCCGCGCCGCGGTTGAAGACCGCGTGATCGATCTTCTCGTTCGCGGCGCCCTCGTCGTCGACGGAACGGGCGCGGCGCCGCGTCATGCCGACGTCGCCGTGAGCGACGGCCGCATCGTCGGCGTCGGCTGGCGCCTCGAGTGTCCGGCGCAGCGAACGGTCGACGCTGCAGGCCTGGCGCTGATGCCGGGCATCGTCGACAGCCATACCCACTTCGACGCCCAGATCACCTGGGACCCGACGCTCTCGCCCTCGCCCGCGCTCGGCGTCACGACGGCGGTGATCGGCAACTGCGGCTTCACGATCGCACCGTGCCGTCCCGCCGATCGCGAGCTGACGATGCGAAACCTGACGCAGGTCGAAGGCATGTCGCTCGCCGCGCTGAAGCAGGGCATCGTCTGGGGCTTCGAAACCTTTCCCGAATACATGACGCAGTTGCGGGCACGGGGCTCGGCCGTGAACGTCGCCGCGTACGTCGGCCATTCTTCGGTGCGCACCTACGTGATGGGCGCCGATGCGGCACGGCGCGGCGCGACGCCGGAAGAAATCTCGCGCATGCAGGCGATCGTGCGCGAGGCGATGGCGCATGGCGCGGTCGGCTTCGCGAGCAGCACGAGCCCGGCGCATAACGGCGAAGGAGGATTGCCGATGCCCTCGCGTCTGGCGAGTGACGAGGAGATGGCCGCGCTCGTCGGCGCCATGAGCGAAGGCGGGCGCGGCGTCCATATGCTGACCAAGGGCGGCCACACGCCGATGCCGTTTCTCGAATCGCTCGCCGCGGCGAGCGGGCGGCCGGTGATGGTGGCCGCGCTGCTGCACAACGGCACGAACCCGCGTGCCGTGTTCGACGACCTCGACGCCATCGCCGCCGCCAATGAGCGCGGCCACCGCATGCTCGGCCAGGTGTCGTGCTGCCCGTTGACCATGGACTTCACGCTCGCTTCGCCGTACCCCGTCGAAGGCCTGGCGAGCTGGAAGCCGGCGCTCGGCCTTTGCGGTGAGGAGCTCGAAGCCGTGCTTGCCGACCCGTCGTTCCGCGACGGCGTTCGCGCCGAGCTCGCGACGCCAGCGACGTTTCGCCTCTTCAACGGCGAGTGGGACAAGGTCCACGTCGTCGAGACGGCGCGACGCGACAACGCGCGCCACGAGCAGCGCAGCATCGCCGAGATCGCCACCGAAGCGGGTCGCGACGCGCTGGATGCGATGCTCGACCTCGCCCTCGACGAAAAGCTGCAGACCATCTTCACCGCGCAACTGCTCAACAGCGACGAAGCTGAGGTCGGCCGCATGCTCAACCACCCGAACAGCATCGTCAGCCTGAGCGACGCCGGCGCCCACCTCACCTTCTTCAACGATGCCGGCTTCGGCCTGCACCTGCTCGGCCACTGGTCGCGCGAGCTCGGCACGATGAGCCTGGCCGAAGCCGTGCGTCGCCTGAGCTCGCATCCCGCTTGCGTGCTCGGCCTCCAAAGACGCGGCGTGATCCGCGAAGGCTTCGCCGCCGACCTGCTCCTGTTCGACCCGAAGACCGTCGCGCGCGGCCCGAAGCGGCGCGTCCACGACCTGCCGGGCGGCGCACCGCGGCTGACGACCGATGCCGTCGGCGTGCATGGCGTCTGGGTCAACGGGCAGCAGGTTGCCGACGCGGCCGGCCTGTTGCGCGATGCGCCGATGGCTGGCGAGCTGCTCACGCATTTCGCGGCCTGAGCCGCGGTTACGCCGGGTCGGCAGAATCGCCCCATGACCGACCTCTCGCTCGCCCGGCACATCGCCTCCGTGCTCGCCGACGCCGGCGATGACCTCGACCCGGCCGAGACCGCCGAATGGTGCGAGGCACTCGATGCGCTGATCGCCGCGCACGGCGAGGCGCGCGCCCGCTTCCTCTTCGATGCCCTGCTCGCGCATGCGCGGCGCCGCGGCGTGCGCTGGCTGCCGTCGATGGTGACGCCTTACGTCAACTCGATCCCGCTCGAAGCGCAGCCGCCCTTTCCCGGCGACCTCGCGATGGAGCAGCGCCTCGCCGCGCTGATGCGCTGGAACGCGCTGGCGATGGTGATGCGCGCCAACCGCGTCGAGACCGGCGGCTCGGCCGAGCTGGGCGGCCACATCGCGAGCTACGCGTCGGCGGCCGATCTCTTCGAGGTCGGCTTCAATCATTTCTTCCGCGCCCGCAACGACGCATCCGGGCAGCTCGGCGATCTCGTCTTCTTCCAGCCGCACTCCGCGCCGGGCGTCTATGCGCGTGCCTTTCTCGAAGGGCGGCTGACGGCCGGCGACCTCGCGCACTATCGCCAGGAGCTCACGGCGCCCAGGCACGGCGCGCGCGGGCTGAGCTCGTATCCACATCCGCAACTGATGCCGGACTTCTGGCAGTTCCCGACCGGCTCGATGGGCATCGGCCCGATCAATGCCATCTACCAGGCGCGATTCATGCGCTACCTGCAGCACCGCGGCCTGCTCGATGCGGCGCCATCGGGTAGCGCGCAACGCCGCGTCTGGGGCTTCTTCGGCGACGGCGAGATGGACGAACCCGAGTCGGTCGCGGCGCTCTCGCTCGCCGCGCGCGAATGTCTCGACAACTGCACCTTCGTTATCAACTGCAACCTGCAGCGGCTCGACGGGCCGGTGCGCGGCAACGGCCGCATCATCGACGAGCTCGAATCGCTGTTCGCCGGAGCCGGCTGGCACGTCGTCAAGTGCCTGTGGAGCTCCGACTGGGACGTGCTCTTCGCGCGCGACCACGGCCACGCGCTGATGCGCGCTTTCGCGCAGACCGTCGACGGCCAGTTCCAGACGCTCTCGGCCAAGGACGGTGCCTTCAACCGCGAAGTCTTCTTCGGCCAGAACGATGAACTGCGCAGCCTCGTCGCCGACCTGCGCGACGAGGATATCGATCGCCTGCGCCGCGGCGGCCACGACGCGGTGAAGATCCACGCCGCGTTCGCCGCCGCCGTCGCGCATGCCGGGCAACCGACGGTCGTGCTCGCCAAGACGATGAAGGGCTACGCCATGGGCGAGGCGGCGCAGGGGCGGATGACGACACACCAGGCGAAGAAGCTCGACAGCGCCGGCCTGCTCGCCTTCCGCGATCGCTTCGCGCTGCCGATGAGCGACGCCGACGCGCAGTCGCTCGCCTTCTTCAAGCCGGCCGAAGAGGGCGCGGAGCTCAAGTATTTGCACAGCCGGCGCCAGGCGCTCGGCGGCTATCTGCCGGCGCGGCAGAGCGACTGCCCGGCGCTCGCGGTTCCGCCGCTCGAATCGACGGCGGCCTTTGCGCTACACGCCGAAGGCAAAGAGATGAGCACGACGATGGCCTTCGTGCGCCTGCTCGGCAACTGGCTGAAAGACGCGACCCTGGGCCCGCGCGTCGTTCCCATCGTCGCCGACGAGGCGCGCACCTTCGGCATGGCGAGCCTGTTCCGCCAGGTCGGCATCTATGCGCCCTTCGGTCAGCTCTATCAGCCGGAAGACTCGGGCTCGATGCTCTATTACCGGGAAGACCGCAACGGCCAGATCCTCGAAGAAGGCATCACCGAAGCGGGTGCGCTTTCATCGTGGACGGCGGCCGCGACCGCGTACTCGACGCACGGCCTGCCGATGCTGCCGTTCTACATCTACTACAGCATGTTCGGTTTCCAGCGGGTTGGCGATCTGATCTGGGCTGCCGCCGATCAGCGCGCGCGCGGCTTTCTCATCGGCGCGACGGCCGGCCGCACCACCCTCGGCGGCGAAGGATTGCAGCACCAGGACGGCACCAGCCATCTCGTCGCCGCGACCGTGCCGAACTGCAAGGCCTACGACCCGGCCTTCGCCGGCGAGCTCGCCGTCATCGTCGATCGCGGCATGCGCGAGATGCTCGTCGAGCAGCGCGACGTCTTCTACTACGTGACGGCGATGAACGAGAACGTCGCCCAAGCCTCGTTGCCGGCCGACGCGCACGAAGGCGTGCTGCGCGGCATGTATCGCTTCCGGCTCTCGTCGCACGAAGGGGCTCGCCGCGTCCAGCTGCTCGCCTCGGGCGCGATCCTCGGCGAGGCGATCAAGGCGGCCGGCGTCCTCGAGACCGAGCATGGCATCGCCGCCGATCTGTGGAGCGTGACGAGCTTTTCGGAGCTGGCGCGTGCCGGCGTCGCCGCGGAAACGGCCTGGCGGCACGGGGCGACGAGCGTCATCCGCAGCCACGTCGGCGAGCAGCTGGCACCGACCCGCGGCCCGATCGTCATCGCGACCGACTATGTGCGCGCCGTGCCCGAACAGATCCGTGCTTTCCTGCCACCCGGCCGGCGCTGCGTCACGCTCGGCACCGATGGCTTCGGCCGCAGCGACACCCGCGCGGCGCTGCGAGCGCATTTCGAAGTCGATGCGGCGGCGATCGTCAACGCGGCGCTGCGGGTACTGGGTTAGAAAGTCAGAGTTGGAAGGCCAGCCAGAGCAACAGACCTTCGGAAAGATCGCGCAGCAGTCCCGGCTCCTTCGGCTCGAAGCGGGCTGCCTTGGCTCGCTCGCGCTCGACCCACTCGGCGAAGCGGCGCACGTCGGCTGGCTCGTAGAAGGCGAGCATCAGTTCGTAGTTGAGAAAGAGGCTGCGCAAGTCCAGGTTGGCCGAGCCGGCCAGCGCGAGCTGGTCGTCGATGACGACGGCCTTGGCGTGCGTCATCCACGGCACGAACCAGATGCGCGCGCCGGCGGTGGCGAGGTCACGCAAAGGCCGGTGTCGCGCGACGTCGGCCAGCCGATGGTTGGAGCGCGCCGGCATCACCAGATCGACCAGCACGCCGCGACGCGCCGCGAGCATCAACGCCATGAGCAAGGTCGCATCGGGAATGAAATAGGGCGTGATCGCCAGGATGCGCCGGCGCGCCATGAAGCAGCCTGACAGCAGCAGCGACTGGATGGTGTCGTCGACCTGGTCGGGGCCGCTCGGCACGAGCTGCCCGAGCGCCGCGTCTTCGGCCTCGATGGCCTCCGGCGGCGGACAGCTTTCGGGTGCGGCGGCGCGCGTCGCATAGGCCCAGTCCTTCTCGAACTGCTCGCAGGCGCGAACGACGAGGGTGCCCTGCAGGTCGAAGCTGAGGTCGTGCCAGACGGCCCCGATGGCGGCGCCGGCGCTTCGCGCCGGGTCGCCTTCGAAGTACTCGGCCGCGAAGTTGCGCCCGCCGCACCAGAGCCGACCGGTGTCGGCGACGACCATCTTGCGGTGGTTCCGCAGGTTGGCGCGGCCGCGCAGGATCGAGCGAAACGGCGGCACGAACTTGACCACCTCGACGCCGGAAGCGCGCATCCGCGAGGCGTCGACGCGGCCGGCGAGCCACGCGCCGATGCCGTCGATGAGAAGCCGCACGTGCACCCCTTGCTCGGCCTTGACCCGCAGGGCCGCGCCGATCTCGTCGCCGAGCCGGTCGCGCCCGAGGATGAAGGTGCTGACATCGAGCGTCGTCTTCGCGCTGGCGATGACTTCGAGCACCGCTCGCCGCGCCTCGCTGCCGTCGGCGTGGATGCGCAGGGCTTCGTAAGGTGCCGCCGGCGCGAGGCCCATCGATCGCCCCAGCCGGCGGGCCCAGAGCGAGGCGGCCTCGTCCTCGCCGGCGGGAGGGCCGAGCGGCGACGCCGCGGGCGTCGGGTCGTCGCGCATCCGCAGCTTCCTGCTGCCGAACATCAGGTAGACCGGAATGGCGACGTAGGGAACCAGTGCGAGCGCGACGACCCAGGCGATCGCTGTCGAAGGATCGCGCCGCTGCGGCAGCGCGCGCGACGCGGCCACGTAGACGACCAGCCCGAACGCCACGACGATGCCGTGCAGCGTCAGGGCATGGCGACCGATGAAGTCGAGAACCATCGCCGAGCTGTGCCGCGGAAGAACAAAACCCGCCGGGCTTCAGCCGGCGCCGGGCCGCTCCCAGGCCGGCTGAGCGCCCCCTCGGGGGGCGGCGAACACAGCGAGCGTGGCGGCTGACATCTCAGCCGGGCGGGCTCGGCTTCGAGCCGAAGCGGTTCACCGCGTCACTTCTTTCGGTACTTGCGCAGCGCCGCGATCTGCGCCGCCATCGCCGCAAACTCGCTTTGCGCCTTGGCGAAATCGATGTCGCTCTTGGCATTCTTCATCGCATCCTCGGCGAGCTTCTTCGCTTCGTTGGCCTTGGCTTCGTCGAGATCCTTGCCGCGGATCGCCGTGTCGGCCAGCACCGTCACCGAGCCAGGCTGCACCTCGAGAATGCCGCCGGCGACGAAGACGAATTCTTCCTCGCCGTTATCGGCGCGCAGGATGCGCACCGCTCCCGGCTTGATGCGCGTGATGAGCGGCGTGTGCCGCGGATAGATGCCGAGCTCGCCCATCTCGCCCGGCAGGGCGACGAACTTCGCCTCGCCGGAGAAAATCTGTTCCTCGGCGGAGACGACATCGACGTGCAGCGTGGCCATGTTCAAACCTCAAAAGACCGCGAACCGGCCGGGCGCCGGGCCGTTCCCAAGCCCCGCCGCGCCCCCTTGAGGGTGCCGCGAACGAAGTGAGCGTGGGCGCTTCATGTGCTTATTGGATCGTCTTGGCCTTCTCGAAGGCCTCGTCGATCGAGCCGACCATGTAGAAGGCCTGTTCGGGCAGCGAATCGCATTCGCCGCTGACGATCATCTTGAAGCCGCGGATCGTTTCCTTCAGGGGCACGTACTTGCCTGGCGTGCCGGTGAACACCTCGGCGACGTGGAAGGGCTGGGACAGGAAGCGCTGGATCTTGCGCGCCCGGGCGACGGCAAGCTTGTCTTCCGGCGCCAACTCGTCCATGCCGAGAATGGCGATGATGTCGCGCAGCTCCTTGTAGCGCTGCAGCGTGCCCTGCACGGCGCGCGCGGTGTTGTAGTGGTCTTCGCCGACGACGTGCGGATCGAGCTGACGGCTCGTCGAATCGAGCGGGTCGACCGCCGGATAGATGCCGAGCGAAGCGATGTCACGCGAGAGGACGACGGTCGAGTCGAGGTGGGCGAAGGTCGTCGCCGGCGACGGGTCGGTCAGGTCGTCGGCCGGCACGTAGACGGCCTGGATCGACGTGATCGAGCCGACCTTGGTCGAGGTGATGCGCTCCTGCAGGCGGCCCATCTCCTCGGCCAGCGTCGGCTGGTAGCCCACCGCCGACGGCATGCGGCCGAGCAGGGCCGAGACCTCGACGCCGGCGAGCGTGAAGCGATAGATGTTGTCGACGAAGAAGAGCACGTCCTTGCCTTCGTCGCGGAACGATTCGGCGATCGTCAGGCCGGTCAGCGCGACGCGGAGGCGATTTCCCGGCGGCTCGTTCATCTGGCCGTAGACCATCGCAACTTTCGATTCACCCAGGTTGTCGCTGTTGACGACGCCCGAATCCATCATCTCGTGATAGAAGTCGTTGCCCTCGCGCGTGCGCTCGCCGACGCCGGCGAACACCGACAGGCCCGAGTGCGCCTTGGCGATGTTGTTGATGAGCTCCATCATGTTGACGGTCTTGCCGACGCCGGCGCCGCCGAACAGGCCGACCTTGCCGCCCTTGGCAAACGGGCAGATGAGGTCGATCACCTTGATGCCGGTCTCGAGCAGGTCGGTCGAAGGCGAGAGCTCGTCGTAGGCCGGCGGCCGGCGATGGATCGAGGCGACGAGCTCCTGGCTCACCGGGCCGCGCTCGTCGATCGGATTGCCGAGCACGTCCATGATGCGGCCGAGCGTCGCCGGGCCGACCGGCACCGAAATGCTCTTGCCGGTGTTCGTGATCGTCATGCCCCGGCGCAGGCCGTCCGAGGCACCGAGGGCGATCGTGCGGACGATGCCGTCGCCCAGCTGCTGCTGGACTTCGAGCGTCAGCGCCGTGCCCTCCATCTTCAAGGCATCGTAGATGTGCGGCATCGCGTCGCGCGGGAACTCCACGTCGACGACGGCGCCGATGCACTGGACGATCTTGCCCTGTGCGCGCGCGGCGGTTTGCATGTCAGCCATGTTCGATTCCTTCTCTCACCTGATTCTTGTCTTCAGACCGCTTGACGCACAAGCCGCTAGACAGCGGCGGCGCCGGCGACGATCTCCGAAAGCTCTTTGGTAATGGCCGCCTGGCGCGTCTTGTTGTAGACGAGCTTCAGCTCGGCGATCACGCTGCCGGCGTTGTCGGTCGCCGACTTCATCGCCACCATGCGCGCCGACTGCTCGGACGCCATGTTCTCCGCCGTCGCCTGATAGACGAGCGACTCGATGTAGCGCACGAGCAGCTCGTCGATCACGACCTTGGCCTCGGGCTCGTAGATGTAGTCCCAGCCGTGCTTGCCGGGCTCCTTCTTCATCTGCTCGTCGCTGAGCGGCAGCAGCTGCTGCACCATCGGCTCCTGGCGCATCGTGTTGATGAAGCGCGTGTAGCAGAGGTAGACGACCTTGAGCTGGCCGGCGGCATACGAGTCGAGAAGCACCTTCACCGGACCGATCAGGCGCTCGAGCTGCGGCCGGTCGCCGAGATGCGTCGCATGCGAGACGACCTTGGCGCCGATGCGATTGAGAAAGCCGAGGCCCTTGTTGCCAATGGCGACGGCCTCGGCCTTCACGCCCTGGGCCTCGAGCTCCTTGAGCTTGACCGTCACCGCGCGCAGCACGTTGGTGTTGAGGCCGCCGCACAGGCCCTTGTCTGTCGTTACGACGATGAAGCCCGCCGCCTTGGCGGCGGCGTTGGCGACCATGAACGCGTGCCTGTACTCGGGCGTCGCGTGCGAGAGGTTGGCGGCGAGGCTGCGCACCAGCTCGGCGTAAGGGCGCGCGGCGCGCATACGCTCCTGGGCCTTTCGCATCTTCGAGGCGGCGACCATCTCCATCGCCTTGGTGATCTTCTTCGTGTTCTCGACGCTCTTGATCTTGCCTCGGATTTCCTTGCCAGCTGCCATGGGAGTTCCTTGCTTGGGCGGGCTCGAATCGGGCGGCCTTTACGCGAACGACTTCTTGAACGCGGCGACGGCGTTCGAAAGCTCCGCCTCGGCGTCCTTGTCGAGCTGCTTCGAGTCTTCGATCTTCTTCAGCAGTGCCGCGTGGCTGGTCTTCAGGTGCGTGTGCAGGCCGCTTTCGAAGGAGAGCACCTTCTTCACGTCGACGTCGTCCATGAAGCCCTTGTTGACGGCGAACAGCGACGCCGCCATGAGCGAGATCGGCAGCGGCGAATACTGGGGCTGCTTCAGCAGCTCGGTGACGCGGGCGCCGCGGTCCAGTTGCTTTCGGGTCGCTTCGTCGAGGTCGGACGCGAACTGCGCGAACGCGGCGAGCTCGCGGTACTGCGCGAGGTCGGTGCGGATGCCGCCCGAAAGGCCCTTGATGACCTTGGTCTGCGCTGCGCCGCCGACGCGCGACACCGAGATGCCGGCGTTGATCGCGGGCCGGATGCCGGCGTTGAAGAGCGAGGTCTCGAGAAAGATCTGGCCGTCGGTGATCGAGATCACGTTGGTCGGCACGAACGCCGAGACGTCGCCGGCCTGCGTCTCGATGATCGGCAGCGCCGTCAGCGAGCCGGTCCTGCCCTTGACTGCGCCCTGGGTGAAGTCTTCGACGTATTTCTCATTGACGCGGGCGGCGCGCTCGAGCAGGCGCGAGTGGAGATAGAACACGTCGCCAGGGTAGGCTTCGCGGCCCGGCGGGCGGCGCAGCAGCAGCGAGACCTGGCGATAGGCGACGGCCTGCTTCGAAAGATCGTCGTAGACGATGAGCGCGTCTTCGCCGCGGTCGCGGAAGTATTCGCCCATCGCGCAGCCCGAGTACGCGGCGACGTACTGCATCGCCGCGCTTTCGGCCGCCGACGCGGCGACGACGATCGTGTATTCCATCGCCCCGGCCTGCTCGAGGGAGCGGACCACGTTCTTGATCGACGACGCCTTCTGGCCGATGGCGACGTAGATGCAGGTCATCGATTGACCTTTCTGGTTGATGATCGCGTCGACCGCGACCGCCGTCTTGCCGGTCTGCCGGTCGCCGATGATCAGCTCGCGCTGGCCGCGGCCGATCGGCACCATCGAGTCGATCGACTTCAGGCCCGTCTGCATCGGCTGGCTGACGCTTTGCCGCGCAATCACGCCGGGGGCGATCTTCTCGATCGGCGCCGTGAGCTTGGCGCCCACCGGACCCTTGCCATCGATCGGCGCGCCGAGCGCGTTGACGACGCGGCCCTTGAGCTCGGGGCCGATCGGCACCTCGAGGATGCGGCCCGTGCACTTGACGGTGTCGCCTTCGGAGATGTGCTCGTATTCGCCCAGGATGACCGAGCCGACCGAGTCGCGCTCGAGGTTCAAGGCCAGGCCGTAGGTGGCCGAGCCGTCGGGCGCAACGGGAAATTCCAGCATCTCGCCCTGCATGGCTTCGGAAAGGCCGTGGACGCGGCAGATGCCATCGGTCACCGAGACGACGGTGCCTTCGTTGCGGATATCGGCCGAGACGGCGAGCCCCTGGATGCGGCTCTTGATCAGTTCGGAAATTTCGGCGGGATTCAGTTGCATGACGGGCTCCGGTCTGCGGTTCGGGCAGGCTGGTTGAAACTCAGGAGAATTCGTTCAAGGCGGATGCAATCGTCGCGCCGCCTCAGGCGGTGAGCGCCGCTTTCATCTGCTCGAGGCGGGCACGGATCGAGGTATCGAGCACTTCGTCGCCGACGATGACGCGAACCCCGCCGATCAGCTCGGGATGAACGACGACGCGCGCCTCGAGCTTGCGCCCGAAGCGCTTTTCCATCGCCGCCTTCACATCGGCGAGCTGGCTCGCATCGATCGGAAACGCGCTTTCGATGACGGCTTGCGAGATGCCGCTGCGCGCATCGACCAAGGCCTGGAACTGAGCGGCGATCTCGGGCAGCACCGAGAGACGGCCGTTGTCGATCACGGCACGCAGCAGGTTCTTCGCCGCTTGGCTCGGCGCGGCGCCGGACGGCATCTTGGCGACCGAGGTGAGCACGTCCAGCACCTGACCGGAAGTGACCTTAGGGTTGTCGGCGAACTGGCGCATCTGCGCGTCGGCGGCCACCTGAGCGAGCGCGCTCACTTCAGCGGCGAGCGCCGCGGCGTCGCCCTTTTTCGAAGCCTTCATCAGGGCCTCGGCGTAGGGCCTGGCAATGGTGGCGAGTTCGGCCATGGTCAGCGCCCGGCGTTCATCAGAGCTCGGCCTTCAATTGACCGAGCAGGTCGGCGTGCACCTTGGCGTCGACTTCGCGACGCAGGATCTGCTCGGCGCCCTTGACGGCGAGCGCGGCCACCTGCTCGCGCAGCGTCTCGCGGGCCCGGCTGGCTTCCTGATCGGCTTCGGCACGCGCCGCGGCGACGATCTTCGCGCCCTCTTCGCTGGCGCGCCCTTTCGCTTCCTCGACCATCGAGTGGGCCAGGCGCTCGGCATCGGCCAGACGCTGCGCGGCGTCGGTGCGGGCCGACGAAAGCTGCTCCTCGACCCGCTTGTTCGCAATGGCGAGCTCGGCCTTGGCCCTGTCGGCGGCCGAGAGGCCTTCGCGGATCTTCTTCGCACGCTCATCGAGCGCGGCGGCGATCGGCGGCCAGACGAATTTCATCGTGAACCCGACCAGGATCAGGAACACGATCATCTGGATGAAGAACGTTGCGTTGATGTTCACGGAAATGCCTCGATCACATTGGCGTGCAGGGCCGCCCGGAAGATCCGGGCCGACGACGAAACGACGGCGCTCGAATCACTTCGGCAGGTTCGCCAGCTGCGACAGGAACGGGTTGGCCGTCGTGAACCACAGCGCGATACCGACGCCGATGATGAACGACGCGTCGATCAGGCCGACCAGCAGGAACATCTTCGTCTGCAACTCGCCCATCAGCTCCGGCTGGCGCGCGGCCGACTCGAGGTACTTGCTGCCCATGACGCCGATGCCGACGCACGCCCCGAGCGCGCCCAGGCCGATGATGAGACCCGCGGCAACCGCGACAAGACCGATAAGTTCCATGTTGACTCCAGAGTGGGGAAAAGAAGATTGGCAAGACAACGCGATGCGCGCGACCTCAATGCGTATCGTGCGCCTGACCGATGTAGACGAGCGTCAGCATCATGAAAATGAACGCCTGCAGGATGATGATCAGGATGTGGAAGATGCCCCAGACCGTGCCGGCGAAGATTTGCCCGGCCGCCAGCGCGAAGCCGGCGGCCGAGAGCGTGAAGGCGCCGCCCAGCATCGCGATCAGCAGGAAGATCAACTCGCCCGCGTACATGTTGCCGAACAGCCGCATGCCGTGCGAGAACGTCTTGGCGATGAACTCGATGACCTGCATCACGAAGTTGAAGGGATAGAGCAGCCAGTGGTTGCCGAAGGGCGCCGTGAACAACTCGTGCAGCCAGCCGCCCAAGCCCTTGATCTTGACGTTGTAGATGAGGCACAGGATCAGCACGCCCACCGAAAGGCCCATCGTCACCGAGAGGTCCGCGGTCGGCACGACGCGAAGATAGGCATGCTCGGGGTCGCGCCCCGTCAGGCTGTAGAACTGTTGCCAGAGCCACGGCAGCGCATCTACCGGCAGCAGGTCCATCGTGTTCAACAGCACGATCCAGACGAACACCGTCAGCGCCAGCGGCGCGACGAGCTTGCGGCTGTTGGCGTTGTGGACGATTCCCTTGGACTCGTTTTCGACCCACTCGAAGAGGATTTCCACCGCCGCCTGGAAGCGCCCGGGAACGCCCGATGTCGAGCGGCGCGCCGCCTTCCACAGCACGAAGCAGCCGATGATTCCGAGCAGCGTCGAAAAGAAGATGGAATCGAAATTGAGCACCGACAGATCAACAAGGCCCTTGGGCTGGGCGTTGTGCAGATGCGTCAGGTGGTGAACGATGTATTCGCCTGAGGTGGGCGCATGCTCTTCGGCTGCCATGTCGTCCTGGTCGTCGTAGGTTTCGTGTCGGTCACTTTGCCCGGCCGGGCCACAGGAGCGCAAGCCAGTAGGTCTGCATGCAGGCGACCAGCGTGGCCAGCATCGCCGGCCAGCTGAGGCCGTGAACGATGCGCGGGGCCAGCAGCAGCAGGGCGACGGCCGTCCCCATCTTCACGACGCTCCAGCCCAGCATGCTCGCCGTGCTCGCCAAAGGCGAGAACAGGCCGAGCCGGCTGGTCGCGCCGCGCGCCATGAGGGCTCCGGGCAGCACGACTGCCGCCGCACCATAGAGCGCCGATTGCACGACCGTGCTGCTGCCCCCGCCCAAGCCGATCAACGCCGCCGCCGCGGCTCCGACCCCGAGCTGCGCCAGAACAACGCGCCACGGCGAGAGCACGGGCTGGCGTCGACGCAGGGCCTCGGCCTCCTCGCGTGACAGGCGCCTGACCGGCGGCTCGTCGTCGTCGCCAAAGGCGTTGCGAAGAGCGCTCCGCCCGTCGCCGCGGAACACCGCGTCGGAGGAGGGGCGCGGCAGGGCGACTTTCAGCACAGCCCAAGATTATACGTAAAAACCCGTGCGCTCCGGCCTGCGGCCGTGCTCGGCGATCATGAGGCGAATGCCTCGCGGCACGGTACATGCACGCCTCTTCGCCGTCCTCCTCATCGTCGTCTTCGAGCAGGTGCCGTTGAGCGCCGCCGACCTCGATGCCGCTGCGCCCGCGGCATCGGCGACGCATCATCGCGGCGACCGGTTCCAGAACAACTATCTCGATTTCGAGCCCAAAGGCGTCGGCGACCTGCTCAAGTGGCGCCTCGACGCCGCGCGCGAAGGCCTGCCGCGCCAGGCCGTCACGCCGACGCCGCGCGTCGCCGCCGACACGGCGTTCGTCCATGCCAATTCGAAGGCCGGCGCGGCGATGCAGCCGGCCATGACATGGATCGGCCACGCAACGATGCTGGCGCAGATCGGCGGCAGCAACATCCTCACCGATCCCGTCTTTTCCGAGCGTGCCTCGCCACTCTCCTTCGCTGGGCCGAAGCGGCAGGTCGCGCCGGGCCTCGCGCCGCGCGAGCTGCCGCACATCGACGTCGTGCTGATCTCGCACAACCACTACGACCATCTCGACGAAGCCAGCGTCGTGGCGCTGGCGGCGCAGGCCGGAGGGCCGCCGCTCTTCGTGGTGCCGCTCGGCATCAAGGCGTGGTTCGCGGTGCACGGCATCGACGGCGTCGTCGAGCTCGACTGGTGGCAGTCGGTGCACGCCGGCGAGATCGAGATCTTCTTCGTGCCTTCGCAGCACTGGTCGGGGCGCTCGCTGACCGACCGCATGCAGACGCTGTGGGGCGGCTACGCCGTCTTCGCACCCGACTTCCAGCTTTTCTTCGCAGGTGACACGGCGTACTCCAAGGACTTCGCCGACATCCATGCACGCTTCGCTTCGCGCCACGGCGTCGGCCGCGGCTTCGACCTCGCGCTCATTCCGATCGGCGCCGACGAGCCGAGATGGTTCATGGAGGCGCAGCACGCGAACCCGGCCGAGGCGGTGCAGATCCATCTCGATCTTGCGGCGCAGCGCTCGATCGGCATCCACTGGGGAACGTTCCAGCTCACCGATGAAGCGCTCGACGAGCCGCCCCGCGCGCTGGCTGCGGCGGCGCACGAGCGCGGCCTCGCCGACGACGCGTTCACGGTGATGGCGGTCGGCAAAACGCGGCGGTTCGCGCGGCGCCCGTCGTGATCGATGCTCAGGCTGCGATCGCAGCCGCGAATGCGGTCGGCAGGCCCGGCACATCGACCTCGAATGCGAAGACGCATCCGGAATGCGGCCAGCGCGCGAGCTCGTCGCTCGAGCGGTTGATGCTCGCGCTCGTCACGTAGACCGTCTTCAGCGACGGGCCGCCGAAGCAGGGCATGGTCGGGCAGAGCGCCGGAACGCGCACCTCGCGCAGCAACTCGCCGGCGGGCGAGAAGCGCAGGACGCGGCCGCCCTCGTACATCGCGACCCAATAGCAGCCATCGGCGTCGACGGCGGCGCCGTCGGGCCGGCCGCCATAGCCTTCGAGGCCACTGGCCGGCTTCGGCGGGAAACGCGCGAAGACGCGGCGGCGGCTCATTGCGCCCGTCGCGAGGTCGTAGTCGAAAGCCCAGACGGTGTGCGCGGTCGTGTCGGTCCAGTACATCGTCCCCGCGTCGGCGCTCCAGGCCAGCCCGTTGCTGATCGTGATGCCGTCCTGTCGCTCGTCGAGCTTGCCGCCGTCGAAGCAGTAGAGCGCGGCCTGCGCCGGGCGGCGCGGCTCGTCCATCGAGCCAACCCAGAAGCGCCCGGCGGCATCACACTTGCCGTCATTGAATCGCTTCGACGTCGTGTCGTACGGAGCGCCCGCGAGTTGGCGGCGGCTGTCGGTCGCGGGGTCGAAATGCCACAGGCCGTCGCGCAGCGCCAAAAGAAAGCTGCCGTCGGCGCAGGGCGCGCCGCTGCCGATGTCGGTGTGGAATTCCCAGTGGCGAATCTCGCCCGTGAGCGGCAGGAAACGATGCAGCCGGCGCGCCGGGATGTCGCAGTACCAGAGCGTCTGATCCTTCGCCAGCCACATCGGCCCTTCGCCGAGTCTGGCCGGCGCAGCGACGGCGACGCGCACACTCGGATCCGCGGTGTCGTTCATGGGTCGGCTCAGATCACCGCGACATCGAGCCGCATCGCCGCCTCGATCGTCGCGCCCGAGTGCAAGGCGACGAGGCCGTGCGTCGTCGGCTCGGCCATGTGGATCGCGTTGCTGACGTGGCTCACCGGCTCGACGCAGAAGTAGTCGCGCTGCGGCGGCGTATAGACGACGAGATAGGGCAGCTCCGAGACGAGCTGCAGCGAGAAGCGCTCATCGCGGATGCGCGCCGGGCCGCGCCAGCCTTCGAAGCAGTGATCGAAATCGAGATGCGCGAGATCGGCGTCGATGCCCGGTTGCGCGACCTTTCGCGTCGGCAGCTGCGTCGCATCCGTCTCCCATCGGCCGGAGAGCTCGACGTGCAGGCGGCTGCGCGCCCGCTTGACGAAATACGGATGCCAGCCGAGGCCGGCCGGTTGCTCGACCGAGGCGGTGTTCGTGAATAGCAGTCGCGCCGAGAACGATTCCGGCGCGAGCGTGAAGTACTGGCGTGCCTCGAAGGCGAACGGCCAGTCCGCGTCGCCCGGATGATCGAGGCCGAGCACGAGCTCGATCGCGCTCGACGAGACGATCCGCCACGGCCGCTGCCAGCCGATGCCGTGCAGGGAATGCGGCGAATCGGGCACGTTGGCACGCGTCGTGTAGTCGTGCCCCTTCCAGCGGAAGCGCCGGTAGCCGAGCCGGTTCGAGTACGGCAGCAGTGGATACATCGCAGCGCTGCGCGATTCGGCCAGCAGCACCGGCTCGGTCGAGCGAAGGATCGGCGTCTCGCGGTGCCAGAGACCCGCGACCGAGCCTCCGAGATCGGGACGGACGGAGAGGCGCAAGGCGCCGGCATGCAACTCGTGAATCACGTCAGGTTCGCCTTCAGATAGTGCACGCCGGCAAGCGGGTTGGAATAGTAAGGCGCAATCTCCTCGAAGCCGAGCGACGCGTAGAGCCTGCGCGCGGCCCCCATGCCGTCGAGCGTGTCGAGCAGCATCGTCGAGTAGCCGGCGTGGCGCCCTTCGTCGAGCAGTGCCCGCGCCAGGGCGCGGCCGAGCCCGTAGCGGCGAAACGCCGGGCGCACGTAGAGCCTCTTCATCTCGCAGGCGTTGGCAAAGCCGGCGTTGGCGAGCCCGCGCAAGGCAGCGCAGGCGCCCACTTCGCCGCCGACAAAGGCGAGCAGCAGCCGCCCCGACGGGGCCGCGTATTCGCCGGGCAGCGACGCCAGCTCGGCGTCGAAGTTCTGAAAGCACAGGTCGATGTCGAGGCTCGCCGCGTACTCGCGAAAGATCTTCGCCGCTTGCACCAGGTCAGCGGCGGTCTCGGCGCGGCGCAACTCGATCGGGGGTGCGGAGTTGCCGCTACGCATGGAGAAGTGGCCGCGGTCAGTTGCCGAGGCTGACGACGGCAGCGACGCCGATCGCGCATGCCGCCGCGATCGCCAGCGCGATCGCGCGCGAGCCGGCGGTGTCGATGGCGGCCGGGACGTCGGCGGTGAGCAGCTTGTCGCCGTGCAGCATCGGCGCGACGAGGTTCTGCCCGCGCTTGCGCCAGTAGAAGGCGATCGCGCCGATGTGCAGCACGACGAACGTGATGATGATCCACTGGCCGAAATGCTTGTGCCAGTGTGTCGCGACGCGGCTCGTCGCCGAGCTCACGTACTTGAGGAGCGGCCCGGTGGTCGAGATCTCGTCGTCGGCGACGAGGCCGGTCGCGACCTGAACCGCGAGCACGCCGAGCAAGGCGAACACCGACCAGGCGCCGAGCGGGTTGTGGCCGACGTGATGATGCTCGTGCGGCAGGCTGGCGCCGCGCAGGTAGCGCAGGCTCGCCGATGGTGCGTAGAGGAAAGTCGCAAAGCGCGACCAGCGCCCGCCGGCGAAGCCCCAGACGAGGCGAAAGGCGAGCAGGGTGAAGATCGCGTAGCCGGAGCGCATGTGCCACATCATCGCGCCGCCGCCGACGTGGGCGCTGACGATGGAAGCAACGACAAGGACGGCGAGCAGCCAGTGGAAGGTCCGCGTCGGCAGGTCCCAGATCCGGATCGCCTGCGCCGCCGAGGCATGAGGATCGTCACCACTCATCGCCGCACGAGGTGCCGCCGCCTTGTCCTCAGCCGAGGCCACGACGCTCCACCGGGCTGGCTGCGTACACTCTTGCCCGCGCGGCGAAGGCGGCGCTGCCTTGCTGACAAGGAGGTGTCCTTGACCCGATCGCTCATGCCGGTGCTGATGGTAGCCGCTGGGTTGGCCAGCTTCGCCGTCTCGCTGCCGGTGGCGGCGCAGTTTGCCAGGCCCGAGGACGCGATCCGCTACCGGCGCGGCGCGTTCACCGTGATGTCGGCGCACTTCGGCCGCGTCGCCGCCATGGCCAACGGCAAGGTTCCCTTCGACGCCAAGGCCGTGGCCGAGAACGCCGAGATCGCGACGTTCATGTCGAAGCTGCCCTATGCCGGCTTCGTCGAGGGCAGCGACAAGGGCGACACGCACGCCGAGCCGAAGATCTGGACCGAGATGGACAAGTTCCGCGCCGCCGCGGCAAAAATGCAGGACGCGATGGCCAGGCTCAACGTCGTTGCGAAAACCGGCGACGTCGATGCGATCAAGGCCGCTGTCGGCGAGACCGGCAAGGCGTGCAAAGCCTGCCACGACGTCTACCGGAAGGAGTGACGCTACCATCGGCGGACCCTGAATTTCCCGGCCCCTCCTCTCGACGGGCCGCGCTGGCCCTGTATCGATGATGCCGTCTTACCGTTTCGCCGCAGCGCGCTGGCTCGCCGCGCTCCATGTCTGCGTTGCCGCCGCGGTGCTGTGCATCGCAGCGCCCGGCCACGCCGCCGACGCCGCCGATGCGGGTGGCACATTCGACACGCCGGGCTATCCCGCACGCGCCGCGCCGGCCGGCACGGCCCAGGCCCCCGGCACGACCGGAACCGCTGGCACGGCGCAACCCGAGGGCACGGCGGCTCGCGGCGCCGGCGCCGCGTTGTCCAACCAGCGCGGCGGCAACGGCATCAACCCGCGGCCGGGCAACAACGCCGAGCTGCTGCCGCGCCGGCGCGCCGAGCCGCCGCCGAAGCCGACCGAGTTCCAGCGCTTCGTCGAGGGCGCGACCGGGCGGCTGCTTCCCATCTTCGGCTCGCGCTTTTTCGCCGATGCCGCGGACACGTATCAGTCGCTCGACAACGTCCCCGTGTCGGCCGACTACACGATCGGCCCGGGCGACGAGATCGTCACCCGCGCCTGGGGCTCGATCGACGTCGACTACCGTAGCACCGTCGACCGCAACGGCATGCTCAACCTGCCGAAAGTGGGCAGCTTCAACGTCGCCGGCGTCAAGGCGTCCGACCTCGAACGCAACCTTCGTGTGCAGATCGGGCGGCTTTACACCAACTTCGACCTGAGCGTCTCGCTCGGCCAGTTGCGCGGCTTGCGCGTCTTCATCGTCGGCCCGGCGCAAAGGCCTGGCGTCGTCACGCTGCCGAGCCAGTCGACCCTGCTGTCGGCGGTGGTCGCGGCCGGCGGCCCGTCGCCGAGCGGATCGATGCGCAGGATTTTTCTGCGTCGCGACGGGCAGGTCATCTCCGAGCTCGACGTCTATACGTTTCTCGTCCAGGGCGACAAGTCGAAGGACGTGCAGCTCGCCGCCGGCGACGTCGTCGTCTTCCAGCCGGCCGGCCCGCACGTCGCGCTGACCGGCTCGCTCGACACGCCGGCGATCTACGAGCTGAAGTCGGCCGAGGAGCCCTTGCGCGATGTACTGCGCTATGCCGGCGGCGCGCCGGTGCTTGCGAATCCGCATCGCGTCCAGCTCGAGCGCATCGACCCGACGCAGCCGACGGCGGCGCGATTCGTCGAGGCCTTCGGGCTCGACGCCGCCGGCCTGCAGAAGCCGCTGCGCGACGGCGACGTATTGACGCTGCTGGAGATCTCGCCGCAGTTCGCCAATGCCGTGACCCTGAAGGGCCATGTCGCGCAGCCGCTGCGCTACCCGTTCACCCCGGGGATGCGCATCCGCGACCTCATCCCCGATCGCGAGGCGCTGATCTCGCCCGATTTCTACCGGCGCAAGAACCTGCTCGTCCAGGCCATCGACGACGAGAACGCCGACAACCAGCGCGCGCGCCCCGCGGCCAGGGCCGACACGAATGCCGACGCAACGCGCAGCTCGCGCCTCACCGCGCAGGGCGCGGAACGTGCGGGCGCCGACACGACGGCGCCGTCGGATGCGGGGAACGGCCTGGCGCGCAACAACCAAGATACGCGCGCCCAGGATCTCGCCGCGGTCGCTCGCTCGCGTCGCACGCCGGCGGCGCTGTTCGACGACCTGAACTGGGACTACGCCACCGTCGAGCGGCTGAACCCCGATCTGAGCACGCAGGTGATCGCGTTCAATCTCGGCAAGGCGATCCTCGAGCGCGACGACGCGGACAACATCGCCCTCAAGCCGGGCGACGTCGTGACCGTCTACAGTCAGAAGGACATTCGCGGTCCGGTGGCCAAGCAGACCCGGCTCGTCTCGCTCGAAGGCGAAGTGAACGCACCCGGCGTCTACCAGCTGCAGCCGGGCGACACGCTTCGGACCCTGATCGGACGCGCCGGCGGCTTCACGGCGCAGGCCTACGTCTACGGGCTCGAATTCAGCCGCGAAGCAACGCGCGCCAGGCAACGGGAGAATCTTGCCGAGGCGATCGCGCGGCTCCAAGCCTTGTCCGCAGTGCAGACGGCGCGCGACGCGGCCAACCGGCGCGACGACACCACCGCGCAAACGACCGCCGCGGTCAGCAACGCGGCAACGCAGGCGCAACTCGCGCGCCTTTCGCGCCAGGAACCGAACGGTCGCATCGCCCTCGAACTGGCCCCCGATGTGCACACGATCGATGCCTTGCCCGACCTGCTGCTCGAGAACGGCGACCGCATCGTCGTGCCGCCGCGGCCGGGCTTCGTCACTGTCGCCGGCGCCGTCGTCAATACCAACGCCTTCATCTGGAAACCGGGGCGCACCGCTGGCGACTACCTGCGCCTGGCCGGGGTCGACGAGGCCGCCGATACGTCCAACATGTTCATCCTGAGGGCCGACGGCACCGTGAACCACGCCACCGACCGGCGCGGCTTCTTCGGCCGCAACAACCTCGAGTCGCAACAGATGCAGCCGGGCGATGCGCTGATCGTGCCCACTGAGCTCGACTTCGAGACCTGGGGCCGGGCCTTCGTGCGCAACCTCAAGGACTTCGCGACGATCTTCGGGGGATTCGGGCTCGGCATCGCGGCGATCCACTCGCTCTGATCGGCGCCGTGATGCTCAGCGCCGAATCGACCACCCTTCTCGCCGCCGCCCAGGCGCCCTTCGCCGCAGCCGACGACGAGGGACCTGTCGTCGGCCTGACTGACGTCCTCACCTGGATCGGCGAAAGAAAAGAGCTGATCGGCGCCGTCACCTTGGCGGCGGCGCTGCTGTCGCTCGTCGTCGCCTTTTTGCTGCCACCGACGTACACGGCGCGAACCACCTTTCTCGCCCCCGGTTCGCAGCAGCAAAGCGGCTCGACAGCCGCGCTCGCAGCGCTCGGCTCGCTCGGCGGACTCGGCGGCAGCCTGCTGCCGAAGTCGCCGGACGAGCTCTACGTCGCCTTGCTGAAGAGCGACAGCGTCGAGCGGGCGCTCGCCGAGCGCTTCGATCTCCGGGCGCATTACGACATCGACAGCTACGAGGCGCTGCACAAGGAGCTGCCGAAATACATCCGCGTCTCGTCCGACAAGAAGAGCGGCGTCATCAGCGTCGAAGTCGACGACAAGAACGCGCAGTTCGCCGCCGACCTTGCCAATGCGCACGAGACCGAGGTGACGAAGCTGCTCGGCCGGCTCGCGGTCTCGGAAGCGCAACTGCGCCGCGTCTTTTTCGAGAAGCAGCTGAACGAGACGAAGGAGAACCTCGTCAAGGCCGAGCTAAGCCTTCAGAAAGTCCAGGAGAAATCGGGCGTCATTGTCCTCGACAAGCAGGCCGAGGCCCTGATCAATGGCGCGGCGCTCGTTCGCGCCCAGATCACCGAGCGCGAAGTGCAATTGAAGGTCCTGCGGACCTCGGCGACGGACCAGAACCCCGATGTCATGCGCCTCAACTCCGAGTTGCGCGCTTTGCACGCCGAGCTGTCGCGCATGGAATCGACGCAGGGCGGCGCCGAAGGCAGTGCCGTCGACATGCCGGTCGGCCGCATCCCGGAGGCCGCCGTGGAATACATTCGCGCCCGCCGCGAGCTCAAGCTCCAGGAGACCTTGCTCGAAAGCATGGTCCGCCAGTACGAGATCGCCAAGCTCGACGAGGCCAAGGAAGGGCCGGCCCTGCAACAGGTCGACGTCGCCCTGCCGCCCGATCACAAGTCGAAGCCCTCGCGGGCGATCATCGTTCTCGCCAGCACCCTCATCGCCTTCCTGCTCGCCTGCGCATGGGTGATCGTGCGCAGCTACACCGCACTGGCGCGCGCGGCGGACCCCGATCGCGAAGCCGCCTGGAAGAACATGCTTCGCGCCTGGGGCTTCAACCGCGGCCAGCCTCCGCTTCAGCAGTAACGGTCGGGCGCGGCTGAAGCTCACGCGGCGTCAGGCAGCGACGAGGAAAGCACGATCCGGCCGCGGATCGTGCTCAGCACGGCGACGATGGCAGGCACGCGACCTCGGGTCGCGGCCGCCGCGTCGACACCGAGCCACCGGGCAATCGGGGCCGGCACGCCGCCGAGCTCGATGCCTTCGAGCGCGACGCCGCTGGCCGGCAACGCCTCGCAGGGATGCTCGCCACCCCATTCGATGAGAAGCGGCACAGCGCCTTCGGCCGGGCGGCCGCCGTCATCGCGCAGCGTGATATTCCAGCGCAGCAGGCCGCGCGGCGTCATGCGTTCTGCCGCCACCGCCATTCCTGGGTCGTGTCCCGCAGCGCGCAGGGCGGCCGCACTCGCATCGATGGCGTGGGTCCTCGCGACCCAGTGGACGAGGCGCGGGCCCGCGACGACCGCCTGCCGGATCGCGGGCGTGTCGAGCTCGAACCAGCGCCGGCGTGAAGGCACCGGTGCGTCCGGATCGACGGCAACGATCTCGAGATAGCTGCGCGGGAACCGCGCCGAGCTCACGGCGAGCAGGCGGTTGTGCGTACCCATCAGCGCATGCCGGCCGCCCGCCTCGGGCACGACGCCGAGCGTCGCTTCGCACCAGGCCGCGCCTTCTTCGAGCGTGCGCGCAGCGACGACGAGATGATCGAGTTCGAGGCGCGACGCCACAGCCTCGGGCATCAGAGATCGACCTCGCCGCGAATGCAGGTGACGCTGCTGCCGCCGACCCAGACCATGCCGTCTTTGCTCGCGATGTCGACACGGCCACGGCGGCCGAGGCGCGTGCCCTGCGCGACCACGTATCTGTCCGGAGCAAGCCCGGCGCCGATCAGCCATTGCGCGAGACTGGCGTTGAGGCTGCCGGTGACGGGATCCTCGGAAATGCCGACCGCGGCGGCAAAGGCACGCACTTCGAAATCGCTGTCGGCGCCACTCGCCTGCGGCGCGATCACGCCGACCTTGGCGAGCGTGCGCAGCGCGGCGTGATCCGGATCGAGCGCGAGCACGGTGTCGGCGCGGTCGAGGAGAAGGCCGATCCAGGTCGGCCCGTTGTCCAGGGACTGCGTCGCGCGGATGGCTTCGCGCGGCACGCCAAGCGCGATCACGATGTGCTCGAGCAGGCTCGCCTCGACTTCCCCCCGGCGCAATGCCGGCGCGGCGAACGCGGCGCGGCCGCCGTCGAGGCGAATCCGCACCAGCCCGACGCCGCATTGCTGCACGACCTCGCCGGCCGCGCGCGGCGCACCGCCGCGATCGAGCCAGGCGTGGCAACTGCCGAGGGTGGGATGGCCGGCGAACGGCAACTCGCTGCCGGGCGTGAAGATACGAACGCGATAGTCGGCGCCGGGCTCGGTCGGCGCGAGGAGAAAGGTCGTCTCGCTGAGGTGGGTCCAGCGCGCGAAGGCCTGCATGCGCGCCTCGTCGAGTGCATCGGCGCCATGCACGACAGCCAGCGCGTTGCCGAGCAGCGGCTGCTCGGTGAAGACGTCGACCTGGCTGAACGCGAAGCGCGTCACCGCATCGTCTCCAGCGCCGCCGCGAGGGCGCGCACGCCGCGCTCGATCGCCTCGGGCGAGACGGTCACGAACGACAGCCGCAAGGTATTGGCCTGCGGCGCACCGGCGAAGAACGGTGCGCCGGGAACGAACGCGACGCCGCGCTCGATGGCGCGCGGCAGCAGCGCTTCAGCGTCGATGCCCGGCGGCAGCTCGAGCCAGAAGAACATGCCGCCGCCCGGCACGGTCCATCGACAGGCATGCGGTCCGCTCGTTGCAAGATGCGCGAGAAGCGACGCCTGCATCGCGTCGCGCTGCGCCTTGTAGCGGACGCGGATCGTCGGCACGTGCTCGCGCAGGAAGCCGTCGCGGATGACTTCGTGGACGACGCGCTGGTTGAAGCCGGGCGTATGCAGGTCGGCCGCCTGCTTGGCCTGGAGCAGCTTGGCAAAGACGGCCTCCGGCGCGACGACGTAGCCGAGCCTGAGCCCCGGCGCCAGCACCTTCGAGAAGCTGCCGAGGTAGATCGTGCCTTCGCGCCAGCGTGCCGCGATCGGCGCCGGCGGCGGCGCCTCGAACCAGAGCTCGCCGTAGGGGTTGTCCTCGACGATGGGCAGGCCGATCGCTTCGGCCGTGCGCACGATCTCGTCGCGCCGCGCGGCGCCGATCGAGCGGCCGCTCGGGTTCTGGAAATTCGGCAGCACGTAGAGAAAGCGCGCGCCGGCGGCGTCGCGCCGCAGCGCCTCGGGCATGGGGCCGTCGCCGGCGCATTCGACCGGCGTGAACTCGGGCTCGCAGGGCGCGAAGGCCTGCAAGGCGCCGAGGTAGGTCGGCGACTCGACCGCGACCCGGCTGCCCGGATCGACCAGCGCCTTGGCGACGAGATCGAGCCCCTGCTGCGAGCCGGTCGTGATGAGCACCTGCGCCGCATCGACCTGCAGGCCGTGCGCCGCCAGGTCCCCGGCCACCCATTCGCGCAACGGCGCGTAGCCTTCGCTCGCCGCGTATTGCAGCGCCTCGCGCGGGCTGTCGCGAAGCACGCGGTCGGCCGCGACGCGCATCGCTTCGACGGGAAAGGTTTCCGGCGCCGGCAGGCCGCCGGCGAGCGAGACGATGCCGGGCTGCTCGGTGAGCTTGAGGATCTCGCGGATCACCGAAGGGTTCATCCGCGCCGTCCTGCGGGCGAGGCGCCATGGGCCGGGCCGTGTCGGCGCGTTCACGGTCGAGCCGCCATCACGCTTGGCGCGCCCGCAGCGACCGGCGCGCGCGCTACCGGCATCGCCCGGCCGACGAAGACCGTAGCGACGACAGCGAGCGCAAAGGCGACAGTCGTCGCGTCGAGGTGCTCGCCGAGCACGGGCACGGCGAACAGCATGGTCAGAAACGGCTGGATGAACTGCACCTGGCTGACGCGCACGGTGCCGCCGAGCGCCAGGCCGCGATACCAGGCGAAGAAGCCGAGCCACATCGAAAAGACGGTGACGTAGGCGAGGCCGGCCCACGCCGCCGCACTCGCCGGGTGCGCGGGCCAGGTCGCGAGCATCGCCGGCAGCGTCAGCGGCAGGCTCATCACGAGTACCCAGCAAATGACGCGTTCGGCCGGCGTCTCGGACGACAACCGCGCCCCTGCGACGTAGCCGACGGCGGCGCTCGCCACCGAGCCGAGCAGCAAGGCATCGCCGAGGACGAGCGTGCCGCTGCCTTGCCACGCGGCGAAGCCGAGGACCAGTGCGCAACCGAGCACGGCGCAAAGCCAGAAGCCGGGCGACGGCCGCTGCCGGAACGCGACCGCGGCGGCGATCGCCGTGGCCAGCGGCAGCACGCCGGTGACGACGGCGGCGTGCGTCGCGTCGACGTGGCGCAAGGCCAGGGCGAGAAAGAGCGGAAAGCCGACGACGGTCCCGAGGGCCGAGACAAAGAGCGCGAAGCGATGTTCGCGGCGTGGCCAGGGTGCGCGCACCGCGAGCAGGTAAGCGGCGGCGAGCAAGCCGGCGAACGCGGCGCGACCGGCCGTGACGAAAAGCGGCGGCAGCTGCGGATCGCCAGCGGCGCCCACCGCGAGCCGTGTCATCGGCAAGGTCATCGCGAAGATGACGACGCCAACGAAGCCGAGCGCCAGGCCACGCGTTTCGCTGCGATCGAGGGACGAAGACGCTTCGGTCATGAGAAGCCTTTGCCAAGGCAGTGTAGGCGAGCGATCGACACACGACCAGTACACTTGGGCGCATGGCACGCACTGCTGTACCGTTGCTCCCGTCGACACGGCAGGCGTTGAAATGCAGCGCGCCCGCGCCGGCGCTATCGCGCCGCTCCGACACGACGCTGGCCGAGCAACTGACGCAACGCTACGCCGAGCTGATCCGGCAGCGTTTGCTCGGGCCCGGGGCGCGCCTGCCCTCGGTCCGCGAAGGCGCGCGGCGCCACGAGGTGAGCCCGGCGACCGTCGTCGCGGCCTACGACCAGTTGCTCGCGCGCGGCCTCGTCGAGGCGCGGCCGCATCGCGGCTTTTTCGTTCGCGCCAGCCCGCGAGACGCTTCCGCCGGGCGTTCGCACGCGACCCGGGCCGTCGCGCCGGCCGCGCGTCACCCCTTGCCGAACAGTGCGACCGCGCTCATCCGCGGCATGTTCCAGGTGCCGGGCGGCCGCGCCATGCCCGGCCTCGGAACCCTGCCCGCCGAATGGCTCGACGCTTCGGTGCTCGCGGCAGCGATGCGCAAGGCGACGTCGATCCAGCAGACGGAGGCCACGGCCCTGCAGTATGGCGACCCGGCCGGCGAGGTGCGCCTGCGCGAAGCGCTTGCGCTCAAGCTCGCCGACCACGGCATCGCCGCGAGCGCCGGGCAGATCGTGACGACGATCGGCGCGACGCACGCGCTCGACGTCGTGACGCGAACGCTGCTGCGCGCGGGCGACAGCGTCCTCGTCGACGAGCCCGGCTGGTCAGTCGAATACGCGCGCCTGGCCGCGCTCGGCATGCGCGTTCTGCCGGTGTCGCGCGGCGCCGACGGGCCCGACGTGGCGGCAATGCGCCGCCTGATCGAGGCGCAAGCGCCCGCCGATCGGCCGCGCCTTTACATCACCGTATCGGTGCTGCACAACCCGACCGGTGCTTCGCTCGGCTTGAGCGCTGCGCACCACGTGCTGCGACTGGCGCAAGAGCACGGCTTTCACATCGTCGAGGACGACACCTATGCGCACCTGGCGCCCGCCCATGCGCCGCGGCTGGCCGCTCTCGACGCGCTCGAGCGGACGATCTACGTCTCGGGCTTTTCGAAGATCCTGGCGCCGAACTGGCGCGTCGGCTATCTCGCCGCGCCGGCGGCGCTCGTCGACCGCTTCGTCGACACCAAGCTGCTGACGACGCTGACGACGCCGGGCTCCGGCGAACTGGCGCTCGCCCATTGCCTGGAACAAGGCTGGCTGCGCCGCCATGCCGAGCGCGTCGTGCAGCGCCTCGGCGCGGCGCGCGCCCGCACCGTGCGCCTGGCCGAGACGCACGGCTGCCGCTTCGCCGCCGAGCCGCGCGGCCTGTTCGGCTGGGTCGATGCCGGCGTCGACACCGAGCGCCTCGCCCACGCCATGCTCGACGACTGGCTGCTTGCGCCGGGCGCCCTGTTTCACGCCGTGCACCGCCCGTCGACGCTCATGCGCATCAATTTCGCGACCTCGCAGGACGCGCGCTTCTGGAAGGCCTTTGCCGCCGAGCGGGCGCGACTGTGAGATTCAGCGCGCTCCGAGCGCTTCCCAGCGTTCGAGCGCCTGCAGCAATTCGTCATCGATCTGCGCGTAGCGCATCTGCGCCGATTCGACGCGGACCGGATCGCCGGCATAGAAATCGGCGCTCGCCATGAGCGCCGCGAGGTCCTTCTGCTCGACTTCGAGCGCCTCGATGCGCGCCGGCAACTCGTCGAGTTCACGCTGCTCCTTGTAGCTGAGCTTGCGCGGCCTCGCCGCCGGCTTCGCTGCCGCAGGCGCCGACGCCGGGGCCTTCGCGCTCGCGGCGATTCGCCCGGCTTCCCGCAGGGCCAGCGATCGCTCGCGCTGCAAGCGCCAGTCCTCGTAGCCGCCTTCGTATTCGCGCCACAGGCCCGGCGACACGTCACCCTCCCAGGCGATCGTGCTCGTGACCACGTTGTCGAGAAAGCGCCGATCGTGGCTGACGAGGAACACCGTTCCCGCGTAGCTCTGCAGCAGCTCTTCGAGCAATTCGAGCGTGTCGATGTCGAGATCGTTGGTCGGTTCGTCGAGAACGAGGACGTTCGCCGGCAGGGCAAGCAATCGCGCCAGCAGGACGCGGTTGCGCTCGCCGCCGGAGAGCGTCGAAAGCGGCGAGTTCGCGCGCGCCGGCGAGAAGAGGAAGTCGGCGAGGTAGCTCATCACGTGCTTTCTCCCGCCCGCCGTCTCGACCCATTCGCTGCCGGGGCTGACGCTGTCGGCAAGCGTCGCATCGAGATCGAGGGCACTGCGCATCTGGTCGAAATAGGCGACCTCGATCCGCGTGCCCCGGCGTACGGTGCCCGAGGTCGGTTGCAGATCGCCGAGGATGAGCTTCAGCAACGTCGTCTTGCCGGCGCCGTTCGGGCCGATGAGGCCGACCTTGTCGCCGCGCAGGATCGTCGCCGAGAAGTCCTTGACGATCAGCTGCTCGCCGAAGCGCATCGACACATCGCGAAGCTCCGCGACGATCTTGCCGCTCGAGACGCCCGAATCGGCTTCCAGGCGGATGCGGCCGAGCGTCTCGCGGCGCGCTGCGCGTGTCGCGCGCAAGGCCTCGAGCCGGGCGACGCGGCCGACGCTGCGCGTGCGCCGCGCCTCGACGCCTTTTCTGACCCAGACTTCCTCTTGCGCGAGCAGCTTGTCGGCACGTGCGTTGGCGAGCGCCTCCGAGGCGAGCTGCTCGGCCTTGCGTGCCTCGTAAGCGGCGAAGTTGCCTGGGTAGCTGCGCAGGACACCGCGGTCGAGCTCGACGATGCGCGTCGCCACCGCATCGAGAAAGGCGCGATCGTGCGTGATGACGACGACGCTGCCGCGAAAGCCCTTCAGCAGGTCCTCGAGCCAGGCGATCGAGTCGAGGTCGAGGTGGTTGGTCGGCTCGTCGAGGAGCAGCACGTCGGGCACCGCGACGAGCGCCTGCGCCAGCGCGATGCGCTTCTTCGTTCCGCCGGAGAGCTCGCCGATGCGCCGCGTCCCGTCGAGATGCAGCTGCGCCAGCGTCGTCTCGACGCGCTGCTCCCAGTTCCAGGCGTCGAGCGTCTCGATCCGCGTCTGCATGGCGTCGAGATCGTCGCCCGCGGCGTGCGCCTCGTAGCGCTCGCGTAGCGCCCGCGCTTCGGCGACGCCTTCGCCCACCGCGTCGAAGACCAAGACTTCGGCGTCGAACACCGGCTCCTGCGGCACGTAGCGGATGCGCAGGCCTTGCGTCTGCTGCAGGAGCCCGTCGTCGAGCTTCTCGAGCCCGGCAATGACTTTGAGCAGCGAGGACTTGCCGGCACCGTTGCGGCCGATCAGGCCGATCCGCTCACCGGCTTCGAGCGAGAACGCGGCGCCGTCGAGCAGGGCGACGTGGCCGTAAGCGAGGTGGGCGCCCGAAAGCGAGAGAACCGCCATGACGGGCTCGCCGAAAGCCTAGGCGAGCGCCGACTCGAGCGCGTCGACGAACACCTTGGCAACGTCGAAACCGCTCTGCTCGGTGATCTCCTGGAAGCACGTCGGGCTCGTGACGTTGATCTCCGTGACGCTGTCGCCGATGACGTCGATGCCGATGAGGAGCAGGCCGCGCCCGGCGAGGACCGGCCCGATGTGCTCGGCAATCTCGCGATCGCGGGCCGAGATCGGTTGCGCCAGCCCCACGCCGCCGGCCGCGAGATTGCCGCGAATCTCGTTGCCCTGAGGAATGCGCGCCAGAACGAAGGGCATCGGCTTGCCGGCAATGACCAGAACACGCTTGTCGCCGCGCACGATCTCGGGCAGGTAGCGCTGCGCCATCACCGTGTACTCGCCGCGCCCGTTCAGCGTCTCGACGATGGAGCCGAGGTTCATGCCGTCGCTGCCGACACGAAAGATGCCGGCGCCGCCCATGCCGTCGAGCGGTTTGAGGATCACGTCGCCGTGCTCGGCGTGAAAGCGCTTGATCTCCTCGGGGTCGCGCGTCACCAGCGTCGGCGCGATGAACTGGGGAAACTCGAGGATGGCGAGCTTTTCCGGATGGTTGCGCACGGCCGCAGGCCGGTTGACGACGCGCGCGCCTTCGCGCTCGGCCTGCTCGAGCAGATGCGTCGCGTAGAAATACTCGCTGTCGAAGGGCGGGTCCTTCCTCATCAGCACGGCGTCGAAATCGGCGAGCGCCACGCGCGAACGCGGCGCCGGTGCCGCCGGCGCTTCGGTGAACCAGACAGGCTTCGCGCCTGTCAGCGTGACGGCGCGGACATGCGTCGCGACCTTGGCGCCGCGCTCCCACATCAGGTCCTTGGCCTCGCAGGCGAAGAGCGCATGGCCGCGCCTGGCGGCCTCGCGCATCATCGCGAAGGTCGAGTCCTTCTTGATGTTGAAGGTTTCTAGCGGGTCGGCAACGAAGAGAAGTCTCATGGCGGGCGGGACCGCGAGTTGGCGACGCGGGGCCGCCACTGTTGCACAAAGAGCGTGACCGCGCCGGCGGCGACGCCCCAGATGGCCGAGCCGACGCCGCCGAGGCTGAGGCCCGAGAGGGTGACGAGGAAGGTGACAAGCGCGGCCTCGCGATAGACGTCGTCCTTCAGCGCCGCGGCCAGACCGCTGCCAATCGTGCCGAGCAGGGCGAGCCCGGCGACGGCGACGATCAGCTCGCGCGGAAACGCCGCGAGCAGGCCAGCGATGGCGGCGCCGAAGACGCCGACCACGCAGTAGAGCGCGCCGCAGGTGGCGGCGGCGACCCAGCGCTTGTCGGGATCGACATTCGCCTCGCGGCCCATGCAGATCGCGGCCGTGATCGCGGCGAGGTTGAGGGCGAAGGCACCGAATGGCGCGAGGATGAGCGTCGCGATGCCGGTCAGGGCGATGATCTTCGAGATCGGCAGCCGATAGCCGGCGGTACGGATAGCGGCGACGCCGGGCAGGTTCTGCGACGCCATGGTGACGATGAAGAGCGGCAGCGCCAGGCTCACCGTCGCGCGCCAGGTGAACGCCGGGGCGGTGAAGACGGGTCGCGTCAAAGCCCACTGCAGCCCGAGCGGACGCATCTGGCCGGCGAATCCCGCCACGGCGATGCCGGTCGCCAGCACGCCGACCACGGCATAGCGCGGCCACCAGCGTCGCCCGGCGAGATAGACGGCGAGCATGGCCAGCACCAGGCCGAACGACGACTGCAGCGCCGAGAATGCGTCGAGCCCGAAGCGCGCCAGCACGCCGGCAAGCAGGGCGCCGGCGAGCGGCATCGGAATGCGGTCCATGACGCGCTCGAAGGCGCCGCTCGCGCCGGCGACGACGATCAGCGCGGCGCAGACGATGAAGGCCCCGACCGCCTCGGCCATGCCGAAGCCGCCGCTCGCGCCGGCGACGGCGAGAACCACCGCGCCCGGCGTGCTCCAGGCGATCATCACCGGCTTGCGCAGCCAGAGCGATGACAGCAGCGTCGTCAGGCCCATGCCCCAGCCGAGTGCCCACATCCACGATGCCGCTTCGGCCGGCGTGGCGCCGAGCGACTGCGCCGCCTGAAAGACGATCGCCACCGAGCTCGTGAAGCCGACGAGCACGGCGACGAAGCCGGCGGTCACCGCCGACAGGGAGAAATCCGATGCGCGAGGGTTCGCCACGGCTCAGAAGCCTTGAAAGAAACCGTAGCGAGCGGCCCGAGGTTGCGACGAGAAGCGGCGCCGTACGGCCGGTACGGCGAGCATCGCAGTCGCAAGATCGGGTCGCGCAGCAGGCTTATTCAAAGCTTCAGATCTCGATCTTCGAGCCGGGCTCGACGACGCGATTCGTCGGCAGGCGCGGGTAGTCGGCTGCCGCCGACGCGTTGCGGTGCATGTCGGCGAAGAGCTTTTCGCGCCAGTCGGCCATGCCGTCGCCCGGCGTCGGGATCACGATGTCGCGCGAGACAAAGTACGAGCGAGACGAAGACCTTCAGCGTCCAGAAGACGAGCGAAGGGACGCCGTAGATTTTGCGCTCGGTGAGCGGCACGTGACCGTGCGCGAACACCTCCTTCAAGGCGTGGAGCGGGCTCGTGCCGATGTCGCCATAGACGACGCCCAGGGCGCCGAGCGGCAACGCGAAGAGGCTGGAAGCAGTGCGGTTCTGGGTCACGCCAGAGCCGGCTCAGGCGCCAGAGGCACCGCGGCGGCAGACGAGGACGGATATTGTGCATTTCGCACGACGCGGCGGCGCGCGCCGAGAGCTGCCCTTCTACTCGTAGATTTCGGCGTTGGGGTCGGTCGCCTCGAGCTCGTAGCTCGCCGCGACCATCGCCAGGCGGGCGATCACGCCGTACATGTAGAAGCGGTTGGGCGCGCTCGCCCCCGGCTTGGAGCCCGGCTTGGGCAGCTGGTTCGAGCCAGCGAAGGCCAGGGGCACGAAGCTCGCCCCCGGGGAATTCAGGTTCTCGTCGTTGCCGCGCTCGGGGTTGACGCGATAAAAGCCGCCGACGACGTAGCGGTCGATCATGTAGACGACCGGCTCAGCGACGGAATCGTTGATGCGCTCGTAGGTCGGAACGCCTTCCTGGAGGATGACCTCGCTCACCTCCTGGCCGTCCTTGATGACGCTCATCTTGTTGCGCGAGCGCCGGTTCAGGTCGGCGAGCTCCTTGGGGTCGCGCACCGTCATGATGCCCATGCCATAGGTGCCGGCGTCGGCCTTGACGATGATGAAGGGCTTTTCCTGGATGCCGTATTCCTTGTACTTGCGGCGGATCTTTCCGAGCAGCGTCTCGGCGTTGCTCGTCAGGCACTCGGCGCCTGAGCCGTCGCTGAAGTTCACCTCGCCGCAGCGCGCGAACATCGGGTTGATGAGCCACGGGTCCATGCCGAGCAGCTTGGCGAACTTCTTCGCCACTTCCTCGTAGGCCGCGAAATGGTTGGTCTTGCGCCGGATCGCCCAGCCGGCATGCAGCGGCGGCAGCAGGTACTGCTCGTGCAGGTTCTCGAGCACCTTCGGAATGCCGGACGAGAGGTCGTTGTTCAGCAGGATGGTGCAAGGATCGAAGTCCTTCAGGCCCAGCCTTCCGCGCGTGCGCACCAGCGGCTCGACGGTGAGCGCACTGCCATCGGGCAGGGGCACCTGCGTCGGCACGGTGATCGATTCGTCGAGCGTGCCCAGGCGCACGTTGAGGCCGGCCTGATGGAAGATTTCCATCAGCCGCGCCACGTTCATGAGATAGAACGAATTGCGCGTGTGCCTTTCGGGGATGAGGAGCAGGTTCTTCGCTTCCGGGCAGATCTTCTCGATCGCCGCCATCGCCGCCTGCACCGCGAGCGGCAGCATCTCGGTCGTCAGGTTGTTGAAGCCGCCGGGAAAGAGGTTGGTGTCAACCGGAGCCAGCTTGAAGCCGGCATTGCGCAGATCGACCGACGTGTAGAACGGCGGCGTGTGCTCCATCCACTCGAGGCGAAACCAGCGCTCGATCGCCGGCAGCGACTCGAGGATGCGTTGCTCGAGCTCGTTGATCGGGCCCGTGAGCGCGGTGATGAGATGAGGAACCATGCGGTGGCCGGCTGCGGGAAAGACAGGCGTGCGGAGGAGCGAGGATTTTAGGCATATGGGGTGCCCGGCGTCGCCCGCAAGCACGGCGCGACGGCCGCAAAAAAAGGGCCGCCTCGCGGCGGCCCTCGATCCTGGAGAAGCTTCTGCGTCAGTTGTGGTACGCAGTTTCGCCGTGCGACGTGATGTCGAGGCCCTCGCGCTCGTCTTCTTCGTTGACGCGCAGGCCGATCGTCATGTCGACGAGCTTGTAGGCGATGAGCGAGACGACGCCGGACCAGACGATCGTCAGGCAAATGGTCTTGAACTGGATCCAGACCTGATCGAGGATGGGCACCGAGCCGACCGTGGCCGTCACCCAGTCGGTGACTTGTCCCGGACCGCCGAGCAGCTGCGTGTTGAACACGCCGGTCAACAAGGCTCCGACGATGCCGCCGACCCCGTGGACGCCGAAGACGTCGAGCGAGTCGTCGGCGCCGAGCAGCTTCTTCAGCCAGTTGACGCCCCACAGGCAGGCGAAACCGGCGACGAAGCCGACGACCAGCGCGCCCATCAGGCCGACGTTGCCGCAGGCCGGCGTGATCGCCACCAGGCCGGCGACCGCGCCCGAAGCCGCGCCCACCATCGACGCCTTGCCCTTGAAGATGGTTTCGCCGATGCTCCACGCCAACACCGCCGCAGCTGTCGCCGAGAAAGTGTTGATGAAGGCGAGGACCGCCGTGTTGCCGGCTTCGAGCGCCGAGCCGGCGTTGAAGCCGAACCAGCCGACCCACAGCAGCGCGGCCCCGACCATCGTCAGCGTCACCGAATGCGGCGTGAACGCTTCCTTGCCGTAGCCGAGGCGCTTGCCGACCATGAAAGCGCCGACCAGGCCCGCCACCGCGGAATTGATGTGCACGACCGTGCCGCCTGCGAAATCGAGCGCGCCCCACTGGAAGGCAAGACCCGCCTTGGCCGCGACGGCATCGGCGACGGCCTTGCTCGCGTAGGCGTCCGGGCCCTCCCAGAACCACACCATGTGCGCGATCGGGCAGTAGCTGAACGTGAACCAGAGGACCATGAAAGCGAGCACCGCCGAGAACTTCATGCGCTCCGCGAAAGCACCGACGATCAGGCAGCAGGTGATCGCCGCGAAGGTCGCCTGGAACGCCAGGTAGAGCAGTTCAGGAATGTAGACGCCCTTGCTGAACGTCGCTGCCATCGAGAAGGTGCCGGTCGCCGCATCGAACATGCCCTTCATGAAGACGCGATCGAAGCCGCCGACGAAGGCGTTGCCCTCGCTGAAAGCGAGGCTGTAGCCGTAGAGGCACCAGAGCACGACGATCATCGAGAAGGTGACGAACACCTGCATCAGCACCGACAGCATGTTCTTGCTGCGTACGAGGCCGCCGTAGAAAAGCGCCAGCGCCGGCACCGACATCATGATGACGAGCGCCGTGGCGACGATCATCCAGGCGACATCTCCTTTGTTCGGCACCGGAGCCGATGCGGCCGCTGCGGCAGCGGATGCCGCCGACGCGGACGCGTCCGCGGCCGAGGCCGTGGCCACGGGTGCCGAAGCAGCCATGGCCGACGCCGCGGAAGCGGCATCCGAAGCGGCCTGTGCGAAGGCGTTCTGCCCGCAGGCCAGGGCGAGCACGCTGAAGACGAAGGCGATAAGAAGTTTGTTCATGGTGTGTTGTTCTTGTCGGGCCTTAGAGGGCGTCCTTGCCGGTCTCGCCGGTGCGGATGCGAACGACCTGCTCGAGCGTCGAGACGAAGACCTTGCCGTCACCGATCTTGCCGGTGCGCGCCGCCGCCTCAATCGCCTCGATGACACGGTCGACGATGGCGTCGTCGACGGCCGCCTCGATCTTCACCTTGGGCAAGAAATCGACGACGTACTCGGCGCCGCGATAGAGCTCGGTGTGGCCCTTCTGGCGGCCGAAGCCCTTGACTTCCGTCACCGTGACGCCCTGCACGCCGATCGCGCTCAGGGCCTCACGCACTTCGTCGAGCTTGAACGGCTTGACGATCGCGGTCACCATCTTCATGGTCGCACTCCCTCCGAAAAAAGTTGAAAAACGGCCGGCGCGGCGTTCTCGACGCGCCGGCGGCGACTACATGGTCTTGCTGATCGTGACGATGGCGCGCGTCTTGTTGACGTCGCCCCAT
>ODAK010000668.1_pt1 | contig 39154 bp, 34 predicted proteins | sample 1539591 | NCBI WGS metagenome assembly ODAK01 (sample SAMEA3539303, study PRJEB22396) | soil metagenome | biome: tundra; feature: field; material: soil | place: USA | collected 2010-05 | depth 0.15 m | reverse complement strand
CCGCGGCCCAGCGTAGAAGTGACGCCGTCTTCCGTAGAAGCGATGAAACCGCCCATGACGACGACTTTGTGTTCGGCAAGCTGCGGGATGGTTTCGGCAAGGCGCTTGTAGGTTTCAGTGAAGAGCGGCGTCGCCTGTGTGTGGCGGCGATCGGTCACGATGAACTTGCGCGAATCGACATGAACGGACGGTACGCCGAAATGCTCGAACGCCAGCGACACGACGTAGCTGGAGAGCCGTTCACCATAGCTCGAAATCGCATCGATGGAACGCGGGGTTAACTCGCCCAGAACCGCGATGCCTTTGACAAGCTCAGTCAGCTCCTGGAAATGCTCGTCAAGCGTGCGGTCCAGTTCCGCGCGGCGCGCGAGCGGCACAACCTGGCGGGCTTCGCGCGAGTGGAAGTCACGAAGATCGTGGAGCTGCCTGATGTAGTCCTCGCGTTTACCCGCAATGGCGGCCTGCGCAATCGCGAGAAGTTTGTTCGTCGTTTTACCCATCGCCGAAACGACGACGATGGGCTTTTGATCGATGCGGGCTTTGACGATTGACGCGACACGTTCGATCGCGACCGCGGATTCGACGGAGGTGCCGCCGAATTTCATGACGATCATCAGTCGAGCAGCCCTTCCGAGTGCATCAGTTCCGCGTTGAGAACGGCCGCACCCGCCGCGCCTCGAATAGTGTTGTGCCCGAGCGCGACGAACTTCCAGTCGAACACGGGACAGGGCCTGAGCCGGCCGATGAACGCCGCCATACCGCGCTCGCGCTCGGCGTCTTTACGCGGCTGCGGGCGATCGTTCTCCGGCATGTACTGCACGGGGCGCTTCGGCGCGCTTGGCAGATTACGCTCCTGTGGGACGCTCGAAAAAGTCTCGAAGGCATTGCGGATATCGGCTTCGGTCGGACTGGATGAGAATTCCACCGAGACAGTCACCGTGTGTCCGTCGACCACAGGCACGCGGTTGCAGTGGGCGCTGACCTTCGCAGCGAGAGGCTCGATGCGATCGCCGGCAACGTGGCCGAGGATCTTCTGCGTTTCCTGCTGCATCTTCTCTTCCTCGCCACCGATGAAGGGAACCACATTGGCGACGATGTCCATCGAAGGCACGCCAGGATAGCCCGCGCCCGAGATCGCCTGCAACGTGGTCGCGATCACGCGAGTGATGCCGAACTGCTTCAGCGGCCCGAGGCCCATGGTCAGCACGACCGTGGAACAGTTCGGGTTGGTGACGATCTGCCCTTTCCAGCCACGCGCGCGCTGCTGGCCGGGGATCAGTTTCAGGTGATCCGGATTCACTTCGGGGACGATGAGCGGCACATCATGATCCATGCGATGGTTCTTCGAATTCGACACCACTACATGGCCGGCCTTCGCAAAGGCCTGTTCGATCTCTCTTGCAACCGACGCGTCCATCGCCGAGAACAACAACTGCGGGGCGTTACCTGGCTTCGCTTCCTCCACCCTCAGTGAAGCAATCGATTCCGGCGTCGTGGCCGCGAGGTGCCACTTGGCGGCTTCTGAATAAAGCTTGCCCGCGGAGCGTTCGCTCGCGCCGAGCCACGTCAGATCGAACAACGGATGACCGTCGAGAAATTTGATGAAATGCTGCCCCACCATGCCGGTGGCGCCGAGGATGCCGACTTCAATTCGTTTCATGATTTTTGTTTCGCCTGTAACTGAATGACCATCTGCTGGTAAATTTCAACCGCGTCCAGAAGTTGCTGTTTGGGTACGCGTTCATCGAGCGTGTGGGCCACGTGGATTGTGCCGGGACCTAGGAGCAGAGGCTCGCCCCAGGCACCGAGGAACGCGGGGATGTCGGTCGCGTAGGACACGACTGTGGTCGGCGGGCCTCCGACCGCGGTGAGACGCACCGCGGGGATCTCCAGCACAAAGTTGAGTTCGACTATATCGCCCACTGCTTCCGCCATTAACTTGCGCGTCTCCGCCGAATCGCCCACCAGACGGATGAAGATCTCCGCGCGAGCTTCGTCCGGAATCACATTGGGTGCGCGACCGCCCTGGATGGTTCCTATATTGAGAGTGCTGGGCCCAAGTATGTCATCGACCGGCAGCTTCACCTTACGAATCGCTTCGAGCGCGTCCAGTAACTTGTTGATCGCCGAGTCGCCTAACTGAGGGTAAGCCGAGTGGGCCATCCTGCCGCGCGCCACCATCTCGTAACGCAGCGCGCCTTTGGTGCCCAGCGCCAACTGGTTCTCCGTCGGTTCGCCGTTGATGATGTACTTCGACCCGCGGGGATGTTCAGCGGCATAATGCGCCCCCGCGCTGTTGCGCTCCTCGCCGACCACGAACAGCAATGCGAAATCGCGCACGCCCTTTTCCAGCAGGCGCTCGGAAGCCGTAATCATGGAAGCAATGATGCCCTTGGTGTCGCAGGCGCCGCGGCCCCAGATGAACTCATCGTCTACGCGCGAAGGCACAAAGGGCGGCACCGTGTCCATGTGCGTAGACAACGTAACGATCGGCTCGCCAAACGCAGCAAACACATTCCAGCGGTTTGGCTCGACTTCTTCCTTCTCAACAACGCCGTTGTAAGTGGCGCAGATGTGAGAGAGGCAGTCGTAAAGATACTGGCCGACTTCTCCTTCTTCCGGCGTTATGGAAGGGATATCGATCAGGGTTCGCGTCAAATCAAATACGTGCATTTTCTCTCACTTACGGCGCAAATCCGGCTAAAAACTGTTCCGATGAGCGTAAGGAGAGTGAGGAAGAGCGAAGATTTCACTATCCCGATAGCGCTCCACCTGACTTTCATCAGATGACAGTGACGGAGATTTAACTCCCGCCCCCAACCGCCCGCGGCCAGATCCGCCGCGCCGATTTCGGCGGCAAACCCCTCGCGTCGCGCCTCCCGTGATTGCGGGAACCTGGCGCGCGGTCTTGGCTACCGCACCTCTATCAGAAAATTAAGGATATCACGAGACACATAAAAAGCCCATAAATCACCCACCCCGAAAACGGATATATACTTGAACGCGGCCAGTGGAAAAGAAAGCCCTATGAAGAGCAGCCACCTTGTGTTTACCGCGCTCGCGGCGGTGTGCGCGCCATCATGCGCACAGTGGATCAACTATCCCTCGAAGGGTCTGCCGCGCACCCCCGATGGCAAGCCGAATCTCTCCGCGCCCGCGCCGCGAACCACTGACGGCAAGCCCGATTTTTCGGGCATCTGGATGCCGCCTTCCGGCTATGTATTCAGCATTGCGACTGGCATGAAGCCGGAAGACATTCCTTTTCAACCCTGGGCTGAAGCCCTTTACAAAGCGCGCCGGGAAAACCTCAGCATCGACGATCCCGTAGGCCACTGCATTATGGCCGGCGTGCCGCGGGCCGACGCGGTGCCATATCCCTTCAAGATCATCAATTCCCCCGGCGAAATGACGATCCTGTATGAGGCGGTTCACGGCTTCCGGCAGATTTTTCTGGACGGACGTCCGCTGCCGAAAGATCCGCAGCCTACGTGGATGGGTTACTCGGTGGGCCACTGGGAAGGCGACACGCTGGCTGTCGAAACCACGGGCTTCAATGACAAAGGGTGGCTGGACAATGATGGCCGGCCCTCCACGGATGCGCTGCATGTGACGGAGAGATTCCGGCGCAAGGACGTGGGCCACATGGATATCGAGATCACGATCGACGATTCGAAGGCCTATACGAAACCGTGGAAGGTGACTGAGGCCTTCAGACTGCTGCCCGATACAGAACTGCTGGAATACGTCTGCAACGAGAACAACAAAGACCTCGGCCACCTGGTGGGCAAGTAGCGAACCGGTTAGTGACGAGGTCGAAAATCTGCCGCTGAATTGTGGCGATCGCGGCGGCGCTTAAAATCATGCGGAGAAGCGATAACCACCCGTTAAAAGCGTTATCACGCAAAGCCGCTAAGCCGCAAAGTTTTACGCAAAGAAAATTCCTTCCTGGCTCTTCTTTGCGCAGCGATTTCAGAAGTCACAGCGGCAAACAGACCCGGCGATACAATACCCTCGATGCCGCGCTCTGTTCCGGGACTTCTGGCCGTTCTGATCTCCTGCCCGATTTTTGCCCAGCAGGCCCCACCGCCAGGCATCCCGCCTGTTCCTCTTGGCGACGGCCCGTTTGTCTTCGATACAGCCGAGCAACACAAGGTTCGCGTCGTAGTGGTCGCTCGAGGTTTGCCGCATCCATGGAGCGTGGCGTTCCTGCCCGACGGCAATATGCTGATCACGGAACGTGGCGGCCGTCTGCGCATCGTGCGCGGCACGTTTGATAAGCCCAAACTTGACCCGCAACCGCTCAGCGGCATCCCGAAAGTGAATGCCGTGCGGAATGCCGGGCTGTTCGATCTCGCGCTGCATCCGAAGTTCGCCGAAAACAAACTGATCTATTTCACTTACAGCAAGCCGGGTGAAAACGGCCAAAGCGCGACGACGCTGGCCCGCGGCCGTTTCGACGGCACTGGTCTCACCGAGGTCCGCGACCTCTTCACTGCCGAAATGAGCACGGTACTCGGCGGATCAAGGCTCGCGTTCGCCCGCGACGGCCTCCTTTATATGACGACCGGCGCGGCGACAGGCAAGCTGGCGCAGGATCCCTCCAGCGACTACGGCAAAGTTCTCCGTTTCCGCGACGATGGCACCATTCCCCCGGACAATCCGTTCGTCGGCCGCGCCGGCTATAAGCCCGAAATCTTTACGCTCGGTCATCGCGACCAGCTCGGTCTCACGATCCATCCGCAGACCGGAGCGGTTTATTCGAACGAAAACGGCCCGAACGGCGGCGATGAGATCAACCTGATCCTGCCGGGCAGGAACTACGGCTGGCCCCTCGTCAGCTACGGTCGCGATTACAACGGGGCACGCATTGCCGATTCGCCCTCGCGTGAAGGCGTCACCGAACCGATCGTGACGTGGATACCGTCCATCGCGCTTTCCGGCATGACGTTTTATTCCGGCGATAAATTCCCGGCCTGGAAAGGCAACGTCTTCGTCGGCGGCATGCGCTACGGCGAGATTCCCCGCACGGGGCGGCTCGAACGTGTGGTTTTCAACGACAAGATGGAAGAGCTGCGGCGCGAATCTCTGCTCACCGAGCTGAAGCAGCGCGTGCGCGACGTTCGCCAGGGGCCCGACGGTTTTCTCTACATCCTCACGGAAGAGGATGACGGCGCACTTCTTCGACTCGAACCGGCCCCATGATTGCGGCTAAACTGAGTCAGAGCCATGGGCCTGAAGTGATGGTGCGCAGGTGAGAAAAGACCCCGGAACCACGCGCCGGGCCGTAATCGGCCAGTTGGCTGCGCTCGTGGCCGCATCGCGGGCAATGGCGCAGACCGATGACGACCCGCTGCGTCAACTGAAGCCTTCACACCCTCGGCTCATATTGCTGGATTCGGAGCTGGATCGTCTGCGGCTGCTGGTCCGCGACAACGCACTCGCCCGCCGCATCTACAGCGATCTCGAAAGAGAATCGGACCGGCTGCTGACGACGCCGGTTTCGGAATACAAGTTCGTCGGCCCCCGGCTCCGCGCGCAAAGCCGGCGCGTTCTGGACCGGGTGAGCACTCTGGCGCTGATGTACAGAGTGACGATGCGCGATTCCTACCAGAAACGCGCGGTCGCTGAACTGCACGCGGCGGCGGCTTTTCGCGACTGGAACCCCGCGATTTATTCCGACACTGCCGAGATGGCGCACGCGTTCGCGCTGGGCTACGACTGGCTTTATAACTCGCTCACGCCCGAGGAACGCCTTTGGATGCGAGATGCCATCGTCACGAAAGCTATCGATCCCGTGATTCCGATCTACCAGCGCGACAATACCTGGCCGCGCGATCACTTCAACGCCAACCTGGTTTGCAATTCGGGTGTCGGTTTGGCGGTACTGGCGATTGCGGGCGACAAGCTCAGCGATCCGGCAGGTAAGGCCGATCAGGCCGTTTACGAGAAGTGCAGCACCGTTCTTCGTGCCGCGTTCGAATCCCTTCCGCACGGGCTCAGCACGTACGGCGTGGAAGGTTCGTGGCCCGAAGGGATGGCCTACTGGGAAACCGTGACACGGTACGTCTGCGTGTTTTTGAGCGCACTTCAGACCGCGCTTTCGAACGACTACGGCCTCAGCGCATTTCACGGCGTCGACCGCGCCGGGCGGTTCCGCATTCACATGACCGGACCCGCCGGCAAGGTCTTCAACTTCGGCGATTCGGCCGACGACATCGGCGTGGCGCCGGAGATGTACTGGATGGCCAAACGCTTCGCCTTGCCGCCCTACGCCTGGAGTGAGCAGCGCGCCGTGGAGCGCAGCTCCCATCCCGACGCCTACGATCTTGCGTGGTTCGATCCCAGTCCGAAATCCCCGCAGCAGGCGCAGCCTCCCTGGCCCCTCGATGCGATCTTCCGCGGCCTCGACATAGCCTGCATGCGCAGCGCCTGGGACGATCCGGCTTCCCTCTATGTGGCAGTGAAAGGGGGCGACAACAAATCGCCGCACGCGCATCTCGATCTGGGGAGTTTCGTACTGGATGCGGGGGGTGTTCGCTGGGCTGCGGATCTCGGCTCGGATGATTACGACCTTCCGGGGTATCTGGGTCCGCGCCGCTGGACTTATTACAGGACGCGCACCGAGTCACATAACACTTTGCTGTTCGACGATCAGAACCAGGACACCCGCGCCGAAGCGCGCATTACGCGGCAGGATTTTTCACCGGACTTCAGCTGGGTGCAGATTGATCTGTCGCGCGTGAATCCGGGCAAGGTGAAACAGTGGACGCGCCGCCTGGCGCTGGCGCAGAGACAGGCTGTCCTGATTGCCGATTCCGTGCACTCCGATCAACCGGTGGACGTGATCTGGGGCATGATGACCGACGCCGACATCACGATCTCCGGACAGACCGCGACTCTCAAAAAGAACGGCTGGAGTCTGGCGGTTGAGATACGCTCGCCGCGTCATGCGGTGTTCGATCGTGCCGAGGTGCGGTCCACGCCGCCTCAGGCGCTCAACCCAAATTTCCACAAGCTGATCGTCCGGCTGGGAGACAAAGTGACGGAACTCGATCTCAACATAGTCCTGACGCCATATAAGGACGGCCAGCCGAAGCCGAAGATCACCGCGCAGTTTCCTGTATAATGCCGCGTACCAGGTGGCTTCCGCTGGCTCTCCTGCTTGCTTACCGGGCAGCCGCGCAGGACCCGTTCGAAATTCACGTTTACGAGTACGAGCCGATGAATCGCGGGGAGTATTCGCTGGAAGCACACGTGAATCTGACAGCGCGGGGAACATCGCAGCGAGACGGCACGCTCCTCCCGACGGCGCAACAGACTCACCTCACGCTCGAACCAACCGTTGGCCTCTCTCCCAACTTCGCCCTCGGCATGATGTTCCTCAGCGCCTGGGAACCCGGCTACACACCGCAGTTCGCCGGCTGGCGCCTGTTGCCGCATTTCTATCTGCCGGAATCATGGGACCTTCCGGTTCATGTGGGACTGGTCGCGGAGTTCTCGTTCCAGAACACGCGTTACGAGAAGAATTCGCGCCGCGTCGAATTGCGTCCGATTCTGGATCGGGAGTTCACCCATTGGGAAGCGGTGTTCAATCCTGTGTTCGAACGGGCGCTGCATGGGCCGGGCACGCAGCACGGCTGGAACTTCGAGCCTGCTGCCCTGCTGCGATGGAAGAGGCAGGTGTTCTCGCCTTCCATTGAATACTACGGAGAGATTGAGAGCGTCACCGCGCGACCGTATTTCCAGCCTGAAGTTCACCAGTTGTTTCTCGGCGGGGACTGGAAACTGAAGCCTCAGTTCATGGTCAATCTGGGGTTGGGCTTCGACGTAAGCGATCGAGGACCGGGCTTCATAATCAAGAGCCGGTTCGAATGGCACAACAACTCGAAATAGTGGCGACCGCCACAACTCTTAAGATTTTGATTGTTTCCTGAATCGAAGGGAAGAAAGCACCGGGGACCCTTGAAACTCCCGGATTGCCACGGTCGGCAATTGACCACGCGCCGTTCCTGGTTCTTTATTTCGTTTGAGTGGATTTATCAGCCGTGGCCCTCGGCGGCACGGTGCCAGTTAACCATCCGCGGCTGAACACCGACATTAAACGCGACTTGGGCTGCTGTCCCGCCTGCGCGCGATGCTCTACGGGATCCTCAAAATACAGGCGCCCTGATGCGGAATACATTGCGTTCCCGCGGTAAGCCACACGGTTTTGAGTAGTCGCGGTTGAGTCGTCTTTCAACAGCACGGATTTCGGCCGCGTGTGGAACCAGAAAAAACCGCTGCCTGCGAAGGCTTCGGACGCCGGTAATGAGGCCGCCATGCAAACCAGAATCAGGAAACGTTTCATATCACCGACTCCCGGCTGTGGAAAAGCATTTCCACTGCCACCAGATTTATGTCGTATTTCGGGCCCGAATGCAAGGGGTAGGTGTCATTCATGACACCTGGCGCGTGTGCCCGGTGTGGCATTCCAGCACACGCGTGAACGAGCCGCCGCAGACCTCGCGCCATAAGGTTTTTAGAATCAGTGAAAATCCGGGTGGGCCATCGCGTGCGAAGCAGATCACAACGCATATGCGAATTTTTGGCATTACACCGATTTTTGCTATTACCCCGGCGGGGATGACGGCCATGGCAATTGCGGTTTTTGCACTGTGGAGTTCCATCGCGATGGAGAGAGCGGCACTTCGCCGGGCCGCCATCGATGAGCACAGCTCGCTCGAAACCATCCAACGCCTGCGTGAAGAAGCTGTTCCGGCTTCCCATCCCGAGTCGCCTTACCAACGGTCCTTTTCGAAATCGAGCTGATTCCCACCCCTTACGCGCGCTGCAGGCGCTTACCTTTCTTTACCTTCCAGCGGGGTTTCCCGGTTACTCAGGGTCCTTCCCTGCCGCCTATACTTGTGATCATGCGAATCATTGCTGCCGGCGCGTTGCTCGGCTTCTTCACTGTCGTGTCCAATGTTGTGGCCCCCGTTATGGCGCAGGAGGCTGCGGCTCAGGCTGCCAAGGCAAAGTATGTGAGCGTCATCGGCACGGTGCAAAACGTGGATGCTGGTGGCAAGTCGCTGGCGTTCAAAACCGATAAAGGCGAGACGCCAACCATCAAGTTCGATGAGAAGACGCAGTTTCTCCGCCTCCCTGCCGGTGAGACCGATACCAAGAAAGCTACCCGCGCCACGTCTGGAGACGTCAGCACCGGTGACCGCGCGATCGCCCGCCTGAAAGCGGATGAGACAGGTGCTCCGGCGGTTTTTCTTTACTTCACCAAACAGACCGATCTCGCACAGCGCCAGAAGAAGACTGACGAGGACTGGGCAACGCAGTCTGTGAACGGCACTGTTAAGTCAGTCGACGTGCCCGGCAAGAAGGTTGTGATCTCCGCGCGTGTTGGTTTCGGACCCGCGAAAGATGTGACGCTCGACGCCGCAGGTTCGGTGGAATACCTCCGTTTCAGCCTCGACTCCGGGAAATATGAACCGAGCACGGCAGGGCTTGCCCCGATCATGACCGGCGATCAGGTTCGCGTTCTTGGCGCGAAGAATGCCGATCAAACCGAAATCAAGCTCGAAGCCATTATGTCCGGGACGTTTAAATCCGTTCCCGTCCTGGTGAAGTCCGTGGATACCGCCACGGGCTCCATCCTGGCGACCGATCTCGTCAGCAAGAAACCAGTCACGATCAACATCAAACCCGATACCCTGCTGAAGCGCCTCGACGACGCTACCGCGCTGCTGATGGCCCGGCGGCTGAATCCCAGCTTCCAGGCTGAAGGCGGCGGGCGCGGCGGAAGAGGCGGCGGACGCGGGCAGGGTGCTGGCAATCCCGATGCAGCCGGACAGGCTCCGGGAACCGTCAACGCCGGGGCATTTGGAGGTGGCGGCGGACAGGGCGGTGGCAGAGCCGGCGGACAGGGCGGCGGCAGAGGCGGCGGACGCAATGCCGATCCCAACAAAGTTCTCGATCAGCAGCCTTCCATCGAACTTGCCGATATAAAAGCAGGCGAGCCGGTTGTCGTGACAGGCGCACCCTCCACTGACATGGCAAAGATGACTGCGGTGAGCGTGGTCGCGGGCGTCGACCCGATCCTCCGCGCAGCCCCGCAGAACGGCCCTGACCCTTTGGGCGGCAACTGGAATTTCAGTGGCGCCGGTCCTGAATAATTCGACAATAGTGAAGAATCAACTCGCAACACCGTATTTATCCTAAAGTTTCGACTTTTACAAAAGCTTGCAAATCACCGGGCAGCCCGCTATATTCAGTTACAACTGAAACGGGCGAATACGGGTGGGATTCTGTATTCCTGGGTGATTATCGATGTGCGGAATCGCAGGCTTCACACACACCGCCACCGGTGTCGGCGAGGGCGTCATTCGTCAGATGACACACTCCCTGCTCCACCGTGGGCCCGACGAGCAAAGCTACTTCTGGTCAACTGACATTGCACTCGGTGCGGTGCGCCTGCGCGTGATCGATCCCAAGGGGGGAGACCAGCCTTTCCAGACCGAAGACGGTCAGGCCGTCATCGTTTTCAACGGCGAGATTTACAATGCAGCGCGGCTGCGCCGGGAACTCCAGGATCTGGGCCACCGTTTCCGCTCCCGCTGCGATACCGAAGTGGTCCTGCGAGCTTTCCTCGAATGGGATACCGAGTGTTTCGAGCGTTTTCGCGGCATGTTCGCAATCGCGATCTGGTCGGTTTCCGGCAGGCGGCTCGTGCTGGCGCGCGATCGCATGGGAATTAAGCCGCTCTATCTGAGGCATGCCGGCCGCGATCTGGTTTTTGGCTCGGAGCTGAAGGCACTTTTTGCTCATCCCCGCGTCACCCGGACCCTCGACCTCGACGCACTGCAGGATTTTCTTTCCCTCAACTACGTTCCGGGTCCGCGCACTCTCGTGCAGGGCATCGAGAAGCTGCAGCCCGGCCATTTCCTCGAATGGCGCAATGGCATTACCGCTATCACGCAGTATTGGAAACTCGCTTTCGCTCCGGATTCCCGGCTTGACGAAAATACCGCGGCAGACGAACTCGATCGCCTGCTCCGCGAGTCCGTCCGCGAACATATGGTCAGCGATGTCCCGGTCGGGCTCTGGGCCAGCGGCGGGCTCGATTCTTCCGCGCTGCTGCATTACGCCGCGGAGGCATGCTCCAAACCGGTCAAAACTTTTTCCATCGCCTTCAAATCGAAATCCTGCGACGAACGCAATTACTTCCGGCAGGTAGCCGACCTCTACGGCACCGAGCACCATGAATTCGAAATGAAGCCGGGGCCGCATCTTGCCTCCGCGATCGAAGATCTGGCGTATTTTTCGGACGAACCTGGAGCCGATGCCGGCGCACTGCCTGTCTGGTTCCTTTCGAAGATGAGTCGAAGCCACGTGACTGTTGCGCTCTCCGGCGAAGGTGGTGACGAATTGTTCGGTGGCTATCTCACCTACCGGGCCGACCACCTGACGCGCAGACTCCGCCACATCCCCGGTCTGATTTCCAGAACGGCCTTAGCCGCTGCCCGCGCATTCATTCCGGTTTCGAACGAGAAGATCGGACTGGAATATAAGCTGAAACGCTTTCTGGAAGGCTCCCTGCTGCATCCGGATGAAGCCCATCTTTTCTGGAACGGATCTTTCTCTCTGGAGCAGAAGCGGCATTTACTGCCGAACCGCAACGGCCATCATCTGCGCGATTTGTACCGCGGCATGCCCTCGGCAGCCGAGATCGGTTTCGTGAACCGTTATCTGATGGCGGATCAACTTTACTACCTGCCCGACAACCTGCTCTACAAAGTCGACCGCATGAGCATGGCCCACTCACTTGAGGTCCGGCCGCCGCTGCTCGATCATCGCATTGTGGAGTTTGCGGGCCGGCTGCCGGAACGGCTCAAGATGCGCGGCACCAACCAGAAAGCCATCCTGAAACGCGTGATGACAGGCCGTCTTCCCGATGAAATCCTTAATAGAAAGAAGTCGGGTCTCGACATTCCCGCCCACGAATGGTTCCGCGGTCCGCTGCTTGAACTGCTCAAAGATACGCTGCAACCGGATGTCGTTCGCCGCACGTCTTTATTCAACTCCGACGTGACGGAAAGGTTGATCAGAGATCATAGTAAAAAGCGCACGAATGCCGGATACCAATTATGGGGTCTGCTGACCCTCTTCTTATGGCTCAAAAGGTGGAACATCGAGATCGTTCCAGCCGAGGAGCAGAGGAACACCGTTCCCCGTCAGGCATTAGCCGCGGCGAGCTGATCGTTCTATTTTTCGCCATCATTATTTTTGTTACCTCGATCATCAGCCCGCCCCGCCTGATGGACGACGTCGACGCCGTGCAGGCGCAGATCGCCCGTAATATGCTGCAGTCCGGCGACTGGGTGACGGCGCATCTCGACGGCGTGAAGTATCTGGAAAAATCGCCCCTCAAGTACTGGATGATTGGCATCAGCTTCCAGCTCTTCGGCGTTTCCGACTGGGCCTCGCGCGTCCCGATTGCGCTTTCCGGAATCCTGCTTTGTTTTCTCGTTGCACGCATGGCGCGCTGGTCCATGGGAGAGAAGGCGGGTCTCTACGCGGGCCTCAGCCTGGCCGTCAGCGCGGGTCTCTGGCTTTTCACGCGGGTACTCATTCCGGATGTCGTTCTGACTCTTTCCATCGCCTTCGCGCTGTGGAGTTTCATACGCGCGCTGGACGACGAAGCGACGCACTGGCGCGCCTGGGCTCTCGCCTCATGGGCCGCCATCGGCACCGGGATGCTGCTGAAGGGCCTGATCGCCGCCCTGTTCCCGGTGGGCGCCGCGTTTCTCTATTTGCTGTTCAGCGGCCTGTGGCGTTACAAGCGCACCTGGCGGCGCCTGACGATTCTGCCCGGCATCGGGGTCATGCTGCTGATCGCCGCACCGTGGCACATTCTCGCCACCCTGCGGAACCCGCCATATTTCGATTTCACGATGCACAGCGCGCCTGGCGAGTACCGCGGCTTCTTCTGGTTCTATTTCTTCAACGAACACATTCTGCGCTTCCTGAATCTGCGCTATCCGCGCGATTACAACACAGTGCCACGGACCCTTTTCTGGTTGCTGCACTTCGCGTGGTTCTTCCCGTTCAGCGCCTTCTTCTTTCGCACAGCCAGCCTGCGCTTCCGAACCAACGACCGCGCCTCCCACATGCGCCTGCTCTGCCTGTGCTGGATCGCCATCGTACTTGGATTCTTCACTTTCTCCACCACGCAGGAATACTATTCAATGCCCGCCTACCCTGCTTTCGCGATGCTCCTCGGCAGCGCCATGGCAGAATCCGGCGAGCGCGCCTGCAGGTGGGCTATGCGCTGCACGGCTGTAATCGCCGGTTGTGCGGCAGTCGCCATTGTTGCCATCCTCTGGGCCAGTTGGAGCTACTCTGCGCCTGGCGACATCGCGCAGGCCCTCACCTCACACCCCAGCGCCTATACCCTGTCACTGGGGCACATGGGAGATCTGACCGTCAGGTCATTCGCTTACCTCCGCGTGCCTTTGGTGGTCGCGGGAATTGCAATGCTTATCGGCGCGATCGGCGCCTGGAAGTATACCGGCCAACGCGCCGCTCTGGCGCTCGCCATCATGATGGTGCTGTTCTATCAGGCTGCCCGGCTCGCGCTGATCGCCTTCGATCCTTACCTCGGCTCGTACGATCTTGCGCAGGCGCTGAACAAGTCACCCCACGGTGGCCTGATTGTCGACGATCCGTATTACGAAATGTCGACGATCTTTTTCTACACCAACCGTACCGGGCTGATTCTGAACGGCCGTATCAACAACCTGGAATACGGCTCATACTCGCCGGGCGCGCCGCAGGTCTTCATCGACAATTCCGGCTTCGTGGAACGCTGGAAGAGCCCGCAGCGCTGGTACGTCGCCTCCGAAGACGAGCACGCCGACCGCCTGCGCAATCTGGTGGGAGTTTCAGCGCTGCACCCGATCGCGACCTCCGGCGGCAAGACAATTTACACCAATCAATGAAGACATGAGCGAGAGCCAGCAGGAGGCAATTCGGATTCTGACAGCCGAACGCGATGAACTGAAGGAGCACTGTCTGCGCCTCAGGGCCGAACTGGACAGCGTAGGCTTTCCTCCGGGTCACTTCTACTCGCCTTTGGTTGACACGCGCGACCCGGAGGTAATTCACGCCGTCAGTGAGCGAGTCTCAGCGCCTCCACCCGCGGGGGTCAAGCTGGATCGAGAGGCCATGCGCGCCACGTTACGCAGGCTTGCCGCCCACCATGGGCTGTTTCCCTTCAACCGGGAATACGACGGGAAATATCGCTTCTACTTTGACAATCCGTTCTTCGGCTGTCATGACGCGAGTGTGTATTTCTCGATGCTCCTCGAGTTCAGACCTAAACGGGTGATCGAGATCGGCAGCGGCTTCAGTTCCAGACTGCTTCTCGATACGAACGGACACTTCTTCGACAACGGGATGTCCACAACTCTGGTGGATCCCTCGCTCGCTTCTCTCACGGATCTCGCCCCGCCCGCCGATACCAAACTGTTCAGCACGCGTTTACAGGATCTGCCTCTCGCCTTATTCGATCAACTGGAGGCCGACGACATTCTGTTCGTGGATTCTTCCCACGTCTGCAAGACGGCCAGCGACGTGAATTTCTACATGTTCAACATCCTGCCGCGGCTGAAGGCAGGCGTGCTGATTCACATCCACGACATTCTCTGGCCTTTCGAGTACCCCGCACAGTGGGTCATTGACGAGAAGCGCGGCTGGAACGAAACGTATCTGGTTCGCGCGTTCCTGCAGTACAACTCCGCATTTGAAATTCTCTACTGGAATAACTTCGTATTCCATCATCTGAAAGACGAGCTGCGAGTTTCGATGCCGCTCTGTCTGGAAAACGAAGGCGGCAGCCTCTGGATCAGAAAAACTGCGAATCCTCCCGCGAGCAACGCCGTTATTTCCTGAGATAGGAATCGTCCCCGCGGATCCATTCCTCAAGCCAGGGCAAACACCCTAAACAATTTGCCCGCGTCTGCCGATCAATCTCCTGACGATGGTCAGCCTGAAACGTTACTTAACCTGCAACGATACCGAAATCAAACTTCGGCAGAGCCTCGCCGGCCTGGTGGGCAAGATCGGTTCCTGCGCCGTCCAGGCGAACCCTATGGAATTGCACGCATTCCTGGCCGGGATAAGCCGTTTCCACGAAGCGGTGTCCTGCGATCTGCCTGCGGAAAATATCGCCACACTGGTGGAATCGGCAACCGAGTCACTGGAAATCTACAATCGCAGCATCAGCGAAATGATCGCCCGGCAAAGCAACGAGTTTCACGCGATCATCAAAATGCTGCAAAACAGTCTCGTGCCTATTGCAGGTGAGCATAATGAGGCTGTCCGGGGGCTCGCCCACCCTGGCGACGAACTGGAGTGCGGCTCGGGCTTCCGCGATCTGCAGACGCTCAGGGTCCATCTCGCCCAATGCCTGTCGGGTCTGCGCGACGAAATCGAGCGTGAAAAGAGCGCCTCGAAAGAGCTGATCGAGCAACTCCGGATCCAGATTGACTCCCGCTCAGCCAACCCATCCTACCTGCCTGGCATGGGCGACCAGCAGGGCTGCTTAGCGGCGTTGCAGGAAGCCTTCACCAAAGGAACAAGGCGCTACGCGGTGGTAATGGTCGTCAATCGAGCTCAGCCGGTAACAGCCCGCTTCGGTAAGGATGCGGTGGACCGCATGGTGGCGCGCTTCGGTGAATTCATTCTGATGCAGCTCATTCCTGGCGACAGGCTGTTTCGCTGGAACAGGACGGCTGTAGTGGCTGTCATCGAGAGGCAACAGTCCTTCGATCAGGTCCGTATTCTGTTCAAACGAATGCTCGAAGCTTCGGTTGAAGAAACTTACGAATTTGCAGGCCGGTCAGTGTTGCTTCCGATTTCAGCCGCCTGGTCGGTCGCCCCGCTGACTTCGGTCCCCGCGGCCGCCGTAGATCAGATTCAGCGCTTCATAGCCAGTCATGGATGCCGCGATTTTGCCTAGACACACCCATCCGAGGATCAAAGAGATTATGAAATCCCAACTCACCGTCCACTCCGATCAATCCGACACCGAGACTGAGGGCGCAATTCACGTTCTGTCCGAGCGGCTCGCGGAACTCGAAGAGGAAAATCTGCAGCTCGAAGAAGTGCTGCAGCGCAATACCAGAATGTTCGAAGCCCTGATCAGCAACTCGCAGGACGGCATAACACTCACCGGCCCCGATCGGCGAATAGTCCGGGTCATAAAAGGTCTCACCGGCGTCGACCCCAGCCTTCTGACTGGACTCCTCATCGATTCGCTCGCCATCCCCGAAGATCGGCCCGCCATCCTGGAAGCATACACGCGAATGCTCAAAAACCCAGGCGAAAAGATCCGGATAGGCGTGCGTGTAAAGCAGAAAAATGGAACAGTCGTGACCTACAACGCCATCCTGACGGACATGCTGGACGACCCGAACGTGCAGGGAATCGTGTGGAACTATTCCCGTTAACGGGTTCCGTCTGCGCAATCTGGTAAGCGCAGACACCGCGCCTCACGCGATCGCGGCCTCCGGCGGCGATCTATACCAACCGATAGCTCTTTCTATCGCGTCTTTGCGCCTTGGCGTCTCTGCGTGAAACTTTCTTTACTTCCGCAGATACGAATCGTCCCCGCGAATCCAGTCTTCCCGCGCCGGCGTAAACAAATCCGTGGCCGTGGATTCCTCCAGCGCCTCTACCCTGTGCGGCAGATTCGGCGGAATCACCAGCACGTCTCCCGCCCGCAGCACAATTTTTTCGCCGGCCATTTCAAACTCCAGAACGCCCGATTTCACCATCGTTGTCTGCTGGTTGACATGCTCGTGCAAAGGCACCGTGGAGCCTTTTCCCAGCCACAATTGCGCTATTGTCATCTGGTCCGTATGGATGACACGGCGGCTCAGCAGCGGGTTCAGTTTCTCTTCTTCTATCGCGGACCAGTTGTATCGCATCATGTGGGTCAGTATCCTATTTGTTTCATATGAAGGGTATCGTTCTCGCGGGGGGCACCGGCAGCCGGCTGTTCCCTTTAACCAAAATCACCAACAAGCATCTGCTCCCCATTTTCGACAAGCCCATGATCTATTACCCGATCCAGACGCTTGTCGATGCGGGGATCACCGACATCATGGTGGTGACGGGCGGCAAGAACTCAGGCGACTTTCTGCGCCTGCTGGCCAATGGCAAGCACTTCGGCCTGAAACACATCGCCTACACCTATCAGGAAGGTGAAGGAGGCATCGCCGACGCCCTCAGCCTCTGCGAACACTTCGCCGACGGCCAGCCCGTCTGCGTCGTGCTCGGTGACAACATCATCGAGAAGAATATCCGCACCGCTGCCGACGCGTTCCGCCAACAGGGTGAAGGCGCCCGCATCCTGCTGAAAGAAGTGCCGGACGCGGAACGCTTCGGCGTGGCCGAGTTCGATGGCGATCACGTAGTGGGTATCGAAGAAAAGCCCGCCAGGCCCAAATCGCACTACGCTGTCACCGGCATCTATTTTTACGACGCCAGCGTTTTCGAAAAGATCCACACCTGCAAGCCCTCGCACCGCAACGAGCTGGAAATCACCGACGTCAACAACGCCTACATCCGCGAAGGCACCATGACGTACTCGTTCCTCGATGGCTGGTGGACTGATGCCGGAACTTTCGATTCCCTGCTGCGCGCGGCCAATCTGGTCGCCAGCACGCGTCAGCCTGAACCCGACGCAGAACCCGCAGCCGCCGCGAGGGTTGCGTGAGCGTTTCGCAGATCGAAATCTCCATTCCCCAGTGCGAGAAGGGTATCGGCGACGTCATCCTCTCGCATGATTCCCCGAAACTCATCGACGGCGTGAAATGTGCGCCCATCGCGCTTTGGCCGGACGACCGGGGCTACTTCCTCGAAGTGCAGCGCGTCGGTGAAGGCCTGGCCGCCCACTTCCCTAAAGAATCCACCCAGATCTCCGCCGCGCTCAATTATCCCGGCATCATTAAGGCTTTCCACTTCCATCGCCACCAGACGGATTGCTGGACGCCCGCCATGAACATGCTCCAGATCGTGCTCGCCGATCTCCGCCCCGAATCGCCCACCTGGGGACACCGCAACACCATCTACGCGGGCAACCTCAGGCCATGGCAGATTCTGATTCCGCCCGGCGTCGCGCACGGCTACAAAGTCCTCAGCGTGGGACCTTCCATGCTGATCTACGCCACCGACCGGTTCTACAACCCCGCCGACGAAGGCCGGATTCCGCACAACGATCCCAAGCTGAACTACGACTGGGAATTGCAGCATAAATAAGTGCGCATTGCTCTCGACGCCACGCCGCTGACAATCTCTTCGGGCGGTTTGCCGCGCTACGTCACTGAGCTTTCCATCGCGCTGGCCAAAGAGTTTCCCGACGATATTTACTACCTGCTGTCGGACCAGCCCTTTCAGATGCCGGAGCGCGCCCCCGCCAACCTTGTGCGCGGCCGCCAGCCGCACAGTGCCGCCGAGCGACGCTGGTGGCTCTGGGGAATCCAGCATGCCATCCGGCAAACCGGCGCGGAAGTCTTCCACGGGACGAACTTTGAAGTACCCTACCTCGGTTCGACCCCAGCGATTCTGACGATTCACGACCTCTCTCCGTGGCGCGAACGAGCATGGCAGCCATATACCCACAACTCCGAAGCCGATCGTGTGCGCTGGCGAACGCCGTGGCTGGTCCGTCTCCGGCGAGCGCGCATGATTATAACGGTCAGCGAAGCCGTCCGCCGCGAGGTCATAGAGCACTTCGGCGTGTCGCCCGACCGCGTCCGTGCCGTGCCACTCGCCGCCTCCAGCCACTTCCGTCCAGTGCCCCCCACGTCCCCCGCCCCGAAGCCTTTCTTCCTTTGCGTTGCCACGCTGGAGCCGCGCAAGAACATCTCCGCGCTGATCGAAGGCTGGCGCGAGTCCAGCCTCCAGACCGGTGCCGACCTTGTCATTGCGGGCCGCAATCGCGCCGATTTCGAAGAGATCTTCCCCATCGAAGGGCTGCACCTGCTCGGTGAAGTCTCAGATCAGGAGTTGCCCCGTCTGTATTCTGATGCCCTCGCGTTTGTCTACCCCAGCCACTATGAGGGTTTCGGGCTGCCGGTCCTCGAAGCCATGCAGTGCGGTTGCCCCGTAATTACATCCCGGGATCCGGCAATTACCGAAGTCGCGGGCGGTGCCGCTGTACACACGTCGTCGTCCCAGGAAATCGCCGAAGCCATGCGCGATATTGCCGCCAACCCTCGCCTGCGCAATCTTCTCAGCGGAGCGGGTCTGGAACGTGCGGCGTCTTTTTCCTGGTCCCGGACCGCGCGCGAGACCCACGCCGTCTACGCTGCTGTCACTGAAGACGGCCGTTGAGACTCCCCTAAACTTGTCACTTGGGCCCCCGATGGAAGTTCTGATGTTGTCCCCGGAACCGCCTTACCCGCTGCATGGCGGCGGTGCCTTCAGGATTGCTTCGCTCGTGCATTACTTCGCGCGCTTCGCCAAGATAGATCTCATCCTGCTTTCCGAAAGCGGCAAGCCCGCGCTGCTGCCGCCGGGGCTCGTCCGTAACCAGCATGTGATTCCCCTCGAAAAGCACAACCCCTCGGTGGTGGCACGCTACTTTCGAAATGCGCGCCGCGCCTTCCACAGCGTCCCGCCTCTGATCGACAGGCTTTCCGGGCTGGACTGTGCGATCAAACAGGCTATAGGAACGCAGCACTACGACTTTTGTGTTGTCGAGCACTTCTGGTGCGCCCCATATTTTCCAATTCTCGCCAAATCCTGCACAAAATTATTACTGGACCTTCACAACATAGAATCCACACTGCATGAAAGATGCGTTAGTTTGAGTAACGGCAGGCCGCACGGGGTTCTTAATGCCTTGGGGGAAGAATTGATTCGCGCCGGACATCGCCGTTTTGCGGCGGCATCCACAAAACTCGAGGCGGCCCTGCTGCCGCTGTACACCAAAGTGCTTGCCACGTCGGAAGATGACGCACGCGTGGCCAGCGCGATTGCCCCCGGAGCGCACGTGCTCGTATTCCCGAATGCTCTGCCCTGGACCCCCGTTCCCACGACTCCGGAGGCCAACCGGCTGGTGTTCTCAGCGAATTTCGAATACCACCCGAATATCGACGCGGTTCAATTCCTGGTCAACGAAATCTGGCCGCTGACCAGGAGAAACCATCCCGGTCTGGGATTGCGTCTGGTCGGCCGCGGCGATGCCTCCATCCGGCATCTGCTGCCCCCGGGTTCCCCCGAACAAACCGGTATCGAAGTCACCGGTCCTGTGGAAGACGCCCGCGTGGAAATTGCGCAGGCCCGCATCGTGATCGCTCCCCTGCGCGCCGGCAGCGGAACCCGCATCAAGATCCTGGAAGCCTGGGCGGCCGCCCGGTGCGTCGTGGCGACCCCGCTGGCAGCGGAAGGCCTCGCGGCGGAAGACGGGCTCAATATCGCTCTGGCTTCCAGCCCTGAGGATTTCGCAGCACGAATCGACGCCCTCCTGGCCGACGCCGAAGCCCGTCAGGGACTCGCTGCCGCGGGCAGGCGTACTTTTGAGACCAGCTATTGCTGGGAAGTTGTCTGGCGTAATCTCGATATTGATCTGCAACTCACGCATGAATCTGGACTTAACGGATATACTGGAAACTTCTGATGCGCTTCGCTGTTGATGCTCACGCGATCGGACGGCACCTGACCGGCAATGAAGTCTATATCCGAAGCCTGTTGGGCGGTTTTGCTGAAATCGACCGCCACTCGGAATTCATTGCCTACCTTTCGGAACCAGGCGCGGAGCGCTGGATTCCCGAACGGTTCGAGGTACGTCGCGTCTCGTCCAATCCCTACAAGCGCCTCGGGTGGGACCTCGCGCAACAGCTTCGCGCCGACAAGCCCGATCTTGTGCACGTTCAGTACACCTCACCGCTGCTCAACAAGGTCCCTGCGATCGTCACCGTCCACGACGTCAGCTTTCTGGAACACCCGGAATACTTTACGGCCAACCGGCGCTCGCAGCTTCGCCTTACCGTGGGTCGCTCGGTCCGCACGGCGGCCAGAATTCTTACCGTCAGCGAATTTTCCCGCGACGCCATCCTGCGCGCCTACGACGTAGATCCAGCCAACGTTCGGGTAATTCCCAACGCGGCCAATCCCGATTTTCGCGTGATCGGCCGGGAACGCGCCCGCCGCGCGGTCGGCGAACGGCTCCACTTCGACGCGCCCTTCATCTTTTCCGTAGGCGACCTGCAGCCGCGCAAGAACCAGATTGGCCTGATCGAAGCCTTCTCCCGGCTCCTGACCGAATGCCCGCAGTTCACTCATCATCTGGTCCTCACGGGTAAGGAGACTTGGTTCACCCCAAAGGTGCTCGAAGCTGCCAAAGCCTCCGGTTTCGCCTCGCGCATCCACTTCACCGGCTTTGTAAGCGATGAACATCTGCTCGAACTCTATAACGCCTGCGATTGCTTCGTGTTCCCTTCTTTCTACGAAGGCTTCGGGCTGCCCATCCTCGAAGCCATGGCCTGCGGACGCGCGGTCGCTTGTTCCAACACCTCATCCATGCCAGAGGTGGCTGATGGCGCCGGCCTTCTCTTCGATCCTCATAAGGTTGGCGAAATCACCCGCGCCCTGAAAGATATTCTGCTCGATTCCGAACTGCGAGGCCGCATGGAACGCCTCGGGCTGCAGCGCGCCGCCGGCTTCACCTGGAAGAAAAGCGCCCGAGCCACCCTCGACGTTTACAAGGAAGTCGTGAACGAGGCACGTCCCCCAAACGAGCCCACACCGTTTCCGCTGGTTCACGCAAACGATAACTCGCGCAAACGATAATGGAAGCGAAGGCGTCAATAGTACAAAAGCAATGACGATGTCGATGTCCGCTCCCCTGCGTTTCGCCGCCCTGTCTGTCATGACGGCCTGGCTCGCTTCGTCGTCGGCCGCTCCTGCCGCCACGCCCGGCCCGACGGGTTTCCCCTTTACCGACGAAGATCTCAGCTATTCCGTCAACTGGCCGAGCGGTCTCAGTCTTGGCGAAGCCCACCTTCGCGCCAAACATACCGGCGCAAACTGGAATTTCGTCCTCACGCTCGATGCGGGCGTTCCCGGTTACGCGGTCAAAGATAACTATCACTCCGCTTCGGTCCCCGACTTCTGCTCGGTATCATTCGATCGCTCCACTTCGCACGGCTCGCGTACCGCGCAGGAAAAAGAAACCATCGACCGCGACCGCTCAACCGTCACCCGTGAGACTGTGTCGAAAGAAGGCGGTAAGAGCGATTTCCCCGTGCCGATCTGCGTCAAGGACGCACTGACCTATCTTTTCTTTACCCGCCGGGAACTCGGCCAGGGACGCGTGCCCGGCGCTCAGAAAATCCTCTTCGGCGGCCTCTACGAAATACGCATGGACTACGCGGGTGCGCCTGTGATTACCGTCGCTGACAAACAGGTTCAGTCCGACCAGGTTACCTGCACGGTCAAAACTGCGACGTCGGAATATAAGTTTGACGTTTACTTCGCCCGAGACGCCGCCCGCACTCCCCTGCTCATCTCCGCGCCGCTCGCCATGGGCAAGTTCTCGATGGAGCTGATCCGCTGAATTCCGTTCGCGTCGCGTTCTTCTCTCCGATGCCGCCATCGAAGAGCGGGATCGCCGATTACTCAGACGCACTCGTCCGCGAGATGACGAGGGAAGCCGACGTCACCGTCTTCGAACAGGCCGCCGATCCCTCTTCTTACGACGTTGCGCTCTATCACATCGGCAATAATCCGTGGCACGGTTTCGCTTACGAGACTGCGCTCCGCCATCCTGGCGTCGTCGTCATGCATGAGGCGAATCTTCACCACCTGATCGCCGATCTCCCCATCAAGCGCGGCGATTGGGATGCCTACCTTGCCGAAGCCGAACTGAATGGCGGCGCGCCTGCACTCGAATACGCCCGCCGCGCCCGCACTCTGGTCATCGGCCCCGATTACGATAACGTCGCCATGACTCGCCGGCTGCTCGACGCCTCGCGCGGACTCATTGTTCACAGCGATTTCGTAGCCCGTGAGATGCGCGCCCAGGGCTTCAAAGGCCCGATCGCCACCATCCCTCACGGCGCATGGCTGCCCCACACCGATCGCAACGCCACCCGCCTGGCGCTTGGTCTCGACGAAGCCACGCCGCTGATCGGCGCCTTCGGTTATCTCAAGCCGTATAAGCGCATCGCCGAATCGCTCCGCGCTCTGCGCAGGCTGGTGAAACTCAACCCCTCCGTGCGTATGATTCTGGTCGGCGAACCGCATCCGGAATTCGCGCTCGATCAGTTAATCCGCGCGCTCGGCCTCAGCGAGAACGTCCGCATCCTTGGCTTCACGCCCATCGAAAAATTTGTCGATTATATCGGCGCCTGCGATATTGTTCTCAACCTGCGCTATCCCACCGTCGGCGAAACGTCGGGAAGTCTGACGCGCGCCCTCGGCCTCGGCAAGGCAGTTATCGTGAGCGACGTTGGCTCTTTCGCCGAACTCCCTGACGATATCTGCCTCAAAGTTCCTGTCGCTCCGGACCGCGTGCAGCAGGAAGAGGATTTCATCTTCGAATACCTTAACGTCCTGGTCGCCCGGCCCGACCTTGCCCGCGCCATGGGGGAACGCGCCCGCGCGTGGGTCGAGCGCGAATGCAGTTGGCGGGTGGTCGCCGGTAAGTATCTGGACTTCCTCGCCCAATTCCGCAACGGCGCAGTTCCGGAGTGGGCCAGCAGCCCGTGGCAGGAGTCCCTCGACCCCGAAAAGACAGGCGAAACCGCCTATCCCACCACGAAGGATCAGCCGTTTACAAACACGGTAAGACAGGCATTCAGTAGGGCTGCCAAGCCGGTTTGCGTGACTGCTGGGGAGCCTGCCTTGCCGGAATTTTCCCCCGCTTTACGGATTGAACCCGTTCCGGAACCGCCGCCCGTTGCGCCTGTGGCCCCCGAATTGATCGCAGCGGAACTCGATAAATGGGTTGCGCCCGAAGCGCAAAGCTACGCCGGCCAGCACAAGACCCGCTTCGTCCACACGCTGGAAATGGTCCCTCCGGGCGATGCGTCGAAATCCATACTGGAGATGGGCGCTTACATGTTGATCACGCCCGCGCTGCATTACCAGCTTGGCTACGGCTATGTCCAGGGTTGCTACTTCGGCAAAGCCGGGCAGGTGGATCATAAGTCTGTAGTGTCTGAAAACGGCCAGCCTTTCGAGTGCGATGTCGATCATTTCGACGCGGAGCGGGATCCGTTTCCCTACACAGACGCGTCCTTCGACACCGTCCTCTGCTGCGAGCTGATCGAGCATCTCTTCGGCGACCCGATGTTCATGATGTCGGAGATCAACCGCATCCTGAAACCGGGCGGCCATCTGCTGCTGACGACCCCGAATCTGGGCTCCCTGCGCGCCATCTCCGGCATCCTGCAGGGCTACCATCCCTCATTCTTCCCCGCCTACATCCGCCCGCGAAAAGAAGGTGAGGAGGTGGAAGCGCGGCACAACCGCGAATACGTGCCCATGGAAATCCAGTACCTGTTCATCGACGCCGGCTTCGAAATCGTGCGTCTCGAAACGGGTGAATTCCTCGATGAGCCACATCCGGAATACGGCTGGATCAACCACCTGTTCGACCGCTATCGCCTGCACCCCACGCTGCGCGGCGACGGCATTTATTGCCTCGGGAAAAAAGCCGGCCCGGTCAGGGAACGATGGCCCGCATGGCTCTACGCGTGAAAGGCAACGTCGTTGCAAACAACAGGGTCACTCTCGACGGCGCCACTCTGCGTGTCCAGTTTGAAATCGTCAACTCTTCCGCCGAACCCTGGCTGCCGGAAAACGGCTGGGCCACCGGCTATCACCTCTTCGACGAACCCACCGGCACTCTCGTCGTGGATGGTGAACGAACCCCGCTCGCACTGGCTTCCGCTGAACGCCGCACGCTTCCCCTGCAAATCGCACTCCCACCCGAACCGGGGGAATACAACATCTACGTCTCCGTCATGCGTGAGCACGTGGCGTGGTTTTACAACGAAGGCTGGCCGTTCCTGCTGATCGACGTTCGCGTCGATGACAACGGCGTGCCTACGCTGCTCGGCTGGCGCATCGCAAATAAGAGAGCGGTCGCGCGAAGGCGCTTTTTGCGCAGCCTCGCGAAGGGTTTTATTCTGCCCCTCGAAGCGATCTGGGGCAACCGAAACCTCATTCGCACGATGGTCCGCCGCGACGTTCTCAGCCGCTACAGCGGTTCGTTCGGCGGCGCGTTCTGGGCCGTGCTGAATCCGCTGATGCTGATGCTGACGTATTTTTTCGTCTTCGGCCTGGTGCTCCAGTCGAAGTTCGGCAGCGATACCAGCCGCTCCGGCTATGCGATCTACTTCCTCGCCGGCATGCTCCCGTGGCTGGCTTTCAGCGAAGCGGTCGGACGGTCGCCGTTCATCATGGTGGAGTACCGCGGCTTCATCCGAAAACTCGTTTTCCCCGTAGAGACCCTGCCCGTGAACCTGGTCGTCTCCGGCCTCGTCACCGAATTCTTCGGCGTCATCCTGTTCCTGCTCGCGCTGCTGCTGGTCCGCGGACACCTCTCAGCGACAGTGATCTTCCTCCCCGCACTGGTGATTCCGCAGATTCTGCTCACCGCGGGTATCTGCTGGTTCCTCGCCGCGCTCGGCGTTTTCGTACGCGATCTCGCACAGATCAACGGCTACCTGCTCACCGTCTGGTTCTTCATCACACCGATCTGCTACGACGAGGCCAATCTGAAAAGCCTCCCCCCCGCTGCGTTCCGTATCCTTACAAAGAATCCGGTATACATCCTGGTGCGCGGCTATCGGTCTATCCTCCTGGAATCAAAGGCGCCCGACTGGCACTCCTTAGGCTGGCTTACCGTTGTCGCGGTCCTGGTTTTCCTGCTGGGCCATGCGTGGTTTTATAAACTCCGCAAATCTTTCGCCGACCTCATCTAGACGTTGCGAAATCCAGACGTTGCGACCGCACATCGGCCCCCTGCCTGCGACAGAGGTTATCGAGAGGTGCACACCATGAAAAACGACACAAGCCACGTTCGCTCCACCATCAACGATCTCATTGAAACATGTAAAGACGGCGATGAAGGCTTTCGCACTGCCGCCGAAAAAGTGAAAGACGCCACCATCAAATCCGACTTCCTGAAGTTCGCCCTTCAGCGCGCAGGCTTCGCCGGTGAACTACAAGCCGAAGTAACTCGCCTGGGTGGCGAACCCGCTAAATCCGGAACCACCACTGGCGCCATCCATCGCGGCTGGATCGATCTGAAAAGCGCCGTCACAGGCAGCAGCGATCACAGCATTCTTGAAGAAGCAGAACGGGGTGAGGACGCCGCGGTGAAGAATTATCGCGACGCGCTCGCAAAGAATCTGCCGGCCGACATCGAAGCTATCGTATCGAATCAACTGCGCGAGATACAGCAAACGCACAATACCGTGAAAGCCATGCGCGACCGCGGTAAGACGATGACCGGCCAGTTGTAAATATTGGTATTCGGCGGGGGCGTTGAGCTCCCGCCTTCCTCCTTCCGTGATACCCTACACGGTTCGGAGTCACTATTTGGAAACCACGGCGGCACCAGCAGTAAACGTTCGCATTTCCTTCTCGCGTTTTCTTCCCGCTCTACTGATCCTCTTCGCCGGCAGCGGCTGTTCCGCGCTCATTTACGAAGTTGCGTGGTACCAGGTTTTACAACTCGCGCTGGGTTCGACCGCCGTTTCGCTGGGTATCCTGCTCGCCACTTTCATGGGTGGGCTCTGCATCGGCAGCCTCGCCCTTCCCCGCCTGAATCTTGAGGAGCACCATCCGCTCAAGGTATATGCCGGCCTCGAGTTCGGCATCGCGATCTTCGGCATCGCCGTGACGATGTCCATGCCGCTCGTGAGCCGCATCTACATCTTCGGCGCGGAACACGGGATGCCCGGCATGCTGCTGCGCGCTGTCGTCGCTGCCGTCTGCATGCTGCCCTCGACGATCCTGATGGGCGCATCCCTGCCAGCTATCGTACGCGGCATCGAAACCACTCCACGCGGTGTTTCCTGGTGGGCGCTGCTCTATGGCGCCAATACTGCGGGCGCCGTCTTCGGCTGTCTCCTCGCCGGCTTCTATCTTCTTCGCGTTTACAACATGGCGATTGCTGCTTTCGTCGCGGCCGCGATCAACATTCTGGTCGCGATCATCAGCCTCTTCCTCGCCCGGGGCGTTGTGCCTTTCAAACGCGAACCCGCCGTCAAAACACCGACCTCCGCAGCCACTGCATCTGGCCGCTGGCCCATCTACATCGCGATCGCTCTCTCCGGCGCCTCCGCCCTCGGCGCTGAAGTGGTCTGGACCCGTCTGATGGGCATGTTGCTCCTTGCGACCGTCTACGTTTTCTCCATCATCCTCGCGGTCTTCCTCGTAGGCCTCGCCGTGGGTGGCGCTGCCGCCAGTTGGGTCATTCGCCGCATCCGCGCCGATCTTGCTCTCGGCATCTGCCAGCTCCTGCTGACCCTCGGCATCGCCTGGACCGCCATGGTCATCACCGGCATCCTGCCCTTCTGGTCCGACGCCATCCTGACCACCACGAATCCCTGGCAAATGTTCTTCCTCGATTTGAAACGCTGCGCCTTCGCGATCCTTCCACCGGCACTCTTATGGGGCGCCAGTTTCCCGCTTGCCTGCGCCGCCGCCATCAAGTCGCCTGACGACGATCCCGGCCGCATCGCGGGTGGCATCTACGCCGCGAACACTCTCGGCGGCATCATCGGCGCATTGGCGGTGAGCCTCGTGTTGATCCCCTGGATCGGCACCCAGCAATCGCAGCGCATCATCCTGATCACCGCCGCGCTCAGCGGACTCATCGCACTTCTGCCTGTCCTGAAATCGCGAAACACCGGCCGCGCGCTTCCAGCCTTCGGCCTGCTGGCTTCCATGCTTGTCGCCGCCGCTCTCGCGTGGGGCCTGCCCCCAGTCCCCGGCGACCTCATCGCATACGGACGCCGCATGGGCGATTACAAAGGTCAGTCCCAGATTCTCTACGTCGCCGAAGGCCGCAACTCCTCTGTCGCGATCTCGCGCTGGAACAACGGCACCACATACGTCAACGTGAACGGCCACGTCGAAGCCACCACCGAACCCTTCGACATGAAACTGCAGCGCATGGTCGGTCACCTGCCTGGCGTCATCCATCCCAATCCAAAATCGGTGCTCGGCATCGGCTTCGGCGCGGGCGTGTCCGCCGGCACCTTCACCCGCTATCCCGGCATTCAAAAGATCACGGTCTGCGAAATCGAACCCGTAATTCCCCCTGCATCCACCCGCTATTTCGCACAGCAGGATTACGACGTCCTGCACAACCCGCGCACCCACATCGTCTATGACGACGCGCGCCACTACCTTCTGACTACCACCGAGAAATTCGACATCATCGCCTCCGACCCGCTCGACGTCTTCGTCAAAGGCACCGCCGCTCTCTACTCGAAGGAGTACTTCGAAGCCGTCAAGAGCCATCTCAATCCCGGCGGTATGTTCTCCCTCTATGTGCCCCTCTACGAAACCGATGAGCCCACAATCAAGAGCGAGTTGGAAACGTTCTTCCAGGCCTTCCCCAACGCCACCGTCTGGAGCAACACCCGCGAAGGCCTCGGTTACGACATGGTTTTCATGGGTCAGGTCGGGCCGCTCAAAGTGAATCTCGACGAGGTGCAGCAGCGCCTCGAACGGCCCGATTACGCGCCCGTCGCCGAATCCCTGCGAGGCATTGGTGTGTCCTCGGCAATCGATCTCTTCGCCACCTACGCAGGCCAGCGCTCCGACATCGGCCTGTGGACCCAAGGCGCACAGATCAACCGTGACGCAGACCTGCGCCTCTCGTATCTCGCCGGCTGGGGCATCAACTCGGCGCTCGAGGACAATCTCTACCGTCAGATGCTGCGCTATCGCCAGCGCCCCGACGGTATGTTCAACGGCTCACCGGACCACGTTCAGGCGCTTTATGGCGCTATCGTCCGCGAATCCTTCGGCAGTCAATAACCCCAGGCGTAAGCGCGGGAATCAGCGGATAATGGTACCGAGGACCGCAAATGGCATACTCGGTCGTTCGTACCTGCCCCGCCTGCAAGACAGGCAACCGCATCCCCGCGCGTCATCTGTCGGACGCCGGAAAATGCGGCGCGTGCAAAGCCGCGCTCCCGCCCTTAAACGAGCCGCTCGAAGTGGACGACTCCAGCTTCAACGAAGTCGTCTCCGAAGCCAGAGTACCTGTGCTCACCGATTTCTGGGCCGACTGGTGCGGCCCCTGCCGCATGGCCGCACCAGAAGTGAAAGAACTCGCACGTGAGATGGCAGGCAAAGCGCTCGTCCTCAAAGTGAACACGGAGGAAAGCCCGCGGGTCTCCTCGCAATTCCGCGTGCAGTCCATCCCGAACTTCATCGTCTTCCGCAACGGCCAACCAGTCTTCCAACGCGCCGGCGTCGCCCCTCGCACCGAAATGCGCCGCTGGCTGGAGACCGCCCATGCGTAAAACCGCGTTGGCAACAGTCGCATTCATCTCGCTTTTTGTAATCGTGTGGCTCGCGCTCGATCGACAAATGACCGCGTTGCTCTGGCTTGTAACCGATCTCGGCTGGCTGCTCGCCGCGTTGTTCCTGTTCAAGACTGGCCCGATCGACAAACCTCGCCTCAAGCGTCGCCTGTCCCGGCTTCTATTGTTCTGGAGCTAGACCGGGCCGCTCCACTCCACCACGAACTCCGCCGGATCGGGTCGCTCGGTCACGATGTTCTCCATCGGCGTCCCCACTTGAATGAACCCAAGCAGTTGATCCGCCGCGTCCAGCCCGAACTCACGCCGGAACTCCGCGTCGTAACAATTCGCGCCGGTCACCCACTTCGCCCCGAACCGCAGCGCGTGAATTGCATTCAGAATATTCATCGCCGCCGCCCCTGCCGAGAGTGCCTGCTCGAACTCCGGAATCTTATGCCCCACCACGGTCTTCGCAACCACCACGATCGTCAGAGGCGCACGCACCGGCTTTTCCCGCTCCTTCTCGATCTGCGCCGCATTCGCCCCCGGCTCGCGCCGCATCACCCCTTCGACAAACAACTCACTCAGCTTCTGCCGCGCCTCCCCTCGCACGACAAAGAACCGCCATGGCCGCAGCTTCCCATGATCCGGCGCCCGCATCGCCGCCTCGAAAATCACGCGCAGCTGCGCATCGTCCGGCGCAGGCTCCCCCAGCAGTTTCACCGACGCCCGGCTCAACAGGTTTTCAATAGAATCAGACACCAGTCCCATTGTCACAGCTGGCAACCAAGAAAAAAACTTTCACGCCAAGACGCCAAGGCGCAAAGTTTAAAAGCCAAAACCCAATCGTGTTTGGTTTCTTTGCGCCTTTGCACCTTTGCGTCTTGGCGTGAAACGCTCTTTCTTCCCCAACCTGCTAACCTCGAAGTCATGACGATCGGCAGCCTCGGAAAAGTCCTCGCCAATCAGGCCCTCGAGAGCACAAAAAACACCGTCATGGACGCCGTTAACCCCTCCCCTCCGAAAGCCACCGTGCCGCCCGTGACCTCCTCTCCGGCACACGATACCGGCGCCGCCATCATCGGCCAGATCCAGGCCATGCAGCGCCCGCTCCACGAAGATCAGGAACTAGCCATCTTTATCCGCGGTATAGATGAAACCCTCCGCGTCACCGAGATCTTCGTCCCGAACCCCGAAGTCCTGGTCTTCGCCGGAGTCGACCCGCAGGGCAACATCACGCGCGTCATCGCACCTGTCGATACCGCTCAGATTGTCTGTAAAATTTTGAAGGTTCAGACCGGCGCCACGCCGTCCCGCGTCAACGTGCTTACGCCGAGACCACAGCCGAAACCGACTGCGTAACGCGTTCCCGCACCATCGGGCTCGCCACGATCACTGCCAGCGCGCACAAATATAAACCGCCGCCGATCAGCATAGTCGCCACCAGCCCCACATAAAGCGCCAGCACCAGCGCGCCAACCGATCCCAACACGCTCGCCGCCGCGTTCAGCGACCAGGCCCATCGCACCGAAGGCTGGTGCCACTTCTCCAGCAGCCGTAGTCCGGTCGGGAACGGAATGCCCATTGCGAAGCCCGCGGGCGCAATCAGCAGCACCGTCGCCATCATCTTTACGACGAGCGGCAAGCCCACTCCCGCAGTCAACACAGGTTGCACTATCGCAGCGAGAAGCGCGACCATTGCCGCCGCAATCGCCAGCACCGCAATCAGCCTGTTGTTCTGATCCTGCACCAGCCGGCGGCTCATGAAACTGCCCAGCCCGCTCGACACCAGCATCGAGAAAATCACCACCGTGAGCGCGTAAGTCGGATGGCCCAGGAACAGTACGAACTTCTGGATCAGCGCCACTTCGATCAGGATGTACCCCGCTCCGATCGCCAGAAAATACAGCAGGAACGAACGTACCGACTTCTCGCGCGGCAGTTTCGTGCCCAGCACCAGCGGCGGCAGTACCAGGATGATCCCCACTGCAATCACGCTGACGATCAACGCCGAGAACAACTTCGGCACCGCCACGTTCACCTTCACATCGGCCGCCCGCCCGCTGTCGAGCAGGAACTTCTTCACATCCCGCGGCTGCACTGTATAAAAGAAAAACGGCCGGTCGTCCGTCACGGGCGTAATGTCGAACTGATAATTACGCTCATATTCCAGCGGATCTTTCGCCAGCAGCAACTGCCCGAATTCATTGGCTGTTCCATCGCCCGGCACATAAACCGTAGTCATGCCCGCCGCCGTGAAAGCTTCCCGCGCCTTCGCTGCATCCGCGTCTGAGAGCGCCTCGCGCGAAATGATCACAGTATCCTGCGCGCCCCAGCCGGCAAGATCGGCCTTACCACCCGAGCGGCCGGCCAGAACATGCCGCGCGGCATCGTGCTCGCCCAGTTGGCCCAGCGCCTCTATCGCCAGCGACACCAGCCGCAGCGATTCCCGCGGCGGCTCGAAACCCCAGCGCGTAAACGTCAGCAGGCCGTCATCCGTCAGGTGCAAGAGGTAATCCCGAAACGCTTCCACCGTGTAGAGATTGTTCTCTGAAAGCGCGAACGCGCCCGCCGCCGTCGACGCCCATGTATCAACCAGCGTGGCCTGGATCACCTGGTACTTCTCATTGCTGCGCCGTACAAAACTGCGCCCGTCTTCAATGTTCAGATGCACATCCGGTCGCAGATAAAGACCGTTGCTGTACTGCGGAAAGCGCTTCCGCATAATGTCGGTACCGATGATCGGATTAATCTCGACCGCAGACACATCGTGGCTTCCCGAAGCCAGCGAGCGCGAGACATCCCAGCCGCCGCCCGGCCCGATCACGAGCGTCTTTGCGCCCGGCCTCAGGTTGTAAGGAATGCTCGGCCCCTGATGCATCAAAAGTTGCAGATCCGCCGGCGACAGATGCTTGAAATCGAAATCGGCTATCCCGGTCGAAGCATCGGCGTCGATGAAAATCATCTCCCCGCCATCGTGCTTCGCAAGGCCAATTCGCGAGAGGCTGTTCCACTTCGTGTACTGTTCCTCGTGCAGCTTCTCACCTTTGGCGTAGCGCACTTCCACGAAGTGATATTTCGTGTTCCCGATCACCAGCATCGTGAACGCGAGCCCCACGAACACACTGGCAATGCGCCCGTATCGCATAGCCGCCAGGCTGAACCAGATCGCCGCCGCCGACGCGAACAGCACCGACACCGCGATCACAGTATTCGGCCCGCCGAACGTATTCAGCAGGACCACCAGCGCCAGACAACCGCCCGCCGCGCCGAGCAGATCGAAGAAGTAAATCCGATCCACCCGCTCTATGGTCTCCGCAATCACCATTGACACCATGATTCCCGACCCCAGAAATGGCATTGCCGTAGTGAAGTAGATAAGTGCGAAATCGAACGTTCCCACTTCCGCGCCGCGCGTCAGCACGAACATCACCGCCGCCAGCACCAGCCCTGCGTTGATCAGGCTCACGATCCCGAGCTTGCGGTAAAGCGACCCCGGCCAGCCCGAAACCACATAGGACAGCACTCCGCCCACGCCCAGCCCGAAAAGCGCGATCGAGATCGCGAGGAATGCAAAATGGTAGTAAAAGACGACCGAAAAAATCCGCGTCAGCGATAGCTCAAGCAGCAGCGTCGCGAGCGTCGTCAGGGCCACGGCTAAGTAAAGCAGAGGCCAGTTAGATGGCCGGGAAGGAGTACTGTGGAGCAATCCATCTATTTTACCCAACAGGTCAGATCGTCCAGGAGGAGGTCCGGCGCGGTCGCTTCCAGCTCCGCAGGCGGCGTAATTCCGGTCCGCACCGCGATCGCTCGAATGCCGTTCTCGCGCGCCGCCGTCACATCCTGCGTCGCATCGCCCACCAACGAAATCCGGCCGTCCGCCAGCCCATCGCGCCGCGCCCGTTCGATCGCCAGTCGCGCCAGCCCGCCCCTGGTCGGCGCCATCTCCCCGAACGCCCCGAACCGGAAGTAACGCTTTAACCCCGCGCGCTCCAGTTTCCGCCAGCCAATCCGCGTCAGGTTCCCGGTGACGAGCGCCAGCGTGACACCGCTTGCCGTCAGATCCTCCAGCAGCGGCACCACCCCTGGACAGGTCTTATCACGAATATCCGGCACGCTCTCCTGGTAGACGTCCTGCGCAGCTTCGATCACCGCCGGCATCGCCTCGCGAATCGCGTCATCGCTCATGCCGCCCGCTCGCATCATCAGCGTCAGAATGTCCGGATCGAGCATCCCATGTACCGGAATACCGTCCGTCGTGGTCTCCAGGCCGGTCACCAGGCGAACCGCATCCACCAGCGCCTGCCTGTGATGCGGCCCTGCCCGCCTTACCAGCGTGCCATCGATATCGAACAGAATTAAATCGGCCAATTCGTAGAATAGATCCTGTGACTTCAGCAATGACTCCAGCGAAGTTCAAAGTCGCGCTCGTGCAGACCCATTGCGGCCTCGATCCGAACGTCAATCTCGACCGCACCGTCGACCTCATCCGCGAAGCCGCGCGCAAAGGCGGCCAGATTGTGTGCACTGAGGAACTATTCCGCTCGCAGTATTTCTGCCGCGAAGAAGACGCCCGCCTCTTCGATCTCGCCGAAACCATCCCCGGCCCATCCACCGACCGGCTCTGCCCTCTCGCCGCCGAACTCGGCATCGTCATCGTGGCTTCTCTTTTCGAAAAGCGGGCCACCGGCCTGTACCACAACACGGCCGCCATTATTGACGCCGATGGCGCGCTCCTCGGGCTCTACCGCAAGATGCATATCCCCGACGACCCGCTGTTCTTTGAAAAGTTCTACTTCACGCCCGGAGACCTCGGTTTTCGCTCCTTCGACACAAAATTCGGCCGCATCGCCACCCTCGTCTGCTGGGACCAGTGGTATCCCGAAGCCGCCCGCCTCGCCGCCCTCACCGGCGCGAACATCCTCTTCTACCCCACCGCCATCGGCTGGCACCCCGCCGAGAAAGCGCAGTATGGCGCCGCGCAGCATGACGCCTGGCGCACGATGCAGCGCTCGCACGCGATCGCCAACGGAATCTATGTCGCAGCGGTCAATCGTGTCGGTTTCGAAGGCCCCCAGGACCGCGGCCTCGAATTCTGGGGTGCGTCTTTCGTCAGCGACCCCTTCGGCCGCATCCTCGCCGAAGCCTCACACGATAAAGAAGAAATTCTGGTTGTCGAATGCGATCCAGCCCAGATGGAAGAAGTTCGCCGCAACTGGCCCTTTCTGCGCGATCGCCGCATCGACGCCTACGGCGGCATCACCAGCCGCTTCCTCGCCTGACTGACTTCGATGGAAACCCCGCGCCAACAAGGCTTCCGCATGCCCGCGGAATGGGAAGCCCACGAAGCCACCTGGCTCGCATGGCCCCACAACGCAGGGGACTGGCCCGGCCGCTTCGAACCCATCCCCTGGGTCTACGGCGAAATCGTGCGCAAGCTTGCTCAGGTCGAGCGCGTCCGCATTCTCATCCAGAATGACGACGTTGAATACAGCGCTCGCAATGTAATCGAAAAATGCGGAGCCAACTGGGAAGCCATCGAGTTCTATCCCATGGAAACCGACCGCGTCTGGGCCCGTGACTTCGCGCCTCTCTTCGTCAAGAGCCCGACCGAACGCGCGGCCGTGAAATGGCGTTTCAACGGCTGGGCGAAATATGAAAACCATCTGCGCGATGAAGCTGCCGGCCAGGCCATCCCGCTGTTGGTCAAGACGGATTTCTGGCAGCCCGACATGGTTCTGGAAGGCGGCAGCGTCGACGTCAACGGCGCCGGCCTGCTCCTCACCACCGAGGAGTGCCTGCTCAGCCCCATCCAGGCCCGCAATCCGCTGCTGAAGCGCGAGGAAATCGAGACAATCCTCTCGGACTATCTCGGTGCCGACCGCGTCCTCTGGCTCCGCAACGGCCTAGTCGGCGACGATACCCACGGCCACATCGACGATCTCGCACGCTTCACCGACCGCGACACCGTCGTCATCGTAACGGAACAGGATCGCACCGATCCCAACTACGAACCACTTCTGGAAAATCTGGAAATTCTGAGCCACTACCCGGTGCGTACGCGCCGTCTGCCGATGCCCGCGCCACTATGGTTCGATGGCCAGCGCCTGCCTGCCAGCTATGCCAATTTCTACATTGCGAACCGCATGGTGCTCGTCCCGACTTTCAATGATCCAAACGACCGCGTCGCGCTCAGCGTCTTAGCCGAATGCTTCCCCGACCGCAGCGTCGTCGGCATCAACTGCACCGAACTGGTCTGGGGCCTCGGAACGCTCCACTGCATGACCCAGCAACAACCGGCGCTTTAATCTTTCCGGACCCGCATTTTGCGCTAGACTAACTGCCACATCAGCAGGACGAACGAATGTCTTCGCCACAACCTTCGCCGCCCGCCACGAGCCTTCGTGTATTCATCAGCGCCAGCCACGTCGACAACGTCTGGCGCGAGCGGCTCAAAAAATACTTCGATCCCCGCATTGACTGGTGGGACGATTCCCGCATTGTGCCCGGCAACGAGTGGCAGAAAGAAATTGAATCGGCCATCGCGAGTGCCGACATGGCGGTCATACTTCTTTCCTCCGCCTATCTGTCATCGAGCACAGCCGCAGGCGAGTTACTTCGTCTCAGCCAGGACGCCCGCTCCGGCAAGCTGAAGCTCTTCCCGATTGTTCTGGAACCGTGTGCCTGGCAGCAATTCGAGTTCCTCCGCAGCATCCAGATCTGGTCGAACGCGACACCGCTCTCGGTTCTTCCGACGGACCAGGTGGAGAGCGAGTTGGGAAAAATCGGGAGCGCCATTCTCGATCTGGCAACCGGCAGCACCGTCCAGCCGCGCTTTAGCTTTTCGCCCCGGACTCGGGCCCTTCTGGAAAAGGCTCACGTCCTGGCGGATCAAAGTCAGCGCGGTGTCGTGACTTCGAGCTGTTTGTTATTCGCGTTTGCCGAGAGTGCAGGCGACGACCGCAGGGACACGGCGTGGTTCGTGCGAGACGCTATGAACCGCGCGGGCGCATACGACAGCGCGCTCAAAACGTTTCTCGGTGATGCGAACCGTACCGCACACGTGGGGGCGGTGGAAGGCCTTCCCGGCGCTTTCAGCTACAACACAATTGCCATTTTCGAGCACGCCGCGCTTATCGCTTCGCGCGTGTCCCATGATGCAGGTGATGCAGGCGAAATTCACGAGCGCCATTTGTTCGCGGCCCTCCTGACAGCGCCCGAGGCCAATGGCGGTCCCCCCCGCGGCCGCCTGGCCGGCATGGGCATCGACCTGACTGAGTTAGCCCGCAGCTTCCTCGAATTCGTGGTTCGTATCTCTGACGACGATCAGGCGCAATGGACGCTGTTCCTGCCCGCTTTGGGAAAGCCTGCACCGAATCAATCCCCCAACCCAGATGCGCCCCCGGCTCCAGCTCAGCAGCCCGGCGCCAAAACAACCACCACACCGCCCGAGACTCGCCCTTATGACTACATGCTTTATTCCCCCCTCAACCCGGAAAGGAAGCCTTACTTCAAGCCAGAGACTCCCCTCCCCCAAAGGGCTTTCGTCGACGGCACTCCGGGTTACAACTCCGAGTTCTGCGGCGTGGGCGGCGATGGACGGGTCCCCGACCACCTCGGTGTCGAAAACCTGGCCCACTGCCTCGCCGAGTTGATCGTGCTCCGCGAAACAAAACTTCCGCTCGCCGTGGGCCTCTTCGGAAACTGGGGCAGCGGGAAAAGTCATTTCATGAACCTGATGGACAGGCATATGAAAACGCTGTCCCGCTACAAGCCGGAGCAATCGGCCGACGGCACAGGCATAGCCGAAGGCCCCTGGTGCCGCGAAATCGTCCCCATCTATTTCAACGCCTGGCACTACAGCGACAGCAATCTCTGGGCGAGTCTCGTGACCGAAGTCTTCGACCGCCTCTTCGCCCACCTCCAGCCCGGTACCGATGAATTGGCGCTCCTGCAGACTCGCCTTCGTGATGCAGGCGGTATTACGGCGCTGGCGGCCGAGGAAGCCGGAAACGCTCGGGAGGGCGTCCGGCAGGCTGCTGACGAGCTTGTCAACGCTCGTAACGAGAGCGAGGGCGCGAAGCAGGTGATGCGCGGTCTGCTCAACGGCCTTGAAACCCTGTTGCCGGAGTTGAATACCCCCGAAAATCGGAAGCTCCTCCGCGATGTGCTGGGAACGTCGCCTGACGGCGCAACGCTCTCCCAGTTAATCGAAAAGCGGAAAGAGTTGAGCTCGATTTCCGGAAGAGTAAAAGAGCTCGCGAAGCGCGTCTCGGCCAGGGAAGGCCGCAAGGAACGAATCGCGTGGCTGGGCGGCGCCCTCCTGTCGTTCGTGCTGCTTGCGGTGGCGATCCCACAAGTGAAAAACCATCTGAAACAGATCGGGCCGTGGCTCGATACCGCGTACGTTTTTCTGACGGCAGCCATCGCCTGGCTCACTCCCGCCTTCAGACAGATGCAAAGCGGTCTGGATCAGCTGGGGAAATGGCAGACAAAAGCCGAGAACGCCCAGACTGCGCCATCCAAAGATCCCAAAGTCATAGACGCGCAGCAGACCGTAGCGCGCGCTGAAGCCAGAGCCAACGCGGCCGAAGCCGCCCTTGCAGCGGCCAAGACGGTGGAATCGCAGCTCACACAGGCGATCAATGACCTGCAACCCGAACGGCGGCTCAGTAAATTCATCGAGGCCCGCGCCCGCTCCGCCGATTATCGCGGCCAGCTTGGCCTGGTAAGTCTCGCGCGCCGCGACTTCGCAGAACTCAGCGGTATCTTTGCCGATACCGAAAGCCTGCAGAAAAAAATCTACGATAAGCCCGAACAGGCGGCAAGCCTCCAGAAGCTAAGCGCCTCCGTCGACCGGGTGGTACTCTACATCGACGATCTGGACCGGTGCGAACCGGAGAAGGTCGTCGATGTCCTGCAGGCTGTACATCTCCTGCTCGCATACCGCCTATTCGCTGTCGTTGTGGGTGTCGATCAGCGCTGTCTGAAACAAAGCCTCCGAATACGCTTCCGGGGCCTGCTGAACCCGGCGGAGCAGAATGGCGGCCGCAGCAAAAGGCTCGGCGACGAAGACGACATCCCTGCCACACCGCTCGATTACCTCGAAAAAATCTTCCACATCCCATTCCATCTCCCGCCCATGGACGCGAATGGTTTCGCCACCCTTGTGGAACACCTGACTGAGCCGATGGCCCCTGCCGGTTCTTTCGCGGAAAGCGTTCAACCGGCTCCGGCCCCGCCAGTAAGCCAGGCAGCCTCAACATCGACTCCTTCCGAATTCACTCGTTTGTTCGCCACCGCGCCCGCGCCAGGTTCTCCAGCACCCGCGATACCGGCCGCGGCCCTTTCTTCGGTCGCATCCGCGCCACCCGACCTTTACAGGTGGCCGTCGAGGAGAAGCGTGCCGCTCGAGCGCTGGGAGCGCGACGCGCTCAAAGATTACTCTTCACTGATCCGCACCCCGCGAGGGGCTACGCGCCTGCTGAACACTTATCGTCTTATCCGCGCAGGGATCTCCCCGCAGGAATGGGACGGCTTTTGCGGAAACGCGGGTGCCAATCAGGAATTTCGCATCGCCATGCTTTTCCTGGCAGTAG